>Ga0182740_1000031_pt1 | contig 319649 bp, 311 predicted proteins | sample eDN5th37CKraftBY_FD_128872 | JGI IMG/M metagenome (GOLD analysis project Ga0182740, IMG submission 128872) | Enriched backyard soil microbial communities from Emeryville, California, USA - eDNA 5th pass 37_C Kraft BY (version 2) (version 2) | ecosystem: Environmental > Terrestrial > Soil >... | reverse complement strand
GGAGCGGGGCGCGGTGTCCGACAACGACATCGCGGTGGAGCGCCTGGAGGCGCAGGGCCCTTCGCAAAGGGCTCGTGCGTCCTCGCAAGACGCACCGGCGGACCCCTCGTCAAGGTCCGCTGTGGGAGCCTCTCGCAAAGGTTCCCAAGGCGCCGCCGCAAGTCGGGTTTACCCGACTTGCGCACTCGATAAGCCGATCTCGGGTAAACCCGAGATCGGGCGCGCTCCATCCCCTTTGAAAAGGGGAAAGGAAAAATGGGAAGCGGGCCGGCCCCGGGCCCGAGCAACAAAGAACAGGGGCGGCGGAGCGTTGGCTAAAGAACTGGTGGCTGTTTGAAAACGGAATCCGCCCGAGGGCTCAAATCCAGATGGGGATTTGGACGCACCAGAGGAGCCACCCTCCCCACAAAGGGGAGGGTGAAGGGTGCCGTCGGCAACCCGGCGAGACGCCTATTCCACCTTCGCGCCGGACGCCTTGATCACCGCGGCCCATTTCTTGGTTTCGGCGGCGAGGAAGGCGCGGGCCTCCTTCTCGTCGGCGGTGCCGGTTACGGAGCCGAGATCGTCGAGCCGCTTCTTGATATCGGCGGAGGCCATCGCCTTGGCGGCTTCGGCACGGAGCTTGGCGAGCACCGGCGCCGGTGTTTTTGCTGGCGCGACCAGCGCCACCCAGGACGACGCATCGAAGCCCGCGATGCCCTGCTCGGCGACGGTCGGCAGGTCTTTCAGCGCCGCGGCGCGTGTCGCACCGGCGTTGGCGAGCGCGCGCACGTTGCCGGACTTGATCTGCTGCAGGCTCGCCGGCAACAGGTCGAACATCATCTGGATGTGGCCGGCGACCAGATCGGCCATCGCCGGGCCGGTGCCGCGATAGGGCACATGGGTGAGGTTGACGTGCGCCTCGCTCTTGAGCAGTTCGCCGGACAGGTGCGGCGTCGAGCCCATGCCGGCCGAGCCGAAGTTGACCTTGCCGGGGTTGGCCTTGGCGTAGTCGATCAACTCCTTGACGTTCTTCACGTTGAGTTTCGGATTGACCATCAGCACGATGGGGGTGCGCGCGAAGATCGCAATCGGCGCGAAGTCCGTTTCCGGGTTGAACGGCAGGCCCTTGACGTAGAGCGTCTGGTTGACCGTCAGGGGGCCGGGCGCCGTAAACAGGAGTGTGTAGCCGTCAGGATCGGACTTTGCGACCGAGTCCGCGCCGATGTTGCCGCCGGCGCCGGTGCGGTTCTCCACGATGAACTGGCCGCCGGTCTGTTCGGCAAGCTTCAGCGCCAGGAGACGCGCGGTGATCTCCACCGAGCCACCCGGCGGAAACGGGTTGACGATCTTGACCACACGATCGGGATACTTCTGCGCGAACGCCGGCACGGCGAAGGCCAGCAGCGAAGCAACAACGGCGATGGCAACGCGAACGACCAGCATCGGACATTCCCCCTTTTGTTCTTGGCAACGCGACGGCAAGCCTATGTTATTCTTAAGCGACCTGCCAAGCTTCAAGGCTTCCGGGCTTCGGGATTTCAGGCCGCGGCCCCCCGCTTGACAGTCCAACACGGCCCCGACAGCTTTCCAGCCTCGCAAAATCAGGGATTTCATCATGAGCAACCTTCGGCTGACGTTCGCCTGCGGCCCCTACGACCGCACCCAGGCGCTCCGCGACGGCACCATTCGGCCCGAAGGCATCGACCTGAACTACATTACGCTGCAGCCGGCTGAAATCTTCTGGCGCATGCTGCAATACAAGGAGTTCGATGCGTCGGAGATGTCGCTGTCGAACTACACGTCGCTGGTCAGCGCCGGCAACGCACCGTTCATCGCCATTCCGGTGTTTCCGTCGCGGGTGTTCCGCCACGGTTATTTCTTCATCAACACGACGAAAGGCATCAAGAGCGGCGCCGACCTCAAGGGCAAGCGCGGCGGCGTGCCGGAATACAGCATGACGGCCGCAGTCTATATGCGCGGCCTGATGCAGCACGAATTCGGCGTCAAGCCGTCCGACGTCGAGTGGGTGCAGGGCCGCGCCGACCGGCTGGGCCGCAAGCTGCCGCCCGACGTCAAGCTGACGCAAGCGCCGGCCGGTACCGAGCTCGGCGATCTGCTCGAGCGCGGCGAGATCGACTTCATGATGACGGCGAACAATCCGCTGTCGTTTCGGCGCGGCGCCAAGACCGTGGCGCGGTTGTTTCCGAACTATGCGGAGTTGGAGAAGGACTATTACACCCGCACGAAGATTTATCCGATCATGCACACGGTGGTGATCCGCCGCGATGTTTACGAGCGCGATCCCTGGGTGGCGCTGAGCCTCTACAAGGCGCTCTGCCGCGCCAAGGACTATTGCTATCACCACCTCGCCGAGGCCGGCTCGCCGAAGGCGTCGTTCGCCTGGCTGCAGCCGATGATCGAGGAGGAGCAGCGTATCATCGGACCGGACTGGTATCCCTACGGCATCGAGCAGAACCGGCCGACGCTCGAGGCCGCGATGCAATACACCCACGAGCACGGCCTGACGGACCGCCGCATCAAGATCGAGGAGTTGTTTGCGCCGAGCACTCTGCGCGACATCCCGCTAAGCGAGGGCCAGCAGGTCTGAGGTCGGGGCTTTCCGCAAAATCCAGGCGCTCGCGCCGCGAATCGCGTAGAGAAGGGCACTGGAGCGGCGCCCCGCAATGAGCCAGCAGTCGTCAGCACGGCAGATGAGTGTGTCGGATGCGATCCGGCAGGCGGTGGATTTTCATCGCCAGGGTCGTTTCGACGATGCCGAGCGGCTCTACACGGCCGTCCTTCAGGTCGAGCAAAATCACTTCGACGCGCTGCATCTGCTCGGCTTATTGATGCACCAGCGCGGCCGCTCGGCCGATGCCTTGGCGCTGATCGGCAAGGCGCTGGATACCGATGCGAAATCGGCCGATGCGCAGGCGAACTTCGGCCGGGTGCTTGCGGCGTTGGGTCGCTTCGACGATGCCGTGGCAAGCTTCGACAAGGCGCTGGCGCTCAAGCCCGATCATGTCGAGGCGCTGTTTCATCGCGGCAATGCATTGATGGTGCTGCACCGGCCCGAGGACGCCCTGACGAGCTATGAGGGTGCCTTGGCCGCCGTTCCGAACTACGCGCAAGCCTGCATCAACCGCGGCGTCGCGCTGCGCGCTCTGAAGCGTTTCGACGAGGCGCTGTCGAGCTACGACCGCGCGCTCGCCATCAAGCCGGATGCCCCCGAGGCCCATGCCAACCGCGGTAACGTGCTGCTCGATCTCAATCGCCCCGATGAGGCGCTCACCTGTTACGAGAAAGCGCTGGCGATCCAGCCCGGCAACATCGACGCTCTCTACAATCGCGGCAACGTCCTGTTGAAGTCGAAGCGCGCGGCCGACGCGCTGGAGAGCTACGACCGGGCCTTGGCGCTGGTGCCCACTCATGCCAGCGCGCTGTTCAATCGAGGCATGGCGCTCCGCGAATTGAAGCGGCCCAAGGAGGCGCTCGATTGCATCGACCGCGCGCTCGCAATCGGCGTGACGGAGGCTGCCGAGGCCTACAACGGCCGCGGCACGGTCCTTTCCGACCTCAACCGCGTCGAGGAGGCGTTGGCCTCTTTCGACGCCGCGCTTGCGCTGCGCCCGGACTACACCGAGGCGGAGATCAATCGCGGCAACATGTTGATGGACTTGCGCCGCGTTGATGAGGCGCTCGCGAGTTGCGAGGCCGTTCTGGCGCGCGAACCGGATCATGCGGATGCCCGCTGGAATAGAGGATTGATCTATCTTGCGTGCGGAGATTTCGCGCGCGGCTGGCCCGATTACGAATGGCGCGCAAGAAAGCGGAGCGATAACGATGTCCGTTCTTTCGCCGGGGCTCGTTGGACCGGAGCGGAGCCGCTTGCCGGCAAGACCATCCTACTTCATGCCGAACAGGGATTCGGCGACACCTTCCAGTTTATTCGTTACGTACCGCTGGCCGTGGCGAGAGGAGCGAACGTCATCGTCGAAGCGCCCGACTCTCTGAAGCCGCTGATTGCGACCCTTCCGGGTGTATCCGCCGTGGTGAGCCGGAACGAGACGACGCCGCCGTTCGATCTGCAGTGTCCGCTGCTCAGTCTGCCGCTGGCGTTCGGCACCACGCTGCAGACCATTCCAGACGATGTGCCGTATCTGCACGCGCCGACCGAGAGAATAGAACATTGGCGCGGCCTGCTTCCGTCGGGTAAAGCCCTGCGTGTCGGCTTGGCATGGTCCGGCAATCCGACTTACGGGAACGATCGCAATCGCTCGATCCCGCTGGATCGCCTGGCGGCGCTGACGTCGGATCCGCGGCTTGCGGTTGTCGGCCTTCAGCGCGACATTAATGATGACGATCGACGCGCCCTGGATCAGAATCCGCATATCACGCCACTTAGGTTTGATTTCGTCAATACCGCCGCCGTCATCTCGCTTCTTGATCTGGTGATCTCGGTCGATACCAGCATTGCGCATCTGGCCGGGGCGATGGGCAAGCCTGTCTGGATTCTTTTGCCGTTCAGCGGCGACTGGCGTTGGATGCTCGATGGCGAAACCAGCCCGTGGTATCCGACGGCGCGGCTGTTTCGTCAGCCGGTTCTCGGCGACTGGGACAGCGTGTTGGCGCGCGTGCGGGAATCGCTCGAGTCGCTCTTGGGTTAAACCGGCTTGGGTTAAGCCGGCTGTCGCAGGCGGGCGATTAGCGCCCTTCGACCTGCAAATCGTCGAACAGCGTGGCCCAGTCGCGATCGCTGTCGATTTGCCAGACCCGGTCGAGAACACGCTCGACCCGTGACGGCGAAAGCTTGCGCCCGGCGAGCCCGCGGAACTTGTCGATCAGTTGCGCATCGGTCATCGGCCGGTCGTGATGGCCGATGGGGTTGGAAATCTCCGCGGTCTTCTGCTCCCCGGATTTCAGCGTGATGGTCATGCGGCAGGGCAGGTTTTCGGGGTAGCGCCGGTTGAATTCGGCGTCTTCCATGACACTGATCTTGTCGATCAGCGCGAGCGTTCGTGGATCCCGCAGGCGCTCGGGCGCGAAAATGGCATCGGTGTAAGCGCCGTCGATCAGCACGGATGCGACCACATAAGGCATGCTGTGGTCGGCGGTTTCGCGCGTCGTGGGCCGCCACTTCTCCGCGCCGCTGCCGATCTCGAACCAGGCGAAGTGATAGGTGGAAATTTCGATCCGCTCGATGTCGTCCAGTTCGATCTGCGGGCGCAGTTCAAGTGCGACGAAGGCCGGACCCTGGGCGTGGTATTCGCTCAGGAAATATTTGGTGTCGGCCTTGAGAATGCCGAAGCCGAGCGGATCGACTGGGAAGGATGTGATCTCCTCGGCTCCGATGACCGCGGTAAGGCCGTCCTGGAATGGCATCGGCGGCCCGATCATGCCTTGCGACGCCATGATTGCGGCGAACACACCGTTGCGCGCGGCGTTGGCGGCGGCACAGCCCTTCCACATCGTCAGGTGACCGCGCCGGCTGATGTCGAGACCGAGATTGGGAACGGCAGCAAGCGAAATGGCGTTCGCGGTCTGCTCGCGGGGCAGTCCGAAAACCTTGGCGGCGCCGACCGCGCTCGCCACCGCGTTGTAAAGGACGTAGTCGAGTGCGTGCTTGCGCATCGGGAAGGCGCGGAACAGGAAGCGGTGCACCTCGTAGCCCAGCACGATGGCGGCAATGGCCGCCCGTGCGTCGGCGCGGCTTACCTGAGCAGCCGCAAGGATTGGCAGCAGGCAATCGCTCGGGTGTCCGCCGCCGCCGGGATAGGTGTCGTTGCCCTCGATGAAGCGGCTCGCCACGCTGTTGGCGAAAGCGGCAAGCTCCGGCAGCGTGCGATAGCGGGTGCCGATCACGGACGCACCGTCGGCAACGGGGGCGCGCATCGCCACCGCACGGGCGATGCGCACCGGCTCGTCATCGAATGCCGCCAGCGCGCAGCCGATGGTGTCGATGATACGGCGCTTGCAATCGTGCACAACCTCGGCGGGAAGGTCGGCATAGCCGAGCCGCGTGGCGAAGTCCGAAATCGTTGCGGTGATCTGGTCCATGAGGGGCGACCGTATCCGATTTGCCGTCGAGGCTCGCCGTTTGCGAGACGACGGGGGGCACCTCTTCGGAGGCGATGCGTGGCTTATCGAATTGCCGCCGATCCCGCCAGGATGAGTGGGCGGAGGTGCGCGGCTCGCGGTGGGTGCCTTGACGGCCAAAAACGGATATTATACCAATAATTGAACATATCATCGAAATTATGAACTTTGCGGAAAACAGGGAGGTTGCGGCATGCAAAAGCAGCGGATTCCGTATCTCGATCTCACCCAGCTCAAGGACGAGAAAATGCTCGCCGAGTTCGACCGCTGCCGGCGGGATGGCACGCCGCGGCCCGAGAGCCAGGCGATCCGGGGCCATGTGCCCGCGACGTTCTGGGCCTTCGCCAACACTTGGGATGCTGTGTTCCGCAACGGCGTGCTCGATCATGCGATCAAAGAGCTCTGCCGCGTTTATGCCGCGCGTGCGATCAACTGCGACTATTGCGCCAATCAGCGTTCGGTCAAATCGTCCCAGGTCGGGCTCGACGAGGCCGACTACAAAGACCTGATGAACTTCGAGAAGTCATCGCGATACGACGATCGGCAGAAAACCGCGCTCGCCTATGCCGAAGCCATTGTGTGGGATCTGCCGACCGACGACGCGCTGTGGGATCGTCTCTACAAGCACTTCACTATTCCGCAGATCGTGGAGCTTGGCTTCTTCATGGCGATCACGATGGGCCAGGGACGTTGGCTGCGGACGCTGAACATTGAGCATCATCAGGTTCTAGCCGGCACCAGCGGCGCGATGGCGCCGGGCTTCGAGAACATGGACGCTTTGCGGAAGAGCAAAGCGGATCCCAGCTATTGGGCCAACCTTCAGACCCGGCCGAAAGTTGAGGCAGCGGAATAGCCACGGTCGCGATAAAGATAAAGTTAGCCGGCGGGCGCCGAGGCCGTTGAGACGGTCGCGGCGCTCGCCGTTCTGCATACACGCATCCGTTGAGTAAAGCGGAGTTGTCACGGCAATAACGATTCGCCGTCTACGTCGGCGGGGCGTGACGTGACTGAGGCGCTTCGTCAGTTGAGCGAGAAGCCGATTGTTTTGACGATGCCCGACCATCGCTTCAATTCGGCATCGACATATTCGGAAAACTCAGCCTGCTGAGCAGCCTGCACGCTGAAGCCGAGAGCCGTAAATCGATTCTTGACGTCGGGCGTGTTCAAGGCATCGTTGACGGCGGTATTCAGCGCTTTGGCGACGGCGGCGGGCGTTCCTGTCGGCGCGAACATGCCGATCCATGCCAGGCTTTCCACGTCTTTGAAGCCTTGTTCCGCGAGGGTCGGGATGTCGGGCGCGGCCGGCACGCGCTTGTGGCTCGCCACGGCGAGGATTTTCAGCCCGCCGGGTCTGACCAAAGCCAGCGGTGCCGGCATCGCGGCGACGACCATATCCACCTGCTGGCCCAGCAGGGCGTTTAGCGCTGGCGTGCCGCCGCGGAACGGCACATGCGAGGGGGACAGGCCCTTTTCGCTCTTGAACACATATTCGGAGGTCAGGTGCTCGAGCGTTCCTGCGCCGGCTGTCGCATAAGTGAAGTGGCCGCCTTTTTGGCCGCGCACATAGCCCATCAGGCTGTTGGCCTTGACCGAGTCATGCACCGCGAACGCGTCCGGCGTGCTGGCGATCATGGCGACGGGGCTGAGTTGCCGGCTCGGATCGACGCTGTTGTCGGACGAGATGGCGCTGATGACCACGGCCGATGTCGTCACCAGAACGGTGTATCCGTCGGCCGGTGCGCTGCTGACGAGTTTGGCGCCGAGCACGCCGCCTGCGCCGCCGTGGTTCTCGACGACGAAATTTTGACCGAGGCGTTCGGACAGCTTCTGGCTGACGAGGCGCCCTGCAACGTCGGCGACACCGCCCGCGGCGAAAGCAACGATGACGCGCACCGGCTTGTCGGGGTAGGCCGGCTGTGCCGACGCCACGTGCATCGAACCGAATGCAAGCATGCAGCAAACGAGCGTTTGAAGTCCGCGCTTAACGAGCGCCCGCGATGTCCAAACTGCGAGACGCTGCTGCCTGCTTGCCATCTGGGTTCTCCGCCGTTGAAATCGACACCGGGTGGATCTCGAGGATTTCGGATGTTCCGTCACGGCCGCGCGGGTCGTGAGTGCAGGGGCTTGCGAATGTCCGGCCAAGTGATGCGGTCACCTCGTTAGGAGACGTCGCGGATCGGCCGTGGCCGATTGGCTCAAATCTGGACTGTTCCAGTTCAGCCAAACTTATATCTAAAATAAAATCTAGTTCAATTTTTGGTATTCGTCAACATAATGGCACGCGTCCGATCGGACGGGGCCAGCGCGAAATCGCCCGCGCTCCATTGTGGGACCCATAAGAAGGGTGAAAAGAGAGCTCGGCTGGACCCGGCTCGCAAAGCCATGCGCGCGATGACGCTGGAGCCGCCGCTTCGCGGAGCGGCTCAGCGCGGTGAGAATGGCCGTATCATGCGTATCATGATGGAGCGAAGCCGTCGGGAGCCAGGACTGATAGCGCCGACGGGATCAGCCGCGTTTGTCGCTGTCGGCTGGATTCACATCCGAGCCGGAACGTCAGTGCTGAAGCGTTGTCGAGCCTCGGCGTGCGTTCTTCTTTTGCGGCTCCCGGCTCGCGTCGCCGTCTCCCAGGCCAGGCGTTGCGTTGCTCTTCTCCAGCAGGTGCCTCAGGTAGTTCGCCGCCACGGATCCTTTCATCGCCCGACCCCACATATCGGTAATGGCAGCTTCATGCAGCGAAAGCGCGTCCGGCGCCGAGGTGATCATGGCGACGCCGACTCTCACGTTCGGCTGGTCGCCCAGGCGGAAGGGGCTCAGAACCAGGAGTTTTCGATCAGGCTGCCGGAATAGTTGGAAGCCAGCGTTCGGCAGCGTATCGGCGACGATGCCGATTTGCACCCCCATCGGCTGCTCCTCGATGAGACGGGCAAAATGGTCGACTTCGGCGCGCGCCATCGCCTTGCGTTTCAGCACCACCTCCTCGGGGAGATCGGAGCGGCCGACGAATCCGTAGCGCAGGAAACGCTCGATTTCGGCGGCGGCAATCAGCTTGACGATGGTCGGGCGGCGACGCCGATAGATCTCCTTGCGTTCGTGCAGGATCTTTATGATCTTCGGCACGTCGTTCAGGGCGCGTGCGCGATTGGGGGTGTCCTTGGTGATGCTTTCGGTGAGGACCTCCTCAAGCGTCGCCTCGAAATTGTCGGAGGCGAGGACCGACGCGATCGGCCCGGCCAGCACGGCGACATGCTCCGCCGTCTCTTCAATCTGCCGCACCCGCTCGAAGTAGCTCACCGCCGTTGGAATGTATTCAATGCCGACGCCAAGGAGGGTCGGAATTGAAACGCCCAGAAGATCGGCCAGGCGCTCGAGGGTTTCGATTTTTGCCAGTTCGCCTTTCTCGAAGCGATAAAGCGCCGTCCGCGAGATGCCAAGCTGCCGGGCAATCTCGTCGGCGCTGAGGCCCGAGCCCATGCGGTAGGCCTTCAATCGGCTGCCGATCTCGTCGTAACGGAATGTCATTGTTTTATTCCTGGTCCATCGGGGACGAGCGAGCGACAGGCAACCGGATTGCCGCCGCCCGCTCAAATCGCAATCGAAACGCTGAAATTCACGCGACACGACGATCCGCCGTCATCGCGGCCGGCGGCGATCGGCCGATGATGAGGCGGCTGCGGTTTCATTTCGGACGCCTATCTAGGGTGGTGTTCAGAATTTCACAATGGGTTCGTTAATTGGCGCTATCACGCCAAAAACGGAACGAGACGCCCTTCCGAGAACGCTGCTTCAGACACACGGCTTGTCAGGCGCCTGCGCCCTTCGGGTCCAGCCAAAACAAGAGGCGGTGGATGCTTAGCGCATCAGCCGCCGGGGATCGTCCCCTTCGGCAGCCCCGCCGCGTATTTCGCGATGTCGCCGGGCCGGGTGATCCAGACGCGGTCGCGCTTGGGGTGGCTCATGATGTACGACAGCGCCTTGCGAAGCTGAGCATAGCGGAACGGCTGGCCGACAACGAACGTATGCAGGGCGATGCCGCACACCAGCGGGTGCTTCTCGGAGAAATGCAGCATGGTGTCGAACTGATCGACGATCATCTGGGCGAAGTCGGTCGCCGATTGCCGGCGTGACAGCATCGTGGGGCTGTCGTTGATCTCGATGGGGTAGGGGACCGACATGAGCGGGCCGGAGCGCGTGCGCATCCAGAAAGGCTGGTCGTCGGCCGGCCAGTCCATCACATAGGTGTATCCGGCCTCCTTCAGCAGGTCCGGCGTCACGAGGCTTTCGGAAATCCAAGGACCCATCCAGCCATAGGGGCGCTGGCCGTTGCCGCGCGTGAGCGTCTCCGTCGCCTCGCGGATCAGGGCTGCTTCGCCCGCCTCGTCGAAGTCGGCCTGCTGTTCGGAGTTGGTCCGGCCGTGGCCGACCACCTCATCGCCGCGCGCCTTGATGCGCGCGCCGATCTGCGGCTGATGATCGTAGATCGAGGAGTTGATGAGGTGGCAGAGCGGCAGGCCGAATTCCTCGACCAGATCGAAGATGCGCCAGATGCCGACGCGAAGGCCGTAGTCGCGCCAGGCGAAGTTGCGCGGATCGGGCGGCTCGCCGAGAGACGTTGGCGTATGGCCGAGGCGCCCACCAAACGAGAAGTGCTCGACATTCAGCGCCAGATAGAAAGCCAGCCGCTTACCGTCCGGCCAATCGAAATTGCGCCGCTCGATGATGGGCGAATAATCGTAGCGGTTGTGGTGGACGAGCTTCATCCCTGACTCCCTTGGCGAGCGGTACTGCGACGGCTCGCTCCGTCATAGCGGACCAGCGGCCGGCGTGTCACGGGTCGGGAGCTTGGATCAGGCCGAAAGCACGTCCTCGATGCGCTTGCGGATCGCCTCCTTGTCGGCGGCGGTCGTGCTGGCATCCAGGCGTACGTCGTAGGCGATCCGGGCCGGGCGCTTCAGCACCACGATGCGGTCGCCGATCTGCAACGCCTCGTTGATCGAATGGGTGATGAACACGGCGGTCTTGCCGTTCTCCTTGACCAGCCGGAGAAACTCGGCGCGCAGGCGGTTCGCCGTCATCTCATCAAGCGCGGAGAACGGTTCGTCGCAGAGCAGGATGCCGGCATTGGTGGCAAAAGCTCGCGCGATAGAGACGCGCTGACGCATGCCGCCCGACAGCGCGTGCGGGAAGTCGTTCTCATGGCCCTCGAGTCCGAGCGTTGAAAGCCAATGCTGCGCCGTCTTGCGGCGTTCTTCGGCCGGCACGCCAAGCATTTCGAGCCCGAGCTCGACGTTATCAATGGCGGAGCGCCACGGTAGCAGCCGGTCGTTCTGGAACACGATGGCGATCTTGCCGCGGAAGGCGTTGAAATCGGCGAAGGGATCGCGCCCGCCAACGCGCACGGTGCCGCTCGTCGGTGCGAGCAATCCGGCGACCATATTGAAGATCGTGGATTTGCCGCAGCCGGTCTTGCCGAGCAGCGCCACCATTTCGCCGGTGCGCACGTCGAGGTCGAGATTGTCCACCGCGCGGAATGGCTCGCCCGACGAAGCGTTGCCGAACAGCTTCGACACGCCGCCGAGATGGATCGCCACGTCGCTGCTATTGGCCGTTGGTGCGGTCATAGCGTGCGCTCCGATACCGCACGATAGCTGAACAGGCTGTTCTCGATCCATGTCAGAACCGCCTGCATGACCAGCACGAACAGCACGATCTGCAGTGTCCAGGCGAGCGCACCGGCCATGTCGAACAACTGTTGTTGTTGCAGGAGCTGATAGCCGATGCCGCCGGTGGCGCCGACCAACTCGGCCACCACGACGACGCGGGACGCATTGCCGAGATTGACCTTCCAGGCCGTCACGATGTCGGGAAGAACGGCCGGCAGGATCATCGCGCGGAACAGTTTCATGCGCGTGGGCCGGAAGCTCAGCACCATTTCGACCAGGTCCTTGGACATGGCGCGCAGCGCGCCGAGAACCTGAAATGTGAAGGCGGGCAGCGTCGTCACCACCATGATGAAGAAAATGCGGAATTCGATGCCGTGGAACCAGATGATGGCGAACACCACCCACGACAGGGCGGGGATGCCCTGGAACAGCGACAGGATCGGCGACAGGAAACGATCCGTCGCCTGCGAACGCGCCATCAGCAGCGCCACCAGCGTGCCGACGACAAAAGCGCCGATCAATCCTGCGAGGATGCGGAACACCGTTGCCAGGACATCGCTCAGCAGCGCGCCGGTGACCAGGATTTCACCGCAACGCCAGAACACATCGACGAGAGACGGGAACAGGAATGGCGGGAAGAATTGCGCCGCCAATTGCCATAGCAGGCCGATGGCCACGAACGGCATGGCCATCGACCAGAGCCGCTTCATAGCCGCGACCGGCATGACGGTGCGCGGCGATGGAGCGGATTGCTGGATGTCGCTCACTTCCCAGGCGCCTGATAGATCGTGGACGGCCTTGGATCGGAGCTCAGGAACGATGTCGAGCGGCCGGCGGAATAGACGGACGTGATCTCCTTCTTGATGTCAGAGGCCCATTTCACGTTCATGCCGAGCCGGTTGTTGGCGCGGATGATCGCGGAAATCGCGTGCTTTTGCTCATCGGTGCCCTTGGGCACGATCAGAGGCGCAGCCTCGTCGGGGTGCACGGCAACCCATTCGGCGGCTTCCTTGTAGGCGGCGAACAGCTTGCGGACGAGATCGGGGTTCTTCTCCGCCCATTCGGTGTGCGCGGCGACGCCGAGATAGGGAATGTTGGCGCTGCCGGTGAACTTCTTCCAGTTGTCCGCGATGTGAAGATCGAGCGTGCGGATGCTGCTCTTCTTGGCGATCAGGGAGGTGTAGGCCGGCTCCCAGAGTTGTACCGCCGCGGCGCGGTCGGCGAGCGCATAGCCGACGAGGCCCGGCGTTGCGGTGTTGACGACGGAGAACTTGGTCGGGTCGGCGCCGAGTTGACGCGCGAACCATTCGAACATCACGTAGTTCGTGGTGCCCTTGGCGGCAGCGATGTCCTTACCCTCAAGGTCTTTCACCGTCTTGATCTCGGGGCGAGAGGTGACGACCGCGCCCCAGAAGTCGAACAGGTTGAACAGGTAGGTCACCTTAACGCCGCGCGTGTCGGCGAGGCCGACGGTGAGCAGGGCTGCGCTGCCGCCGAGCTTGAACTCGCCGGAATTGAATTGCGCGGCGTAGGCATCCGGCGTGCGTTCCTCGAACTTGATGGCGAGGCCGTGCTTCTCGTCGAGCTTCCTGGCCTTGATGACAGGCGGCAGGAAGGCTCCGAGCGACGGGGCGCTAAAGACGACGATCGACAGCGGCGTAGGGGCCGCGGGCTGTGCTTGCACCGGCGCGACCGAAAACGCCGTTGCGGCCATGAGGCCGAGAAGAAGCTTGTTCATGATCGTTCCCTCCGTTCTAAATATCGCTGGCGTTGATCGGGCTGTTTTTGCAGCGGTCTGCCAATATGGCGTGACGCCACGGTTTCTCAGCGCGGTTCGAATTCCTTCCGCAATGCAGTAAAGAACCGGCCGATCAGATGCTTCGACACGCTCGAAAGCATCCGCTGGCCGACACCGGCCACCAGCCCGCCGATCTCGCCGCTGCCCTGGTATGTCAGTCGCGAGGCAGCCTCGCCATCGGGGGCGATTTCGAAACGCGCGGTGCCGTTGCCGTGGCCGAGCGTGCCGGCGCCGGACACCTTGATGCTGCAGGCCTTCGGCGCGGCTTTGTCGAATAGCGCGATCTCGCCTTCGAACGAGCCGGAGATTGCGGCAACGCGCAATTGCATGTCGAGCTTGTAGGCGTCGGGCGCCGTCTCGGTCATGGCCTTGCAGCCGGGTACACAGCGGGTCAGCACCTGCGGGTCGTTCAAAGCCGTCCACAGCGCCTCGACCGGGGCGGCAATCGTCTCGGTGCCTCCGATATCGAGCTTCATCGGTTCGTCCCTCAGCCCAGAAGTCGGGCGGCGAGGCCGCCGTTGATCGAGGCGCGCTCCGCATCGGTGAACGCCGTCTCGGCTACGATCTTCAGAGGCTCGAGATCGCCGATGGGAAAGGGCATGTCGGAACCCATCATGATCCGATCCGCGCCGACCACGTCGGCGAGGAAACGCAGCGAGCGTCGATCCTGGAGAATGGTGTCGTAGTAGAACGCGGCAAGCGCGGCGTCCGGGTCGCCGAGCTTTTCTTTGCTGACGGCGACGTTGCGGCGCAGCCGTCCGACGATGTACGGCAGCGCCGAGCCGCCAATGCCGACGACGATCTTGACGTTGCTGTAACGGGCGACGTGGCCGGCGTAGATCAGCCGCGACACCGCGATCAGCATATCGGTGACGCGGCCGACCGCATTGGCCATGCCGTAGTCGTGGACACGGTTGTCGCCGCTTTCGAACACGGGATGAATGAAGATCACCGAGCCGAGTGCATTCGCCGTTTCCCAGAAGACGTTGAGAGACGGATCGTCGAGCACGCCGCCCACGCCCTTGGGCTGGGTGCCGATCATCGCGCCCTTGAAGCCCGCGCCGTGCGCCTCGCGCAACACCTCGGCGGCGAGCGCGCCATCCTGCAACGGCACGGTTGCGAGCGAAACGAGCCGCGGCTCGCGCTTCGAGGTTTCCGCCAGATGGCTGTTGATGAGGCGCGACCAGCGTGCGCCCTCGTCGGCCGGCACCTCGTAGCCGAACATATCGAGCCAGCCGCCGTTGATCTGGCGGTTGATTTTTTGCTCGTCCATCCAGCGCAGCCGGCCGGCAAGGTCGGACAATCCCTTGGATACCGGGCGCGTCGGCTTGCCGCCGACAAACGAGAAGGCGAGGCTGCCGTCCTGTTCGATCACGCGGATCGAGGGGAAGCTTCCGGCTTGCGCGCGGATCGCGTCGAGCAGGGTCGGTGGAACAAGATGGGCGTGGCAGTCGATAATCATGCTTTCTTCTCGTTGGAGACTTGAGCGGACGCGACGGCATCGCCGATGGCGGAAACGCGGATCGGCAGCTTGGCGAACGAAATGCCGAGCGGGGCGACGGCGTCGTTGATTGCGCCCGACATCGCCGCAGGCGCCCCCATGTAGCCGCTTTCGCCCGCGCCCTTCTGGCCGAACACGGTGTGCGGCGAGGGCGTGCAGTGATGGACGATCTCGACCTTCGGCACCTCGTGCGAGGAGGGCAGCAGGTAGTCCATCAGGCTCTGCGTCGTCATCTGGCCCTGCTCGTCGTAGACGAACTCCTCGAATAGCGCCGCGCCGATGCCGTGGGCGATGCCGCCGAGCGTCATGCCCTTGACGATGTGCGGATTGATGACGGTGCCGCAGTCGTGGCCGACGACATAGCGGCGGATTTCGGGCTTGCCGAGAATCGGGTCGATGGCGATCAGCACGACATGGAATTCGAACGAATGGCACGGGTACATCTGCACCCGGCCGTTCTCGGGCAACTTGGTGCCGGTCGGCACCTGCATGACGTGCGTGACCTCGAGGCCGGGCTCCATGCCCTTCGGCAGCAGATGGAAGTTGCGGTGGGCGATGTTGACGAGATCGGACCAGTCGAGGCGCTTGCCGGTCGCGGCATGCGACACGCCGCCGGCGGAATAGCTGACAGCGTCTTCGGTCGCGCCGAACTGATGTGCGGCGATGGCGATCAGCTTGGCCTTGAGCTTTTGCGCCGCGTGGAACGCCGCGCCGCCGAGCATGATGGCCATGCGGCTGCCGACCGGGGCGTTCGACGGCAGGCTTGAAAGCGAGTCTGGCCGCGTCACGCGGATTAGGTCGGGGTTGATCTCCAGCACCTCGCCGATCACGGTCGCGGCCAACGTTTCGTGACCCTGGCCCGACGACAGCGTGTGGATGGTGGCGATGGTGCAGCCGGTGCCGTCCACGTTGATGCGGCAGGACTCCATCCAGGTGGAGGTCTTGTTCTTTTCATTGAGCAGCGGCTCGAACGCCGAGTTGCCGCCGCTTGGCTCGAGACAGGCGGCAAGCCCGATGCCGGCAAGCAGGCCCGACGCGCGCAGCCGGTCGCGCTCCTTTACCAGCGCCGGGTAGTCGGCCGCGGCCAGAACCTTATCGACCACGGTATGATAGTCGCCGCTGTCGTAGCGGGTGCCGCTCGGAATGAGGTAGGGGAATTGCTCCTTGCGGATGAAGTTGCGTCGCCGCACCTCGATGCGGTCGAGGCCGGTCGCCTGCGCCACCTTCTCGATGCCGCTCTCGATGGCGTAATTGGTCGGCGATTGGCCGAAGCCTTTGACCGCCTCTTCCGCCGCCTTGTTGGTGGTCACCGATTGCGCGACGTATTTCACGCTTTCGATATGGTACGGGCCGACGATGGCGCCGATCGGCTTGCCAAGCTGGAACGGCGCGCGGCCGGCATAGGCGCCAGCGTTGTCGAGCGCGCGGATCTTCATCGACTTGATGACGCCATCGTTGCCGAAGGCCAGATCGACATCGAAGATGCGCTCAGGGCCTTGGGCGTCGCCCGCGCGCATGTTCTCGAGGCGATCCTCGATCAGTCGAACCGGGCGGCCGAGAAGGCGGGACAGGTGCCCGACGAGAATGGTGTGCTTGATGCCGCGCTTGACGCCATAGGCGCCGCCGACATCGACATCCTGATCGACACGAACCTGGTTGGCCGGAATGCGCAACGAGCGAGCGATCTGCTCGGGATACTTCGGCATCTGGATCGAGGCCCAGACATCGAGGATTTCACGCCACGGGTCCCAGGAGGCGATGACGCCGAATGTCTCGATGGGAACGGTGGAGCTGCGGCCCCAGGTGACACGATAGGACAGCGTTCGCTCCGCCTCCGCAAAGTGCTTATCCACGTCGCCCCAAACGAATGTCTTGTTGAGCAGGACATTCGAGCCATGCGCGGTGTGAACCGGCGTGCTGCCAGGCTTGAATGCTTCTTCGGGGTCGATCACGAACGGCAATGGCTCGTAAACGACGCGGACCCTTTCGGCGGCGTCCTCGGCGAGCGCGCGAGTGTCGGCGGCAACGGCGGCCACCCATTCGCCGGCGTAGCGCGCCTGGCCGACGGCGAGCGGATAGCGCAGCACCTTCGGCGTATCGAGGCCGTTCATCAGCGGCTCAGTTGCCGCCGCAAGCTCTTCGCCGGTGAGGACATAGTGCACGCCTGGCATCGCCAGTGCCGCGCTTGCGTCGATCGATACGATGCGTGCTGCCGGATGGGGCGAGGGCACGAGCGCGACATGCAGCGCATCGGCGATGGCCACGTCGGCAACGTAGCGCCCGCGTCCGGTGACGAAGCGGCGGTCCTCACGGACGCGGCGGTTGGCGGAAACGAAACGAGTTTTAAGGGGCGCGGTGCTCATTTCGCGGCCTCTTGCGCCGCCCGCGGTGCATTCGATTGGCGCAACCGCTCGGCGGCGACCTCCACGGCCTCCACGATCTGGCCGTAGCCGGTACAGCGGCAGATATTGCCGGAGATGGCCTCAAGAATGTCTTCGCGGCTCGGCGTCAGTGTCCGCTGCAGGAGCGTGTGGGCGCTGAGGATCATCCCCGGCGTGCAGTACCCGCACTGCAAGCCGTGCGTTTCGCAAAACGCATCTTGCAGGACGCTCAATTCGCCGGGCGAGGGGGCGAGGCCTTCGATGGTGGTGATGTCGTAGCCGTCGGCCTGCACCGCAAAGATCAGGCACGAACGCGCTGCTTCGCCGTCGAGCAGCACCGTGCAGGCGCCGCAGACGCCGTGCTCGCAGCCCACATGGGCGCCGGTGAGGCGAAGGTCCTCCCGCAGCGTGTCGAGCAGCGTCTTGCGCGGCTCGACATCGGCGGTGCGGGTTTGGCCGTTGACGCGAAGCTCGACCTTCATTGGAGGGCACTCCTTGCCGCTTCGCCGCGGGCCTCGGCGGCGGCATCGGAAAGCGCGCGGGTGCCAAGCGCGATGGCGACGCGCCGGCGATAGTCGGCGCTGGCGTGAAGGTCGTTCATGGCGTCGAGGTCGGCCGTAGCCGCGGTCACGGCTTCGGTGATCGCCTTGGTTTCGAGTTCCGTTCCGATGAGTTGCGACACGTCAACAGCGGTGGGACGATCGCCGACGCCGCCGATCCCGAGTGCAAGCCGCCTACAGCGTCCGTCCTCGTCAAGCGCCACCTGTGCGGCTGCGGCGACGAATGCAAAATCCGACTTGCGGGCGTTGATCTCGTGGAAGCCGATGCCGATACGCTCGCCCGTCCACACCGGAAAGCGCACCGCGCTGACGCACTGGCCCGGCATGATCGAGGTCAGCATCGGGCCGATGAAAAATTCGTCGGCCGGCATAGACGCCTCGCCGTCGGTGGTCGTCAGCACGATCTCGGCGCCAAGCGTTGCCGCCACCAGCGGAATTTCGGCCGAAGGGTCGGCATTAGCGATAGAGCCGCCGACGGTGCCGCGATTGCGCGTCGGCGGATGACCGACCCAGGGCAGCGCCCGCGCCAAGAGCGGGACGGAGGCGGCAACGAGCGGATCGTGCAGCGCGTGCGCCTGCCGTGTCGTTGCGCCGATAGCGATGGCATCGCCATCGACGCGGATGCCCGAAAGGCCTGGAAGCCGCAAGATATCCACCAGCCGGTTTGGCCGCGCGAGGCGCATGGCCAGCATCGGCACCAGCGTTTGGCCTCCGGCGATGGCGCGCGCGTCTTCGTCCGCCAATAGTTCGCACGCCTGAGCGAGCGTTTCGGGGCGGACATAGTCGAACGGCGCGGGCTTCATCGGAGGCTGGACTTTCGGTCACTGCACAGCGGACTTAGGCCGGCTGTGCGTTCGTGGGATTTGTCTGCGTTGGCACGGCGCGCGCAGAAGCGCGAATTCGACCGATCATGATGCACGCCCCGCCTGTGCTGACGTTTCTTTTGTCGGTAAAGCCTAAGAACGCAGCCTTGGCATTGTCAAATACAAAGTAGGTCAATAGGCTGCTATGCGACGACTTGGACTGATACAATATCAAGATTGTATCTGTCATTTTGTTTGTCCGGTCGCTTGAATGGTGCTGGAACAGAGTTGCAACGCAGCCGCGCAAGCGGCGCTGCACATGAACGGAAATCGGCGGCGAGAATGACCGACTGGGTGCCGAGCCTCGCGTCGGATGGAAGCCCCCGCTACATCGCCTTCGTGCAGGCGCTGGAGGCGGATATCGCGGCTGGGCGGGTGAAGCCCGGCATGCGGCTGTTGCCGCAACGCGAGATGGCTCAGCGCTTGGCGCTCAGCGTCGGCACTGTTTCCAAAGCCTATGCGGAAGCCGAGCTGCGCGGTTTGACCTCGGGCGAGGTCGGGCGCGGCACCTTCGTGCGGCGAACGCGGCCGCGCAACGGGCACGGCGCGTCGGAGGGCACGGTCAATCTCGCATTGAACGTTCCGCCTTATACCGGTGAGGACGAAGCGGTTTCGGCGGTGCTTGCGGATATCGCCGCCGAAGGCGAGATGGCGAACCTGCTCGATTATCTGCCGCACCAGGGTATGCGCCCACATCGCGACGCGGCCGCGATGTGGCTCGCCTCGCTCGGCGTCAGCGCCGATCCCGATCACGTCTTCATCACCAACGGCGGACAGCACGCGCTGTCGGTTGCGCTCGGGCTGGTGGCCTCGCCGGGCGATACGGTGCTGACCGAAACCTTCACCTATTCCGGCATGATCGCGCTCGCGGCGCAGAACGGCTATCGGCTGCGTGGGGTGGCGACCGACGCGCAGGGCCTGGTGCCCGATGCGCTCGATCGCGCATTCGGCGAAACCGGCGCGCGGGCCTTGTTTTGTATGCCGACGCTGCAAACACCGACCGGCGCGGTGATGCCCGAAGAACGGCGCGATGCCATCGCCGCCATCGTCGCCAAGCACGATGCTTATCTGTTCGAGGACGACGCCTACGCTTTCCTTTTCGCCGCGCCGCCGCGCACCGTTGCCTCGCGGATTCCCGACCACAGCTTCTATGTGGTGAGCTTCGCGAAGTGCCTCGCCCCTGGCCTTCGCATCGCGGTCATGATGGCGCCTGAAGCGTTCCGCGACCGCTGCAACAATGGCCTGCGTGCAACGGGGTGGATGGCGACGCCGCTGATGGCGGAGGTCGTGACTCGGCTGATCCACAATGGCGGCCTTCGCGAGCAGGTGAAGCGCAAGCGTGAAAAGGCCGCGATCCGCAACGCCATCGCCAGCCGCGCATTGGGGGGATGGCTGCCGGCGTTGCCGTCGCAACCTGGTTTTCACCGCTGGTTGCCGCTACCAGCCGGACGCATGCTGAACAGCCTCATCACTCAGGCGGCGCAGGCGGGAATTACGCTGGCGCCACCCGGCGCGTTGCAGCAGATCGATCGGGAGACGCTTGGCGTGCGGCTGTGCCTCGGCCACCCGTCTGAGGCCAATCTCGAACGCGCGCTCGTGGAGCTGCGGCGCATTCTCGAAAAGGCCGAGGCAATCTCGTTCGTTTGATTGTGTCGCGCCTACGGCGTTCCGATTTCGATCGTGCGGACGGCCGCTGCGCCAATGGCGGGCAGGAGCCGGTGACGCTGCAGCCAGCCGAGCCCTAGCAGCACCGACAGCGGATTGCGCAGCCCTGACCCCGACCGTCGCTCGGTCGTGTGGCCGGACAACCTGGTCGCTGTCAAATCCTGTTCGGCGCCGATGATGGTCACGCGCAGCTCGTGGTCCTTGGCAATGGCCTCCTGCAGATAAGTTGGGCACAGCGAAATGGTGTCCTGAGTGAGGAGAATTCGCTCGGCGGCACCGGGCGCGCGTAGGCGACGAAGTGCTCGCCGCCGACATATTGGCTGCCCATCAGCATCGGCTTGCAGATCACGCCTTCCGGGCAGAGCATGCTTAGCTGCGCGGACGACGATCCGTCATCGCCGGGTGCGGACGCCTGCGCCTTCTCGCGAGTCCTTAATCAGGTATCGTTCGGTGATGTAGACGGCCAGATACCACGCCAGCACGAAATTTCCGGCATAAAAGATGAGGAATGCGATCAGGCTCGCATTCTCCGACACCCGTTCGATGAGTGAACAGATGCCGATGGCGATGGCATCGCTGACAAGCACAAGTCCCGTGAAGACGGCGATCACGGCCATTTCGACTCCCTCCAGTTTCCCTGTTGGTCGTCCCCACCGGAGACAATCATGGGATGGAGCGTCGTATGCCGGTCAGATGGTCGCTGCGACGATCGACCACCTGCGACAACAATGCAGGATCGTCAGCGTGGGCCGGTCGTTCGGGGGGATGTGCGACCCTCTGTCGCGTGATTATGCGGCGCGAACGCGCTGTGCGAGCAGCGGGGCTCCGTGTTGGAGCGAGGCGGCCTGCCGATTGAGCTGTTCCGCCGCGTCGAGAATCCGGCTTGCTCCCCGCTCGGTCTTCACCCCTGTGAGCCACGCTCGCCCGGAGCGTGAAGAAGCGAATGAACGACGTTGCCCGGAGTTGTTTTGCGAATCGCGAATTGGGGCAGCATCGTGAGGCCGGGTTAACCGCGCATGACAGAAAGATGACAAAGCCACGGCAGCCGTCGCGCCATCATCGATGGTCTGGCTTGGCGGGCTGCTAGAGCATGATCCCGAAAAGTGGGAACCGGTTTTCGGATAAGATCATGCTCAATCGAAAGGATAAGCGTAGAGTCTGATTCAACGCAGTTGAAACAGACTCTAATCGTCGCCGGTGTCGGCGCCGACGAAGGCGATGCGGATCATGTTGGTCGCGCCCGGCGTGCCGAGCGGAACGCCGGCGACGATGATGACCCTGCGGCCGGCCTTGGCGATGCCGTCCTTGAAGGCGAGGCGGCAGGCGCGCTCCACCATATCGTCCTGGTCGCGCGCGTCTTCGGCGACGACGCAGTGAATCCCCCATGCGACGGAAAGCTTGCGTCCGGTGGCGACGATCGGCGAGATCGCGACGATGGGCACCTGCGGGCGTTCGCGTGCCACGCGCAGGCCGGTCGAGCCCGAACTGGTCCAGCAAATGATGGCCGAAAGGTCGAGCGTTTCGGCGATCTGGCGCGTCGCGGCGGCGATGGCGTCGGCGCCGGTCGCCTCGGGCTCGGCGTGCTGCGCCTTCATGATCGTGTGGTAGGTGTCTTCGTTCTCCACCTCTTCCGCGATCCGGTTCATGGTGGCCACGGCCTCGACCGGGAACTGTCCCGCCGCCGATTCCGCCGACAGCATGACGGCGTCGGCGCCGTCGAAGATCGCGGTGGCGACGTCGGACACCTCCGCGCGCGTGGGAACGGGGCTCGAGATCATGCTTTCGAGCATCTGCGTCGCCACCACGACCGGCTTGCCGGCGCGTCGCGCGGTGCGGGTGATCTGCTTCTGGATGCCCGGCACCTTCTCCAGCGGCATCTCCACGCCGAGGTCGCCGCGCGCCACCATCAGCGCGTCGGCGATGTCAATGATCTCGTCGAGCCGGTGCACGGCCTGCGGCTTCTCGATCTTGGCCATCACGGCGGCGCGGCCGCGTGTGATCTTCTTGGCCTCGGCGATGTCGTCGGGGCGCTGCACGAACGACAGCCCGACCCAGTCGATGCCGGCGTCGAGCGCGGCATCGAGGTCGGAGCGGTCCTTCGGGGTGAGCGCGGAGAACGGGATGATGGAATCGGGGACGCTGACGCCCTTGCGGTCGGAGAGCTTGCCGCCGACCTCCACGCGCGTGACGATCCTGTCCTTGCTCGCCTCGAGGGTGGTCAGGCGGATCTTGCCGTCATCGAGAAGGAGCGTGTGGCCGGCCTGGACGCCGGCGAAAATCTCCGGGTGCGGCAGATGTACGCGCGTGGCGTCGCCCGGCGCGGTGTCGGCGTCGAGCACGAACGTCGCGCCCTTGTCCAGCATCACCGACCCGCCGGCGAAGGCGCCGACCCGAAGCTTCGGCCCCTGCAGGTCGACCAGGATGCCGATCGGCCGGTTGTGGTCTTTCTCCACGGCACGGATCGCGGCGACCAGTTCGCGCATCCGGTCATGGGACGAATGGCTCATGTTGATGCGGAAGACGTCGGCGCCGGCCGCGAACAGGCGCGAGATCGTTGCCGGATTGCCGGAGGCCGGTCCGAGCGTGGCGACGATCTTGGTGCGGCGCAGGCGTCTCATCGGGATGGTGTCCGTGGGGGGATGGGCGTGGGGCCTTGGCGGCCGGGCGTCGGCAGCATCGGCATGCCGGGGGTGATGGTTCGCTGCTGGCCGTCCGCCGTGTCGGTAAGCTGCACCGTCCAGGTGCGCTGCTCGCCGGTGTCCACTTCGAAGAAGCCGGTGCGGTCGAAGCCGCGCGCCAGGCAGTCCTGCGTGCCGCGGATGGTGAACTCCTTGTCGCGCGTGCACATGAAAGCGTGTCCCGACCATTCGCCGCCGCGGTCGTAGTCCACGGCGTAGATGTAATAGTAGCGCGCGATCAGCGTGCCCTTCAGCAGCGACTCGCAACTGCGCGCCGAGAGATTCCACCAGCCTTCGGTGGTCCAGCCGCCCTCGGGGTCCTTGTAGCCGATGGCAATGCCGACCCGGCTGCCGGTGTTGTTGCACAATTGGAAGTCGGCATGGGCCGGAGTCGGCGCGAGCACCGTCCCGAGCGCCGATCCCAGTGCGATCACCGCCATGACCGAAAGCAGTCGGAGAGTCCTGTGGAGGGACAGAGGCAAGGCGCGTGCACCCTTCTTGCGGCCGGTATCGCGTGAGGCTTAGGGCCTGTCAACGACAATGGCGCGAAAGTCGTTCACGTTGGTGCAGGTCGGGCCCGTTTCGAGGAGATCGCCGAGACGGGCGAAGAACCCGGTCGAGTTGTTTTCCGCGAGAAAATAGGCTGGATCGAGGCCAAGCGCGGTGGCCCGCGTGAGGCTGGTTGCGTCGATGAAGGCGCCGGCCGGGTCCGAAGCCGCGCCGCCGCCGCCATCGGTGCCGTCGGTATCGCCCGCAAGCGCCGCGATCCCAGGCGCGCCGTTCAGCGCAGCCGCAAGCGCCAGTGCATATTCCTGGTTCGGGCCGCCGCGCCCGCGCCCGCGCATCGTCACCGTCAGTTCGCCGCCGGAGAGCAGCACCGCGCGGCGTCCCTGCTTCTGCAGATCGAGCGCGCGCGCAGCGTGTTCGGCCGCGACCTCGCGCGCCTCGCCCTCGATTCGGTCGCCGAGCATCACCGGCTCATAGCCGGCCGCCCGCGCCTCGCGTTCGGCGGCGCGAAACGCATCCGCCGGCCGCGCGATCAGCTTGTATTCGGTCGAAGAGAACATCGTATCGTCAGGCTTGGGCGATTCGTTGGCCGGATCGGCCAGTGCCCGCGACACGATGTCGGGCAGCGCGAGCCGATAGCGCGCGACCACGGCGCGGGCATCGGCGAGGGTGGAAGGGTCGGGCACGGTCGGCCCCGAACCGATCACGGCGGGGTCGTCGCCCGGCACGTCGGAAATCGCAAGCGTCAGCACGCGAGCCGGCTGCGCTCTCTGGGCCAGTCGGCCGCCCTTGATGCGGGACAGATGCTTTCGCACGGCGTTGATCTCGCCGATGGTCGCGCCGGAGCGCAACAGCGCCCGCGTCACGGCCTGCTTGTCTTCGAGCGAAAGGCCGTCGGCCGGTGCAATCCAGTTGGCCGATGCGCCGCCGGACAGCAGCACCAGCACCAAATCGTCCGGCCCGGCGGCATCGGCAAGCGCCAGCGCGCGTTCGGCCGCTTGCAGGCCGGCGGCGTCCGGAACCGGATGACCGGCCTCGATCACCGGAACGATCGTGGTGGGGCGGCCGTAGCCTTGCCGCGTCACCGCCGTTCCGATGAGGCGGCCCGCGGCTTTGCCGCCGTAGACGTTTTCGACAACCTCGGTCATGGCGCCCGCGGCCTTGCCGGCGGCCAGCACGATCAACCGGCCGCTGTCAGGCGCCGGCGGCAGATGGGGTGGCAGGCAGGACGACGGATGGGCAGCCGCAACCGCGGTGCGGAACAGCCGGTCCAGGACCTCGCGGGCAGCCGATGGGCGAACGCTCATCCACCAAGGCTCATGGTCGGAGGCTCATGGTCGGTCCAATGGGGCAAAACGGAATTCGGAATCGCAGCCGCTTCTCACATCTTATCTTATTGCATGGAAGCCGGCGCGTGCCGATGGAGCCCTTCAAACCGCGACGCCGCGTGGCTATGTTTGCCGCAACGGAGGATTCCTCATGGACGACAAGACCCGCACTGAGCTTGAGGCCGCCGTCTACCGGCGTCTCGTCGATCACTTGCGCCGGCGCACCGACGTACAGAACATCGACCTGATGAATCTCGCCGGTTTCTGCCGCAATTGCCTGTCGAACTGGATGAAGGAGGCGGCGGACGCTCAGGGCATCCCGATGACGAAGGACCAGAGCCGCGAAATCGTCTACGGCGAACCGTTCGAGCAATGGAAGGCGAAGCACCAGAAAGAAGCCTCCGCCGAGCAGAAGGCGGCCTTTGCGAAGTCGGCGGCGGCGCATAACCACTGACCGAGGTGCCGCTGGCGCTCGCGCCGGAAAAAGTTTTTCTCGAAGCGCCTTGTGGATGATGGGGGCCGGCGGCGTGCGCGCCTTGCCGCGGCGGCGGGAATTCCCGAAAGCTCACGGCAACACGGCGGGGGCAGTCCCCGCCCCGTTGACCATGAGGAGCGTTCGATGTCCGCCGTCGAGAAAGAATCGCCGGAAGCCGCCCAGACCCGTTTTGCCAAAGACCAGTTGAAGGCGTTCGTCGAGCGGATCGAGCGGCTGGAAGAGGAAAAAAAGACGATCTCCGACGACATCCGCGACGTCTATGCGGAATCCAAGGCCAATGGTTTCGACGTGAAGGCGTTGCGCGCCGTGATCCGCCTGCGCAAGCAGGATGCGCAGGAGCGCAACGAGCAGCAGATGATCCTGGATACCTATCTGCACGCCTTGGGGATGCTGGCGGCATAAAAGTCATCGCGAGAGTTATCGCGAACTCGGCCGGCGCGATGGAGGCGCTTTCCAATATCGCCTTCTGCCGACGGATACGCGCCAAGGCGCGTCGATCTACCGGATCGTAAACATATGAAAAAACCGCCTGACGGCGGTTCTGGAGCGCACTTCGCGGGAAGGATCAGCGCAGGGCCGCCGTGCGGCGCGGACCGTGTTCAAACGTCACGGTGGCTTGGAACACCACGGCGCTGCCGGTGAAGCTCTCGGCGGTCATGCCGAGATGCGGGTCGTTGCTGAACGTCATCAGCACGGCCGACTCGGGCTTGCGCATGTATTGCACCAGGCCGGTGTAATCGGGCTCGCCGACAGGCGTGACCACGAGTGAATGCTGCACGCTTGCCGTCAGCATGACGCCGCGCAGCCAGGGATCGTTGCTGCGGTCCTGCGGGCGGATGTTGATGGTTGCGTCGGCGGGCTTGCGCGCGATCGAAGCGGTGCCGCGGGTGGTGATCACGGTGGCCGTGCGCTCGTTCTGCTTTCCCGCAAGCGCCGCATCCGCCGAATTCGCATAGGCCAGAGCCACATCGGGCGGGACGCGGTCCGGCCCGGTAAACGGCCCGACCGCGCCGGTCGATTCGCGGCCCGCAGCCGCCATCATCGAGGAAGCAAGCACGCGGCGGGCGCTGGAAATGCTGGCATCGCTATCGACGGCGGCGTTGGCGGCCGAAAGCGACGGCGACACCGCGGCCACCAAGCCCTCCCAGAGGCCGCGCAGATTGATGATTTCATTGGGTGAAAGCGAGGCGAGGTTGATCAGGCGGCGCGGGGTGAAGGCCGGCGCCGGCTCGCTCTCGGTGGAGGCGACCTGATACATCGGCCGTGACGGCGGCAACGGTACCGGAACGACTGTCGCCGTTTTTTCCATCGCCGGCGCGACTGGCGTCGCGGCAGAGGCGACCAACGTGCGGGCCGGCTTCGCCGCGGGCTTCGCGCTTGCGCCACGCTCCGCCGTATCCTGCTTGATCGAGGTGGTGTCGTCGGTTTCCTCGGCGTCCTTCTGCTCACCCCCGAACAGCTTGGCCAGGAAGCTGCGCTTTTCGGGCGCTGCTGCGGAGCGCTGGCCGTGCTGCAGGTCCGCCAACGCGAGCTGGTAGCCCGGCAGCGGCTTGCCGTCCGCCGGAATGTGCGCGGTCCGGCCGTCCGGGAACAGCTTCACGAGTTGCTGGCGCGTCATGCGCGGCCAGGCTCGGACGTTGCCGACGTCCAGGTGAACGAACGGCGAGCCGGAGGTCGGGTAATAGCCGACGCCACCGCCCTGGAGCTTCATGGCGGTGGCGCGGAGCTTTTCGAGCGGGACGCCGGGAATATAGAAGTCGATGGCCTTGCCGAGCGTGTGCTGGCTGAAGCGCGCCACGCCGGAGCGCCGGCTGCGGCTGCGGAGCATTTCATTCGTGGCGGGCGAGCGGTAGCCGCAGATGATGTGGATCGGCTCCTTGGCGCCGACCTCCTGATAGACCTCCCAGAGCAGGTCGATCTCTTGCGGGTCCATCTTGACCGACTGGTTCTTGCGCCAGTCGCGCATGATCCAGTTGATCTTCTTCAGCGCCTCTTCGTCGTATTGGCCGTTCTTCTTGTAGGTGATGGTCAGGTTTTCGTTGGTGTGGACGTGATGCAGAAGCAGCATCCGGGTATCGCTGCTGGCGCCCGCGAGCGGCACGCTGACGGAAGCGGAAACGAGAAGGCAGGCGACAAAGCCCACGCCGCGCAATGCGCCCGGAAGGCTCAACCCAAACCCGGCAATCGGCGCGGCACAACGTTGCACGTGCGGTCTCGTCCTGTTCGGGGCGACGGCCTCGAAACTCGCCAAACGGATTGCCGGCACGGCTTGCGGCCGCGACGGCATGGCTAACGCAATGTTATCGGGATGGGTTAATTCGGACTTACGCTCCCCCCGCTCCCGCCTTACAGCAGCACAACTCTAAAAAAGGAGTATGGCGAAAAATGGCCTGCAAAATCCAGGGGTTTTGCCCTTCTGGTTAATCCGCAGTGGATCGTAGAGATCAGTCACGCAGAAAATTTGCGTTGCGCCGGTGCAAGAAAGCACGCCATTGCCGAGAACAATAAAAGAACATTGAGGGCTAAGCGGTAATATTCGACTGCGCGCGGTATCATCCGACAGTGAGGTTGCGCGCCAACTGGCACGAGCGCGACGGTCGAGCCGCTAGTCTGTCCTGAGCGGCTCGCCGCGTTCGGCCCCCGGCCCATCTCCAACGTTGGCGGAATCGCCGCGTCGGCCGCCCGTCGTCCGGTCGCCAAGGCCGAGATGTTCGAGCTTGCGGTAGAGCGTCGACCGCCCGATCCGTAAGCGGCGCGCCACCTCCGACATCTGGCCGCGATGGTGCGCGATCGCGAAGCGGATGACCTCGGTCTCGATGTCCTCCAGCGGCCGGAGATTGCCCTGTTCGTCGAACAGGCTGAGCGCGCCGATGGGACCGGAAGGGGCACTCGGGGGCGCGGCGTCGGGGCCGATGTCGAGCAGCGGCGGGACTTCGATCGCCTCCAAGGCTGGCTGCGGCCCCGTCATGTCGTCGATCCCGGTGCGAAGAGGCGGCTCGGATGCCGCCGCGAATTGCGCGGCAATCTGAGGAAACTCGTCCACGCCGACGCCGTCGCTTTCCGCCAACACGACGGCGCGGAACACGGCATTCTCGAGCTGGCGCACGTTGCCCGGCCAGCGATAGCCGCGCAGCAGCGCCAGCGCCTCGGCGCTGATGGTGCGCACGCGCTTGCCTTCCTCCGCCGCGATCCGCGCCAGGAAGTGCCGCACCAGGTCGGGGATGTCCTCGGCCCGCTCGCGCAGTGGCGGCACCGCGATCGGAAATACATGCAGGCGATAAAACAGGTCTTCGCGAAACCGGCCGCTTTTGACATCCGCGATCAGGTTGCGGTTGGTGGCCGAGATCAGCCGCACATCGACCGGCACAGGGCGGCGAGCTCCGACCGGCTCCGCCATGCCCTCCTGCACGGCGCGAAGGAGTTTCACCTGGGCGGCTGGCGGCAGTTCGCCGACTTCGTCGAGGAACAGCGTGCCACCCGAGGCTTCGACGAATTTGCCGACGTGCCGCTCGGTTGCGCCGGTGAAGGCGCCCTTTTCGTGGCCGAACAGGATGGATTCGACTAGGTGCTCGGGGATCGCGCCGCAATTGACGGCGATGAACGGCTTCGCATGCCGCCCGCTCTGGCCGTGGATAGCGCGCCCGATCAACTCTTTGCCGACCCCGGTTTCACCCTCGATCAGGACCGGAATGGCCGAGGCGGTTGCCTTGGCGGCGGTGTGCAGCACGTCGAGCATACGCGGGCTGCGGGTAATGATGTCCTTGAACGTCAGCGTGCCGGAGCGGCCGCGTTTCATGCGGTTGAGTTCGTTTTCCAGCGCGCTTTTCTCCAGCGCGTTGGCGATGCACACCTGCAGCCGCTCGGCGCTGACCGGCTTGACGACGAAATCGACCGCGCCCGCGCGCATCACCGACACCACGTTGTCGATGCCGCCGTGCGCGGTCTGCACGATCACCGGAATCGTGCTGCCGATCTCTCGCATGCGCGCCAGCACGCCGAGGCCGTCGAGGTCCGGCATGACGAGATCGAGCACCATGCAGTCGAAACGCTCGACGCCGGCGAGTGCCGCGATGGCCTGGTCGCCGCTTTCGGCGAGCACGGGCTCGTGGCCGAACTTGCGCACCATGTTGTCGAGGAGGCGCCGCTGCACGGGATCGTCATCGACAATGAGGATACGCATGGTCATGGCAATTCCGCCCCCGACTGTGCCGTTCCGAGGCACACTGTGCTGCCAGCGTTAAGCTTGCGTTAGGAATTGCGCTTAAGGGATCGTTAAGACCGCGTCCTGCCCGGCCCACGGCGAGGGTGGTCGTGGTGGCCGCGGTTATGGCTGTGAGTATGGCCGTGCGAGTGCGCGGCCGGCTCTGGCGCCGGGATATAGACCACATGGCCGTGGCGCACCCCGCGCTCGGCGATCACCCCGTTGGCAAAAGACTGCACCTCGCTGCCGCGCCCCTTGAGCACGGTCACCTCGAGACAGGCCTCCTCGTCGAGGTGAACGTGGAGGGTGGCGAGCGAAAGGTCGTGGTGGCGGTGGAAGCCGCGGGTGAGGCGCTTGGGCAGTTCGCGGGCCTCGTGATCGTAGACGTACATCAGCGTCGCCACGCAGCTTCGCGTTCCCGCCACTTCGCCGGCGGCTTGCGCCAGGCCGGTGCGCGCCAGATCGCGGATCGCTTCCGAGCGGTTCTGGTAGCCGCGCGCGGCGATGATGCGGTCGAGCTCCGCCATCAGGTCGTCATCGAGTGTCACCGTCACGCGCTGCATGAACGCCTCCGCCGCTTCAGAGGACGACTATAGCCGAGTGCGGCCCGCGTCGTCGCCGCGCCGGTCGCGAAGTCGGTTCGGTCGCCGGTATGCAGAATGATTGACAACATCATACGCCACTTTGCACGATTGGCGGAGCAGGGAGCGGGGACTGGCGTTGCGCGACGGGGCGGCTTGGACGGTTTTTGCAACGGCGCTTTTGGCGGCAGCCCCTGCCGCGGCGCAGACGTTGCAGCTTCCCGAGATCCTCAACGTTGCCGCCCAGCCCCGCCAGACCGCGCCGATCGAAGCCGCGAGCGAACAGGTCGTTTCCGGCGACAAGGTCAACCAGACGCCGGCCACGCGCCCGGGCGAGGCATTGGAAGCCGCGGTGCCGGGACTGGTCGTCACCCAGCACAGCGGCGAAGGCAAAGCGAACCAGTACTTCCTGCGCGGCTTCAACCTCGATCACGGCACCGATCTCGCCATCACCGTGGACGGCATGCCGGTCAACATGCGCACGCACGGCCACGGCCAGGGCTATGCCGATCTCAACTTCCTGATCCCGGAGTTGATCGGCTCGGTGCGCGTGCGCAAGGGACCGTATTTCGCCGATGAAGGCGATTTCTCGTCGGCGGGTGCGGTTCATATCGATTACCTCAACAGCCTGGCGCAGGGGTTCGCCCAATTGACGGCTGGCAGCTTCGGCTATCGCCGCCTGCTCGCGGCGAAATCCGGCGCGGTGGGCGAAGGCAATCTGCTCGCTGCTGTCGAGGTCAACACCTACGATGGTCCGTGGGCCGTTCCCGACGACATGCGCAAGTTCAACGGGCTGTTGCGCTACAGCCAGGGCAACGCCGACAACGGCTTTTCGATTCTGGGTCTTGCTTATTCCAACAGATGGAATTCCACCGACCAGGTTGCGCAGCGCGCGATCGACAGCGGACTGATCGACCGCTTCGGCACGCTCGATCCGACCGATGGCGGCAATTCCGGCCGCTATAGTTTGTCCGGGCGTTGGACGCGCACCGAAGGCGACGCGCGGACCCAGGCCGAGGCTTTCGTCATCCGACAGAATTTGCGGCTGTTCAACAACTTCACCTATTTCCTCGACGACCCGGTGAACGGCGACCAGTTCAGCCAGTTCGACCGCCGCACGATCATGGGCGCCAATGTCAGCCACACCATCAAGGGTCGTCTTGGGCCGTTCGATACCGAGAATGGGGTTGGTGTCCAGGTTCGCCGCGACGACATTGCGCTCGGCCTGTTCAAGACGCTGCAGCGGATGACGCTTTCGACGGTGCGCGACGACCGCGTGCGGGAATCGAGCGTCGGCGTTTATGCACAGAACACCACACGCTGGACCGATTGGATGCGAAGTGTCGTCGGCGTTCGCGGCGATTATTTTCAAGCCCGCGTGAACAGCGACACGCCGGCGAATTCCGGCAACACCGATGCCGCCATGATGAGCCCGAAGGCAAGCTTGATTTTCGGACCGTTCTACAAGACCGAGCTGTTCCTCAACGCCGGATACGGGTTTCATTCCAACGATGCACGCGGCGCGACCATCATGGTCGATCCGGTCGACAAGGTGACGCCGTTGCAGCAGGTGCCGTTGCTCGTGCGCTCGAAGGGCGCGGAAGCGGGCGTGCGAACCAGGGCAATCGACGGGCTCGACAGCTCGTTGGCGCTGTTCGTGCTCGACTACGATTCCGAGATTCTGTTTATCGGCGACGCCGGCACCACCGAGCCGAGCCGGCCGAGCCGCCGTGTCGGCATCGAGTGGACAAACGAATATCGGGTCAATTCGTGGCTCGGCTTGGACTTGGATTTCGCCTACACCCATGCGCGCTTTTCCGACTTCGCCCCCGCCGGTAATTTCATTCCGGGCGCGCCGGGTGTCGTCGCCTCGGCGGGCGTGACGGTCGGCAAGAAGACCGGCTGGTTCGGTGCGGCGAAGTTGCGCGTCTTCGGCCCGCGCCCGCTGATCGAAGACAACAGCGCCCGTGCTTCGGCCACGACGCTTGTGAATGCGCGCGTGGGCTATCGCTGGGAGAACGGCTGGCGCGTGCAGCTTGACGCGCTGAACCTGTTCAACGCGCGCGCCGATCAGATCGCGTATTTCTACGAGTCCCAGCTTCGCGGCGAGGTCGCGCCGGTGGCGGACTATCACATCCACCCGGTCGAGCCGCTGGCGGTGCGGTTGACTGTGGCGGGGCCGCTGCCGTGATCACGGCAGCGGGCTTTGGCGTTCAGGCGATGTCGGCCAGCGAAGCCGTTCAGGCCAGGCCGGCCATGCGCTCGGCATAAGGCCAGACCTCCTGGAAGCCGCGGTAGCACATCTCCAACGCCACATAGAGGATGATGAGCAGGCCGACGTAGGCGATCCAGCGGTGCTTGTGCAGCAGCCGCGCGATGAAGCTTGCCGCGACGCCCATCAGCGCGATGGAGAGCGCGAGCCCGAACACCAGCACATAGGGATGCTCGCGCGAGGCGCCGGCGACCGCCAGCACGTTGTCGAGCGACATCGACACGTCGGCGATGACGATTTGCCAGACGGCTTGGCCGAAGGTCTTTTTCGGGGCTGTGCAAGGCGTGGCGCCGTGACCGTTACCGTTGCCGTTTTCGCCCGACAGCGCCTTGACGGCGTGGGTGTCGTGCTCGCTGCTGCGCAGCTCGCGCCACATCTTCCAGCACACCCAGAGCAGCAGCACGCCGCCGGCGAGCAGCAGCCCGATAATCTGCAGAAGCTGAACAGTGATGCTGGCGAAGCCGATGCGCAGCAGTGTGGCGGCCGCGATGCCCCAGAGGATGGCCTTGGCGCGTTGCTCTTTCGGCAGGCCGGCGGCGGCAAGGCCGATGACAATGGCGTTGTCGCCGGCAAGCACCAAGTCGATCATCACGACCTGGAGGAATGCGGTCAGGGCTTCGGTGGTGAAGACGCTCATCATGGGAGGCCATCCGTGTTGACGTCAATCCGGACGGCTCGGCCGGCAGCTTGTGTCCAACGTAGAACGCAGGAGCGCAGGCGCCGGTGGCGCAGCGGGACGTGGTTGTGGTTGAGGAACGGAACGGCACGGACCGTGGCGGTGCGCGAGGCGAACCGCGCGGCGGGCCGTGCCGGCGATGTCAGCGCCGACGATGGGCGCACGACGCTGCATTGAAACGTGTTCACGCCACCCTCGATCATGGTCGCAAGGGGAGGCCGCTCCGGCGCACGGTCGGGGAACCGATTACCGTCCGGCGAGCGGCCCTTATGGGTGGCGATCCGTGCCGGCAACGATTTGGATCATCTGCTCGGGCTCGACCGACGCGGCGACAAGCAAGCCGATGAGCGTTAGCGCGCCGGCAGCGTCCCAATAGGAAAACTGCCGCTCCGGCACCGGGCGGCGCCATGCGATCAACGCGACGAAAGCCGCGAGCGTGAACAGCAGCAGGCTGCTGGCGGACAGTAGAGCATGCGGTGTCAGCGACTCCTGGAACAACGCTGCCCAGGCGAGAACGCCGACGAGAGCGCTGGCCAGCACCACCGCAGGGCCAGCCGTGGGCGGCGCTGTCTGCGTTCGGATTCTCGTGGGGCCGATGCTCGTCATGGCTTTTCCCTCTCCTGCCTCCCAGCCGGTCGGTGCGCGGCTCTTTTTCACAACCGCTAATCGTGTTATGTATTATCTAGTCTGGTTCTGTTTCCAACATACTAGTTTAGTAATCATGAAACGTACAGGCACGCAAGCCGGTTCCAGGGAATCCGTGGACGTCATGCCCATTGCAAAGCCCGAACCGGAGGCGAAACGGCTGCGAAAACAAGCAGGTGCGTGGCTGAAGGAGCTGCGGGGGCGGGCCGGTTTGTCGCAGGTGGAACTCGCCCAGGCCCTGGGGTTGAAGTACTACACGTTCATTTCTCAAGTGGAGAACGGCTTTGGTCGTGTTCCAACCGAAAGCCTCGAAGCCTGGGCGCGGGCGCTGGGCGTCGATCCGTCTCAGTTCGCGCGCGAGCTTTTGGCGTACTACGAACCCGAACTCTATCGGTTGTTGTTTGGGGTGAAGAAATGACGACGGTGGTCCGGTTTCCGCGCGTGGCGGAAACGCTGCCTCACGGCTGGAGCACGCCGGAGCTGCAGCAGTTCATCGCGGTGTCGGCTTGCTCGATTGCGGATGGTGAAGCGTCGGGCTGGGAAATCGGCGAGACGGAGCAGGGCGATCCGCAAATCTATTTGATCGGACCGGCTCCGGCCTGCGAGTGTATTTTGTGCATCTCGCGAGTCGGGCGGGTCTATGTCATCGAAGACGGCCGCGGGCAGGTGTTGCTCGAGCATGATCGCCCAATGCTACTCGCCGAGCAGGCTATTGCAGCATTGCGGCGGCGCAAGGCGACGGTCATGACGCAGATCGCGTTTGCTTGGTGTGCTTTCCGCGAGATGCTCGAGGAGAAAACCGACGCGCTGACCGAGGAGTCGATGGAGATTCTGGTGGCGGTAGCACCTCACCTGCGCACCCTTTGCTCCATCATCACCTGATCGGGGGTGAGAACCGGTCTGGGCGGTCGGGTTGCCCGGCGCGCGCATTGCCCTATGTTCGGGTGATCCGCCATCAACCACTCAGGCTCCCATGACCTCCCGTCCTCTGCATGCGCCGCCATCGCGCGCCACGGCGAAGAAGGCCCCGAAAGCGCCAGGCTCGAAAACACCGGGCCCGCTGCCCGAGTGGAATCTCGCTGATCTTTATCCGGCGATGGACGCGCCCGCGATCAAGCGCGACCTGGAATGGGGCGAGGCCGAATGCGTCGAGTTCGAGAAAACCTATAAGGGGCGGCTCGAGGCCATCGCGGCGGGTTCGGATGCCGGCCGCGTGCTGGGCGAGGCGGTCAAGCGTTACGAAGCGATCGAGGACACGCTCGGCCGGCTGATCTCGTATGCCGGCCTGCTTTACAGCGGAAACACGGTCGATCCGGCCATCGCCAAGTTCTACGGCGACATGCAGGAGCGCATCACCGGCGCGTCGCTGCATCTTTTGTTCTTCACACTCGAGCTGAATCGTCTCGACGATGCCGTGCTCGACCGCGCGATGGCGGACTCCGCGCTCGGCCACTATCGGCCGTGGATCGAGGATCTGCGCAAGGACAAGCCGTATGAGCTGGAGGATCGCGTCGAGCAATTGTTCCACGAAAAGTCGGTGACCGGCTATTCCGCCTTCAACCGGCTGTTCGACGAGACGATGGTGGCGTTGCGCTTCAAGGTCGGCGGCAAGCTGTTGCCGCTCGAGCAGACGCTGAACTTCATGCAGGACGCCGACGCCAAGAAGCGCAAGGCCGCCGCCGAGGCGCTGGCCAAGACCTTCAAGGAAAATCTGCGGCTGTTCACGCTCATCACCAATACGCTCGCCAAGGACAAGGAAATCTCCGACCGTTGGCGCGGCTTCAATGACGTGGCCGCGTCGCGCCACCTCGCCAACCGCGTCGAGCCTGAGGTGGTGGATGCGCTGGTCGCCTCGGTGCGCGAGGCCTATCCGCGGCTGTCGCATCGCTATTACACGCTGAAGGCGCGTTGGTTCGGCAAGAAGACGTTGGCGCACTGGGATCGCAACGCGCCGCTGCCGACGGTCGCCATGCGCACCATCCGTTGGCCCGACGCGCAGCGTACCGTGCTCGACGCCTATGGCGCGTTCTCGCCCAAGATGGCGTCAATCGCCGAGCGCTTCTTCAACGATCGCTGGATCGACGCGCCGGCGCGGCCCGGCAAGGCACCCGGCGCGTTCGCCCATCCGACCGTGCCGTCGGCGCACCCTTACGTGCTGCTCAACTACCAGGGCAAGCCACGCGACGTGATGACGCTCGCCCACGAGTTGGGTCACGGCGTGCATCAGGTGCTTGCCGCACCGAACGGCGCGTTGATGGCGCCGACGCCGCTCACGCTTGCGGAAACCGCAAGCGTGTTCGGCGAGATGCTCACCTTCAAGAAGCTTCTGTCCGAGACAAAGGACAAGAAGCAGCGCAAGGCGATGCTCGCGTCCAAGGTCGAGGACATGATCAACACCGTGGTGCGGCAGATCGCGTTTTACACCTTCGAGCGCAAGGTCCACACCGAGCGCCGCAACGGTGAACTGACCACCGAGCGGCTTTGCGAGATTTGGCTCGAGGTGCAGCGCGAGAGTCTGGGGCCGGCGATCGAGTTGAAGCCCGGCTACGAGACGTTCTGGACTTACATCCCGCACTTCATCCATTCGCCGTTCTATGTCTACGCCTACGCCTTCGGCGATTGCCTGGTGAACTCGCTCTATGCGGTCTACGAGCGCGCCAGCGAGGGCTTCGCCGAGCGTTACCTGGAGATGCTCGCGGCGGGCGGCACCAAGCACCATTCCGAGCTGCTGGCGCCGTTCGGCCTCGACGCCCGCGATCCGACCTTCTGGCAGGGCGGGTTGAAGGTGATCGAGGGGATGATCGGGGAGTTGGAGGAATTGGACGCTGGGAAATAGCGCGGAAACGGCCCAGTCGGATGTTGTACAATTCGTATAACGATGATGTTATACATTTTGTATAACATCGGAGGACGTAATGACAGAATTGCCGCGTAAAACCGATCTCGAAGGCTATGTGCTTCAAGTGAAGAAAATCGGCAATTCGGTGGGGCTCATTTTGCCGAAGGATCTTCTGGCGCGCCTCAAGCTGAGCGAGGGCGACAAATTGCATGTGGTTGAGCAGACGGAACGCGGCATCCGGCTGACTCCGTATGATCCGAAACATGCGCAGGCGATGGACATCGCGCGTCGCTCGTTCCGCAAATATGCAGATACTTACAAGGCCTTGGCGAAGTGAACGAGCCGGAATGGCTCGACATTGCCATCGTTTTGGATGTTCATGCCGAGCAACTGGCGCTGTTTGGCGGTGCCGATGGCGTGCGTGATCGCGGTCTTCTGGAATCCGCGCTGGCGAGACCGCTCAATAAATTTTCTTATGGCGAAAGCGATCTGGCTGCGCTCGCCGCGGCTTATGCGTACGGCCTTGCCCGCAATCTTGCGTTCATCGACGGCAACAAGCGCGCTGCCTTCGCTTCAATTATCGTTTTCCTGGGTTTGAATGGCATCGACTTCGATGTCCCACCGGAGCAAGCCACCGCCATGATCCTGTCGTTTGCGGCGGGCGAGGTGAGTGAGGCAAGCCTCGCCCGCTGGATTCATGACAACTGGCCGGAAACGTCAGGATAGAGCAGGGCCCCGGCCGCCTTCATGCGTTATTGCTTGATGCGCCACGTCATCGTGACAGAGGCCGACAGCGTCAATGTCTCCGGCGGCATCACCTTGACGCTGCGCGCCATCGGCGCGGCCATCGCGAATTCGCGAGGTCCGGCTGAGCCGCCCTCGTCGATCCGAAACACATCGCCAAGCTCTACGCCTGCGGCTTTGGCGTAGATCGATGCACGCGAGCGCGCATCCTCGATCGCCTTGCGGCGCGCATCGTTAAGGCCGGGATTGCGGTCGCCGATGGCGAAGCGGATGTTGCGGACCTCGAACAGGCCCGTGGCCGCCACCGCGGTGATGACGCGATCGACAGCATCGAGCTTGTCAAGTTGCAACTCGAATGTCGTCGTTGCCTGATATTCCGGCTTGTCCGGCCCTTGCGGTGCGTTCGGGCGCACGGGGACGCGGATTTCGTTCAGTGCGAACGTCGATTGCTTGATGGAGAGGCCGTCGGCTTTGAGTCCGTTGAGCGCATTGACGCCGCGTTCGGCGCGGTCACGATGCGCAGCGGTGGCGGCCTCCAGGCTTTGGGCCTTGGTGACGATCGCGACGGTGAGCTTGGCCTGGTCCGGCGGCACTTGTACCAGGCCTTCGCCGTGAACGGTGATCATCGGCTCGTCGCGTGGGATCGGCTGCGCCGTGGCCGCGTTCCCCGCAAGGATCAACACGAGAAGGGCTGAAAATACGCTCCGCATGATTTGCTCCTGTTGCAATCGCTCGGGTGTCGGCGTTGCACACGGCAAATCTATGGTCGCCTTTGTCGCGCGGCTCGATCACAACGTCGCGTCTCGCTTTTCGCGGCGATCCAGCCTACCTGTTGGCCATGCCGCCCCGACCCCCCGACCGCGAAAAGAACCGCTTCTCCGCCCGCGCCGCGCGTTATGCCCGTGTCGGCGCCAATGTCGGGGGCGTCGCCGCGAAGATGGCCGGCGCCCGGTTTCTCGGCGTCGATCTCGACCGCGCCCGCAACGCCGCCGATCTCGCCGCGGCGCTCGGCGGCCTGAAGGGGCCGATCATGAAGGTGGCGCAGCTTCTCGCCACCATTCCCGAAGCCTTGCCGCCGGAATACATCACCGAACTGACCAAGCTGCAGAGCCAGGCCCCGCCGATGGGCTGGGCTTTCGTCAAGCGCCGGATGCAGGCCGAGCTTGGCCCGGACTGGCAGCGGAAATTCGCAAGCTTCGAGCGCCATCCGGCTGCGGCGGCGTCGCTCGGGCAGGTGCATCGCGCCCGCTCGCTCGAGGGCGAGGAACTGGCCTGCAAGCTGCAATACGCCGACATGCAGTCCGCGGTGGAAGCCGACCTGCGCCAGCTCGGCGTGCTGTTCGCCATCCGCCGCCGGTTCGATCCGGCCATCGACACGCGCGAGATCGTCAAGGAGATCGGCGCGCGCGTGCGCGAGGAACTGGACTATCGCCGCGAGGCCAAGCATGTCGCGCTTTATGGCGACGTGCTGGCCGGCAATGGCCTGATCCGCGTGCCGCGCGTCGTGCCGGAATTGTCCACCGGCCGGTTGCTGACGCTCGATTGGCTCGAAGGCACGCGGATGCTTGCGCACAAGGACGATACGATTGCCGTGCGCAACCGGCTTGCAACCGCAATGTTCACCGCGTGGTGGCTGCCGTTCATCCGCTTCGGCCTGATCCACGGCGATCCGCATCTCGGCAATTATTCGGTGTTCGCGGAGAAGGGTAAACCCGCGGGCATCAACCTTCTCGACTACGGTTGCATCCGCATCTTCCCGCCGAGCTTCGTCGGCGGCGTTGTCGATCTTTACAACGGTCTCCGTCACAATGACGACGCGCGCGTCGTCCATGCCTACGAGACGTGGGGGTTCCGCAATCTCACGCGCGAACTGATCGACATCCTTAACATCTGGGCGCGCTTCATCTACGGCCCGCTGATGGACGACCGCGTGCGCAGCATCGCCGACGGTGTGAAGCCTGGAGAATACGGCCGCCGCCAGGCGTTCGAGGTGCAGAAGGCGCTGCGCGAGAAAGGCCCGGTCACGGTGCCTCGCGAATTCGTGTTGATGGATCGCGCGGCGGTGGGCCTTGGCGGCGTGTTCCTGCATTTGCGCGCCGAGCTGAATTTTCATCGGCTGTTCGAAGCCGCGATGGAGCGATTTTCGGTCGAAAGCGTGGCGAAGCGGCAGGCGGATGCGCTCGCGCGCGCGGGCCTCGCAGCGGCTGAATAAGCTCTGAATTGTCCACCGCGTCGCCCGGTCGCGGCCCGGCCCGCGATTCCGGTGTTGGACATCGGGGCGGTATCCGGCTAATGGGGCGGACGACTCCGGTTTCGCCGCGTTGGATACCGCCATGATTCTGTTCGGTCCGCCGCTACGATCGTCTTTGACGGAGACACTTGATGCTGGTTCGGCTTCTCTGCTGCGTTGTCTTTTCGATATTGGTGCTGATGCCTCATAGCGTGCGCGCGGATTGCGCCGCGGACATCAGCAAGTTGATGTCCAAGGACACGGAGAAGCTCACCACGCGCTTCAATCGGGTCGCGCGGCAGGCTCAGCAGCATGGAGCCAGCGCCAAGGTGCTGAAGGAGGAATGCCGCATCGCCCGCCAGCTCAAGCCGCGGCTCGAGGATCAACTTGCGGCGCTCAAGCAATCCGGTTGCGCCAAGGATCCCCGGGTCGGCGCCATGATCGCCGATATCGTGCGTGGCCACGAAGACGATCTCGCCGCCGCAACCAAGACGGCGGCGCGCTCGGAGTGCCGATAGGGCCGTTCCTTGTGGGCCGGCCCACGCCGGTCGTGCCGGTTTGCAACGATGGCGCAGGCATTGCCCGTCTTCAACGTTTCCGCTAAAGGCTAACGTCCCTGGTTGCGTCGTCCGCGCGCCGTTTCGGCCGCCGGGCGAGGCTCCATCGGTCGGCTGGGGCATGATCCCGAACGTGCTGGAATGGCGTCGGCGAAGGATCATGCTTGGTTGAAGACATTGAGAGGATCGCGTGATGGCCGAGCATGGCACCCCTGAATATGCAACCGCCGACGGCAACGACTATGCCGCGCATGAGCGGACCTATGCCGGTTTCCTGACGCTGCTGAAATGGGTTGTCAGTATCGCCGTCATCATCTTGGCGTTGATGGCGTATTTCCTGGTCTGAGCGACCGGCTCGCCGCCGCGGGCCGCCCCGCCCGCCCCGAGAACGGCCGGCTGTGGGAGGCTTCATGAAAATTGCGATTGGTGCAGAGACCGACCAGGCCGAGCCGCGCGTCGCCGCGACGCCCGAAACCGTCAAGAAGATGATCGGGCTTGGCGCCGCGGTGGCGGTCGAGCCCGGCGCGGGTATCGGTTCGGGCATCCTGGATGCCGACTATGCCGCCGCCGGCGCGACCGTTGCCAAGGACGCCGTCAGCGACGCCGATATCGTGCTGCGCGTGCGCCGGCCGGAACCGGCCTCGCTGAAGGGCTGCAAGCCGGGCGCGCTGATCATCGCCATCATGGACCCTTACGGCAACGAGGCCGCGCTCAAGGCGCTGGCGGACGCGCGCGTGACCGCGTTCGCGATGGAATTGATGCCCCGTATCACCCGCGCGCAGTCGATGGACGTGCTCTCCAGCCAAGCGAACCTCGCCGGCTATCGCGCTGTGATTGATGCTTCGGCCGAATACGGCCGCGCCTTCCCGATGATGATGACGGCGGCCGGCACGGTGCCGGCGGCGCGCGTCTTCATCATGGGCGTCGGTGTTGCTGGCCTGCAGGCGATTGCCACCGCCCGCCGGCTCGGCGCGGTCGTTACCGCCACCGACGTGCGCCCGGCGACCAAGGAGCAGGTGGAAAGCCTCGGCGCCAAGTTCCTCGCCGTCGAGGATGAGGAATTCAAGAACGCGCAGACCGCGGGCGGCTACGCCAAGGAAATGTCGAAGGAGTATCAGGCCAAGCAGGCTGCGCTCGTCGCTGAGCATATCAAGAAGCAGGATGTGGTCATCACCACGGCGCTGATTCCGGGACGTCCCGCGCCGCGCCTGGTGTCCAAGGAGATGGTTGCGTCGATGCGGCCCGGCTCGGTGCTGGTCGATCTTGCCGTCGAGCGCGGCGGTAATATCGAGGGCGTCGAGGCCGGTAAGGTCGCCGATGTCAACGGCGTCAGGATCGTGGGCTATACCAACGTGCCCGGCCGGCTCGCGGCGTCGGCCTCCGGGCTGTACGCCAAGAACCTGCTGACCTTCCTCGAAATCCTGATCGACAAGAAAGAAAAGCGGATCGCGGTCAATTGGGACGACGAGATCGTCAAGGCTGTGGCGCTGACCCGTGACGGCGCTGTCGTGCATCCGAATTTCGCACCCAAGAGCGCGGCGTGACCGTGATGCGCTCCGGCGGCCCCAAATTCTTGGCGTCATCGCCCGGCTTGGCCGGGCGATCCAGTATCCACGATGCATCGATTAAGGTCGCGCGGCGGCTGGATGCCTGCCCGCGCCGGCATAGCAGCAACGCAAGACGCGGCTGAACGAAGGAGAAGGTCATGACCGGAACAGCTTTCGATGCCGTCGACCCGTTCGTGTTTCGGTTGTCGATCTTCGTGCTTGCGGTGTTCGTCGGCTACTACGTGGTCTGGTCGGTGACGCCGGCGCTGCACACGCCGCTGATGTCGGTGACCAACGCGATTTCCTCGGTGATCGTGGTCGGTGCGCTGCTCGCAGTCGGCGTCGAGCTCATTAACGACGATCAGGGCCGTATCTGGGCCCGCGCGCTCGGCTTCGTCGCGCTGGTGTTCGCCTCGATCAACATCTTCGGCGGCTTCCTGGTCACGCAGCGAATGCTGGCGATGTACCAGAAGAAGAAAAAGTAAGGCGTCCGCAGTCGCACTGATCCATCCAAGGATTCATCCAGGACACGCCGTCGGGGCAAAATCATGAACGCCAATCTTTCCGCGCTGCTCTACCTTGTTGCCGGGGTGCTGTTCATCCTGGCGCTGCGCGGGCTGTCGAGCCCCGAATCGAGCCGCCGGGGCAACCTGTTCGGCATGATCGGCATGGTCATCGCCATCGGCACCACGCTGGCCTCGCATCCGCCGCAGGGGCAGGGCGCTTGGATCCTGGTGGTGGCTGGCATCGCGCTTGGCGGCGGCATCGGCGCGGTGATCGCCCGCCGCGTGCCGATGACCTCGATGCCGGAGTTGGTCGCGGCGTTTCACTCGCTGGTCGGCATGGCGGCGGTGCTGGTGGCGTCCGGCGCGTTCTACGCGCCGACCGCGTTCGGCATCGGTACGCACGGTCACATCCACACGCAAAGCCTGGTCGAAATGTCGATCGGCGTCGCCATCGGCGCCATTACCTTCACCGGCTCGGTGATCGCGTTCCTCAAGCTGTCGGGCCGCATGAGCGGCGCGCCGATCCTGCTGCCGCTGCGCCATGTCATCAACATCGTGCTGGCGGCGGCGCTGATCTTCTTCATCTATGGCTTGGTGGTGTCGCAAACCCAGATGGATTTCTGGCTGATCGCCGGCCTCGCCTTCGTATTCGGCGTGCTTATCATCATTCCGATCGGCGGCGCCGACATGCCGGTGGTGATCTCGATGCTCAACTCCTATTCGGGGTGGGCGGCGGCCGGTATCGGATTCACGCTCGGCAACTCGGCGCTCATCATCACCGGCGCGCTGGTCGGTTCGTCGGGCGCGATCCTGTCCTACATCATGTGCAAGGGGATGAACCGCAGCTTCATCTCCGTGATCCTCGGCGGTTTCGGCGGCGAGGTGGCGGCGGCGGGCGGCACGACTGAGCAGCGGCCGGTCAAGATCGGTTCGGCCGAGGATGCGGCCTACATCCTGAAGAACGCCGCCAAGGTCATCATCGTGCCGGGCTACGGCATGGCGGTGGCGCAGGCTCAGCATGCGCTGCGCGAGATGGCGGATCATCTCAAGAAGGAAGGCGTCGAGGTCAAGTACGCCATTCACCCGGTCGCGGGCCGGATGCCCGGCCACATGAACGTGCTGCTGGCCGAGGCCAACGTGCCCTATGATGAGGTGTTCGAGCTGGAGGACATCAACTCCGAGTTCGCTCAGGCGGACGTGGCCTTCGTCATCGGCGCCAACGACGTCACCAATCCGGCCGCCGAGGAAGACAAATCGTCGCCGATCTACGGCATGCCCGTGCTGCAGGTATGGAAGGCGGGCACGGTGATGTTCGTCAAACGGTCGCTGGCCTCGGGCTATGCCGGCATCGACAATCCGCTGTTCTATCGCGACAACACCATGATGCTGCTTGGCGACGCCAAGAAGATGGCCGAATCCATCGTCAAGGGAATGTAGCGCCTTCGGCGTACGGCCCGGTGCGTTGCCGGCAGAGGACCGCCGGATGAGATGGTCTTGCTGAAATGGCTTGTCATGGCTGCCGTGATGTTCGGCGGCTTCGTCACGCTGATGTATGTCAAGCAGCGCGCCTTGATGTACCACCCCGAGCGGCAGCATACGCCGCCGGCTGCGGCCGGCCTGCCCGAGGCGCGGGAGCTGACGCTCGACACCGCCGATGGCGAGCGGATCGTCGCCTGGTTCGTGTCGCCGCGGGGCGAGCGCCCCGTGGTGCTCTATTTTCCCGGCAATGCGGGCGCGCTGCGCCATCGCGTCGATCGGTTTCGCGCGCTGGTCGCGGACGGCTTCGGGCTTCTTGCGCTGAACTATCGCGGATATGGCGGGTCGAGCGGCGCGCCGACGGAGGCCGGTCTGATCGCCGATGCCGAAGCGGCCTACGGCTTTGCCACGGCTCGTTATCCGGCGGAACGGATTTCGCTCTGGGGCGAATCGCTTGGCACCGGCGTTGCCGTGGCGCTCGCCGCGACACATCGTGTCGGCCACGTGGTGCTCGAGGCGCCGTTCACTTCGGCGGTGGACATTGGCGCGCAGGTCTACTGGTTCCTGCCGGTGCGTCACCTGATGAAAGATACGTTCCGCTCCGACTTGCGCATCGGCAAGGTGGGCGCGCCGCTGTTGGTCCTGCATGGCACGCGCGATACGACGATTCCGATCGCGTTCGGCGAACGGCTCTTCGCCCTCGCCCATGAACCCAAGCGTTTCGTGCGGTTCGAGGGCGGCGGCCACGCCGACCTCGACGATTACGGCGCGTGGGACACGGTGCGCGCGTTCCTGACGCAAGCGCCTTGAACGGATGGTTGCCCGCTGAAGGCCAGCGAAACGGCGAGCCCGAAACGATCAGAACGTCTGGTAGCTCTGGCCCATCCGGCCGCCGACGCGGGCGAAGCCCTGCTTGGCGGGTTCGTGGTCCTTGTTGATGTTGAGGGCCCGCGCGTAGGAGCCGGCCGCCTTCTCCTTGTCGCCCAGCCGCTCGTAGGCGAAGGCGCGCGTCGTCCACGCTTGCAGGTTTTGCGGCTCCGCCGATACCGCATCGTCGAGATCGGCGGCGGCGGCCTTGAAGTCGTTGACCGCCATGTAGCTCAAGCCCCGCGCGATGTAGGGCTCGGCCTGGTTCTGCGACAAGCCGATGGCAGTGGTGAAGTCGTCGATGGCGAACTGGTGCTGCTTCTGGCTCTGATAGAGCAGGCCGCGGTTGTAATAGGCTTCCGCGTTGTCGGGGCGGATGCTGATGGCCTTGTTGAAATCCTCGAACGCCTGCAGCGGCTGCTTCTTGAGCCGATAGACGATGCCGCGGCCGAGATAGCCCGGCGCGTAGTTGGGATCGAGGCTGATGGCCTTGTTGAAGTCGGCCAGCGCCCCGTCGAGATGACCGGTCTTGCGCTGGATCAGGCCGCGGTTGGCGTAAGCCTGGGCGTAATTGGGGTCGAGGCTGATGGCCTTGTTGAAGTCGGCGAGCGCCTCGTCGTTGCGGCCGGCTTGGCCGAGCACCGAGCCGCGCATGTTGTAAGCCTGCGGGTCGGTGGGGTTGCGCTGTACGACGCTGCTGAGCGAAGCGATGTTGGCCGGCGAGGCGGCGTATTGGTTTTCTTCGGACTCGGGGGTCTGGGTGACGCCGGTCATGCTGCCGATCGTGCCGCAGCCGGCAAGCGCCGCGGCGAAGGCCAGCACGATGATCCGGGCGAGCCGGTTGCCGGCCGATCTTGCCGGCCTCGCGCCTGGGATGCGCTTTGTCATCGTTCTCGTCTTGGGTCCAGCCGCACCGGCGGCTGCTGCGTTAAGCGAGTCGGGCCGTCCGCCCGGTTCGCCCCATTTGTTCACCTAAGCATTGCGGCGAACGTTCGACCATAACGCCGCGGCTTGAAAAACCACAGCGCGGGCAGCGTTCTGGGCCACCCGCGCCGTCCTATGGAAAGATCGGAAGGAGAAGGGAGGGGGAAAGCGTTTAGCGCCCGAAACCGCCGCCGGCGCCGAAGCCGCTAGCGCCTGCGCCGCCGCGCGCCGGACCGCCGCGTCCCGGACCGCCACGGCCGCGATCAGGCCCGCCGGCCACCACCTTCGGCTTCATCGGAATCAGACCTTCGCGCTGGGCGCGCTTGCGGGCCAGCTTGCGTGCGCGGCGCACCGCTTCCGCCTTCTCGCGGGCCTTCTTCTCAGAGGGCTTCTCGTAGTGTCCGCGAAGCTTCATCTCGCGGAAAATGCCCTCGCGCTGCATCTTCTTTTTCAGCGCCTTGAGGGCCTGATCAACGTTGTTGTCACGGACAAGAACCTGCACGCATCGTTCCTTCTGAAGTCGCAAAAAACGGGTTGTCGGGTGCGCGGGAGGCTTCAAATACCCCGCCGTGTCGCGCGTCGGTAGCAGATCGGGCGGTAAAAGTCCACGAAAAGCGCAGATTAAAGGCCGCCAGGAACGTTTGCCCGTCCGCCCATCCCGAGAGGCGCCCAGGGTTCCGCCGGGCTGCCACTCCGGGCAACGATCCTCGCCAGACCGGGGAGGGGTAGCCGGTCCCCGCTCGACTCTTCCCTCGCCTTCGTGGGGTAGACCGAGGTTCTGGCGGGGTCGGCGCGCAAGGGTTGTGGATAAGTCAGGCGATGACCGCCGCGGGCATCGGCTGCTGCCGGCCGTCCTTCAGGCGCGGGCGTGCGGCATTCTGTGCCGGCATAAGTTGCAGCACGATACCGACAGGCGTCCGGCACCGTCGCGACGTCATACGCGCGTGTTGTTCGCTCAGGCGATGATGTCGGGCGTGAGTTGATCTTCGATCTGGATGATCTGGTCGCGCAATTGCAGCTTGCGCTTCTTCAGCCGCTGCACCTGGAGACGGTCAGTTCCCGGCGCGTTGTGGAGAGCTTCGATAGCGGCGTCGAGGTCGCGATGCTCCTGGCGCAGTTGCGCCAATTGCGCCTTCAACTCGTCGTCGTCCTCGCGCTTCATAATCGCTACCGGGCGCGGAGCGTCATCGGCCGCCGGGACTGCTTTATCGGTCGCGGGCGGCGCGCCGGAGACTACCACAAAGTCCTGAATGCTCATCACTTTCGCGATTTGTTTCGAGGGAGCCTTATGCCGAACCATTGACGCAGGGGATTCCATAAAAGCTAGGAGTTGCCTGTGTTTTCTCAAGGGCGGCTGACGCTCGCGGGCCGCGTCGGGAAAGGGGGATTTACTGCGCTGGACAAGGGAGGATAATCGACTTGCGGGGGATCTCATGGCACACTGAACAAGTCAGGAGTGTTTGCTGAACTTTCTTAGGAGCAGCTGCACATGACCATCCAAGCGCATCTTGCGGAACTTGAGCGGAAGCACCAGTCCCTGGAGGACGAGATCGCCGAAGCAATCACGCATCCGTCGACCGACGATCTTAGAATTGCAGAGTTGAAGCGTCGCAAGCTGCTGGTCAAGGACGAGATCGAGCGTCTTCGCCTCGGAGACGCCAGCGTCCTTCACTGAGATTGATCTCGGTTCCGCAAATAGGCCACATCACCACCGCCGACTCTCGCCACGGGAGCCGGCGGTGCTATTTTAACACCCTGAAATCAGGACGGAGGGCGGGAATGGGCAAGCGGGCGATAGCGGTCGCACTCGGCATTGCGGCATGGACGGGGTTGACGGGACTCAGCGTGGGGACGGCTGCGGCGCAGGACTACCCGACGCGGACCGTGACACTGGTGGTGCCTTATCCGCCGGGCGGCGGCGTCGATACGCTGGCGCGCGTGGTTGCCGATAAGCTTTCGGCCTCGCTTGGCCATCAGGTGATCGTAGACAACCGTGTTGGCGGCTCCGGCCTCGTCGGCACGCGCTCCGTGGTTCGCGCCGCGCCCGATGGCTACACGCTGATCCTCGGGCATTCGGGTTCGATCGCCATCAATTCGAAGCTGTACGCCAACGCGGGTTTCGATCCGAGCAAGGACTTCACCCCGATCGGCCTGTTCGCCTCGATGCCGGTGGCGCTGCTGGCGCACCCGACTTTCCCGGCCAAGACCATCGGTGAGGTGGTCGCGATTGCCAAGAAGGAGCATGGCAAGCTCAATATCGGCACCTCGGCGGTCGGCACTGGCGGATACATGTCGGCTGAGCTGTTCAAATCGGAGACGGGGGTGCAGGCCACCATCGTGCCCTATAAGGGCACCGCTCAGATCATGAACGATCTTCTCGGCAACCAGGTGCCGGTCGGTTTCGGCGTGTTGCCGCCGGCGATGGGCAACCTTGCCGCCGGCACGCTGAAAGCGATCGCGGTTCTCGATGCCAGGCGCTTCAGCCTCCTGCCCGACGTGCCGACAGCCGACGAGTCGGGCCTGCCGGGCTTCGAGTCGGTGCTGCATTACGGGCTGCTGGGACCCGCCGGTATGCCCCGCCCGATCGTCGACAAGCTCAACAAGGCGCTGCGTGACGTCGCGGCGCGGGACGATATCAGAAAGCGCATCAACACCGAGGGCGGGGACCCGATGTCGTCAACGCCGGAGGAATACGCCGCCGACATCGCCAAGGAAACGGCCAAATGGGGTGCGTTGATCTCGAAGCTCAATCTCAACGTCAAATAGCGCGATGTTTCTTCGCGGCTCTGCTGATGGCGGCGCTTGGTGTGCCGCTGTCACAGGCCGCGGCCGACGACTATCCGAATAAGCCGATCACGCTGATCGTGCCGTTTCCCGCCGGTGGCGGGGTCGATGCCATCGGGCGGATCGTTGGCGACAAGCTGTCCGCCGCGCTCGGGCAACCGGTGATCATCGACAACCGCGGCGGCGCCGCGGGCGTGATCGGCACGCGGGTCGCGGCGCGTGCCGCACCCGATGGCTATACGCTGGTGATGGCGACGTCGGGCACCATCGCCATCAACCCCAACCTCTACGTCAGCCCCGGCTACCATACGCTGCAAGATCTGGCTCCGATCGGCCTGATCTCCACGACGCCGATTGTGCTGATGGCGCATCCATCGGCACCCGAGCAGTCGCTGGCCGCGCTGATTGCCTCGGCGAAGCAAAATCCGGGCAAGGTCGATATCGGCACGCCGCCGCCCGGCACCAGCGCCAACCTCGGCGCGGAATTGCTCAAGTCGCTGGCCGACATCAAGATCACCATCGTCACCTATCGCGGCACCGGACCGCTGACGACGGATCTCCTCGGCGGTCACGTCAAGCTCGGCCTCAACGTGCTGGCGCCGGCGATGAGCAACATCAAGTCCGGTTCGCTGAAGGCGCTGGCGGTGCTGGCGCCGAAACGTTCGAGCCATCTGCCGGACGTGCCGACCTCCGCCGAAGCCGGATTGCCGGGCTTCGAGTCGGGGCTGAATTACGGGCTGCTGGCGCCCATCGGCACGCCGCGGCCGATCATCGAGCGACTCAATGCCGCGCTGCGCGCCGGCATCAACACGCCCGAGGTGCTCACCCGCATTGCCGCCGACGGCGGCGACCCGATGCCTTCGACGCCGGAGGAATACGCCGCCGATATCAAGAAGGAGGACGCCAAGTGGGGCGCGCTGATCCGCAAGCTCGGCTTGAAGGTTGAATGATTTGCGGCGGCGCCGCGCGGGGCCGGAAGGATTGCGAAAAAAGGGGGGCGGCATGTCGTTTCGTCGGATCGCTGCGGCGCTGGGACTGGTGCTGGTAGTTGGTTACGCCGGTCCTGTTGCGGCGCAGGACTATCCCAACCGCACCGTCACCATGATCGTGCCGTTTCCGCCTGGTGGCGGCAACGATACCGTGGCGCGCATCGTCGCCGGCAAGCTTTCGGCGGGGCTCGGCCAGCAGGTGATCGTTGACAATCGCGGCGGCGCCAACGGCGTCGTTGCCATGCGGGCCGCAGCGCATGCGTCGCCCGACGGCTATACGCTGCTGTTTGCCAATTCGAGCACAACCTCGATCAATCCCGCGCTCCACGCCAACGTCGGTTATGACGCGCACAAGGACTTCGCGCCGATCGGTCTGATGGCGGCGATGGGCATCGGCATCATCGCGCGGCCGGACTTCCCGGCGAAGTCTGTGGCGGAATTGATCGCGCTGGCGAAAGCGACGCCGGGCAGCCTGAACGTGGGCACGTCGCCGCCGGGGAGCGGCTCGAATCTTGCGGCGGAGTTGTTCAAGGCGCGCGCTGGCATCGACGTGACACTCGTGCCCTACAAGGGCGCGGCGGCGCTGACCAACGATCTGCTCGGCGGCCACATCCCGGTGATCTTCAGCGTGCTGCCACCCGCGCTCGGCAACGTGCAGTCGGGCGCGCTGCGTGTGCTGGCCGTTACCGGAAGCTCGCGGCTCAGCCTTCTTCCGAATGTACCGACCGTCACCGAGTCCGGCCTGCCGGGCTTCGAGGCCGTGCTGAAATACGGACTGCTCGCACCGGCCGGCACGCCGAAGCCGATTGTCGAGCGGCTGAACCGCGAGTTGCGCACCCTGGTAATGTCGGATGACGTGAAAGCGCGTATCGCGCGCGAGGGCGGCGTCACGCTGACGTCGAGCCCGGAGGATTACGCGGCCGATATCGTACGCGAGGACGCGCTGTGGGGGCCGCTGATCCGCAGTCTCAACATCAAGGTGGATTGAAGCCGGACGACGTTCACGCGGGGCGCGTTGTCGTCCGGCTTTCAAGGTCCGGTCAATTCTTGGTCCGATCAACACTTGCGAAGATCGGCGGCCGCGCGCCAGCACGTTGACCACTGTGGTTTCGGCATCGGGATCGCCTTTCAGTCGTTCCGCCGCGACCTGGTGCAGGTTTTCCAGGGCTGCGCGTACAAGTCGGCTCACGCGCAGGCCGCGGGGATCGTCGTCATCCTCATTGGCGCGCCGTGCGCGGACACGCTCGCCGACCGGGTCGAGTCGGTTGAGCACGGCATCGGCGAATTCGCGGTTTGCCTCGAGATACGACCGGCCTTCGTCTGCGATCGTGTAGAGCTTCTTGGCGCCATCCGCCTGCGCGGTGACATAGCCGGCTTCTGCGAGGGAGGTCAGCGTCGGATAGACGATGCTGGGGCCCGGCGCGTATCAGCCTTCGGTCCTGTCCTCGAGAACCTTGATGATCTCGTAGCCATGACGCGGCTGCTCGGCGATCAGCGCCAGCGCCAGCGCCAGCGCCAGCACATGGAGGTCGGTCGCCCTGCGCCAGCATGCGGCCGGCGCGTATCATGTCGCCGCCCGTTCCGTGGCGGCCGCCGAAGCCGTGGCCGTGATGGCGGGCCCACCAGGCGCTGTTGCCAAAAAAACCTTTTAAAGCATTGGCTTACGTCTTCCCGGCGCTGCGTAAGCAGCGCCAGGCTCGTTGTAGCATCAATGGAAAGACAGGTCGAAGGCGCCTACTTAAGGCATCCTCAATCGGGGCGGATGGCCTTGCGGGCGCGGTCCACGATGGCGGGAGGCGTTGCGTAGAGGCGATCAACCACCTGCTGAATCTTGGCCCCCGACAGCGGGGCGATGTCGATACGAGCCTTCCTGGCGTCCTCCAGGAATGCCTGGTCCTTCATCGTTTCGTCGAACGCCTTGCGGAGGATTTCAAGCCGCTCCGGCGGCGTTTCAGGCGGTGCGATGTAGGAGCGGTGAAACACCGTCTGGCTCAGGATCAGGTCGAGCACCTTGCGATCCTCATCGCTTTTGACGAATTGCGATGCCATCGGAACGCCAAGCTTCGCCAACTCCGCATTGGGCTCGATGCTTGCCTGCAGCAGGATGTTGACCTTGCCTTCGCGTAGCCATTGCGGCCGTTGCGATTTGAAGCTCGACCAATCCCATCCGCACAGGCCGTCGATCTCGCCGCGCTCCATTGCCAGCGCCATGTCGGCCGTGCCCGGATAACCCGGCACGATGTCCCAGATCGTGCCGCCGGTGTGCTTGTGCAGATAGCCGTATTCGAACGTCGAGTCGTTGGGCGCGCTGCCGCCGAATTTGGCTTTGATTGTCCGCGCATCGGTGAAGGTCGCAATCTTCGATCCCTTCAGCGTCACGCAGATGCGCGTACCGTTGTTGGCGGTGCCGACATAGCGAACCTTTGTCGGATTGAAGAGAGCTGTCATGCGCTCGTCGAGCAATGGGCCCATGATCGCGCCGGGCATGATGCCGGCGATCGACGTGCCATCCTTCGGCGCGATGGTGGCGATGTATTGCGCCGCCTTGGCGCTGCCCGCGCCGGGCATGTTCTTGACCACGATGGCGGGCGCGCCGGGAATGTGGCCGCCGAGATGCCGCGACACCGCGCGGGCGTAGATGTCATAGCCGCCGCCGGGCGGCGCGCCGACGAGAAGCTCGACCGTCTTGCCCGCATACGCGTCGGCGGCGGCAAGCGGCGTCGCGGTGGATGGAATGGCGAGCACGGCGATGAATGCGCTCGTGCCTGCCAGGCTCAAGCGTGCCGGCGGACGTTGACGGACGGCGAAGGTGAACATGGCGAGTCTCCCGAATGAACCGGACCATGACCTTGACGCGAAGCGGGCAAGGCTAAGCGAGGGATGCGCTGGCGACAATGTGGCCAAATGGGCCGGCCGGGCCGCCAGGTTCGTGCGCAAGCGCGGCCGGCCTTCATGTTGCCGTCTTGACAGGCGACCTTTTGCGGTGCGGCAATTGCCGGCGTTGACGCTGCCGAGCGACGGCCGTATGGGCAGCCTGAAGCGGCTGGGAGGTGGGTATGCGACCTTTCCTGACACGGGTGGTTTCTGGCGCGGCCGGACTTGCGGCGTTCGCGGCCTTCGGCGCGGTTGTTCCACAGGGGCTCGTCCCCGCTGCTCATGCATTCACCATCGAGGGCGGCGATTCCGGCAGCCAATACGAGGTTCCGAAGTTCGACCTCGACGAACAGATGCGGCAGTTCCGTAAGGACGGGTCGGGGACATCGAGCGGCAAGCCTCAGATCGAGACGCCGTTCGGCAAGGGCACGCTGGAGTTCGGCGTGCGCCAGGGACCGGCATCAAACTTCGGCACCGGATTCTCCGGCCTGGGGACGGGCTGGGCCTCGCCGTCGCAACCGCTGGTCACGCGGCAGGATTTCGAGCGGATCGTAACGCCCGAGAACTTGCGTTAGCTGCCGCTCCACAATCCTATCGCGCCCTGCCGCGTCAGCTCGCAGCCGAGCAGGAACACGATCACGTTGGTGATCTTGTAGAAGGCTTCTTCGGGCGTCGCGCGCACCAGCCAGACACCGAGATAGTTGCTGGCGATGGCGATGGGAATCAGCACCACCGAAGTGGCCAGCCCCGAGGTCGAGAATTGCCCGAGAGCGAAGTAGGGCACGATCTTCATGACGTTGGTCACGGCGAAGAACATCACCGTGGTGCCGACATAGACCATCTTCGGCAGCCGTTGCGGCAGCACGAACGCGTAATACGGCGGGCCGCCGATCTGGATCAGCGTCGAGGTGAAGCCGGCAAGGCCGCCCCAGACCACGCCGCGCGCGGCCGGGGGACGGTCCTTGCTCGGTGGCTGGTTGCGTTTGACAAAAGCATAGGTGACGAATCCGAGTGCGATCAGCCCGACCACCAGCCGGATCGCCGCGTCGGAGACATAGGCAGCCAGGAGCCACGCCGCGCCGACGCCGAGCACGGCTCCGGGGATCAGCACGCAGAGATTCCACGGATCCCAGACCCGGCGATAGATCCACACCGACAGCGCGTCCTGCAGCAGGATGATCGGCAACAGGATCGCAGCGGCTTCGAGCGGCGACATGAAGATCGCCAGCATGGGCGTCGAAACCATGCCGATCCCCGAGAAGCCGCCCTTGGCGAGGCCAAGGAACACCACCGCCGGAATGGCGACCACGTAGAACAACGGATCGGCGATCAGCGTCATGGGCGGTGGCGCCTTTGCACGCTCACGTTAAAACGGAGGTCGGAAGCCCGCGCCACCCGATTTGCCAACGCGGGCAAGGTCCGCCGCGCCAGGTTGCCGTCAGGGGTCGTCGTGCTCGAACGCGGCTTTCAGAAGCCCGAGCTGCCGTCCCACCGGATTGCTGGCCTGTGGCTCGGCCGGGGCGAGTGGTGGTGCGTAGATGCTGGCATCGAGCCGGCGGATACGGTCGTTGAGCTTCTTGGAGCGGTCGATCAACGTTCGCAGCCGCTCGGGCAGGAGCTTGATCGTCTCGGGATCGCCAGGCTCGCCGGCGGCGAGCTTGACCTTGGCCTTTTCCTTGTTGGCCTGGGAGAGCGTCATCTCGCCCTCCTTGACCGCGCGATGCAGCAGCAGCCACGACGCGAGCTGCATCAGCCGCGTGGTCAGGCGCATGCTCTCGGTGGCGTAGGCGAGTGCCACGTTGCGCTCGAGGGTCTTGGCTTCCTGCCGTCCGGGACCGTCGAGATAGGCCGCGGTTTCCTCGACCAAGCCCATGCCGTCGCGGAACAGGTTGGCGAACGCCTGCGAACTTGCGAGCTTCGCTCCGAAAGCGATAGGTGCCGCTTCGCCGGCCGAATGCTCGTTCATGCTTTTACGCCTCACCCCAGCAGGCTTCAGATATGACGGGGTTGCGGCGCATCTGTCCAGCGGGCCGGATGGACTCGTTTACAAAATGGTAACCGTGGTGCCGCCCGAAATGACCCGGATTGGAACAAAAAAGAGCCGCCGTTGCCGGCGGCTCAAAGTGATAACAGGGAGGCGTCAAACAGAGTGGACAGGAGCCACTCAAAGTCCATGAAGATGGACTGAATTGAGTAATGATCGAGAAAGCTTAACGACGCCTTAAATTCACACCCGTTGCAGATCATGGTTAACAGCGCGTTAACACGTTTGTTATTCCGCGCGCGCAAGAGTTAGTCGCGCCTCTGATGTGTCGCGCAGCGGGCAACTCAAACCGCATGGCCCAGCATGAATGCGCCGCGAGCCGTTCGTGCCGGGCTTGAGCGCAACCTTACTTCTTGAAGAATAGATCGGCGGCCGACTTCGAGGCTTGCTTCGTCGCCATGTTCGCTTCCAGGCGCGCGATCTCGTCTTTCAGCATGGCGATTCGCTCGGTCAACTCGCCGACCGAAAGCAGGGTCAGGTCCTGCCCGACCTCGTGGGCAATTTTCTTCTTCGGCCGGTCGTCATCGTCGATTGCGGGCATGGCTCGGCCTCCGGTTCCGAACAAAAAATAGCGGCGGGAAGTGCGGTTGTCACACCCTGGCGGGGCGACTAAAACCGGGCATCCCCACCATCGAGGATGATATGAATCTGCCTTCCCGCATGACTGCAATCGCCATTCGCGCCCCCGGCGGGCCGGAGATGTTGGTGCCGGAGGAGCGCCCGGTGCCGACGCCTGGGCCCGGCGAGATTCTGGTGAAGGTGGTGGCGGCGGGCGTGAACCGGCCCGATGTGCGGCAGCGCCAGGGAACCTATCCGCCGCCGAAGGGCGCGACCGATATCCCCGGACTGGAGATCGCCGGCGAGGTCGCCGCGATCGGACCGGAGGTCAAGCGTTGGAAACTCGGCGACAAGGTGTGCGCCCTGGTCGTCGGCGGCGGCTATGCGCAATACTGCCTGGCTTACGACTCCCATGCGCTGCCGGTGCCGATGCAACTGTCGATGGTCGAGGCGGCGGCGATCCCGGAGACGTTCTTCACCTGCTGGCAGAACATGTTCATGCGCGCCAACGTGAAAAGCGGCGACTGGGTGCTGGTGCATGGCGGCACATCGGGCATCGGCACCACCGCGATCATGCTCGCCAAGGCGTTCGGCGCGAAGGTCATCGCCACCGCGGGCTCGTCTGAGAAATGCGCCGCGGCCAAGAAGGTCGGCGCCGACGTCGCGGTGAACTACAAGACCGAGGATTTCGTTGCGGTGACGAAGGAGGCGACGGGCGGCGCGGGAGCAAATCTCATCGTCGATATCGTCGGCGGCGATTACGTGGACCGCAATTACAACGCCGCCGCGGAAGATGGCGTCATCGCGCAGGTGTCGTTCAGCGGCAGCCCGAAGGCGACCGCGAATTTCGGCAACCTGATGCGCAAGCGTTTGCACCACACCGGATCGACCTTGCGACCGCGCAGCGTTGCCGAGAAGGCCGCCATCGCGCGCGGCATCGAGGAAAAGGTCTGGCCGCTGGTCGCGGCCGGCAAGGTGCGTCCGGTGATCGACTCGACCTTTCCGTTCGCCAAGGCCGCCGAGGCCCACGCGCGCATGGAGACGAGCCAGCATATCGGCAAGATCGTGTTGACGTTGTAGGTCTTTCGGCGGGCGGCTCGGGAGGCCCCGCCGAGAGCGGAAATCCTTGCTCTTGGCGACTGCCGAAGCTACTCATCGAGCGGCTGTTGAAACGGGGCGGGCGGAAACCGGGCCGGCGTGCTATAAGCCCCGAAATGGTCGTAATGTTAGAGGCTTAACTTAGCCAGAGAGAGGGCCGGAGAGACGGCCTGACGGTTCGGGGATAGCTGCGGAGGTGGTGGTTTGGGCTTGCTGCGCGCCGCACCCTTCGCGGTCTTGCTGATCGTCGCTTCGCTTTTCGGGGCATCGCCCGCCCGTGCCGTCGAGGCGGTGAACGTCCGCACCGACGTGACGGCCATCGACCTGACCGGCGTCGCAGACCTGGTCAAGACCGAAACGGATACGATCCAGGTGTCGGCCGCGCCCGGCGCCGACGGCATCGTACGCCGCATGCAGCAGCCGGCGCGCGAAGGCTCGACCAACTGGGCGGTGTTCGCGCTCGCCAATTCGGGCGACGAGCAGATCGACCGGCTGATCGTCGTGCCGCACTACCGCATGGTCGGCTCCGGCCTGTTCATGCCGGACCTCGGACTCTCGCGGATCGTCGCCATCACGCCAAGCTCCGGCGAGCGGCCCGAGCCGCAATACAGCGCCACCGCCGACATCTATCGCATCACGCTCGATCCCGGCACGGTCGTCACCTACATCGCGGAGCTGCGCACCGACCGCCTGTCGCAGCTCTATTTGTGGGAGCCCGACGCCTACAAGGACAAGGTCAACAGCTTCACGCTGTATTACGGCATCGTCATCGGCATCGCCGGTCTGCTCGCGCTGTTCCTCACGATCTTGTTTGTGGTCAAAGGCAGCGTGATGTTCCCGGCGGCTGCCGCGCTTGGCTGGGCCGTGCTGGTTTATATCGGCATTGATTTCGGCTTCTGGGGCAAGGTGTTCGACATGTCGTCGGGTGCCGAGCGCATATGGCGCGCTTCGGGCGAGGCGATCTTGGCGGGCACGCTGCTGGTGTTCCTGTTCGCCTATCTCAATCTCGGCCGCTGGCATGTACGCTACATGCACATCACGCTCGGCTGGCTCGCGGGCCTGGCCGCGTTGGTGGCAATCGCCTTGATCGACGCTTCGATTGCCGCCGGCATCGCGCGGCTGTCGCTGGTGCTGATCGCGTTCCTCGGCTTCGGCCTCGTCATTTATCTTTCCATGCACGGTTACGACCGCGCGGTGCTGCTCATTCCGACATGGTTCCTTCTGGTGGTCTGGGCCATCGGCTTGGTGATGACGGTGACCGGCTTCGTGACCAACGACATCATCGGTCCTGCGCTTCTCGGCGGCCTCGTGCTGATCGTCATGCTGATCGGCTTCACCGTGATGCAGCACGCCTTCGCCGGGGGCATCACCACCAATATCGTGACCGACGTGGAACGCCGCGCGTTGGCGTTGACCGGCGCGGGCGACATGATCTGGGACTGGGACGTGTCGTCGGACCGCGTCTACACCAGCCCGGAGACGGAGCAACTGCTCGGCTTGAAGCGCGGCTCGCTGGAAGGTCCGGCGTCGCGCTGGCTCGAGGTGCTTCACGCGCTCGACCGCGACCGCTTTCGTGCAGCCCTTGATGGCGTACTTGAGCAGCGTCGCGGCCGGCTGATGCAGGATTTCCGCCTGCGTACGCCCGAGGGGAATTACCTATGGTTCGCGTTGAAGGCGCGCCCCGTCGTCGGATCCGACGGCGAGGTGGTGCGTCTTGTCGGCACGCTGACCGATGTCACCGAGTTCAAGACGGCGGAGGAGCGGCTTCTGCACGATGCCGTCCACGACAACCTCACCGGCCTGCCGAACCGTCAGTTGTTCCTCGACCGCCTCGAAGCGGTGATGGCCTTCGCCAAGTCCGACCCTAACATCCGGCCGACCGTGGTGGTGATCGACCTCGACCGTTTCAAGCAGGTCAACGATTCCGTTGGCATCGCGGTCGGCGATTCCATCCTGCTCACGCTGGCCCGTCGGCTCGGCCGGCTGCTTAAGCCGCAGGACACGCTGGCGCGTCTCACCGGCGACCAGTTCGCCATGATCCTGTTGTCGGAGCGCGACCCGACCCGGATGATCGCCTTCGCCGAAACCATCCGCCGCACGCTGCGCGCGCCGATCACCTTCAACGATCGCGAAATTTTCCTGACGGCCTCGATCGGCTTGGCGCTGGGCGACGGCCAGCCCGGCCGCACCGAGGAGGTGCTGAAGGACGCGGAGCTTGCGATGTATCACGCCAAGCGTATCGGCGGCGACCGCATTGAGCTGTTCAAGCCGGCGATGCGCGCGCGCAAGACCGACCGATTGACGCTTGAGTCCGAGTTGCGCCGCGCGCTGGAGCGCGAGGAGATCACCATCCTCTATCAGCCCATCGTGCGGCTGGAGGATCGCTCGGTCGCCGGCTTCGAGGCGCTGGCTCGTTGGGACCATCCGAAGATGGGCCGCATGTCGCCGGCCGAGTTCATCGGCATCGCCGAGGAAATCGGGCTGATCGTCGATCTCGGCCTGTTCGTTCTCGAGCGCACGGCCCGCCAGCTCGGCGCATGGCAGCGCAATCTGCGCCTCCGCCAGCCGGTGTTCGCCAGCGTCAACGTGTCCTCGCGCCAGCTTCTGCGCCACGACCTGATCCACGATCTGCGCACGGTGCTGTCGCGCGCGGGGCTTGCGCGCGGCACGCTCAAGCTGGAATTGACCGAATCCATCGTCATGGAAAACCCCGAGCGCTCCGCGCAACTGCTCACGCGCATCCGCGAATTGGGCGCGGGGCTCGCGCTCGACGATTTCGGCACCGGCCATTCGTCGCTGGCCTATCTGCAGCGCTTTCCGTTCGACACCATCAAGATCGACCAGTCGTTCGTGCGCGCCAACAACAAGGGTACGCGGCCGGTGCTGCTGCGCTCCATCGTGTCGCTGGCGCACGATCTCGGCATGGACGTGGTGGCGGAGGGCGCGGAAACCGACTCGGATGCGGTTGAGCTCTACCAACTCGGCTGCGAATACGCGCAAGGCTTCGTGTTCGGCGAACCGATGACGCCCGAGGCCGCGCGCAAGCTCCTGGCAAGCGAACAGCTCGAGCCGACGCGATAACAGGCTGTTGAAAAGCTTGCTCCGTCATTCCGGGTTCGCTCGCTTGAGCGAGGGCCCCCGAAAGACTGAAATCTATTTCAGCGAATGTTGTCGCAATCGTTCGAACGCCGATCTAGCTGAACGCCAGCGCGACGAGCGCCGCGACCGCGACGACGAGGCCGCCGCGCTTGCGCCACGATAGCGTTTCGCCGAACACTAGTCGGCCGAACACGGCGGTGAACACGAAGCCGAGCTGCGCCACCGGTATCAGCACGCTCGCCGGGCCGACCGCGAGTCCTTCCAGCAGCGCGATGAACGCCACGAGTTGCGTCACGCCCACCGGGGCGCCATAGCGAAACCCGGCCTTCGGCGGCCGGATGTGGCCGTCGGTGAACCACACGAACAGAGTGGCAAGCGAGGTGAACACCAAAGCCTGCGCCGTCAGCAATGTTTCGGGCGAGGAGCCGGCGAGCAGCCCGATCTTGTAGAGCAGATTGCCGAAGCCCGCCGCGATGGTCGCCAGCAGCACTCGTGTCAGCGAGCCGTAATTCGGCAAAGCCGCAGCGGATGGACTTTTTCCGGCGTCGCGGGTCAGCGTCCACACCGCGATGAGAGCCAGCGTGAGGCCAACGATCTTGAGGGGCGTGACCGATTCACTCAGAAGCCAGATGGCGAGCGCGGCGGTCAGCGTGAAGTTCAGACGGAAAATCGGTGCGTTAGTGCTGATCGAGCCGGTGCGCAGACTTTGCGAGAAATTATAGAACGCAAAGAACATGACGAGGCCGGCAAGCGCGCCCCACAGCGCCTGCGTCTCGAAGACGATGCCGTGCCGCGCCAGCGCATAAAGCGTCATCAGCGGGCAGAACACCCACGCCTGCAACATGATGACGTGGCGCGAGGCCATTCCGGCGGCGGCTGCGCGCTTATAGATCAAGTCGCCCGCGCCGAAGCAGACCATCGCCAGCAGCGCGGGACCGATGCCGGGCGTCATCGGCCTTGGTATTCCAGGATGAACAGGCCGGCGTTGTAGTCGGTCGCGTAGATCAGGCCCGCGGCGTCGACGAACACATCGGCGGATTGGATGACGCGGGCGCGGTTCGGACGGTGGTCCATCATGCGTGTCGGTGCGGGCGGCACCCAGGCGGCGACCTCGGCCGGCCGGCGCGGATCGCGAATGTCGAATGCGCGCACGCCCGCGTTCTGCCAAGTGGTGAAGATCATCTCCGAGCTGACGAAGGTGTCTGGCCGGTTCTCGTGCAGATTATGCGGGCCGAAGTGGCCACCCTTGCTTTTGTAGTCGGCCTCGGCCGGTTGCGGGAATGTCCCGAGCACCGCCGGGTTGGCCCTGTCGCGGTTGTCGAACACCCAGACGTTCTTGACGCCATCCTCCTGGTGGTCGAGCACGGCCTCGTCGAGCACGACCAGCAGATCGCGGTCGGGCAGTGGCAAGCAGTTGTGCGTGCCGCCGCCGAACGGCGGCGTGCCATCGCGATGCGCGATCAATTTCGGATTGGCCCTGTCGGCGACATCGAGCACCACCATGCCGGCGTCGCGCCATGCGGCATAGGCGGTGTCGCCGTTGACGATGGCGTGGTGCAGGCCGTAGCGGCGCGTGCCGGGCCAGTCCGGCGTTTCGCCACCCACCGTACTCATACCGGGAATCCACCAGCGGCCGGCCTCGCGGGGTTTCGTCGGATCGGCCATGTCGATGGTGATGAAGATGTAATCGGTGAAGCCGTCGATCAGCGCCGAGGCATAGGCCCAGCGTCCGCCGGTGTACCAGACGCGGTGGATACCGCCACCATCCACCGGCATGAAGCCGATCCGGCGTGGTTCCGCCGGCTCGGAAATGTCGTAGACGGCAAGTCCCGCGGTCCAGTTGCGCGTGGTGTGCCTCGCCTGCGCGGTGCCGACGACCTGGCCGAGCTGGCCTCGGTAATAAGCCTTCTCGTCGGCGAATTCGGCGGCGGCGAACATGTCCTTGGCATTGATGACCAGCAGCAGGTCGTCGTGGGCTTGCAGATGGATGTTCCAGGTGCCGGGCGGCGCCGCAAGATAGTTCACCGCGCGCGGGCTGCGGGCGTCGCGCACGTCGATGATCGAGAAGCCCTTGGAGAACATGTGGCCGACATAGGCATGGCCGCGATGCACCATGATCTGCACGCCGTCGGGCCGCCCGCCCTGATCGGAATGGCCAATGAGGCGCATGTTGCGTGCGTAATCGGGCTTGGGGAGGTCGGTCATTTGCAGTTTACCCCTGGCCCGCGACTCTGGGTTCGAGACGCGCGCCATGCATGCTTCTCATGAGCCGCAGCCCATTTGTCATTTATACGCATCCAGGAAATTCGGCACCGCGATCCAATCCATCATCGCTTCGCCGCTTTGCAGCAGCGCGTGCATGCGATGGTCCTCCTCGGTCTTGAGGTTGACGCCCATGTGGGTACCGAGCTTGCGGCTGTGCATGACGATGGTGTTTCCGATCGGCTGGCGCTCGGCGTTGTAGGCTTTCAGCGCCGCGTCGATATCGTCATGGCTGTCGAGCGCTTGCGCCAGCGCCTGCGCATCGCAGCCCGCCTTGGCGACGCCGAATCCCATGTGCGGGCGCGCATTGGCGGCAGCGTCGCCGACCATCGCCACGCGGCCGAACACGATACGCGGCGCGGTGAAATCGTAGATCGGCGTGACGAACGGCTGCTTGATCGCCATCACGCAATCGAGCATCGCGGGTGGCATGATGGCGCGGGCGTCGGCCCGCATCTGCGCGATCAGGTCTTTGCGGATGAGCGGCGGCGGCACCGAAAATTCGTGCTGCACGCCGTTTTCATCGACGTTCATCTCGCGCAGCCGGTCGGCGTCGGCCGCGCGATACCAGATGAAGTTATAGCGGCGGCGACCGGGGCGCAGATCATCGTTGAAGCCGGCGATCGGGTAGGTGATGACCTCCTCGAGCGGCGGCAGATAGAACGTGTAGTAGGGGAAGATATCCTTCACCGCCTGCGAGGTCAGGTCGGCCTCGTTCGGCGCGCCGCGCCAGATGTAGTAGCCGGCATAGAGGGGCTGCAGTTCCGGCGCGACTTGGCCGCGCACGCTGGAGCGGATGCCGTCGCCGCCGACCAGGATATCGGCATGTTCGATACGGCCACCGTCGAAATGCACGCGCACGCCGCTGCCGTCCTGCTCGACGCGCTCGAAGGCAAAGCCGAGGTGGTAGCGCGCGGGCTCGATGGTTCCGCGCAACAGGCTTTGCAGACGGTCCCACGAGGTCAGGATTTGCCGCAGCGATCGCTCGCCGACGATCCGGCCCTGGCGGTCGATGACGATGCGCTTCGGGACTTCGATGCCAAGGTTGGTGGTGCCGGCGCCGCTCGCCTCAAGGGCTTGAAGCAGCTCCGGGTGCGTGGTGATGCCGGCGCCGCGCCCGACCAATTCCACGGGCGAGCGTTCGTAGACGTCGCAGTCCCAACCGATCCGGCGCAGGAACGCGGCAGCGAACAGCCCGGACATCGAGCCGCCGATGATGACGGCGCGTCGATTGCGGCTTGGAGAAGGGGAGCTTCGAGGCATGTGCGAGGATGCTAATGCATCCAGGACGCGAGTCACAGCGGGTCCGCACGAGATGGGACGCTGTCAGCGCAGGATGGGATCGAGGATGGGCAGGCTCGTCACGGCGGCGAGGGCGATGATGATATAGGCGACGATCCGGTAGAGCCGGTCCGACGCGCCGTGGAAACATCGCGAGCCCAAGCCGACGCCGAGGAGATACGGCAGGCCAAGCGGCAGCGATAGCGCGAGCGCCTGTGGCGTGAACAGGCCCTGCCATGCATAGGCGGCGACCAGCACGACGCCGCAGATCAGGAAGAACACCATCAGGTTGGCGCGCACCTTGGCGGTGTCGTGACCGCCACCCAGCCAATAGAGGATCACCGGAGGCCCCGCGATCTGCACCGCGCCGGCACTCACGCCGGAAAACAATCCGACGGCGGCTGTGGCCGGCAGGCTCGGCGCGCCGTGATAGCGCCAGCCCGACGCCAGCACCGGCACCAGGCCCAGCACCAGCACTGCGACGCACCAGCGCAGGACCACCGGATCGAGCACGACCAGCGCCCAGGTGCCGAACGGCACCGCCACCGTCATGGCGATGGAAAGCGGCACCACCTCGCGCCAAGTGCAGCGGCGGAACTCGGGGATCGCGAACGGCGTGCTGGAGACGAGATCGGCCAGGAGGATCGTGACCGCCGCGATGCGCGGATCGTAGATCACGGAAACCAGCGGCATGTAGACCATCGCACCGCCGAAACCGGAGAAGCCGCGCACCAGGCCCGCAAGACTCGCCACCGCGGCAGCGGCGAGCAGCCGGCGCTCGGAAAAGACGGCGGCCAGTGTTGCGCTGTCGGGAAGGTCGATCATGGGCCGGCCTGTTTAGCAGCTGATTCCCGTAAAGGCGACGGACACCGGGCCCCTGGTCGGGGCCGCTTTGCCCGTGGACCGTCGCGGGGCTATCAACAGGGCGTCATGGGCCGACCGATTCGCATTCTTGGCATCGACCCCGGCCTCCGCCGCACCGGCTGGGGCGTGATCGACGTTGACGGCAATCGGCTGATCTTCACCTCCTGCGGTTCCGTCGCCACCAGCGACCGTGCCACGCTCGCCGAGCGTCTGGTGACGATCCATGACGGATTGAGCCGCGTGGTCGAGGAGTTCGCGCCGGACGAGGCGTCGGTGGAGGCCACCTTCGTCAACAAGGACGGCAGCGCCACGCTGAAGCTTGGGCAGGCGCGAGGGGTGGCGCTCCTGATTCCGGCGCGCGCGGGCGTGCCGGTGGCCGAATACGCCCCCAACCTGGTGAAGAAGACCATCGTCGGCGCCGGCCATTGCGAGAAGGATCAGATCAGGGCGATGCTGCGCGTGCTGCTGCCGAAGGCCGACCCCCCGACGCACGACGCCGCCGATGCGCTCGCCATCGCCGTGTGCCACGCGCATCATCGGCAAAGCGTCGTTCTGAAGATGAAGGTCGCGGCGCGATGATCGGCAAACTGAAAGGCGTCGTGGACAGCTATGGCGAGGATTTCATCGTCCTCGACGTGCACGGCGTCGGCTATGTGGTGCATTGTTCGGCGCGCACGCTGCAGGCATTGCCCGCGCCGGGCGAGGCCGCCACGCTCGCCATCGAGACATATGTGCGCGAGGACCAGATCCGGCTGTTCGGTTTCCTGAGCGACGCCGAGCGCGAATGGTTTCGCCTGCTGCAGACCGTGCAGGGCGTCGGCGCGCGGGTCGCGCTGTCGGTTCTCGGCACGCTCAAGCCTAGCGAATTGGCCTCGGCCATTGCCATCGGCGATAAGGCGGCAATCAAGCGCGCGCCGGGCGTCGGCACCAAGGTCGCCGAGCGCCTGGTGGTGGAGTTGAAGGACAAGGCGCCGGCCTATTCGGAGCTTGATCCCGCGGTCATCAAGTTGTCCGGTTCGGTTGCGGAAAAGCGCGCGCCGCAGCCGGTGCTGGACGCGGTGTCGGCGCTGGTCAATCTCGGTTACGGCCAGCCGCAGGCCGCGGCCGCGATTGCCGCGGCGAGCAAGAGCGCGGGCGAGGGCGCGGAAACGGCGCAACTGATCCGGCTCGGCCTGAAGGAGCTTTCGAAGTGACGGCCAAAGGAACGGCGCTGAGCAAGACCGATCGCGAATTGATCGAGGCGGCGTCGGAGGCGATTCGCAACCGCTACCGCTACGACTGGCAGGAGGTCGGTGCGGCGCTGCGCCTTCGCTCCGGCAAGGTTTTCACCGGCGTGAGCCTCGATGCCTATCTCGGCCGCATGGCGGTCTGCGCCGAGGCCGTGGCGCTTGGGCAGGCGGTGACGGCCGGGGAGAACAATATCGAGACTATTGTGGCGGTCCGCCATCCAGCGCCTGACGAGAACGGCCGCGCCATCGAGGTGGTGTCGCCGTGCGGCGCGTGCCGCGAATTGATCTGGGATTATGCGCGCGACGCTCGTGTCATCGTGCCGGGGCCGAACGGCCCCGAAGTGGTCGGCATCGGCGAACTGATCCCGAACAAGTATAGCCGCGAACGAGGAACCTGAGCGTGAGCACGCCGCCCCGACGCCTCGTCACCGCCGAACGCCGCGACGAGGACTTGGCCGAAACCTCGCTGCGTCCGCAGCGGCTCGCCGAATTCATCGGCCAGCAGCAGGCGCGCGCCAACCTGTCGGTGTTTATCGAGGCGGCGAAGGCGCGGGGCGAGGCGCTCGACCATGTGCTGCTGGTCGGGCCGCCGGGGCTCGGAAAGACCACGATGGCGCAAATCGTGTCGCGCGAGCTTGGCGTCAACTTCCGCGCCACCTCCGGGCCGGTGATCGCCAAGGCCGGCGATCTGGCTGCACTCCTGACCAATCTCGAAGAGCGCGACGTCCTATTCATCGACGAGATCCATCGGCTCAATCCGGCGGTGGAGGAGGTGCTCTATCCGGCGATGGAGGATTTCCAGCTCGATCTCATCATCGGCGAGGGGCCGGCGGCGCGCTCGGTGAAGATTGATCTCGCCAAGTTCACGCTGGTCGGCGCGACGACGCGGGCGGGGCTTTTGACCAATCCGCTGCGCGACCGCTTCGGCATTCCGCTGCGGCTCAACTTCTACACCGAGGCGGAGCTTGAGTTGATCGTCACGCGCGGGGCGCGCGTGCTCGGCATCGGCATGAGCGCGGACGGCGCCAACGAGATCGCGCGGCGCTCGCGCGGCACGCCGCGCATCGCGGGGCGCCTTCTTCGCCGCGTGCGCGACTTCGCCCATGCCGCGGGCTCGCAACAGATCGACCGCAAGCTCGCCGACCGGGCGTTGCTGCAACTCGAGGTCGATGCCGGCGGTCTCGACGCGATGGACCGCCGCTATCTGATGACGATTGCCGAGCATTACGGCGGCGGGCCGGTCGGTGTCGAGACGCTGGCGGCCGCGCTGTCGGAGCCACGCGACGCCATCGAGGAGATCATCGAGCCGTTCCTGATTCAGAAGGGCTTCCTGCAGCGCACGCCGCGCGGCCGCGTCGTCACCGGCCATGCGTTCAAGCATCTGGGCCTCGCGGAGCCCACCCGCGACCCGGCGCAATTCGGATTGTTCGCCAGCGGCGACGACGAGTAGGGCCTCTAGGTATTCGTTTTTCGCGTTTTCTTCATGCGAACCGATGTCCGCTTTGCTCGAAAACGCTCTCAGCAGCCGACCGCTGCTTATTTCCGATGATCGTACACCTTCGACGCGATCTCCGTGACGCGTTCGAGCGTGATGCCGCTGCGCTGCTCCTGTGCTAGCGGATGGTCCTGCGCTTCGATCGTGAAGTGCGGGCGCCTGCCGTCGTTCTGCATCCGGATGCTGCACGTCAGGCCGAGCGTCGTCGGATAGAGCTGGATGTCATTCGCCAGGATCCCTGGCATCGGCGGTTCGTGCTCGCGGATTTTCGCATCCCAGAGGCTGCCGAAGCGCGCGAAGCTCTCCTTCGACACCTCGGCCCAGGTTCCCCAGACGAAGTCGCTGGTGTCGGCCACCGGAATGACGATGCGGCCGCGGATGAAATGCCGTCCGTCGAACGAGCACGAGTCGGAGCCGATCACGCCACGGCTCCGCTGCTCCGGCGGCGCGGCGCGCCATACGTCCGGCTCGGAAAACGCATAGGCCAGCGGCAATCTGAAGAATTTCTGCCCGCAGCAGGGACAGGTCCAGGTGATGTCGAGGTGCAAGGGGTCGCTTCCGATTGGTTGGACGCGTCTTATCAGCTAATTTCCGGCGTCGCAGTCCGAAACGGCGGAGCCAACGTGGAATCGTTCCAAGGCGGATGTCATTGCGGTCGGGTGCGCTTTCGCGTGACCGGCGATCTCGATCGCGTGACCTATTGCAATTGTTCGCTGTGCAGCAAGAAAGGCTATCTGCACCTGATCGTGCCGCCGTCGCAGTTCGAATGCCTGAGCGGCCGTGATGTGCTGACCACCTATCGGTTCGGCACCATGACCGCGGAACACACATTCTGCAGCGTCTGTGGCGTGCAGCCGTTCTATGTGCCGCGCTCCGATCCCGACAAGATCGACGTCAACGCACGGTGCCTCGACGATTTCGAAAGTCTTTCCATCGTGCCCAAGCACTTCGATGGCCGGAACTGGGAAGATTCGATGCAGAACAACGTGCCGTGGCGCTGACGCGATGAACACCTCCGCGCTCGATGGCGAAATCCGCGACGGCCGGCATCATCTGCCGGTGCGGGTCTATTACGAGGACACGGATTTTTCCGGCGTCGTCTATCACGCGAGCTATCTGCGCTTCATGGAGCGCGGCCGCACCAATTACCTGCGTCTGCTCGGCGCCGATCAGCGCGCGCTGTTCGAACAGACCGAGAAGGAAGCGCCGGGGTTTGCCTTTGTCGTCCGTCACATGCAGATCGACTTTCGCAAGTCTGCGCGCATGGACGACGTGCTGGAGATTGTCACCGCGCCCGTCGAGGTGAAGGGGGCATCCGTCGTGCTGCATCAGGAGGTGAAGCGCGGCGGCGAGGTGCTGATCGAGGCGACCGTGCAGGTCGCCTTCGTGTCCGAAGGGCGGGCGCGCCGGATTCCGCAGCCGTTGCGCATGGCGATGAAGGCCGATCTCGATGCCGACGCCGCCGGAGCTTGACGCAAAGGCCCTGGAGGAGCCATCGACGCCTCTCGCGCCGTGATGTAAATCATCGTTACATGAACTGGAAGCAGAACAGGGGCGGCCCGCGCGGCTACCACCACGGCAACCTCAAGGAGGCCCTGGTGCGGGCGGCGCTGGCGTTGATCGCCGAGAAAGGCCCGGCCGGCTTCACCTTCGCGGAAGCCGCACGCTGGGCCGGCGTCAGTCCCGCCGCGCCTTACCGACATTTCCGCGATCGCGACGAACTGATGGCCGATGTCGCGCGCCGGGGCTTCGATTTGTTCGAGGCCGCGTTGAAAAGTGCGTGGGACGAGGGACGGCCGGACCCTTCGACGGCGTTCGATCGTCTCGGCCGCGCTTATCTGGCATTTGCCAAGAAGGAGCCGGCTTACTACTCGGCGATGTTCGAGGCTGGCATTCCGGCCGACGCCGATCCCGAATTGCGCGCGGCCGGCGATCGCGCCTTCGGCGTGTTGCGCGCGGCCACTGAGGTGCTGGTCGCAACGATGCCGCCGAAGCAGCGCCCGCCGGTGATGATGATGGCGCTGCACATCTGGGCGCTGTCGCATGGCATCGCTTCGCTGTTCGGCCGCGGCGATGCGGCGCGGCGAAGCCTGCCGATGACGCCGGAAGAACTGTTGGAGGCGGGCGTGCTGCTCTATCTGCGCGGCCTGGGCTTGCCGCATGGCGCCTCGCCACGCTGAAAATCGGACGATGTTACCGCTCGCGAACCCCTGAGACACCGCGTCGCGCCGGCATTTTTCGGCGTCGGCTTCTTGACAGCGCGGGATGCCGGCTTTAGGTATGTGAATGTTATTAACATTCACACGCGAGGTGTGCGATGCCGATTGTTGCCAGGATTGACGAACTGGGTAAGCCGGCCTGGATCGCGTTGATGATCTTCGGCTTTTGCGTGTTTTGGCCGCTGGGGCTCGCGATCCTTGCCTTTGCCATATGGAGTGGACGCATGGGATGCGGAAGAGCTCGCGCGATGAACCGCTGGGAGCGTGACGGCTGGCAGCCCGGCTCGAACAACACACGGAGCGCCGGCGCATGGTGGCAGCCGCAACCGCGCTCAAGCGGCAACCGCGCGTTCGATGAATACCGGACCGAGACGCTGCGGCGTCTGGAGGAGGAGCAGAAGGAGTTCCACGACTTCCTCGACCGGCTGCGCATGGCCAAGGACAAGCAGGAGTTCGATCAGTTCATGGCCGAGCGGCGCAACCGGCCTGACACCGGTCCCCGGACGACCGATCAAGGCCCGCAACCGCAGCAGTCCTGACCGCGAGCCTTCGTCAGCCTTCTTCGCCGACCCGCTTGCTGGGCCGTCCGTCGCGTAAAATCGCGGCGGACGGCTCTTTCTTGTTCTTGTCGAACATCGGAATGGCCCCTGGATTGCCCTGCCATCGGACTTCGATGAAAACCTTGGCGAGGATTAAAAGGATTAAGGGGCCGATGGATCCGAGTACGATGGCAAACCACGCGCCGGCGATGATCGTGAGCTGCATCACGACGATGCGGGCGTAGAGGCCGGCCACGATCTCGCCGTGCGACAGGGGTGAGGCGACCGGCAGCGCGGGGCGGTCCCGCCGCCGCGCCAGCAGGGTGAGGACCGGCGTTTCCATCAGCGGCGCCACCTGCGCGAGTGTCATGATCAGGAGCGGAACCCACAATCCCTCCTGGACGATCGCGACGCGGAAAAACTCCGGCACGCCGCCGGTTCGCGCCGGCCAGTTGCCGGAGAACAGCACCTACAGGAAGCTGAAGTGGACGCCGATGAACATCCCGGCGTGAAAGGTGAAGAACAACGCAATGCCGATCCGGCTCAGCGGTCCCGCCCGCTTTTGCCGCGGGGCCGTGGCTTTGCCGTTGGCGGGGAACGCACCTCTGAACCCGTCATCGCCCGAAACGGCAACCTGCAGGATGGTGCGGACCGCGACGATAACGGTTTCCATCCAGTACAGCGTCAACAGTAGGAAGGCGTCCCACCCCCAAGTCAGCACGCCGATCAGCGGAACAAGATTGGCGATCAGGGTGATGACGGTCCCCCGCTCGCGCCAAACCGACCGCGCCGGAACCTTCGCCGCCGCGGCGCCGGCTTGTTCTCCCATCCGTGATGCCTCCCGATTCGATTTCACGCGGATGGTAACCGGGCGTTAACCCAAATAACGCTGCCTATGATTGGAAAAGGCCGATCAGGTGCCCTAGTTTGGTCAAGTTTGACGGGACTTTCTGCCTCCGCCGGTGGCGGACGGCGGGACGGTTGCGTGAAATGCCGGGGCGGCGGGTGTTCGCATGGCGAACCGCGCCCCTTTGATCAAACCCATTGGACCTGCCGGTTGCCGGCCGACGATGCTCGGGCGGCTTTGGCTTGGGAGCCGGGCTTTTGGAAGCCGGAAGGACGTGATGCGATGAATCCTGGCGACGTGGCGCAATCGGTGCTGCCGCTCACTTCCTCCGACCTGTCGCTGTTCGCACTGTTCTGGCAGGCGCACTGGTTGGTGAAGTGCGTGATGCTCGGCCTGCTGATCGCATCGGTCTGGGTCTGGGCCATCGTCATCGACAAGTTTGTGCTCTACGGCCGCACCCGCCGCGCGATGGACCACTTCGAGCAGGCGTTCTGGTCGGGGCAGTCGCTGGAGGAGCTTTATAGGACGCTGTCGGCACGGCCGGCGCATTCGATGGCGGCGCTGTTTGTCGCCGCCATGCGCGAGTGGAAGCGCAGCTTCGAGAGCCACGCGCGTTCGTTCGCGGGCCTGCAGACGCGCATCGAGAAGGTGATGGATGTCACCATCGCCCGCGAGGTCGAACGGCTGGAGCGGCGGCTTCTGGTGCTGGCGACCGTGGGCTCGGCCGGCCCCTTCATCGGTCTGTTCGGCACGGTTTGGGGCATCATGACGAGCTTCCAGTCGATCGCGGCCTCCAAGAACACCTCGCTTGCGGTGGTGGCGCCCGGCATCGCCGAGGCGCTGTTTGCGACGGCAATCGGCCTTATCGCCGCCATCCCGGCGACGATTTTCTATAACAAGTTCATCTCCGAGGTGAATCGGCAGGCCCAGCGGCTCGAGGGCTTCGCCGACGAGTTCTCCGCGATCCTGTCGCGGCAGATCGACGAGCGCGGCGCGCAATAGGATCGCCGGAAACGCATCATGGGCATGAGTGGCGGCGCTCATTCGGGATCGTTCGGCAAGCGGCGGCATCGCCGCGCCGCCGTGATGAGCGAAATCAATGTGACGCCGATGGTCGACGTCATGCTGGTGTTGCTCATCATCTTCATGGTGTCGGCGCCGCTGCTCACCGTCGGCGTGCCGATCGACCTGCCGCAGACCCAGGCCGCGAGCCTCGACCAGGCCGACAAGGAGCCGCTGGCGATCTCGGTCAACACCAAGGGCCAGGTGTTCCTGCAGAACAGCGAGATCAAGATCGACGACCTCGTGCCCAAGCTCAAGGCGATCACCGAGGCGCGCGGCGGCAACGACGAGCGCATCTACGTTCGCGGCGACAAGAGCGTCGATTATGGTACGGTGATGAAGGTCATGGGACGGCTTTCCGCTGCGGGCTTCCGCAAGGTGGCCCTGGTCACGGAGGTGGAGCAGGGCTCGTGAAACTGAAACCGCCTGAGATGAAAACCGGGCTGACCGTTTCCGCGCTCGTTCACGCGGCGTTGCTGCTGTGGGGGCTGATTTCGTTCTCCGCGCGGCCGCTGGAGGCCGCGCCGACCGACGCGCTGCCGGTCGACATCATCTCCGACAAGCAGTTCTCCGAGCTGACCAAGGGCGTGAAGAACGCCCCGAAGGAAGCCAAGCCCGCGCCGCTGGTGGAGAAGGTCGGCGATCCCAAGCCGGTCGAGGATTCGACCGCCAAGATCAACGAGAAGAAACAGCTCAAGGCCTCGAAGGCCGAGGTCGAACCGCCTCCGCCGCCGCCTGAACCCAAGCTCGAACCCAAACCGAAACCGAAGCCGCCCGAAGCGAAGCCCGAGCAGAAGCCGCCGCCGAAGGTCGATCCCATCGCCGAAACGCTGAAGAAGGAGGAGGCGAAGAAACAGGCCGAGGAGAAGGCGAAGGCTCAGCAGGAAAAGGCGAAGAAGCTGGCCGAGGAGAAGGCCAAGCAGGAAAAGGCCAAGGAGGAGGCGAAGCGCAAGCAGCAGCCGAAGTTCGATCCAAACAAGATCGCGGCTCTGCTCGACAAGCGCGAGCCGCAGCGCCAGGCCTCGGTCGGCGAAACGCTCGTGCCGGTGCCGGGACTCGGCACGCCGACCGGCAGCGCGGCGAAGCTGTCGCAAAGCGAGATCGACGCGCTGCGCGCCCGACTGATGCACTTGTGGAACGTGCCCGCCGGGGTGCAGAACCCGGATGAATTGAAGGTCACGATCCTGGTCACCATCGGCCGGGACCGCAAGCTCGCAGGCCCTCCGCGCGTGCTGACCAGCGGCCGGGGGCCGATGTTCACCGCGGCGCGCGACAGCGCGGTGCGCGCGCTGTTCATGAGCCAGCCGTTCGACATGCTGCGGCCCGACCACTACGAACAGTGGAAGGAAATCGAGATCACCTTCGACCCACGCTATATGTACGGCGGCGGTTGACGGCCGCACGGGAGAGGGGTCATGGGGGACCCATATTTGACATGAGCGCACATCGTTGGATTGCATCGCCTTCGGGCGGAGAGCGCGGGTTTTTGCTGACCCGCAGGACGCTATTGGCCGGCGCGGCTGCCGGCGTTGCGGTCGGTCTGCAGGCGCACCCCGCCGGGGCCGTGGTCAAGCTCGACGTGACGCAAGGCAACGTCCAGCCGATGCCGGTCGCATTGCCGGACTTCGTCGGCGGAACGCCGGCGGATTCCGATATCGGCCGCAACGTCACGCAGGTCATCAGCAACAATCTCAAGCGCTCGGGCCTGTTCGCGCCAATCGACCCGCAGGCCTTCATCGAGCGCATTTCCAACATCGACTCGGTGCCGCGGTTTGCCGACTGGCGCGCGATCAACGCCCAGGCTCTCGTGACGGGCCGCATGACGCGGCAGCCGGACGGTCGCCTTAAGGCCGAGTTCCGGCTGTGGGACGTCGCCGCCTCGCAGCAGTTGACCGGTCAGCAGTATTTCACCGCGCCTGACAACTGGCGGCGCATCGCGCACATCATTTCGGATGCGATCTACCAGCGACTTACGGGCGAGATGGGCTACTTCGACAGCCGCGTGGTGTTCGTCGACGAGTCCGGTCCCAAGGAGCAGCGCATCAAGCGGCTTGCGATCATGGATCAGGACGGCGCCAATCTGCGCTACCTGACGCGCGGCGACGATCTTGTGGTGACGCCGCGGTTCTCGCCCTCGACGCAGGAAATCACCTACATGTCGTTCGGCGGGCGCGAACCGCGGGTGTTCCTGCTCAACATCGAGACGGGCCAGCGCGAGATCGTCGGCAACTTCCCCAATATGAGCTTCTCGCCGCGGTTCTCGCCCGACGGCCAGCGCGTCGTCATGAGCCTGCAGCAGGGCAGCAACTCCAACCTCTACGTCATGGACTTGCGCTCGAAGGCGATGACGCGGCTCACCGATACCGTCGCGATTGACACCGCGCCGTCGTATTCGCCGGACGGCACGCGCATCTGCTTCGAGAGCGATCGCGGCGGCACGCAGCAGATCTACGTCATGAGCGCGAGCGGCGGCCCGGCGCAGCGCATCAGCTTCGGCCAGGGTCGCTACTCCACCCCGGTCTGGTCGCCGCGCGGCGATGCCATCGCTTTCACCAAGATGGGGCAAGGCGAGTTCGGCATCGGGGTCATGAAGCCGGACGGCAGCGGCGAGCGCATCCTGACCGAGGGCTATCACAACGAAGGCCCGACCTTCGCGCCCAACGGCCGCGTGCTGATGTTCTTCCGCGACCCTGGCGGTAAAGGCGGACCGTCGCTCTATACGATCGACATCAACGGGCGTAACGAGCAGCGCGTGCCGACGCCGGGATTCGCCTCGGACCCGGCCTGGTCGCCGCTGTTGTCGTAGCGTGACGGCCGATGAGGGATCGCTTGCGATTTCCGGTTCATCGAATGGCACGCGCCACAGAGCGGACACGTTCACGCCGCATTAACCATGACATTACGTTTCTGCCGGAAATGCTTTTTTCGTGACCGTGACAACGCCTCGTCAAGGTTGACGGAACGTTCGCTTAACGAAGCTCCTGATAGATGAATTCAGGTCCGGCAAAGCTCGGAGAACGGAGGCACCGGAATGACCACTTCTTTTCGTAACTTTCGTGGCGTGGGACTCGCTGCGGCGTTGATCGCGGGTCTGGCGCTGTCAGCCTGTGCCAACAAGCAGAATGCAAACGATTCGTTGGCGTCCGCCGGCATTGCCACACCCGGCAGTCAACAAGACTTCGTCGTCAACGTCGGCGATCGCGTCTTCTTCGAGACCGATTCCACCGAACTGACGCCACAGGCACGCGCCACGCTCGACAAACAGGCGCAATGGTTGCAGCAATACGGCAACTACGCCTTCACCATCGAAGGCCATGCCGACGAGCGCGGCACGCGCGAATACAACATCGCGCTGGGCGCCCGTCGCGCTCAAACCGTGCGCGACTATCTCGCCTCGCGCGGCATTCGCGTCTCGCGGATGCGGACGATTTCCTATGGCAAGGAACGGCCGGTTGCCGTTTGCAACGACATCTCGTGCTGGTCGCAGAACCGCCGCGCTGTCACGGTTCTCGGCGCAACCTCCTGACGTTGCCCGCATGACGGAACGATCCCGCGCCGGCGCCCCGAAAGGGCGCCGGCGTGCTTTTGGGACGCCGTTCCAGCGTCGTGCCGCCGCGGCGCCAGTCACATTTTGGTCCTGATCGAGCCGCTATGCTAAGAAACCGCCGACACATCGAACATTCCGCCATGACCCGCCTCCTCACCCGTGGGCTTACCACTGCGGCTCTCGCCGCCGGGCTCAGCGTCGTTTCCACTGTCGCATTGTCCCAGGACGGTCCGTTTAACCCGCTCGACCGATTGTTCGGCAACCGGCCGTCGGCCGATGTCGAGCAATCCCGCGAGCAGGGCCCGACCACCGAGCAGGTGCTTCGCATCGAGCAGTTGGAAGCGAAGATCCGGCAGATGACCGGCACCATCGAGCAGTTGCAGTACCGCAACCAGCAGCTCGAGACGCAGATCCGCAGCATGGGCGGCAACGCCGCGGCCGGGCAGCCGATGCCGCAGCCCGGCGCGTCGCAGCAGGCCATGCAGCCGCCGCCGACGTCCCAGCCGCCGATGCAGCGGCCGGCGATGGAAGCGCAGCCGATGCGCCCGATGCAGCAGAGCGCGGTGTCGCCGTCTTCGCCGCCGCCCCCCGGACGCGGCGCCGACGTGTTCGATCCTTCGCAAAATCCCAGCGCGCCGGGCGCGCCGCGCCCGCTCGGCAGCATGCCGGTCGAGCCGCCGCCTCCGGTGATTACGGCGGATACCCCGGTCGGAGCGCCGGGAGGCCGCGGAGTGGGCGCTCCGCTCGACCTTTCGACATTGTCCGGCCCGCGCGGCTCCAGCCCGCCGCCGGCCTCATCGCAAGGCGGCTTGCTGCCGGCGCCGCCCGCGCGCAACCCGAACGCAACGGGAGCCGTGGCTTCGGTCGCGCCATCTTCGGAATCGCCGCAAGGCTTTTACGACCTCGGCTACGGCTATGTGCTGCGCAAGGATTACGCGCTCGCCGAGCAGACCTTTCAGCAGTTCCTGAGCAAGTATCCGAACGATCGGCGCGCGCCTGATGCACAGTTCTGGCTGGGTGAGAGCCAGTTCCAGCGCCAGCAATACGATGCCGCCGCGCAGTCGTTCCTCGACGTCTCGACCAAGCACGGCACCCACGCCAAGGCTCCCGAGGCATTGCTGCGGTTGGCGCAGTCGCTTGCGGCGTTGAAGCAAAAGGAAATGTCCTGCGCCACGCTCGCCGAGGTCGGCCGCAAGTATCCCAAGGCGCCGACCAGCGTGAAACAGGCCGTCGAGCGCGAGCAAAAGCGTGTCCAATGCTGACGGCGGCGCTTCGCCGCTTGCGGCCGCCGATGCGCGGCCGTTGTTCGCCGACCTTGCCGATCGTCCGGTTCTCGTCCTCGCCGTTTCCGGCGGACCTGATTCCACTGCGCTCCTGATGCTTGCCGCGCGCTGGCGCAAGGCCCGCCGCCGCGGGCCGGCGCTGCTGGCCGTCACCGTCGATCATGGCTTGCGTCCCGAGGCGCGTCACGAGGCCGCCGCGGTGAAGCGGCTGGCGGGCTCGCTCGGCGTTGCCCATCGCACGTTGCGCTGGACCGGGCGGAAACCTTCGTCCGGGATGCAGGAGAGAGCGCGGCTTGCGCGCTACCGGTTGTTGGCGGAGGCGGCGCGCAAGGCCGGTGCGACCGATGTGCTGACCGCCCACACGCTCGACGACCAGGCGGAAACCGTGCTGATCCGGCTCGCGCGCGGCAGCGGGATCGGCGGGCTTGCCGCCATGTCGCGCGTTTCCCCCCTGCCGGGCGCGGCGGACCTGTCGCTGGTGCGGCCGCTGCTCGACGTGCCGAAGGCGCGGCTGATCGCGACGCTGCGCCAGGCGGGCGTCGCCTATGCCGACGATCCGAGCAATCGCAACCCGAAATTCACCCGTGTGCGGCTGCGGGATGCGATCATGCCGGTGCTGGCGCGCGAGGGTCTGAGCGCCGCGCGGCTGGCCCTTCTGGCGCGCCGCGTCCGGCGGGCTGAGACGGCGCTGGAGGCGGCGGTCGATGAGGCTGCGGGCCGGCTCGCGCCGGGGCCGTGGCCGTCGGCGGGGCCGATCGCGTTCGCCACCGCGTCCTTCGATGCGTTGCCGGATGAGGTGGCGTTGCGTCTCCTTGGCCGCGCGGTCGGCGCGGTCGGCGACGAGGGGCCGGTCGAATTGGGCAAGCTGGAGGCTCTTGCCGCGGCTTTGGCCGCGCTGGAGGCGGCGCCGCCCGGCGCCGCGCGGTTCCGGCGCACACTGGCGGGTGCCGTCGTGACCCGTTCGCGCGACCGCCTGACGGTTGAGCGCGCCCCGCCTCGCCGCGGCAAACCCGGCCCGAAACGGTAACCAAACCCGAAGCTCGTGAGCCGCGGTTCCCGTCGGCCGCGATGAATCGGGCTATGATGACGCGGAAATACGCCGTTTTCCGCGACGGGCGATTCCGGTGCTTCCCTTGGCAGCAGGCGGCCGGGGACCTACATTAGCCGAACTTGCGGGCGATCGTGGTTTGGTCCGCCGCAAGCGGCTCGGGTGCGGACGGCATCGGCGGGTCGGGGGAACGGCCCGGTGTTTTGGGCCGCGTGAAACGGGCAGGAAAGACGAATTGGGATGAACGCCAATCTCCGCAACTTCGCGCTCTGGGTCATCATCGTCCTGCTGCTGCTGGCGCTGTTCACGCTGTTCCAGAATCCGGGGCAGCGCGCTGCCTCCACCGACATTTCCTTTTCTCAGCTCCTGACCGAGGTTGACGCCGGCAAGGTCCGCGACGTTCTGATCCAGGGGCCGGAAATCCACGGCACGTTCACCGACGGCCGCAGCTTCCAGACCTATGCGCCCAACGATCCGTCGCTGATCCAGCGGCTCTACGGCAAGGGCGTCTCCATCACCGCGCGGCCGCAGGGCGACAGCGTGCCCTGGTTCGTGTCGCTCCTGGTGTCGTGGCTGCCGTTCATCGCGCTGATCGGCGTGTGGATCTTCCTGTCGCGCCAGATGCAGGGGGCGGGCGGCAAGGCGCTCGGCTTCGGCAAGTCGCGCGCCAAGCTTCTGACGGAAGCGCACGGTCGTATCACCTTCGAGGATGTCGCTGGCGTAGACGAGGCCAAGCAGGACCTGCAGGAGATCGTCGAGTTCCTGCGCGATCCCGGCAAGTTCCAGCGGCTCGGCGGGCGCATTCCACGCGGCGTGCTGCTGGTCGGCCCGCCCGGCACCGGCAAGACGCTGATCGCGCGCGCCGTCGCGGGCGAAGCCAACGTGCCGTTCTTCACCATCTCGGGTTCTGACTTTGTCGAGATGTTCGTGGGTGTCGGCGCAAGCCGCGTGCGCGACATGTTCGAGCAGGCCAAGAAGAACGCGCCGTGCATCATCTTCATTGACGAAATCGACGCGGTCGGCCGCCATCGCGGCGCGGGCCTCGGCGGCGGCAACGACGAGCGTGAGCAGACGCTCAACCAGTTGCTGGTCGAGATGGATGGCTTCGAGGCGAACGAGGGCATCATCCTGATCGCCGCGACCAACCGGCCCGACGTGCTCGACCCGGCGCTCTTGCGTCCGGGCCGCTTCGATCGCCAGGTCGTGGTGCCCAACCCCGACATCATGGGCCGCGAGTCGATCCTCAAGGTTCACGTCCGCAAGGTGCCGCTCGCGCCCGATGTCAATCTGAAGAACATCGCGCGCGGGACGCCGGGCTTCTCCGGCGCCGACCTCGCCAACCTCGTCAACGAAGCCGCTTTGATGGCCGCGCGCCGCAACAAGCGCATGGTCACGCAGGGTGAATTCGAGGACGCCAAAGACAAGGTGATGATGGGCGCGGAGCGCAAGTCGCTCGTCATGACCGAGGAAGAGAAGATGCTGACCGCCTATCACGAAGGCGGCCATGCCATTCTCGCGCTCAACGTCAAGGCGACCGACCCGGTGCACAAGGCCACGATCATTCCGCGCGGCCGCGCGCTCGGCATGGTCATGCAGTTGCCGGAACGCGACAAGCTGTCGATGACCTACGAGCAGATGACCTCGCGGCTTGCCATCATGATGGGTGGCCGTGTCGCCGAGGAGATGATCTTCGGTGCCGACAAGGTCACGTCCGGCGCGCAGTCCGACATCGAGCAGGCCACCAGGCTTGCGCGCATGATGGTGACGCGCTGGGGCTTCTCGAAGGAGCTCGGTGCGGTGGCCTACGGCGAAAACAACGACGAGGTGTTCCTCGGCATGCAGGTCAATCGCCAGCAGAACGTCTCGGAGTCCACCGCTCAGAAGATCGACTCCGAAGTGCGGCGTCTGGTCGAGGAGGGCCACAACGAGGCGCGCCGTGTGCTCGAGGAGAAGCGCAACGATCTCGAGACGCTGGCCAAGGGTCTGCTCGAGTTCGAGACGCTGAGCGGCGACGAGATCAAGGACCTTCTGGCGGGCAAGCGGCCGGTGCGCGAATCCGTGATCGAGCCGCAGACGCCGCGTTCTTCGGCGGTACCGCCCGCGGGCAAGAGCCGCCCGCATCCCGGCCCGGAAACCGGGCCGATGGAGCCGCAGCCGCAGGCGTGACGCCTTCGGCTCTGCATTGACGGTTTGCTGTAGTCGCCCGCGAAAGCGGGCGATTCAGTTTGGGGATGGTCGCGCCGATTTTTATCAATGACGATGGCGACGTACGGCGACGGGGGTCGACATATACCGCTGCAAAACCGCGTCGATCCGTTCGGTGAGTTGTTCGCCACGCCGGCGCGCGGGCTGTTCATGGGTAACCGCGGTGGCCGCATCCACACCGATGAGAGGATGCTGACACGGCGGCGCTGGGCGTCGCGGCAATGGATCTGCTGCGTGCTCGACTTCAAGAACCGGCGGCGCGATGTCTGGGGCCGCTTCTACACCGAGCTGTTTTTCCTCGACGAGGTGACCGCGCTCGCGGCGGGGCACCGGCCGTGTTTCGAATGCCGGCGCAAGGACGCCGAGGCCTTCGCCGAAGCGTGGCGCCTGGCGCAGGCGCTCGACGCACGGCCGAGTGCCGGCGATATGGATCGGCGGCTGCACGCCGAACGGCTCGACGGCCGTGGTAAGCGCCGGCATCGCGCGGCGCTCGATGATTTGCCGGATGGCGCGATGATCGCGCGCAGGGAGGGCGCGTTTGCCGTGCGCGGCGACATGCTGCTGCGTTGGACGCCGGAGGGCTACGGAGTGCGCACGCCGCGGCCGCGCGGCGGTGCTGTGGAGGTGCTCACGCCGCCCGCCATGCTTGCCGTGCTCGCCGCGGGCTATCGGCCGCACTGGCATCCCAGCGCCGTGCCGTAGGGTGCGTTGTTGTTATTTCCAGAATTTCGTGACGATCAGCGCCATGACGCCCAGCATCGCGATGATGAGCGCGAGCGAATAGGGCCAGCCGCCGGCTTCGTAGGCAAGGCCCGGCAGCCAGCCGCCGAACGTGCCGCCGACATAGAACGAGGTGACGTAGAGCCCGACCGCCGCCGACGTGCCGGTTTTGGCCGTGGTGGCGACGAAGCTTGTCGATGAGGCCTGGGTGACGAGTCCGCAGGTCGAGGCGACGATGAGGCTGATGACGATCGCCGTCACCGACGGGATCAGGCTGATGAGCAGCCCCGCGACCCAGAATGCGAACACGCACAGCACCAGCGTGCGCCGTCCGAGCCAGGCGATGGCGCGGCCGAGCCATAGCGCCACCGCCGAACCGACCAGATAGACCACGAAGATCGAACCGAGGAAGGCCGGCGACTTGTTGAAGGGCGGCGCCGCGAGGTGGAAGCTGATGAAGGTGAAGGTGGCGATGAAATTGAACAGGATGCCGAAACCCACGGCATAGGTGGCCAGCAGCGTGCGGTTTCGCAGATGCGCCAGCATCTGCCGCAGCGACGCGCCAAGATTGCTGGCGCGCACGAACTGGCGCTCCGGCGGCAGGAGCCACGCCACGCCGGCGAGGCAGACCGCCGAGCACAGCGCGAGCGCCAGGAAGCCGCCGTGCCAGCCGACGGATTCCGCCAGCATTCCGGGGATGAAACGGCCCAGGAAGCCGCCCATGGCCGAGGCCGCGACGTAGAGCCCGAACACGCCGTTGGCCTCCGCCGGGGGCCATTCGCCGCCGATATAGGCGATGGTCACGGCGAAGATCGGCGGCAGCAGCAGGCCGTGGATGAAGCGCCAGAAGATCAGTTGTTCGAGCGTCGGCGCCAGCGCCGTCATGGTGGCCGGGATCAGCATCAGCGCCATCGCCACGACGATGACGCGCCGCCGCCCGAGCACATCGGATAGCGCGCCGGTGAATGGCGCGGTGGCGGCAACCGCGAGCGTGCAGGCGGTGATGATCAAGCTCGCCTGGGCGGCGCCGATGCCGTACTCCTGCGCCATCATCGGCAGCACGGATTGCGGCGCATAGAGATGCAGGAACGCGCCGATGGCGCAGAAGACCACGGCAATGCGGCGCGGATCGATCAACATGGAAGACATTCAGCACAATTCTGTTGACCGCGCTATGCCGCAGTCGAAACTATCGCGCTTCCGCGCCGCATTTTGCCTGGCGCGCAGCCTTCACGGGAGAGAATTGTGCTCATCGATCATCGGACCTACCGCATCAAGCCCGGACATATGAATCAGCATCTGGCGATTTACGAAGAACACGGCCTCAAGGCGCAGTGGCGGCATCTTGGCGAGCCGCTTGTCTATATGTATGCCGAGTCCGGCGCGATGAATTCGCTGGTGCATCAGTGGGTCTACAAGGATGCTGCCGACCGCGCGGCGCGCCGGGCCGAAATGGCGAAGGACCCGGAGTGGCAGAGCTACGTCAAGAAGCTCGCGGAGTCCGGCTTGCTGATGGAACAGCAGACCTCGCTCATGGTGCCGACCAAGTTCATGCCGCCGATCAAGCGGTGAACGAGCTGGCGTCCATTTCGGCAGTCTGTCGTTTGCAGAAACATTCGGCCGTCATTCGGATGCTCGCGTCAGCGTGCGACCCGGAATCCAGCAGCGCGGTCGAAATCTGCTTTGGTTTCCGGGCTCGCTCGCTGACGTGAGCGCCCCGGCATGATGCGGCGGGAGCCGTGCTATAAAGCCATCGCGGAATTCGAGGAGAAACGAACATGCTGCGCGCCAACGACGGCACCCGGACCGGTGGGGAAATCCTGGTCGATCAATTGCTGGTCCAGGGCGTGGAGCATGTGTTCTGCGTGCCGGGCGAGAGCTATCTCGCCGCGCTCGACGCCTTCCATGACCGGCCGATCGCGCTCACGGTCTGCCGGCAGGAGGGTGGGGCGACAATGGCGGCCGAAGCCATCGCCAAGGTGACCGGCCGACCCGGCGTCGTCTTCGTCACCCGCGGGCCCGGTGCGACCAACGCTTCGCCGGGCATCCACATCGCACGCCAGGATTCGACGCCGCTCGTGGTGTTCGTCGGCCAGGTGGCGCGGCGCATGCGCGAGCGCGAGGCGTTCCAGGAGCTGGATTACCGCGCCGTGTTCGGCACGGTGGCGAAATGGGCGACCGAGATCGACGATCCGGCGCGCATCCCCGAAATCGTATCCCGCGCCTTCCATACGGCGTGCAACGGCCGCCCGGGCCCGGTGGTGGTGGCGTTGCCGGAAGATGTGCTGTCCGAGCGTGCGGCGACGCCGGACGCGCCGCCTTACGAGCCCGTCGAGACATGGCCCGGCACGCCGGAGGTGCAAAAGCTGGAAGCGTTGCTGTCGGCAGCGAAGGCGCCGATTGTGCTCGTCGGCGGCAGCCGCTGGTCGCAGGCGGCCTGCGCGTCGCTCGCGCGCTTTGCCGAGCGGTTCGCGATTCCCGTGGCCACCACGTTCCGCCGCACACATCTGATCGACACCGAGCACCCGAGCTATGCCGGCGATGTCGGGCTCGGCATCAATCCGAAGCTGTTGTCGCGCATCAAGGCGTCCGACTTGATCCTGCTGATCGGTGGACGCCTCGGCGAGATTCCCTCGCAGAGCTATTCGCTGCTCGACATTCCGGGGCCGCGCCAGACGTTGGTGCATGTGCATCCCGGTGCGGAGGAGCTGGGCCGGGTCTATCGTCCGCATCTGGCGATCCACGCGGCGCCGACCGCGTTCGCCTCCGCGCTGGATCGATTGCAGCCGCCGGCGACAATTCCCTGGCGCGCCGAAACGAAGGCGGCGCATGATGATTACCTCGCCTGGACCGAGAAGGCGACGCCGCAGCCCGGCGGCGTCAACCTCGGCGAGATCGTCGTCTGGCTGCGCCAGAACCTGCCGCAAGATGCCTTCATCACCACGGGGGCGGGCAATTTCTCCGCCTGGGTGCATCGGTTCTATCGCTTCCATCGCTTCGGCACCCATATCGGCCCGACATCGGGCTCGATGGGTTACGGCGTGCCGGCGGCGCTCGGCCTCAAGCGCGCGTTCCCGCAGCGCACCGTGGTGTGCTTTGCCGGCGACGGCGACTTCCTGATGAACGGCCAGGAGTTCGCCACGGCGGTGCAATACGATGTGCCGTTCATCGTGCTGGTGGTGGACAACGGCACCTACGGCACCATCCGCATGCATCAGGAGCGCGAATATCCGACGCGCGTGGTTGCGACCGACCTGCGCAACCCGGACTTCACCGCCTATGCCAAGGCGTTCGGTGGTTTCGGCGTCACCGTGGACAAGACGGCGGATTTTCCGGCGGCCTTCCGGGCGGCGGAAAAGTCCGGCAAGCCCGCCATCGTGCATCTGAAGGTCGATGCGAATGCCTCGACGCCGGGGCTGACACTCGAAGGCATCCGCGCCAAGTCGCTGGCGAGCGTGAAGCCGTAACAAGCCGGTCGTTGCCGCGCGCTTGGCTCGCACTCGGCCGTACTTGGCGGGTTAGCCGCGCGCCCTTGGAGGGTCCTCCGCGCAAACGCCGCCGTCATTCCGGACGCGCCCCTCTGGCGCGCGATCCGGAATCCAGAGGCGAACGCAGTGTCTGCTTCTGGATTCCGGGTCCGGCCTGCGGCCGGCCCGGAATGACAACGGATGGCGATTGCGTTTCGGGATGAATCGCTGTTCAGTCTTTTCATGGCCTATCGCCGCACCGAGAACGTCGTCCGCCGGCTCAATGCGCGGCGCGACGCCATTGTCGATGCGGCGCGTGAGGCTGCGACGTCCGGCGGTATGGCGGCGATCCAGATCGTGCCGGTCGCCGCGCGCGCGGGCGTCGCCGCCGGCACCGTCTATCGCTACTTTCCCGGCAAGGTCGATCTGATCGCGGCGCTGGTGGGCAGCGTGGCCGCCCGTGAGTTGGCGGCGATGCGGCGCGCGGCCGGCACAGCGCCGGGGCCGCTGTCGGCGCTTTCGGCCGTCATCGTCACCTTTGCCGCCCGCGCGCTGCGCCAGCGGCGGCTGGCCTGGGCGATGACGGCGGAGCCGGCCGATGCCGATACCGACGCGGTGCGCAGCGGCTATCGCGGGGCCGTGGTCGCGGAGTTCGAGGCACGGATGCGGGCCGCCATCGACGGCGGCCATCTGCCCGAGCAGGACACGCGCATTGCCGCGCCGGCTCTGGTCGGCGCCTTGCTCGAGGGACTGGTCGGGCCGCTGGCGCCCGAGGGGATCGACGATCCGCTGCGGGCGCGCGAGGCGGTGCAGATGCTGGCGCTCTTGGCGCTCCGTGGGCTGGGCGTCGTCGATGCCCATGCCCGAGGGCTCGTGGCGCAGACCGCGCTGCCGGAGGGATAGGCGGGGTTCGACGTTATTGCAGCGTGGCGAGCGCAAGCCAATCGGTGACGGCGCTCAGGGCATAGGCACGGCCTTGCGTCTTGCCGTGCGCCTCGAACACCGCGATCTGCGCGTCGGCCGACGTACCCGCGCCGACGATGGTGCGGCAACGCTGCATCTCGGCGAGACAGCCCAGCGCCTCGGCGTCGGTTGCCGTTTCGTCGAGCACCTGCTCGGCGAAGTCGGCGACCGAGATGGCGCCGTCCTCGCCGACGAAGGTGCCGCGCACACCATAACGCTGCGCACGCCACTTGTTCTCGACCACGATGGCGCGTGTCACCGCGTCGATGTCGCGGTTGAGCTCGGGGTTACGCGTGAGCCTGCGGGCCAGCGCACGCCATAACGCCGTGATGGCGATGGAATCGTCCAACAGCGTCGGACAGTCCGGCGCGCGCAATTCCAGCGTCGGATGCTTGAGCGAGGGGCGGATCGACCACCACACGTAGCTCGAATCCTCCATGACGTTGGCCCGAACCAACGCCGCCACATAGGCGTCGAAGTCTTCCTTGCTGCGGAACAGCTCCGGCACACCGGTACGCGGCAACTCATCGTAGGCCGCGAGGCGATAGCCCATCAGTCCGGTCGGTCGCGAACGCCAGAACGGCGACGACGTGCCGAGCGCGATGAACAGCGGCAGGTACGGAAGCATCCGGGTCATCACGTCGACGCGGTCGTCAGGGTCCGGCAGCTCGACGTGGACATGCAGGCCGCACAGCATGTTGCGCCGGCCGATCATCTGCAGATCGTCCATCACGGTGTCGTAGCGGTCGCCTTCGGATTGCTGCGCGCGACCCCAGTCCGCGGTGGGGTGGGTGCCGGCGGCGAGGATGGCGAGGCCGTGTTCGGCCGCGATCCTCGCCACGGTCTGGCGCAAGTGGCGCAATTCCGTGCGCGCGGTGCGGATATCGTGATGCGGCAGCGTGCGGACCTCGATCTGCGATTGCAGGAATTCGCCCATGACCTGGCCGTTGGTCGCCTCCTGCGCCGCGGCAAGGAAGGTGTCCGGCATGGCGCGCGCCACAAGTTTCGTGCGAGCGTCGATGAGGAAATACTCCTCCTCGATGCCGAACGTGTATGCGCCGGTCGTGGTCACGTCGGGTGGCCTCCGATGCGTTGCCGTCAACACGCTGGAATGCGTTGGCGATTTCGAATGGTCAGGTGAGCGCAGATCTGTGCGCAGCAGCATGCAATCTCCCCAAGCTCGATCCTATCGCGCGGCTAAAACACCCCGGTGGTAAAAAACGGCTGAGCGGTAAAAGACGCCCGGGGCTGTGGAAGACTCTTGAGACGCAAAAAAGTTCCGCGCGCCGATGCGTCGGCGCGCGGAAAATGCAGTGCGAAAAAATGGCGTGCGGAATCGCTTGGCCTATTTCTTGGTTCCATCGGCCTTGAATTGCTTCAGGTAACCCCAGAGATTGGCAATTTCCTTCTCGTTCTTGATGCCGGCGAAGGCCATTTTGGTGCCCGGCACCTTCGCAGCCGGAGCCTGGATGTACTCTTTGAACGTTTCTTCGTTCCAGATGATATTGGCGTTCTTGTTAGCGTTGCTGTAGTTGTAGCCTTCCACCGCTCCAGAGTGCCGGCCGTCGATCCCGTTCAAAACTGGGCCAACCTTGTTGCGTGCGTCCTCGCCCACGGCGTGACAGGGGGCGCATTTGCGAAATGATTTTTCACCCGCGTCAAGATCCTGCGCGTGTGCCAGCCCGATCGTGGAGGCCAGCGCCACAGCAGCCAATATCAACGATTTCATCGTATCTTTCTCCATCCAAGGCGGTCGCTATTCTCGATAGCACCGTCTTGGTTGTACAGTCCTTGCGGACGCCATTTCAACGCCAGAGGCCCGGTCTTTCATGTCGGTCATCATGCCAGCCTTGAACGAAGCGGTGCTTGCCCGCCGCGCGGAAATCGTGGCTGCATTGCAGGCCATCGTCCCCGGCGAAGGCGTGATTGCGGGCGAACGGTCGATGCGGCCCTATGAGTCGGATGGGCTGACGGCCTACAAGCAATTGCCGATGGTGGTGGTGCTGCCGGAAACCACCGAGCAGGTCGCCCGCGTGCTGCGCTATTGCTACGACAACGGCGTGCGCGTGGTGCCGCGCGGCGCGGGCACGTCGCTCTCCGGCGGCGCGCTGCCGCTCGCCGACGGCGTGCTGCTCGGCATGGGCAAATTCAACCGCATCCGCGAGATCGACTTCGACAATCGCGTGGCCGTGGTCGAGCCGGGCGTCACCAACCTCGCCGTCACCAAGGCGGTCGAGCACGAGGGCTTCTATTACGCCCCCGATCCGTCGTCGCAGATCGCCTGCACCATCGGCGGCAACGTCGCGGAAAACTCCGGCGGCGTGCATTGCCTGAAATACGGCATGACCACCAACAATATCCTCGGCCTCGAAATGATGCTGATGACTGGCGAGGTGCTGCGGCTGGGCGGCAAGCACCTCGATGCGGGCGGCTACGATCTGCTCGGCGTCGTCACCGGCTCGGAGGGGCTTCTTGGGGTCGTCACCGAGGTGACGGTGCGCCTCCTCAAGAAGCCGGAAACCGCGCGGGCGGTGCTGGTGGGCTTTCCCACGGCCGAGGATTCCGGGGAGTGCGTCTCGCGGATCATCGCCGCAGGCATCATTCCCGGCGGTATGGAGATGATGGACAAGCCCGCCATTCATGCGGCGGAAGCCTTCGTCCATGCCGGCTATCCGCTCGATGTCGAGGCTCTGCTGATCGTCGAGCTGGACGGGCCGGCGGCCGAGGTCGATCACCTCATCGGGCGGGTCGAGGCTATCGCGCGCGGCTGCAACGCGGTGAGCTGCAAGGTTTCGGCTTCCGAGGAGGAACGGCTGTTGTTTTGGGCCGGGCGCAAGGCGGCGTTCCCGGCGGTCGGCCGTATCTCGCCGGACTACTATTGCATGGACGGCACCATTCCGCGCGCCAAGCTGCCGCTGGTGCTGCGCCGCATGCGCGAGCTGTCGGAGCAATACGGCCTGCACGTCGCCAACGTGTTCCACGCCGGCGACGGCAACCTGCATCCGCTCATCCTTTATGATGCCAACACGCCGGGAGAATTGGAAAAGACCGAGGCGTTCGGCGCCGAAATCCTCAAGCTTTGCGTCGAGGTCGGTGGCGTGCTTACCGGCGAGCATGGCGTTGGCGTGGAAAAGCGCGACCTGATGCCGGCGATGTTTTCCGAAACCGATCTCAACCAGCAGCAGCGGTTGAAATGCGCTTTCGACGCGCAAGGCCTGCTCAACCCCGGCAAGGTGTTTCCGACGCTGCACCGCTGCGCGGAATTGGGACATCTGCACGTCCATGCCGGGCGGTTGCCGTTTCCGGATATTCCGCGGTTCTAACGGGCAAGCCTTTGCGGGAGCCTTCGCGGCGCGGTTGCGTCACGGCGGCCCTTGCCAGCGCCACATTCCCCTGAGACGATGAAGGTCCGGCGTCAGGACGAACGGCCGGACCCCGCCGGCCGTGGTAGGGCGCCCGATGGAGGCGTCGATGGCGGCTGCAAGCGGCAACGGCACGAAAACCCAGGGCTCCCGGTGCATTGCGCTGGTGGGCCCGTTTCAATCCGGCAAGACGACGCTGCTCGAAGCCATCCTCGCCCGCACCGGCGCGATCCCGCGGCAAGGCTCGGTGGATGCAGGCACCGCGATCGGCGATGCCTCCAAGGAAGCACGCGATCACAAGATGAGCGTCGAGGCGACGGTCGCCACCACGACATTCATGGGGGACAGTTACACTTTTATCGACTGCCCCGGCTCGGTCGAATTCATCCACGACATGCGTGCGGTGCTTCCGGCGGTGGATGCCGCCGTCGTGGTTTGCGAGGCCGACGAGAAGAAGGCGCCACAGCTTCAACTCGTGCTGCGGGAGCTTGAGGAGCGCAACATTCCCCGCTTCCTGTTCCTCAACAAGATCGACAAGGCTGATGCCAAGGTGATGGAGGCGCTGCAGGTGCTCCAGCCGGCCTCGCGCAAGCCGCTGGTCATGCGCCAGCTTCCGATCTGGCACGACGGCATCGTTTCGGGCTTTGTTGATCTCGCGCTGGAGCGAGCGCATGTTTACAAGGAGCACGCCGCGTCCGAAGTGGTGCCGCTCGATGGCGAGAACCTCGGCCGAAGCAAGGACGCGCGCTTCTCCATGCTGGAGAAGCTTGCCGATCACGACGACGCGCTGATGGAGCAACTGCTCGAGGACATTCCGCCGCCGCGCGATAAGATATTCGACGACCTCGCCAAAGAATTGCGCGAAGGCCATGTGGTCCCGGTGCTGCTCGGCGTAGCGACGCGAACCAATGGCGTGCTGCGGCTGCTCAAGGCGCTGCGTCATGAGGCGCCCGGCGTCGAGGCGACGGCGGCGCGGCTCGGCGTCAAGGACGGAGGAGGGATGGGCGGCGACGGGCTGGCCCAAGGGTTGGCTTATGTGCTCAAGACGCTGCACACCGGCCACGCCGGCAAGATGTCGGTCGTCCGCGTGCTGGCGGGGCAGGTTGGCGACGGCGTGACGCTCGCGACGCCCGATCATGAGGCCGGCCGCGTCTCCGGCACGTTCAAGCTGCTGGGCCAGGCGGCGGAGAAGCGCGGCCCGGCGACGGCCGGCGAGACGGTCGCGCTCGGCAAGCTCGACCTCGCGGCGACCGGCGATACGCTCAGCACCGGCAAGGAACCGCACTCGGCGCTGCCGCGCGTTGAGCCTTTGCCGCCGGTGCTGGCGATCTCGGTGTCAGCGCGCGAGCGCAAGGACGATGTGAAACTCGGCCAGGCGCTGCACAAGCTGGCCGACGAAGATCCCTCGATCCATCTGGTGCATAACCCGGAAACCCACGAAGCGATTATGTGGGGGCAGGGCGAGATGCACCTGCGCGTGGCCTCGGAGCGCCTTGCCGATCGCTTCGGCGTCGCCATCGTCACCGGGCGGCCAAGCGTCGGCTACAACGAGACGATCCGCAAGCCGATCCAGCAGCGCGGCCGCCACAAGAAGCAATCCGGCGGGCATGGCCAGTTCGGCGACGTGGTGATCGACATCAAGCCATTGCCGCGCGGCAACGGCTTTCAGTTCGAGGACAAGATCACCGGCGGTGTGGTGCCACGCAATTATATTCCCTCGGTGGAGGAGGGCGTCATCGACGCCTTCAAACACGGCCCGCTCGGCTTTCCAGTGGTGGACGTGGCGGTGGCGCTGGTCGATGGCTCGTATCACACCGTCGATTCCTCAGACATGGCGTTTCGCACAGCGGCGCGGATCGCCGTCAACGAGGGGTTGCCGCAATGTCAGCCGGTGCTGCTCGAGCCGATCCACTTGGTCGAGATCGTCTGCCCGACCGATGCCACCGCCAAGATCAACGCGATCCTGTCCGGCCGCCGCGGCCAGATCCTCGGCTTCGACACCCGCGAGGGCTGGGACGGCTGGGATGCGGTGCGAGCCAAGATGCCCGAATCGGAAATCGGCGACCTGATCGTGGAGGTTCGTTCGGCGACGGCGGGCGTCGGTTCCTTCACCTTCAAATTCGATCACATGGCTGAATTGACCGGACGCGTGGCCGACCAGATTGTCGCAGCCAAGCGCGCGGCGGAGTGAGATCGGGGGCGTTGCCGTAAACCGTCTGCATTCTGGCGTCGTTCGGCGCATCGCGTGCGTGCGAGGCCGGGCCGCTGCGCGCGGCGGACGTTGCCGTGCGCGGGTGCTCCCGCATCCGTGACTTGCCAGTGATCGGCCCGAGCCGTACTGCTGACTCAAGCCCAATCCGGAGGGATAGGCCATGAACGTCATTCATCGGCGCGGCTGGGATATGCCCGGAAGCCGCGCCACGCCGGAACACCTGTTCTTCAATCGTCGCGCGCTTCTTGCGGCGTTGGCTGGCACGGCGGCCGCAAGCCTTGAGTTCGCAAGCCTCGGCCCGCAACAGGCATTGGCTCAGCGCGTCAGCGATCAACCCGATCCCAACATCGGTCTTTATCCCGGCACGCGGAGCGAGAAGTACACGCTCGACCGGCCGATCACCGACGAGAAGATCAACGGCAACTACAATAATTTCTACGAGTTCAACTCCACCAAGCATGTCGCCAAGCAAGCCCAGGCGCTGAAGACGAGGCCCTGGACGATCAAGATCGACGGCATGGTGGAAAAGCCGTTCGAGATCGGCATCGACGATCTGGTGCGCAAGATGGGCGTGGAGGAGCGCCTCTATCGCCACCGTTGCGTCGAGGCCTGGAGCATGGCGATCCCGTGGTCGGGCTTTCCGATGGCGAAGCTCGTCGAGATGGCGAAACCGTTGTCGTCAGCGACCTATGTGCGGATGGAAAGCTTCCTCGATAAATCCATTGCGCCCGGCCAGCGGCAGTCGTGGTTGCCGTGGCCTTACATCGAGGGCCTCACCGTCGCGGAGGCCACCAACGAACTGACGTTCCTCGCCACCGGCGCTTACGGGAGGCCGATTGCCAAGCAGCACGGCGCGCCGATCCGGCTCGCGGTGCCGTGGAAGTACGGCTTCAAGTCGATCAAGTCGATCGTGCGCTTCTCGTTTACCGACAAGCGCCCGCGCACTTACTGGGAGGATTTGCAGTCCTCCGAATACGGCTTCTGGGCCAACGTCAATCCGCAGGTGCCGCACCCGCGCTGGAGTCAGGCGAGCGAGGAGTTGATCGGCCTCGGCGAGCGCCGTCCAACGCTGCTGTTCAATGGCTACGGCGATTATGTCGCGGGCCTCTACAAGGGCCTCGAAAAGGAACGGCTGTGGGCGTGACGGCCGTGCGGCGGCAGTCGCATACCGTCGATCAGAAAACGTCGAGAACCCGTTCTTGAAAAGAAGAAGCCGGGCCCGTGAGGGCCCGGCTCAGTATGCCGGCGCGGGACGGCCGGCAATCACCTTCCAGAGGGGAACGGCTGACGACACTTGGTTGGCTTAATCTGGGGGGATGCGACAACCCAGTGCCGACAGCGCAATGTCATAATGCGGTGCGTCGCACAGGCGGGCAACGCGACAGGCGACATGTCAGCCATGCGGACTTTGGCTCGCCACGTGTGGCATGTCAGCCATGCAACCTTCGCACGGTGAAGCAGGAATCCCAACGGTGGGAAACCGCCCCTGTGACGGCCGAAGAAAAACAAACCACCGATTTGATTCAACGTGGGGAATGATTCTCCCAAAGCACGATCCCATAGCGATGGAATCGGATCGCGCTCTGGAATTTCGATTGGGCCGCGCTTGTGACGGAGTCCGGTTCCCCACTTCACCGGGAACGCTCTAACAGCGCGCGACTGTGAAATGCGGCTTGCGCGGCGTTGCTCGCGGCCCTGCGTTCCAAGACTGGGCGGTTCGCCGCGAATCGTTCGCGCGCTAAAAACTCCAGCGCTGCGCGTTGCTGACCAAGAAGTCGCGGAACGCCTGCACGCGGGCGACGGACTTGAGCTCCTCCGGGTAGACGAAGAAGGCATCGAGCGCCGGTCCTTCCTCCTCGCCGAAGAGCTGCACCATGCCGGCGTTGTCCTCGACCAAGTAATCCGGCAGCAGCGCGATCCCCAGGCCGCGCTGGCAGGCCCGCACCAGGCCGAGCACGTTGTTCATCAACAGGCCGGGAACGCGCGCGCTTTTGCCGTTGCGGGAGATTTCCGCAAGCCAATTGCGGTTTTGCAGGTAGATCGGCACGGTGCTGCCGCCGAGCATCAGGATGCGATGGTTGTCGAGTTCGTCCGGTGTGCGCGGCGTACCGGCACGCTTGAGGTATTCCGCCGAGGCGTAGGCGTGGAAGTGGACCGAGAACAGCTTGCGCTGGATCAGGTCCGGTTGCGTCGGCTGGCGCAGGCGGATCGCCACATCGGCCTCGCGCATGGCGAGGTCGAGCTCTTCGTCGGTGGTGATCAGCGTGATGCGGATGTCGGGGAACAGGTCGAGGAATTCGCCCAGCCGCGGCGTCAGCCAGTGGATGCCGAGCCCCGGCGTCGTCGTCACCTTCAACTCGCCGTGCGGCTTCTCGCGGCTGTCCGTGAGCTTGGCGCGCGCGGCCTCGAGCTTCATGAAGACATCATGGGCGGTGCGGTAGAGCAATTCGCCCTGCTCGGTGAGGATGAGCCCGCGGGCATGGCGGTGAAACAGCGACACCGCCAGCTCCTGCTCCAGCGCGCTGACCTGTCGCGACACCGCCGATTGTGACAGGCCGAGCTGCTCGCCGGCATGCGTGAAACTGCCGGCTTCCGCCGCCGCGTGAAAAACCTTCAGCTTGTCCCAATCCATTCCGCTGCTGGCCATGACGGTCCTATTCCGCAGCGTGCTGTTGGGCACCCTGATGTGCGAGGAATCGTTCGGCTTCGAGTGCGGCCATGCAGCCCAAGCCGGCCGCCGTGACAGCCTGGCGATACACATCGTCGGTGACGTCGCCGGCGGCGAACAGGCCGGGCACCGAGGTTGCGGTGGAATCGGGCGCTGTCCAGACGTACCCGTTCGGCTTCATCTTGACCTTGCCCGCGACCAGTTCGGTCGAAGGCGAATGGCCGATGGCGATGAAGATGCCGTCGGCGGCGATCTCCTGCTTCGTCCCGGTCTTGACGTTGCGCAGCACCGCGGAGCGGACTTTGAGCGGATTCTCGTCGCCTTTCACGTCGTCGAGCACCGAGTCCCAGATCACCTGGATCTTGGGATGCTTGAACAGGCGGTCTTGCAGGATCTTCTCGGAGCGGAATGAGTCGCGGCGATGAACCACGGTGACCTTGGAGGCGAAGTTGGTGAGGAACAGCGCCTCTTCGACCGCGCTGTTGCCGCCGCCGATCACCAGCACCTCCTTGTTCTTGTAGAAGAAGCCGTCGCAGGTGGCGCAGGCGGACACGCCGTAGCCTTTGAACTTCTGCTCGCAGGGCAGGTCGAGCCAGCGCGCCTGCGCGCCGGTGGCGAGCACCACGGCGTCCGCGACGTAAACATCGCCGGAATCGCAGGTTAGCCGGAACGGACGTTGCGACAGATCGAGATCGTTGACGTGATCGGTGACGATGCGGGTGCCGACGTGCTCGGCCTGCTTCTGCATCTGCTCCATCAGCCAGGGGCCCTGGATGACGTCGGCGAAGCCCGGATAATTCTCCACGTCGGTGGTGATGGTGAGTTGGCCGCCTGGCTGCATACCCTGGATCAGGATCGGCTCCAGCATCGCGCGTGCGGCATAGATCGCGGTCGTGTAGCCGGCCGGCCCCGAGCCGATAATAGCAAGCTTGGTATGCGTGGACTTGGTCATCGTTCCCTCAAAGCCGGGCAAATTCGATTTGCCTCATGACAGAGGGACATTCGGCGGGCTGAAACCCCAGCCGGCTCGTTTCCCCCCTCGGCAATGTAGTACATCGAACGAGCCATGCAAGATATGCAACCCTTCGCGGTCCGGAGAGGGCCGTTCGGTGGCTCCGGCACGGGCCGGTCCTAGACGTTTGCCGGCCGATAGAGATCACTGGGCGCGATTGAGCACGTAAAAATTGTATATTTAAAATCAAAGGTTGTGCTGCCCCCTCGCCGGGGAACCGTGCAGCAGATCGGGGTCCGGGCTCACTCTGCGGATGGCGCGGTGAGAAGTTTCGCCATTCGCTCCCCCACCTGTCGGGCGCCGCACGTCTCGATAATCTGCCTCTGTCCAACCCGCCCGGCGGCAGCCGCCCCCTCCGGGTCCGCAGCAAGCCGTGAAAGCAGTTTTGCCGCGTGCTCGATGTCCGGCTCCGCCCATTGGGCTGCATCGTTCCTATAGATGCCGAACGGATCGTGGACGGCGGTTAATCGGTAACCCACGAGCAAGCTCGATTCTGCGTTCATAAAGTCGAGGTTGCCCGACCAACCCGTGGCAATGACCGGCGTGCCCATCAACATGGCTTCCGCAGGCACCAGGCCGAACCCCTCCGCTCGGTGCAGCGATAGGACCGCGTCCACCGACTTGATGAGGATCAGTCGCTCCGCCTCGCTCAGCGTCGCGTCCAGTATCTCGATATTCGCGGCTCCTCCGATCGCGTCGTCCAGAAGCTTCCTGGCCGCCGGAGCTTGATCGAGATTGCGTGTCTTAATGATGAGCCTGGCATCCATGCGATCTTTGAATGCTGCCCGAAATGCGTGGATGGCGGCGACCGGATTCTTGCGCGAAAAAGAGGAATAAGTGTCCGCCATCGTGAGCGCGGTAAAACAGTTAGGCGGAATTCCAAAGCGCGCCCGGTCGGCGCCTATTTCTCCTTGGGCAGTAACCGGCACTGGAATGACATGGACCGGGGGGGCATCGGGCCGGGATTGCAACGAAGATTTACAATAGATGCTCGGAGCCCAAATTTCGGAAACGTACTTGAACGCTCTGTGCCACTCGCGCGGGAATATCGATAGCTCCCACATCCAGCATCCGATGATTCTCCAGCGCCGGCCTTTCAAGAATCCCAACTGCGCCACGGCGCTCAGAAGCTCCGGGGGATTCACGTAGAGCAGCAACGTTCCGCTCCGGTCGTCCGGGAATTTCGACAATGGAATATCGGGGGTAAGGTCGACTCTCGTAATCGCCTCGGTGAGATCGACCGCCAGCGGTGAAAGACCCGCGGCGTTGAGGGCCCGATAACACGCACGCGCAGCTTCGCCGATTCCACTCGCGGAGCGAAAAAAGCCACCGATGACCACGGGTCCTTTGATCGGCGGTTTCTCTCGATTTGGTCGAAACCCGTGACTGCGCATCCTCATTTCGAGGAATGCCATCTGGACGTTTGCCGCCAGTGTGCGGGTCAGCGACGAGTGCCGAACGAAATCGGGCATCTTCCGCCAAATGCCGCGCATCAGATCGTGCATCTATGCCCCCAAGCTGGCGCGATTGCGGGATCCGTCGTCTTGTTGCGCAGTGACCTTTTCGATTTCGTCGAGATTTTCTGCGATGGCGTTTGCCAGTGCGCGCCTCTCGTTCTCTGTCGGCGAGCCGCCCGATGCCGGGAGCCTCTTAAGCGCGGCGATAAGCGTTCGATATCGTTCCGGGCGGCTTGACCGAGTGCCGCGGCTCGCGGCATGGGCAGCGGATGCTTTCTCCAATGCGCGCCAAGCCGTCGAGGCCGTCTTGTCCCATGTGAACAAGCTCCGCCGCGCAACGGCGTTCTGCTTCAGACGGTTGCGGAAGGCTTCGTCCCGAACGACGCGGACCATTTTTCCCGCAACGCTATCCGCCGAGCGGGGATCGAACAGCGCTTCGTCGAGGCCTATGATCTCAGGAATGCCCGATGCGTTGGAACCGATCACCGCTGCGTCAAGGTGCATCGCTTCCAGGATCGGTAGACCAAGCCCCTCGTGCAGCGACGGATAGACCAGGGCGACGCAGCTTCGATAGAGCTGCTTCAGATCGGCGTCGTCTACCGTGCCCGTGACAAGAACGTCGGCATTCGAAAGGCCGGCGCCTCGAACCATCTTTTCGATCGCCCTTGTCGCAACCTTGGACTTCGACATGACGAGGACCAGTTGATGCGGCTGGTCGACCTGAGACTTGAAGCGCGCGAAGGCGTCAATCAATGTTCCGAAATTCTTCCGATGCTCGAACGAAGCGGCATAAACGAAGAAGGGACGCGAAACTCCCAACCGCGCCAATTGCGGATGGCCGGATTCGGGCTCCGCGGTTTTTTCATCGGTGGCAAATTCGTCGGCCCCGCCCATGATGCTCGTAATGCGGCTTGGGTCTATCCCGAGATGATCGACAAGCTCGCGGCCGGCGAAGTCGGATATGGCAAGAAAGATGTCGCGCTTGCCGAAGTCATCGAGCTTCTCGCGGTACCAGGAACGAAGCTCGACAGACCGGATATAATGTTTCGGCGATACGAGCGGGATCAGATCGTAGCCAACGGTAGCGCGGACGGAATCGCTGTAAAGCGTGCCGCTGGATGTGGCGACGTCGTCGGCGTACCCGTCGATCATGCTCGAGAACAAGATAGCATCCGCCTGCAAGTCCGCGAGAAAGTGCTCGCGTACGAGCTCGCTCGCGGCCCTTCGCCACGCATGGGAGGGAAATCGCTGGCAGATGTCGTCGAGAACGCGATAGGGGACGATCCGGCTGTTCGTCGGAAGGTCATTGAATTGCGATTGAATATCTTGCAGGCTCTTGGTCAGATTTCTACTCGCTGTCAGCCATACTTCGTGCTCACCTGCCGTTCGCAGCAAACCTTGCACAAGCCCGCGCGTATACCGGCCGATTCCCCTGAACCGGCTCTGGCTTTGAAGCCCCACCAGATCAACCACCAGCCTCATCGTCGATCCATCTCGGCATCACCACCCGCATCGAGATCGGCCAAAACCTGCCGGCCGCGCGGCGATAGCGGAATCGGACCCGCGGGAGATTTCGGTGTGTCGGCTGTCTGCGGTCCCGTCGTTGCCAAATATATCAATTTCCATTTCAGCGGCGGAATGAGCGACAAGATCGTCAGGGCCAGGCGTTTCAAGAGAGGGTGGCGCTGCATCAAATCGAAGAGATGCTCAAGCGCCCCCCGAAGCATGGATTTCGTTGTGTTGCCGACGCCTCGGGGTCTTGAGCTCGTCATACTCGATCCGTTCGGTTTTGCATTCGTCTCGGAAACAGGCTCCGGTGACCACCTGTCTGTCGGCGTTGACGGTCTTGTTCCGTCGGTGTGGCCCTGATGCACATGTCGCCATGAGAACGGGAGGCGAGCACCGGTGCCGTAATCTGTCGGCTATTACGCTTTGGCGATCCTCGCACGCCAGCCGTCGAGGACATCGGTTATCGTGTCCTCGAAGTGGTATTCCGGCAACCATCCCAATAGGTCGCGCGCGCGATCGGCGTTGCCGATAATGCGGGGAAGATCGTCCGGGCGGAAGCGCGCGGGATCCCGCTCGATGCTGATTTTCGCACGGCTCCGCGCCAAGAGCAGGTCCAGGACAGCTCCGATACGTCGTGGCACGCCCGATGAGATGTTGAAAACGGTGCCGGGTTCGATCGACGAAGTCCGGCTGACCGTCAGCGCGTAGGCCCGGGCGACATCCCGTACATCGAGAAAATCCCGCTCGGCATCCAGGTTCCCCACCTTCATCACGGGCGGGGCGAAGCCCGCCTCGATCCTGGCAATCTGCGCGGCGAAGGCGGGAATGACGAAAGCCTCCGTTTGCCCCGGACCGACGTGATTGAAGGGGCGCAATCGGACGCAGTTCAGGCCCCGGTGCGCCAGAGCCCCCAGCGCCAGATCCGCGGCTGCCTTGGATGCAGCGTATTCGTCGACTGGGTCGAGAGCGGTTTTCTCGTCGAGAGCGAGCCCGGATTTTGCGCTCGATCCGTAAACAAGACCCGATCCGACATGAAGGAGCCAGCAATCGGGCGCGTGCGCCAAGATCGCCCGCGCAAGGTTGAGCGCCCCCCACAGGTGAATCTGCCACGCCGCGCGCGGATCGGCGTTGACAGCCGCCGGTGCCGCTATTCCCGCGAGGTGAATGATATGTGTGGGCGCATGGCGCTCCAACGCCGCTGCAACCGAATGTTCATCGGTGACATCGAGCGCCGTCACATCGCCCAGTGTCGGGTGATGGCCTGCTTCCAGGGCCGTCGCGATCAGGGCGATATCGCTGCCGCATGCGCGGAACAATGGTTCTCGCAGATGGGAGGCGACGAACCCGCGAGCGCCTGTAACCAGGATTCTCATCTCCGGCAGTCCGGCATCACAGGTGTTCGTGGTGCTTCAAGCGTGTGAGGTCTGCGTCCACCATTTCCGCCACGAGCGCCTCGAGATTTGTCTCCGCCGTCCAACCCAGTTTCTCCTTGGCTTTTGCCGGGTTGCCGAGCAGCACATCCACCTCGGCGGGGCGCTTGTAGCGCGCGTCAACCACAACGTGATCGTCCATCTTGAGCCCGACGTGGTCAAACGCGAGCGTGCAGAACTCTCGAACGGAAACCGTCCGTCCCGTCGCCACGACGTAATCATCGGGCTTATCTTGCTGAAGCATGAGCCACATGGCTTTGACGTAATCGCGGGCATGGCCCCAATCGCGCTTGGCATCCAAATTGCCGAGAGCGAGTTGCTTCTGCAAGCCGAGCTTGATGCGCGCAACGCCGTCGGTGATTTTCCGTGTCACGAACTCGATGCCGCGCAGCGGAGATTCGTGATTGAAGAGAATCCCGCTCGATGCGTGCAGGCCGAAGCTTTCCCGGTAATTGACGGTCATCCAGTGCGCATAGAGTTTGGCCGCGGCGTAAGGTGAGCGCGGGTAGAACGGTGTTTTCTCCGACTGGACCGGCTCTTGAATGAGGCCGAACATTTCCGACGACGAGGCCTGATAAAACCGCGCATCGGGGCACACAAGGCGAACCGCTTCCAGCATGTTCGCGGCGCCAAGCCCCGTCACGGATCCGGTCAGCAAGGGCTGTTGCCAGGACGATTTGACGAAGGACTGGGCGGCGAGATTGTAAATCTCCGCAGGCCGAACCGCTTCGAGAACGCGGATGAGACTCGACAAGTCCACCAGATTACCATCGTGCAAGATGACCTTGTCCGCGACGTCGAGCCAGATCAAACGGCTGTTCACCACATCCGCGGAGGCGCTGCGCCGCAATAGCCCGTGGACCTCGTAGCCTTTGCCGATCAACAGCTTGGAAAGATAGGCGCCATCCTGGCCGGTGACCCCGGTAATCAGCGCTCGTTTCGATTGCATGAAAGTGATGTCTCCGCGATACAGGGGCCTTGGCCGGTCCGGGACGATGAGCGGTGTATCCGTCTCCCCAGGTTGTAAGCCGATGTCAATGCTTCTCAATGGCCCGTCGGGCCGGCAGCGGGCAATTCCATAAACTCGAAATCTTTCGCCTGCTTGTGTCTGTCTTCCGTACTCGTGATGCCGCTCTCGGCGGTGTCGCGACCGATTTGCGCCTCGGTGATCTCAAGGGGGGCGTTCCACGATAAATCATGTGGCGCGCGGCGGCGGAGATCGATCGTCAACCCGTAGGGCGGTGCCGATGCTGCGTTGTTTGTGGACATGCCTCCTCTTTCACCGTTCGGCAAGACTTTACTTTGTCGATTCCGTTCCATGCGATCGCGAGGCGCCGCCTCGCGATCGCCTATGCGTCTTCCTTGCTGATGGCCCTTTTGAGGGCATCCTTGCTGCGGAGAGGGTAAATCTCTGCGTCGGGTCATTTTGATGTCACGGAGCGCCGCGCGCGAGCTTTCGACGTTGGGCCGTTCGAAAGCGGCCCCGTGATGCTTTCCAAAATGAAGAGAAGTCTATCCGCCGCAACCCCTGTTTGCAAACCTCGGAGGCCAACGGGTCGCCCCAGCTATTGGGTTGATTTTGCTTGATTCTTGGTATCGCTCCAAAAAAGGCCGGGGGAGCCCGGCGCAATAATGTTTCGCGCGGGCGGCTCTTGGAATATTGGTAATGGAAACCGCTCCCCCCGCCGTTTCGGAGGTTTCGTGCCCGACCGTTTCGACGCTATCGACTGGAAAATCCTGAAAGAGCTGCAGGATGACGGCCGCATGACCAATGTGGAGCTGGCGCGGCGGGTCGGCATTTCGGCACCCCCGTGCCTGCGCCGTGTGCGTGCACTGGAGGAGGCGGGCCTCATCAAGGGCTACCGCGCGCTGCTGGACGAGAAGGCGCTTGGCTACGAGGTCACCGTATTTGCGATGGTGCATCTCACCAGCCAGGCCGAGCCCGAACTGCAGGCCTTCGAGGACTTCGTCCGTCGGCAGCCGTTGGTGCGCGAGTGCTGGATGTTGTCCGGCGAGATCGATTTCGTGCTCAAGTGCGTGGCGCCGGACCTGAAGACGTTTCAGGATTTCGTCCGCGAGTTGACCGGCGCGCCGCATGTGCGCAACGTCAAGACCTCGCTGACATTGCGCAACTCCAAGGACGCCGCGATGGTGCCGATGGAATTGCGCGACAAGGCCGAGTAAGGGCGCGAGAGCGTTCGCGCCGCGTCCGTGCGACAGGGCCGAGCCGTTAATTGCCCCGCACGCCCGAGCTTTTGGCGACGGCGAGCCATTTCGGCGATTCCGATGCGACAAAGTCGGCCATCGCGCTGGCTGCGATCGGCAGCGTATCGAATCCGGCCTTGGCCATGCCGGCGGCGAGTTCCGGCGATTTCAGGCCGGCGATGACGTGGCTGTTAAGCTTCTCGACGATGGGCGCCGGCAGGTGCGGCGGTCCCCACACCGCCATCCAGTAGCGCAGCGTGAGCGCCGGGTATCCGCTCTCGGTCATGGTCGGCACGTCCGGCAGGTCGCGGTCGCGCGCCTCGCCGGTGACGGCCAGCGCCCGCAACCTGCCCTGCCGTATCAGCGGCAGCAGCGTCGCCGTGGTGCCGAAGTTCATCTGGATATGGCCGCCGAGCATGTCGGCCACCGCCTGCGAACCGCCTTTGTAGGGAATGCTGGCGATATCGACGCCGCTCGATGCTTTCAGCGACGCGCCGAGGATGTGCGGCAATGTGCCCTGACCGAAGCCGAAGTTGATCTTGCCGGGGTTGGCGCGCGCGTAGGCGACCAGTTCCTGAACCGATTTCGCCGGTACGTCCGACGCCACGACAAGTACGAAGATACCGCCGCCGGCCGTCGCCACCGGCGTCAGATCCTTCACCGGATCGAAGCCGACGTTGTCGTAGAGCGCGGGTGTCATCAGGTGCTTGGCGCCTTCGGTAAACAGCAGCGTATAGCCGTCCGGGTCGGCGCCGACGACGCCCTTGGTGCCGATGATGCCGCCGCCGCCCGGACGATTCTCGACCAGCGCCGGCTGGCCGATTGTCGTCGACAGGCTCTGCGCCACCAGTCGCGCCATCACGTCGGTCGGCGAGCCGGCCGTGGTCGGCACGATCATGCGGATCGGCCGGTTCGGATAGTGGCTTGGATTGTCGCTTGAGCTGTCTTGTGCCGATGCCGCCGTCGCGGTCAGCACTGCGGCGGCGAGCGCGACGAGCGCACGACGCCCAAAATTGAAGCCGAAAAGACCGGCGCGCCGAGAGGCCGCGTGAGTATACAGGGTGGCTTGGGTGCGCATGGTGACGATGCCTCCTTGCCTGGCGCCGCATCTGTCCGCCCGAGGCGGGTACGACGATGCCATGCGGGCATCATAGGCTGTGCCAAAGCCAAGCCAAGCCAAGCCAAGCCAAGCCCACTCGCGTTACGCGATATCGGGCAGGTTCAACGGTGCGTCGGAATGCAGCAACGCCGCCGCGCAAGGCGAAAGCCCGACAACGGCGGCGTGGCAGTTGATGGCTGCTGGAAACCGGATCGAGCGCGTTAGCGCCACTCGATCTTGGCGATCTCGTAGGCCCGCGCGCCACCCGGCGTCACGACCTCGACGGACTCGCCCTTCTTCTTGTTGATGAGCGCGCGCGCGATCGGCGACGTGATCGAGATCTTGCCCGCCTTGGCGTCCGCCTCGGGCTCGCCGACGATCTGCCAGACGTGCTTCTTGTCGGTGTCTTCGTCGATCAAGGTGACGGTCGCGCCGAATTTGATGGTGTCGCCCGACAGCTTGGAGACATCGATCACCTCGGCGCGCGCGAGCTTGTCCTCAAGCTCCGCGATCGCGCCCTCGTTGAGCGACTGCTGCTCCTTGGCGGCGTGATATTCAGCGTTTTCGGACAGATCGCCGTGCGTGCGCGCGTCCGTGATCTGCTGGATGATCCGTGGCCGTTCGACCTGCTGGCGGTGCTTGAGGTCGTTCTCAAGCACAGCATAGCCCGCCGCGGTCATGGGAATCTTTTCCATCGCTCCTCAATCCTTCATTCCGTCTCGGGCAAAAATTCCAATCGCGGGCGGAAAGCTTCCCACCCGCGATCACGAACTTAAGTCCCATTCCCAAGGCAAAGGCCCGGAGTATCAATCCGAGCCCTGGCCGCCGAAATAACTTTGCAACGCACGGACCTCGAGATCGTCCCCGAGGTAGGCCTTAATGCCCTGCGCCGCAGCGACAGCCCCTGAAAGAGTGGTGTAGTAGGGGACTTTATGCAAGAGGGCCGCCCGCCGGAGCGGCCGGCTGTCGGCGAGGGCGGTGGCTCCCTCCGTGGTGTTGAAAACGAGCTGGACGTGGCCGTTTTTGATGGCGTCCACGACGTGGGGCCTTCCTTCCGCCACCTTGTTGATCTTGACGGCCTCCACCCCGTGCTCGGCCAGGTAGCGCTGGGTGCCCGAAGTGGCGATCATGTCGAAACCGAGCTGCCGCAAGATCTTGAGCGATTCCAGGATCTTCGGCTTGTCGCTGTCGCGCACCGAGACGAACACGGTGCCCGCCTTGGGCAGGCGCGCGCCGCCGCCGAGCTGGCTTTTGGCGAAGGCCACCGCATAGTCGCGGTCGAGGCCCATCACCTCGCCGGTCGATTTCATTTCCGGGCCCAGCACCGTATCGACCTTGTCGCCGAACCGGCCGAAGGGGAACACCGCCTCCTTGACGCCGACGTGCTTGAATTTCTTCAAGTCGAAGCTGAGCGGCTTGAGCTTGAACGAGGCCAGGCTTTCGCCCGCCATCACCCGCGCCGCGATCTTGGCGACCGGCTTGCCGATGACCTTGGCGACGAAGGGCACGGTGCGCGAGGCGCGCGGATTGACCTCGAGCACGTAGATGTCGCCGTCCTTGATGGCGTATTGCACGTTCATCAGGCCGCCGACGTTGAGCGCCAGCGCCATCGCGCGCGTCTGGCGCTCCAGTTCGGCGATGGTCTTGGCGCTGAGCGAATACGGCGGCAGGGAGCAGGCCGAGTCGCCCGAGTGAATGCCGGCCTCCTCGATGTGTTCCATGATGCCGACGATGTAGGTGTCCTTGCCGTCGCACAGGCAATCGACATCGACCTCGATGGCGTCGGTGAGGTAGCGGTCGATCAGGAGCGGCCGCTTGGCCGACACCACCAATTCCGACGGCCGGTCGAGGTCGCCGGTCAGCCGCGCGAGATAACGGTCGAGTTGCGGCGCATCGTGGACAATTTCCATCGCACGGCCGCCGAGCACGTAGGATGGGCGGATCACCACCGGGTAGCCGATGGCCTCGACCGACGTGCGCGCGCCCTTGATGCTGGTGGCGATGCCGCTTTCCGGCTGCCGCAGCTTGAGCTTCTCCATCAGGTGCTTGAAGCGGTCGCGATCCTCGGCAAGGTCGATGGCGTCCGGCGAGGTGCCGAGGATCGGCACTTTGGCCTTTTCCAAGGGCTCAGCGAGCTTGAGCGGCGTCTGCCCGCCGAACTGGACGATGACGCCGTGCAGCGTGCCATTGGAGCGCTCGGTGTCGATGATTTCCAGCACGTCCTCGGCGGTCAATGGCTCGAAATAGAGGCGGTCGGAGGTGTCGTAGTCGGTGGACACCGTTTCCGGGTTGCAGTTGACCATGATGGCTTCATAGCCCGCCTCCTTCAGCGCGAAGGCGGCATGGCAACAGCAATAATCGAACTCGATGCCCTGCCCGATGCGGTTCGGCCCGCCGCCGAGAATGACCACCTTCTTGCGGTCCGACGGGGCGGCTTCGTTCGCGGGTGCGCCCGCGAACGGCGTTTCGTAGGTCGAATACATGTACGCCGTGGGTGACGAGAATTCGGCGGCGCAGGTGTCGATGCGCTTGAACTGCGGCCGCACGTTGAGCGCGCGCCGCTTCTTGCCGACCTCGTCGGCGGAAAGGCCGGTGAGTTTCCCGAGCCGCGCGTCGGAGAAGCCCATCGCTTTCAGCCGCCGGAACGGGCCAGCCGTCTTGGGGAGGCCCTTGGCGCGAACCTGCTCCTCGGTTTCGACGATGCCGCGCAACTGGGCGAGGAACCACGGATCGACCTTGCAGGCGGCGTGAATGTCGGCGTCGGTGAAGCCGTGGCGGATCGCCTGCGCCACCTTGAGGATGCCATCCTGGCTTGGCGAGCCGAGCGCCGCGCGGATGGCGTTCTTGTCGTCGCCCTGGCCCAGCCCCTCGATGGTGATCTCGTCGAGGCCGGTGAGGCCGGTTTCAAGCGAGCGCAGCGCCTTCTGCAGGCTCTCCTGGAAGGTGCGGCCGATGGCCATCGCCTCGCCGACCGATTTCATCGACGTGGTCAGCACCGGATCGGCGCCGGGGAATTTCTCGAAGGCGAAGCGCGGAATCTTGGTGACGACGTAGTCGATGGCTGGCTCGAACGAGGCCGGCGTCGCCCCTCCGGTGATGTCGTTCTTGATCTCGTCGAGCGTGTAGCCGACCGCGAGCTTGGCCGCGACCTTGGCAATGGGAAAGCCGGTCGCTTTCGAGGCCAGCGCCGAGGAGCGCGATACGCGCGGGTTCATCTCGATGACGATCAGCCGGCCATCCACCGGATTGACCGCGAACTGCACGTTCGAGCCTCCGGTCTCCACGCCGATCTCGCGCAACACCGCAATCGAGGCGTCGCGCATCATCTGGTATTCCTTGTCGGTCAACGTCAGCGCCGGCGCGACGGTGATCGAGTCGCCGGTGTGGATGCCCATCGGATCGAGATTTTCGATGGAGCAGACGATGATGCAGTTGTCCGCCTTGTCGCGGACCACCTCCATCTCGAACTCCTTCCAGCCGAGCACGGATTCCTCGACCAGCACCTCGTTGGTCGGCGAGGCGTCGATGCCGCGCTCGATGATGTCGATGAACTCGTCCTTGTTGTAGGCGATGCCGCCGCCTGTGCCGCCAAGCGTGAACGACGGCCGGATGATCGCGGGCAGCCCGATGTCCTCGAGCGCCTCGAGCGCCTGCGGCAGCGTCTTGATCTGGTGCGAGCGCGGCGTCGCCAGGCCGATCTTCGTCATCGCCTCGCGGAACAGCTCGCGGTCCTCGGCCTTGTCGATGGCCTCGGCGGTGGCGCCGATCATGGTCACGTCGAACTTGTCGAGCACGCCCATCTTCTTGAGCGAGAGCGCGGTGTTGAGCGCGGTCTGTCCGCCCATCGTCGGCAGCAGGGCGAAGCCGCCGGGGATGACGTGGCGTTCCTTCTCGACGATCTTGGCGACGATTTCGGGCGTAATCGGCTCGATATAGGTCGCGTCCGCCAGATCCGGGTCGGTCATAATCGTGGCCGGGTTCGAATTGACCAGGACGATCCGGTAGCCTTCCTCGCGCAGCGCCTTGCAGGCCTGGGTGCCGGAGTAATCGAATTCGCACGCCTGGCCGATGACGATCGGGCCTGCGCCGATGATCATGATCGTGGATATGTCGGTTCGTTTGGGCATCGGACTGCTTGTTCTTCTCCGTCGTCGTTCCAGGCCGTCTTTTGGCCGTCGCTCCAGGCGCAGGCGAGCCCAAAATCCAGACGCCGGATCGGCGTCTTGCATCTCGGTTTCGGGGCCGGCCGGATCGGCCGCCCCAGAGCGGCCGGGAAACGCGGGCACAAAAAAAGGGCGCGCTTGCCGCGCGTCCTTTGCCCCTGCGGGGGATCCCCGCGCGCGACTGGGATTAGACTAGAATCGTGCGTGAGCCAACCCCGGAATCCCGGAAAACCGGGTTGTCATCAGGCGTTTTCTGCCAGGAACGACCGAAGCTTGGGAAATCCGAGCCGGGACGGTGCGGCTTGCCGGGCTTATTGCCCGGCGGGCTTGCCGTTTTGCACCATCAGCGTCACCGGGTCGCTTTCCGACACGTCGGCCGCCGCGATCTCGCCCGCGGCCTCCAGCACCGGGTAGGCCACCGAGCAGATGTGGGAGTGGATCCGCTTGAGGTCGCGCAGCACGTCGAGGTGGATCGAGGTGGTTTCCAGCGTCTCGGTCCGCGCCTCGCGCAGGCGCTCGAAATGCCGCTCGGCGGCGGCGATCTCGACGCTGCGCAACCGCGCCTTATCCCGGATCAACCAGCGCGCGTCCTCGACGTTGCCGGACATGAATACGCCGAAGGCGACCCGGAGGTCCTCCAGGATGTGACGGTGGAAAGCCTCAAGCTCAGCCGCGCCCTCGGTCGAGAATTGCAGCCGCCGCTTGGCCTTCTTGTCGGCGAGCTCGCTCAGGTTCTTGTCGATGATGTCGCCGACATGTTCGAGATTGATGGAGAACGACACGATTTCCATTGCGCGCCGCGCCTCGCGCTCGTCCAGGCTGTTGCCGGTGAGCTTGGCGACGTAGAGCTTGATGGCTTCGTCGAGGCGATCCACGCTGTTGTCCATGCGCGAGACTTGGACGACCAGAGCGCGGTCGTTGGTCATCAGCGCCGTCATCACCTGCCGCAGCATGACCTCGACCAGGTCGCCCATGTGCAGCACCTCGCGGGCGGCATCGGCCAGCGCCAGCGAAGGCGTCGCCAGCGCCGCGAGGTCGAGGTGGCGTGGCGCAGTGGGGTCGCTCGTCGCGGCACGCGCCGGAAACAGCCGTTCCAGGAGCTTGGCGAGCGGGCCGAGCAGGCCGATGAACATGACCGCCGTCGCGACATTGAAGACGATGTGAAACATCGCCGTCATCTTCGACATGTCGGGCTGCAAGGCGCTCAATTCGCGCGCGAGGAGGGGCAGGAACGGCACGAACAGCACGATGCCGACGAGGCGGTTCAGGAGGTTGCCCGCCGGCATCCGGTAGCTGGCCGGGTCGCCGCGGCGCGCGCCCTCGAACAACGGATTGATCGCGCTGCCGAGGTTGGCGCCGAGCACCAGGGCGAGCGCCGCCTCGGCAGTGACGAACTGGGAATAGGCGAGCGACATGATCAGCAGCACGGTCGCGACGCTGGAATGCGCGGCCCAGGTCAGCGCCGCCGCGATCAGGATGCACAGCATCGGATCGCCGGTGACGGCGGCGAGTAGCGTGCGCATCGCCGGGGCCTGTTCGGCTGGCGCGAGCGTGTCGAGGAGGATGTGCAGCGACAGCAGGATCAGGCCGAGGCCGATCGCGACCCGGCCGATGTCCTTCATGCGCGAGCGGCCGCCGCTGCGGAACGCGATAAGGCCGACGATGAACAGAGCAGGCGCCGCCGTCGCGACGTTGAACGACAGCACCTGCACGATCAGCGTGGTGCCGACGTTGGCGCCGAGCATGATGGCGAGCGCCGCGGTCAGCGTGACCAGACCTTCTGTCGCGAACGACGCGGTCATCAGCGCGGTCGCCGTGCTGCTTTGCAGGATCGCGGTCAATCCGAGGCCGGCGGCAAACGCGCTGAGGCGGTTGCCGAGCGCCCGCGACAGCACGCGGCGCAGATCGGGGCCGAACGCGCGCAGGATGCCGGTGTGGACCATGTGCAGGCCCCACAGCAGCAGCGCGACGCCACCCATCAAATCCAGAAGAACGATCGTGCCCATTCTTGCCGGTCTTGCTCTGCCCTCAACATAGGCCAGCAAGTGGCGTTGGCGAGAAAAAGTTTCAGGCTCGTCGCGCGACAACAGGGCCGCCGGTGCAGCTTTCTCTCGACAGCCTCTGCCTTGGAACGTCTATGCTCCCGTCCGGCGCGCGACAAAAGACGGCCGACGATAGAGGACTATGGAGAATGCGTCAGATTTGCGAGGCGACCTGTTCCAGGCCGATCACGCGGGCGAGCTTGCGCACCTCGCGCTTCTGGTCTTCGCGAAGCCTCATCAGCAGCGGCATCGCCGCGTAGATCAGCTTCTGCACCTCGGGGCTGTTGACGTCGATGGCGGCCTTGCCGCCGCGCGCCCGCTTGGCGCTGGCCGCGTGCAATTGGGTGCGGGCGACCTCGCGCAGCGCGGCTTCCACCGCGGGCCAGTATCCGATTTGATCGTCGGTCAGGCGCAGCCGGCTCTTGAGGCCGGCGATCTGGCCGTCGCCCAGGAGATCGCCGCTTTCCGGCGCGGGCCGCTTGGGCTTCTGCGGCGGCAGCGGCGCGTGCACGACGGCGGCCGGCTGCGGCGCTTGATCGACATGCGGAGCCTTGTCGGCCATCGCGGAGGCGGCAGCGACGATATCGGTGAAGCGGCCGAGGTCGGTGCCCTGCTGGGCCGAGGCCAGCATGGGGCCGGCGGTGGAAGCGGGCGTTTCCAGCGCGACGTGGATCACCGGAAGCCTGTCGGTCTTGTTCGAAGCGTTCGAGGCCTGTGCGTAGGCGCCGGCCATCCGGTCGGCCTTGCCGGCGTGCTCGGTGGCGCCGGCTGCGGCGTAGGACGGGCGGATGACGTAGGCGCTGTATCCCGCCGCAAGCCCCGTGAGAGCGCCACAGGCGACAAAACCGGCGACGATGTAGGCGACAGGCCGTTTGGACAAGCGTCTCACTCCCACGCGATGAAGCTCGGTACGCCGTCTTGTTCGCAAAGTCCGATTAATACGGACTTAACCATACCGGCCTGCGCGCGATGGGGCGTTGCAGCCGCCTCAGCGCGTGCGTGCCAGGAACGTCATTCGCTTGTCATTGTGGCCGATGTTTGTAGCGGCCCGCTCGACGGTGAAGCCCGCGGCCTCGAGCTTGGCCGTGATCTCGGCATCATCGTACCGTGCGAGCCCCATCGACTTGCGCAGCCGCCAGTATTTGGAAAAGCGCGTGCGAACTAGGCCGTAGACGGCCGCGCGGGTGAAGCCCTCCTGCCGGCCGAAGCGCAGCAGCGCGAGCGCGTCGCCGAGCGCGGAAACCTTGCGCGGGATAACGTCGCCCAGCACGAACAACCCGCCGGGCTTGAGCAGCCGGTAGAACAGCGCCAGCAGCGCGTCGAGATCGGACGCGCTCAGATATTGCAAAACCGAGTGCATGACGACGACATCGAGGGAGCGCGCGGGCATGGTCGCGACGTCCTCGGGCTTGCGCACCACGATCCGGCCGTTGCCGGCGAAGCGGCCGGCGAGCGTTGCCCGCACGTTCGGCGCCGGTTCGCACAGGATCAGGCGCGCGAGTTTCTCGGCGACAAGATCGGCCGACTGCGCCTCGCCGCAGCCGTAGTCGAGCATGACGCCGTGGCCGCCCTCGGGCGCGTATTGGGCAATGTCCCGCGCGATGCGCCGGAAGTGCGCGACCTGGTGGCGTTCGTTGACGTAGATCGGGTGCTTGGTGTCCCAGAAGGCAATCCAGTCGGATGAGGGCATGAAACGTCGCTTTGTTCAGTTCTTCCACAGGCGCAGTAGCGCGCCGTGCTTGCCGAGCACTGGGTCGGTGTCGGGCACCGGAACCTCCGGAATCCATTGCAGCGCCTGGGCGTGCTCTTCCTTGCTGCCGCGACAAAGATCGTAGCGGCCGGTTTTGGGATAGGTGCCGATCACCACGAGGTCTGTGCTGGCGTGTAGGCACTGGTGGCCGGTGCCCGCCGGTAGCACGACGACGTCGCCCGGCACCAGGTCGATCTCCCTGCCTTGCCGGCCGCCGAAGCGAACACGGGCACGGCCGCGCGCGATGCCCATGCCTTCATGAATGCGGGAATGATAGTGCACGTAAGGATAGATTCCGTTGCGCCACGTATCGCCCCAGCCGTTGCCGCGGAACACCTTTTCGATGGTGCTTTCGGGGTCGGGCGTGCCGATCAGGTCGATAGCGCCGCGATAAACCAGGAGCGGCAGGGACGGATTATTCGGGATCAAGCCGTCGTCGGCAAATCGATAAGTCTCCGGGTCCGATGGGCCGGTGGGGTGGCTGGCGCGGGTTCCCCCAATGGGAGGCATGGCGAGACTCCGTCGGCGCAGACCATCCTACGACAGCGCCGTGCATGCAACCCGCCGCGCCCGCATCGCCGGATTGCAATCGCTCCATGATCCGCTTGGCCAGCCGGCTTGGCCGGCCAACTCGGCAAACCGGCTCTGTTATCCGGCTTGTCGCCGCCCCGTCATGGACATCTGCTGCCGCGTCCGCATCATCTCGACGAAGCGCGTGAACAGGTAGTGGCTGTCACGCGGGCCGGGCGATGCCTCGGGGTGATATTGCACCGAAAACACCGGGCGGTCCGTGAGCGCAATGCCGCAGTTGGAGCCGTCAAACAGCGACACATGCGTCTGCTCGACGTTCGGCGGCAGCGTGTCCTTGTCCAGGGCGAAGCCGTGGTTCATGGACGTGATCTCGACCTTGCCGGTGGTCATGTCCTTCACCGGGTGGTTCGCGCCGTGGTGCCCCTGGTGCATTTTCACGGTCTTGCCGCCGACCGCGATGCCCAGCATCTGGTGGCCGAGGCAGATGCCGAACGTCGGCGTGCCGGAATCGATCACCTGGCGGATCACCGGCACGGCATATTCCCCGGTCGCCGCCGGGTCGCCGGGCCCATTGGAGAGGAACACGCCGTCCGGCTTCAGCGCCAGGATGTCCTCGGCCGGAGTTTGGGCCGGAACCACGGTGACCTTGCAGCCGGCGCTGGCCAGAAGCCGCAGGATGTTGCGCTTGATGCCGTAGTCGATGGCGACGACGTGGAATTCCGGCGCGGTCTGGCGGCCGTAGCCCTTGCCCCAGCGCCACTCGGTCTGGTCCCAGGTGAAACGCTGGGCGCTCGTGACCATCGGCACAAGGTCCATGCCGACCAGGCCCGGCCACTCGCTCGCTTCCTTCTTCAGGGCCGCGAGGTCGAATTTGCCCGAGGGCTGGTGCGCGACCACGGCGTTGGGCATGCCCTTTTCGCGGATCAGCGCGGTCAGCGCGCGGGTGTCCAGGCCGCTGAGGCCGACAATGCCGCGCGCCTTCAGCCACTGGTCGAGATGGCGGGTCGAGCGGAAGTTGGACGGGTTGGTGACGTCGGCGCGCAGGATCACCCCGCGCGCGCCTGTGGTCGCCGCCATGTTGACGGTTTCGATGTCGTCGTCGTTGGCGCCGACGTTGCCGATGTGCGGGAAGGTGAAAGTGATGATCTGCCCGGCGTAGGAGGGATCGGTCAGGATCTCCTCATAGCCGCTCATGGCGGTGTTGAAGCAGACCTCGCCGACGGCTTGGCCTGTCGCACCGATGCCTTGGCCTTCGAGCACGGTGCCATCGGCCAGCACCAGCAGCGCCGTGGGTTTTCGGTCGGTCCAGCCGGAATCGTCTTGTTTGGGGCTCATATGGGGCCTAGATAGGCCTCCAGGCCGCCGCCGTCAAAGGTCCCCGGCACATGTGAACAGCCGGTTCGGCCGGGAAGGGGTTTTCGTGCTGCGCGACGCGATCAACAACGCGATGAAAGAGGCGATGAAGGCGCGCGACGAGCGCCGCGTCTCCACGCTGCGGATGATGAACGCCGCGATCAAGAACGCCGACATCGAGGCGCGTGGGCAGGGCAAGGAGCCGCTCAACGAGGCGGACTTAATGTCGCTGTTCCAGAAGATGATCAAGCAGCGTCAGGAATCCGCCGAGCTGTACGAGAAGGGCGGCCGCGCCGAGCTCGCCGAGCAGGAGAAGGGCGAGATCGCGATCATCTCCTCTTACCTGCCGCAGCAGATGTCGGACGTGGAGGCGGGGGCGGCCATTTCAGCCGTGCTGCAGGAGATCAACGCCGAGACGATGAAGGACATGGGCCGCGCGATGGCGACGCTGCGCGAGCGTTTCGCGGGCAAGATGGATTTCGGCAAGGCGAGCGGTAAGATCAAGGAATTGCTGAGCAAGAAATAAGGCGCTCGGCGCCGGCCGACTTGCCGGCCCTCGTTTCCGCCTGCGACAGGGCGGGCGGCCCGTGTCTCGTTAAAAAATCACGTCCGTCTGAAGGCGCGCTCAAGCGCGCCTGAAAGTCTTTTCCCCGGCGAGGGAGCAAGGTGGCTCATCCGCAATCCACCCGATGGAGGATGACATGCCTTCCGCAGTTCCCACAGCCGCCGCCCCCCTGCTTCCGACCTCCCGAACGCCCGATCTTGCTTCCGATCTTGGCGCCGTGAAATCCAAGCAGCACGCGGCGTGGTCCTCCGGCGACTATGCCCTGATCGGTGCGACGCTTCAGATCGTCGGCGAGTCTTTGTGCGAAGCCCTCGATGTGCGATCCGGCCAAGGCGTGCTCGACGTTGCCGCCGGCAACGGCAACGTGACGCTCGCCGCCGCGCGTCGCTGGTGCGAGGTCACCTCGACCGACTACGTGCCGGCGCTGCTGGAGCGCGGCCGCGCGCGTGCCGCCGCCGATGGTCTCACGATCGCGTTCAAGGAGGCCGATGCTGAGGCGCTGCCGTTCAAGGACAACAGCTTCGATATCGTCGTCTCGACCTTCGGCGTGATGTTCACGCCGAACCAGGACAAAGCTGCCGCCGAAATGCTGCGCGTGTGCAAGCCCGGCGGCAAGATCGGCCTCGCCAGCTGGACGCCGGGCGGCTTCATCGGCCAGTTGTTCAAGACGCTCGGCCAGCATCTTCCGCCGCCGGCCGGCGTCAAGTCGCCGTTGCTATGGGGCACGCGCGAGCGCATCCAGGAGATGTTCGGGCCGCAAGCGGCGTCGATCGAAACGCTGCCGCGCAACTTCGTGTTCCGCTATCGTTCGGCCGGGCACTGGATCGATGTGTTTCGGACTTACTACGGGCCGATGCTGAAGGCGTTCGCGGCGTTGCAGCCGGCCGCGCAGCAAGCCCTGTATGACGACATCGTGGCGCTGATCGGCCGCTTCAACCGCTCGGGCGACAGCACGATGGTTGTGCCCGGCGAGTATCTCGAGGTGATCGTCACCAAGCGGTGACGTTGCCGTTGTGACGAGCGTTGCCGCACATTCCGCCGTCACCCTCGGGCTTGGCCCGCGGGTGACGCGGAACCTGCGGCGCGCAAATCGCTCACACCGCTTGTCGCTTAAGCCGCTTGTCCCTCAAGCCACCTGCAACAGGACGTTGGCGAGCCAGTCCGGCTCGTCCACCATCACGTCGTGGCCGGTGGTTTCGTTGACCAGCGTGTGCCAGCTCTTGTCCGCCTTGCACTCCTCGAAAGCCTTGTCGAAGGCCTTCTGCGGATATTTCGGAGCGCGGATATAGGTCTTCTTGGCGATGCGTTCGCGTGCGCCGGTCAGCACGATCGGTTGCACCGCGACGCCGTTGGGCTGTTGGGTCAGCTTGGATGCCACCCAGGCCTGGTCCTTCTCGTTGACGCCGAACGCCTTCGGCGCGGGCGGCTTGCGGCCGGGCTCGCCGCGCGCGACGGCTTCCTCCATCGCCTTGCGGCTGAACTCGGAGACGTAGTCGAGGCCTTTCTGGCCATTTTCCGGCTTGAAGGCGTCGAGCCAGACGATCGACGACACGCGGTCGTGGATTTTCTCCAGCGCCCCCGAGGACGGCCAGCCGCCATAGGAATGCGCCACGAGGCAGGCATCCTTGAGGTCCTCCCAGGCGAACAGGTTGACGATGTCGGCGATGTGGGTGTCGAGATTGATGTCCTTGCTCAAGAGATGCGAGCGGTCGCCGCCGCCGGTGAGCGAAGGCGCATAGACCTTGTGCCCCTTCGCCTCCAGGCGGTCGGCCACGCGCCGCCAGCACCAGCCGCCGTGATAGGCGCCGTGGATGAGCACATAGGTTTTGCGCGCGCCGCCTTGCGCGAACGCCTGCGTGCCGCCGAACGCGGCGGCGCCGACCCCAAGCGCCGCGCCTTCGAGGGCCGCGCGTCGGGTCACCGGACTGGTCTCGGCCATCTGTCACTCCTTATGCAAAAGGCAGCGGGATGCGTTCCGCGCGCACTATAGCGTTGCTTCGCGTCGCCGCTCCATGCCGATGCGTCGGCCGGCAATCCCGATCTCGCATGCGTGCGGTCCGGTGGTGGGACGCCGCCCGCTATACAAGGCGGCCGGACTTCGGCAGACTTCGCGGCAAAGACAAGCGCGTGCATCGGCAACGGCCGTCGAAGACGAAGGCCGTTCGCCGCAAGCATCGGATCGACAGGGAGGATAGGGCATGGGATGTTCGCTTCGTCGTCGCCTTGTTCGTTGTAGTCTCGTTCGCTGTCTTGCGTTCGTCGCTGCGGCCGTCATCGGCCTTGCGGCGTTCGGCCCGGCCCGATCCGCCGCCGCGGAAGACTGGCCTTCGCGGCCGGTGCGCATCATCATTCCGCTCGGAGCCGGCGGCGGCGGTGACGTGTTCACGCGGCTGATGGCCGAGCAACTGCAGAAGCGGCTCGGCCAGCCGTTCGTCGTCGAGAACCGTCCCGGCGGCGGACTGAACATCGGTACGCGCGCCTGCGCCGAGGCCGATCCCGACGGCTACACCATCTGCGTGTTGTCAAGCGAGGGCGTGATCTACAACCAGTTCGCCTTCAAGAGCCTGCCCTTCAATCCCGAGAAGGATTTCGAGCCGGTCGCCAACCTGTTCATCAATACCAACGCCCTGGTGACGACGGGTTCGTTGAACGTGAAGACGATTCCGCAGTTGGTGGCTTACGCCAAAAGCCATCCCGGCAAGCTGAGCTACGGCACGTTCACCTATGTGCTCGTGCATTTCATGGAGCAGCTCAACAAGAAGAACGGCATCGACATCGTGCGGGTGCCGTTCCGCAGCGGCAACGAGGTCATGAACGCCGTCGTCTCCGGATCGAGCCAGGTGGCGTTCCTCGGACTCTCCAACATGCTGGGCCAGATCAAGAGCGGCCAGATCACCGGGCTTGCGCTCAACTCCGGCAAGCGGTCGCCGCTGTTCCCCGATATTCCGACGCTCCAGGAGGCGACGGGCGAGGACTACCCGCCGTCCTGGTTCGGCCTGTTCGTACCGGCGAAGACGCCGCAGCCGATCGTCGACAAGCTGCATGACGAGGTGGCCGCCATCATCGGTGCGCCGGATTTCGTGCAGAAGCATTTCATCGAGCGCGCCATCGAGCCCGCCATCGGCCCGCGCGAGGAGTTCGTGAAATTCATTGCCGACGGACGCAAGGTGGCCGCCCGGATCGCCAAGGAATCCACGCTGCCGCTGCGCTAGGGGCGCCGGGCGCAGCACGCTGTCGCGATCCCGCCTCGCCGCGCACAGCGGTACGGCGTCGCAGCATGTGTGAATGGATGAAGGGCCGCTTGCCGCCCTTCGGGCGTTGCGGCATGCTCGCGTCATAAAGCAGCGAGCCGGTCGGGTAGACGTGCGACGGACCCGCCGAGCGGCCCCGCTGACCAGAATAAAAAACGGACACAGGGAGGAAGCCATGCGCCAGCGCCTTTGCGCGCTCGCCGCGCTTGCATGGGCGGCCGTGGTGTCGTCCGCGCCGGCCGTCGTGACGGCCATCCCATCAACTCGCTGCCAGCGGTTCCGCGCGACCGCCGAAGCGACAGCGCAGCGGGGAAACCTGCAGCCGCAATAATTCAATCGCAATCGAACCGTGGAAGGTGTGTCATGAGACTGTCAGCCGCGCTGCTCTCGACCATTCTCGGATTGTTCATTGCGTCGCATGCCGTGGCCCAGGATTACCCGACCAAACCCATTCGCGTGATTGCCTCGCAGGGCGCCGGGGGCCTGAGCGACACCTGGATCCGCGCGGTGGCCGACGAGATGGGCCCCGTGCTCGGCGGCACGGTGGTGGTCGAGGACAGGCCCGGAGCCGCCGGCTCGATCGGCGCGCGGGCCTGCGGGGAAGCGGAGCCCGACGGCTACACCTTCTGCATCCTCCCGCCCGAGCCGCTGATCATCAACCCGGTCATCAATCCGATCTCGGGCTTCGATCCGAACAAGAGTCTCGCGCCCATCACCCGCGCGTTTTACCTGACGCAGGTGTTCGCGGTGAACGGATCGCTCAATGTGAAATCGTTCGATCAACTGGCGGCGCTGGCGAAAGCCAAGCCGAAGACACTGAGCTTCATGGCGCCCTCGATCACCAAGGTGGCCTTCGTCGAGGAGTTCAACAGGACACACGGCACCGACATTGTGCGCGTTCCGTTCAAGGGCGGCGGCGATGCGGTCAACAACATGATGACCGGGACGACGCCGATCGCGATCTTCGGCATCGGCAATCTCGTGCAGTTGATCCGCAGCGGCAAGGTCGTTGGTCTTGCGCTCGACGGCAACAAGCGCTCGCCGCTCGCCCCCGAGATCCCGACCTTCAAGGAGGTGGGTTACACGAAATACCTCGCGCCGTCGTTCTTCGGCATCTACGCGCCGGCCGGCACGCCCAAGCAGATCATCGATAAGCTTCACGCGGCGATCGTCAAGGTGGCGTCGCGGCCGGAATTCCAGAAGCGGCACATGGAAAACCGAGGGCTGACGGCCGTGCTCAACACACCCGAACAGTTCGCCAAGGAGCTCGTGGACGAGCGTGCCGAGGGCTACGCGGCCATCAAGGCGTCCGGCCTCTATCCGAACGTCAAGTAACCCCAGCGACACGAAAGGGGCGACCGTGAGAATTCCAGCAATGGCGTTCGCTGCAGTCTTTGGGCTTGCAACGGTTGCACTGATGACGGGGTCGGCGGGTGCATCGTCAGCGATCCGGCGTTCCGCGACCGGCATTTGACTGCGCGCAGCCTGGTGCCCGCGCGGCCAACACGCCCGAGCAACTCGCCGGGGAGATGAAGCGCGAGCGCGAGGTGGCGCGCAACGTGGTCAAGGATGCGGGATTTGAGCCGCAGTAGTCGCGATTCGCATCGGGCGAGGCGGTTACGCCACCTCGACCAGGATTTCGGCCAGCCGCTCCGGCATGTCCACCATGACGTCGTGGCCGCACGGCACCTCGTAGGTTCGCCACGAGGCATCGGCCTTGGCCCGCGCGTAGGCCTTGTCGAAGCCCGGATTCGGATAGGCGCCGGCGCGGATATAGGCTTTCTTCGCGATGCGGTCGCGCGCGCCGGTGAGCACCAGTTTTTCCGTCATGGTGCCGATCGGCTGCGGCACGCACATCGCATCGACCCAGGCTTGATCTTTCTCGTTGACCAGGAAGGCGGCCGCGGGGCGCGGCGGCACGCCGAGGTCGCCGCGCGCGGCCGCGGCCTTGAGCTGCTCGCGCACGGCGTCCGAGGTCAGCGCGGCCATCGAGTCGCCGCTATCGGGCATGAAGGCGTCGAGGAACACGATGGAGCCGATGGCGCCGGCTGCCTGCTCGGCGACGCCCGACACCACGAGCCCGCCGTAGGAGTGGCCGCACAGCACCACATCGGCGAGGCCCTCCCATTTCAGCACGTTGACGATATCGGTGACATGCGTGGAGACGTCGATGCCGGCGCGCATCAGGTGGCTGCGCTCGCCAAGCCCGGTCAGCGTCGGCGCGAAGACCTTATGGCCTTGCCGCTCCAAGAGGTCGGCCACCCGCCGCCAGCACCAGCCGCCATGCCATGCGCCGTGAACCAGGACGAAGGTTTTGCGGGACGATGGAACCATGGGCGGAGGCTCGCGGGCTGTGGACAACGTGGACAATTTAGGCCCCCCGACCTTATTGGGCCAACCGCTATCCCGTCGCGCATGACGGCGAATGCTCGGCGGGTCGGGAGCCGCTATGATAGAGAACGGGCCCGGCCTCGGGTGGCCTGGCCATCGAACAATCGAAAAAAATGCGCGTACCGCCCCAATTCCTCGATGAGCTGCGCGACCGCCTCTCGGTGTCGGAGGTGGTGGGGCGGCGCGTAAAGTTGCAGCGGTCGGGGCGCGAGTGGAAGGGGCTGTCGCCGTTCAACAAGGAAAAGACGCCATCGTTTTTCGTCAACGACCAGAAACAGGCGTGGTTCGATTTTTCGTCGGGCAAGAACGGCTCGATCTTCGACTTCGTCATGCTGACCGAGGGCGTGACCTTTCCGGAGGCCGTGGAGCGGCTGGCGGCCATGGCCGGCGTGCCGATGCCCAAGGTGTCGCGGGACGAGGAGGTGCGCGAGGAGAAGCGCCGGACGCTCCATGACGTGATGGAGCTTGCGGCAAAATTCTTCGAGGCGACGCTTGCCTCGCGCGCCGGCGCCAAGGCGCGGGGCTATCTGGCGGATCGTGCGCTTGAGCCGGCGACGCAGTTGCAGTTCCGCCTCGGCTACGCCCCGGCGGAGCGCTTCGCGCTCAAGGAACACCTGGGCAGCCTGGGCGTCAGCGTCGAGGACATGATCGAGACGGGACTCCTCATTTCGGGCGACGACATCCCGGTGCCCTACGATCGGTTCCGCGACCGGGTGATGTTCCCGATCACCGATTTTCGCGGCCGTATCATCGCCTTTGGCGGTCGCGCGTTGTCGCCGGACGTGGCGGCGAAGTATCTCAACTCGCCGGAGACGCCGCTCTTTCACAAGGGCTCGAACCTTTACAACGGCGCGCGCGCGCGCCAGGCGGTGCATGACGGCGCGTCGCTCATCGTGGTCGAAGGCTATGTCGATGTCATCGCGATGGTGGTGGCCGGCTATCCGGCCACGGTCGCGCCGCTCGGCACGGCGCTGACCGAGGAGCAGCTTGAGCTTCTCTGGAAGATGGCCGACGAGCCGATCCTATGCTTCGACGGCGACAAGGCCGGCCAGCGCGCGGCTTATCGCGCGATCGATCTGGCGCTGCCGCGCCTGAAGCCCGGCAAGAGCGTGCGCGTGGCCTTGTTGCCGGAAGGGCAGGACCCCGACGATCTGGTGCGCGCGGCGGGCCGCGAGGCGGTGGTCGAGGTGGTGACCGGGGCGCGCCCGCTCGCGGACATGCTCTGGGCCCGCGAGACGCAGGCGTCATCGCTCGATACGCCCGAGCGCCGCGCCGCCTTCGAGGCGCGCATCCACGAACTGGTGCGTGGGATCGGCGACGAGGCGGTGCGCAAATATTACGGCCAGGAATTTGCCGCGCGGCTGCGCCAGCTTTTCGCGCCGCAGGCGGAGCAGGGCCGGGGTGCCCGTTCACGAGGGCCGGGCGCGCCTTACCGGCCCGGCGGCTTTCGCGATTTCGCCCGTGGCGGCGGTCGCGGCGGCTGGCAGCGGGGCCGAGCGTCCGTGCGCGAGGCGCAGGCGCAGCCCCAGGCCAGCGCCCAGCTTTCCGGCAGCCCTATCGTGCGCGGCTTCCGCAGTGCGCTGCCGCCGCGCGAGGCGCTGATGCTGCTCGCCGTGGTGAACCACCCCTGGCTGCTCGAGGAGCATGCTGAGGTCTTTGCCGACCTCGATTTTCTTAACCCCAGCGCCGATCAGTTGCGGCTGGCGATCCTGGATGCCGTCACCGGCGGCGCGGCCGATTCCGAGACCCTGCGCGCGGCGCTGACGGAGCGGGGGCTGGACGCCGTGCTGCACAGGGTCGAGGCCGCGATCACCCACGGTTCCGACTGGCCGGCGCGCGCCGGAGCGGGCCCCGAGGACGTCGGCCAATGGTGGGACCACGTTGTTACCTTGCATCGCAAGCAACGCACGTTAAATAGGGAGCTCAAGGATGCCGAGCGCGCGCTGGGCGAGGAACCAACCGACGCCAATTTGGCTTGGCTTCGTGACGTGCAGGGAAGACTGTCCGCCCTCGATGGGACCGAAGCCCTGATCGAGGGTTTCGGCTTGTCTTCCGGGCGGCCGGCACGCAGTCTGTAAGCTGGGGCGGCGGCAAAGGGTGATAAGTCCAGGGTGGCGATCCAGTGGCGTGTGGGTGCCTATCCGTTTTGTCCCTGCCGTGCAGGGGTTCAACCAGAAGAGGAAGACGTAGGTTGGCTCCGACGTTTGAACAGGGTTAAGACCGGCTTAAGGCGGTTTGGCTAACACTCCGGCCCCGATTCGGGGCCGGTTCCCACGGGAGCGTTCCGGCCCCGTGTCCCGCCAAGCGCCTGCGGCCGCGCGTTCCGCCGGATCCCTAGAGGGAGGAAGACCCCGATGAGCAGGGGCCATGCAGCGAGCAAGCGGAAGCCTGCGGCCTCCCGACCGGGGCCGGCCCGGGTGGCGGCTGCACAAAAGAAGACGAGTGAGGAGAAGGGTATGGCGTCCAAGCTTGCTACGGCGGCGAAGGCCAAGGTGAACGAGAAGGAGACTCCCGAGAAAGAGGCCCCGGAAACGCCGGAGAGCCCGCTCCCGCTGCTCGACCTGTCCGATGCCGCCGTCAAGAAGATGATCAGGCTCGCCAAGAAGCGAGGCTATGTCACCCACGAGCAGCTCAATGCCGTTCTGCCCTCCGAGGAGGTGTCCTCCGACCAGATCGAAGACGTCTATGCGATGCTCAACGAGATGGGCATCAACGTGGTCGACTCCGAGGACGGCGCCGACGACGACGAGGTGAAGCCCACCGACGAGGCCGAGGACGACGACGACAGCGACGGCGAGCTCGTCGAGGCCAAGCCCAAGGCGCTGGCCACCACGTCCGGCAAGGAGCCGGCCGAGCGCACCGACGATCCCGTCCGCATGTATCTGCGCGAGATGGGTTCGGTCGAGCTGTTGTCGCGCGAGGGCGAAATCGCCATTGCCAAGCGCATCGAGGCCGGCCGCGAGGCGATGATCGCCGGGCTGTGCGAGAGCCCGCTGACCTTCCAGGCCATCATCATCTGGCGTGACGAGTTGAACGGCGGCAAGGTGTTCCTGCGCGATATCATCGACCTGGAAGCGACCTACGCCGGTCCCGAGGCCAAGAACAACGGCGGTGCGGCGGCCGGCGACGGCCAGCAGCCCGCGAGCGGCGGCGCGCCGAGCCTGAGCGTGGTGCCGCAGCAGCCCGCGCCGCCATCGGCGCCGCCCGCGGCGACGCCGTTCAAGGCCGCCAACGGCAAGCCCGACGCCGAGGACGGCGAAGGCGGGGATGCCGCGGCCGGCGAGGGCGACTTCGACGACGACGATATGGAGAATTCGCTGTCGCTCGCCGCGATCGAGGCCGAGCTGAAGCCCAAGGTGGTCGAGACGTTCGACAAGATCGCCGACAGCTTCAAGCGCCTGCGCCGGCTGCAGGATCAGGACATTCAGCTTCAGCTCAAGAGCGACGCGCTCTCGCCCGCGCAGGAGCGCAAATACAAGAAGCTGAAGGAAGAGATCATCGTCGAGGTGAAGTCGCTGCGGCTGAACCAGGCGCGCATCGACGCGCTGGTCGAGCAACTCTACGACATCAACAAGCGCCTCGTCGGTTACGAAGGCCGCTTGATGCGGCTGTCCGAAAGCTACGGCGTCGCCCGCGAGGACTTCCTCAAGAATTACCAGGGTTCGGAGCTCGACCCGCGCTGGCTGAACCGCGTCTCCAAGCTGTCGGCGAAGGGGTGGAAGAACCTCGTCGCCAAGGACAAGGACAAGGTCAAGGAAATCCGCGGCCAGATCCATCAGCTCGCCGGCGAGACCGGCCTTGAGATCGGCGAGTTCCGCAAGATCGTGCAGATGGTGCAGAAGGGCGAGCGTGAGGCTCGCCAGGCGAAGAAGGAAATGGTGGAGGCGAACCTGCGCCTCGTCATCTCCATCGCCAAGAAATACACCAACCGCGGCCTGCAGTTCCTCGACCTGATCCAGGAAGGCAACATCGGCCTGATGAAGGCGGTCGACAAGTTCGAGTATCGCCGCGGCTACAAGTTCTCGACCTACGCGACGTGGTGGATCCGGCAGGCGATCACGCGCTCGATCGCGGACCAGGCGCGCACCATCCGCATCCCGGTGCACATGATCGAGACGATCAACAAGATCGTGCGCACCAGCCGGCAAATGCTGAACGAGATCGGCCGCGAGCCAACGCCGGAAGAATTGGCCGAGAAGCTCGGCATGCCGCTGGAGAAGGTGCGCAAGGTTCTCAAGATCGCCAAGGAGCCGCTCTCGCTCGAGACGCCCATCGGCGACGAGGAGGATTCGCACCTCGGCGATTTCATCGAGGACAAGAACGCGATCCTGCCGATCGACGCGGCGATCCAGTCGAATCTGCGCGAGACGACGACGCGGGTGCTGGCGTCGCTGACGCCGCGCGAGGAGCGCGTGCTGCGCATGCGTTTCGGCATCGGTATGAACACCGACCACACGCTGGAAGAGGTCGGCCAGCAGTTCTCGGTGACACGCGAGCGCATCCGCCAGATCGAGGCGAAGGCGCTGCGCAAGCTCAAGCATCCGTCGCGGTCGCGCAAGCTGAGAAGCTTCCTCGACAACTGACGCTGGCCGTCGTGGACGGCACATCGTCCCTCGCGGCGCTCTGAAAATGCAAACGGCGGGCCCGACGCCCGCCGTTTTGCTTTTGCCGTGCCGCCTATTTCTTCTTCGCGCCGACGCGGCTCAGACTCTTGATCGTGAGCGGCGGGCGGCCGGATTTCTCCGCGATTTCGCGATCCTGCTCGATGATGAAGCCCCGTGCGGGCTCGTCCTTGTCGAGGCCGCCGAGCAGTTCGGCCGGCACGCGCCGGTTGGAGCGCTGCGAGCCGTCCTCGTAGACAACATCGAAAAATACGAATTCGCCCTTGGGATTGGTGCCGGGTTTTTTTGCCATGCGGGCTTTTCGGCGCTCCGCGGCGCGGTGTCAAAGGGTTTCGCCCCGCCCACCGGCCGGGCTGGATTGCACGGGGCGGCGCGCACCCGGCGTTTGACAATTGCGCCCTAGCCGCTAGATCGGAGGGCGCTCAGCGCCTCCCTTCTTGCCCGGAATCGAAGCCATGTCCGCCTCGCACGCTCCGTCCGCATCACATTGGCGGGATTGGTGCCGGGGCCGCGTCGCCACGCTTTATCCGGGCTACTTCGCGCTGGTGATGGCGACCGGCATCATCGCCAACGCCATGTTCTTCGAGGGCCAGCGCGTCATTTCCGATGCGATGCTTGCCATCAACGTGGTCGCCTATGGCGTACTGCTGACCATGACCGTGGCGCGTGTGGTCTGTTTCCCGCGTGCGGTGTGGAGCGACCTCACCGAGCCGCGCCTGGTGTTTGCCTTCTTCACGCTGGTCGCGGCGACCGATGTGCTCGGCGCCGGCTTGAGCCTGCGCGGCTTTTCCACGCTGTCGCTTGCGATGTGGATCGGCGCGCTGCTCGTCTGGCTGGCGCTGATCTATCTCAGCTTCGCCATCCTGATTTTCTTCAACACGGCCGCGCGCGCCGACATCATCTTCGGCGGCTGGCTGATCGCCATCGTCGCGACCGAAGCTGTGGCGATCCACGGCGTCGTCGTCGCGCCGAGTCTCGGCGCAGCCGCCCCCTACGTGATGATCTTCGGGCACATGCTGTGGGGTATCGGCGTCGTGCTCTACGCCATCTTCATCGTGCTGTTCGCGCAGCGCATATTCTTCTCCGACGTGCAGCCGCAACACCTTACGCCGATGCTCTGGGTGGTGATGGGCGCGGCGGCGATCAGCACCAATGCTGGTGCTCTGCTCATCGTGACCAACGTGGGCGTGCCGTTCCTCGCCGCGATGCGGCCGTTCGTCGATGGCGTCACGCTCATCATGTGGGCGTGGGCGACGTGGTGGATCCCGCTGCTCGTCGCCTTCGGCATCTGGACGCACGGCGTGCATCGCCTGTCGCTCGCCTACACGCCGCTGTTCTGGAGCCTGGTGTTCCCGCTCGGCATGTATGCGCTCGCAAGCCTGCGGCTGTCGCATGCCGCCGATGTATCGGCGCTTGCCGCGCTCTCGCGCGTGATGGTGTGGATCGCGCTCGCGGCCTGGCTCGCCACGTCCGCGGGGTTTGTCGTGACGGGATGGCGCGGGTTCAACCGGGGTGCGATAGCGGGATAAGGTTGCGGCGATCGGTCGATGAGGCGCTTTCGCGCTGGCTTGAGGGGGTTGCCTTGAGGGGGCCGCAGTCGCCGTGGCATGGTGCGGCCGCAACGAACGGATTCCCCGCATGACCCGCCTGTTCTCCGCCCTGTTTTGTGCGTTCGCCTTTGCGCTTTCGACGCCGGCCGACGCGGCGCAATGCGGCGGCGATTTCAACGCGTTCATGGCAGCGATGTCGCGCGAGGCGGCGGCCGGCGGCATCTCGCGCGCGGTGATCGACGAAGCCTTCCGCGGCGTCACGCCGGATGCGAAGGTGCTGGCCTTCGATCGCCGCCAGCGCGGCACGTTCCGCAAGAGCTTCGAGGAGTACGCCGCCACCCGCGTCACCGCCGGCCGCATCAAGCGCGGGCGTCAGCTCTTGCAGCGCCACGCCGCGCTGCTGTCGCGCGTCGAGCGCCAATCCGGCGTGCCGGCGGCGCTGATTGTGGCGATCTGGGGGCTGGAGAGCGATTTCGGCTCGGGCGATATGGGCAAGCTCCCGGTGATCCGGACGCTGGCGACGATGGCGCACGATTGCCGCCGGACCGAGCTGTTCCAGCGTGAGCTGCTCGCGGCGCTGCGCATCCTCCATCGCGGCGATCTGCCGTTGCGCGACATGATCGGCGCTTATGCCGGCGAGATCGGCCAGACGCAGTTTCTGCCGTCGTCCTATATCAAGTACGGCGTCGATTTCGACGGCAACGGCCATGTCGATCTGCGCCACAGCGTGCCGGACGTGCTGGCTTCCACGGCCAACCTGCTCAGGGTGAACGGCTGGCGGGCGGGGGCCCCCTTCGGCGAAGGGACAGCCAATTTCGAGGCGATGCGGGAGTGGAACCGGGCGCTGGTCTATCGCAAGACCATCGTGCTGTTCACCGAGCGGCTGCAGGGCCGGTGAGGGCCGGTCAGAAAGGCTCCATGGTCCGACGATTTTGGTCGCAAAAAGCCCCGACATTGGCTACATCGAGCCCCGAGCAGCCTCCCAAGCCCGACGGCTGGACCGGCTGACGCCCCCGCGCCTGGACAGGCCTACCGCTTGCGACCCACAGACAACGCCATCCCGATGTCCTCTTCGTATTCCGGCGCCCTGAACGAAGCGCTCGACGATATTCGCGAGGCGTTCCGGCGGCACCACATCGCCACGATTTTCGGATGGCAGGATGTGGCGCAGCGCTACCGCCGCTCGCGGATCGGCGCCTTTTGGCTCACCATCAACATGGGCGTGATGATCGGCGCGCTCGGCGTTATTTTCGGCACGCTTTTTCGCGCGCCGCTGACCGATTTCCTGCCGTTCATCTGCGCCGGCGTAATTCTGTGGGGGTTCCTGTCGAGCGCGGTCAACGAAGGCTGCACCGCATTCATCGATGCCGGAGGCGTGATCCTGCAGGTGCGGATGCCGCTGTTCACGCATATTATGCGGGTGCTGTGGCGCAACATCATCATCCTGGGGCACAACCTGCTCATTCTTCCCATCGTTTTGGTGATGATGGGAAAATATCCTGGCATGGCCGTGTTCCTCGTCGTGCCAGGATTTTTGCTGGCGGCGCTCAACGTCGGCTGGATCATGCTGGTGCTCGCGGTGGTGTGCACGCGCTTCCGCGATATGGCGCAGGTGGCGCAAAACTTCATGCAGGTGCTGTTCTACGCCACGCCGATCATCTGGATGCCGAGCACGCTGCCGGTCTCCAAGATCCGCGTCGTTCTCGAATTCAACCCGTTCTACCACCTCATTACGCTGGTGCGCGCGCCGCTTCTGGGCGAAACGCCGGAGCCGATGAACTGGATCGTCGGTATCGTTTCCGTGTTCGCCGGCTGGGCGTTCGCGCTCGTCTTCTTCGGCATTTACCGCCGCCGCGTGCCTTACTGGCTCTGATGTCTCCTCAAGCTTGACGCAGCCCGATGCCATCCATCCAGCTTGATCATGTGTCGGTCGAATTCCCGGTGTTCAACGCCGCGACGCGATCGCTCAAGAACCGCATCCTGAACACGGTTGTGGGCGCCTCGATCGGCAAGAGCGCCGCCGGGCATGTCATCGTGCGCGGCTTGGACGATGTCAGCCTGACGATCAGCGATGGCGATCGCATAGGCCTCGTCGGGCACAACGGCGCCGGTAAGACGACGCTTCTGCGGCTGCTGTCGGGAATCTATACGCCAACGTCCGGCGTAGCGACGATCGAAGGCGAATGCGTCTCGCTGATCAACACGACGCTCGGCATCGACCCCGAGGCCACGGGACGGGAGAACATCCGCCTGCGCACCGCCATGATGGGGATGACGCGAGCGGAAATGCGCGAACGGTCCGAGGAGATCGCCGAATTCTCCGGCCTGGGCGAATTTCTCGACATGCCGTTCCGCACCTATTCCAGCGGTATGCAGCTCCGTCTGGCGTTCGCCGCCTCAACGTCCATCAGCCCGGAAATCCTTATCATGGACGAGTGGCTCTCCACCGGCGACGAGGACTTCATGGAAAGGGCGAACAAGCGGCTGAGCAAAATCGTCGACTCCACCAATATCCTGGTGCTGGCGAGCCATTCGCGGGCTCTCCTCCTGGAGAATTGCCAGCGCCTGATCTGGATGGAGCACGGCCGTTGCCGCATGGACGGACCGGCGGAGGAGGTGGCGGACGCCTATTTCCATCGCCCCGAGTCGGCGTCGCTGCGTTCAGTCGGGGGGCACTGAAGGCGCTGTGGACGCCCGGCTGGTTCAAACCACGACGGTCAGCCGCTTGGCCGCGCGCGTGACGCCGGTGTAGAGCCACCGGCTCCGGTTTTCGCCGAACGCTCCGGACTCGTCGAACAGCACGACGTCGTCCCATTGCGAGCCTTGCGCTTTATGTACGGTGAGCACATAGCCATAATCGAATTCATCGTGACGCTTGCGCAGCGGCCACTCGATAGCCTCGATTCCGCCGGTGAAACATTCGGGCCGAACCGAAACCTTGATACCCTTGCCGGCAAAGCCGTCATCCGGCTGCAACCGCATCTTGAGAATATCGCGCCGGGTGGATGGCTTCTCTTTCACTGACCACAGCGCGCCGTTGAACAGGCCCTTGCGCTTGTTGTTACGCAGGCAAACCAACTTGTCGCCGGCGGCCGGCAACACGCCTTCGAAACCGCGGCGTTGGCGCATTCGCATGTTGTAGGCGCGTCGTGTTGCATTGCGCCCGACCAGGACCTGATCGGCGTCGATCACGCGCTGACCGTCGAGTTCTCCGCGCGCGACGATGCGGGTTTCGCCATAGACACCGGGCTCGAGGGCGCGCCCGGCGCGGATATCCATCGACAACCGGACAATCGGATTGTCCTGCGCCTGCCGGTGAACCTCCGTCAGCATTGCGTGCGGCTCCTCCTCGGTGAAGAAGCCGCCGCCCTGGATCGGCGGCAGTTGCGCCGGATCGCCGAGGACGAGCAACGGCACGCCGAACGACATCAGGTCGCGGCCGAGCTCGGCATCGACCATCGAACATTCGTCGATCACGATCAGGGCCGCCTTCGAGGCTGGCGCATTGTCCCACAGATCGAAACTCGGGACTTCCTCGCCGCTCTCCCGCGTCTTGTAAATGAGGCTGTGGATGGTGGACGCGCGCTCGCATCCTTTGCTCCGCATCACCAGCGCGGCCTTGCCGGTAAAGGCGGCGAACAGAACCTTGCCGTCGACCGATTCCGCGACATGCCGCGCCAGCGTGGTCTTCCCGGTGCCGGCATAGCCGAACAGCCGGAAAACCTGGGGCGTATCGCCGCGCCCCGGCTTGGCCTTGAGCCAGGCGGCGACGGCGTTGAGAGCGGCATCTTGATGGGGCGTGAAAACGGTCATGGCGAGCCGAGTGCGGACGGGGCCATCCTAGCGTAGGAACAAAGGAAGAACAATGTGCTGGTGCGCCATAGGGAAATCGCGGCCGGCGGCTACGGGACTTGAATGCACTTGGTGGCCGGGGGGCCGATCAGGCGTCGCAATCGGGACCGATCTCGACCTTGATCTTTCTGAGCGCGCGCCGCAGCGCTGCCACCTCCGCTTCGAGCTTGGCCACACGCTCGGCGAGGTCGCCGGACTCGCCGCGCACCGCTTCGACCGGCGCGGTTTGCGCGAAGGCGACGCCCAGCTCCTGACCGTGCCGCCAGATCACATGCGCACGCACGGTTTGGTCTTTCTGCGGGATGTAAAGCTCCACCACATCCGGCGTCGTGATGGCATCGGAGAAGATCAGCCGCGCGCCGTGAACGGAAATGTCGCGGATCAGGCAATCGACGGCGCTGCGTCGATTGTTGAAGTGGATGGTGCCGCGCAGAAAGCTTTTCTGGCGGACAACCCGGCGGCGCTCGGTGGTGGGAAGAGCGGGCTCGTTAACCATGCTCACAGTGTACGTTGGGGAGATTAAGGAGACCTTGACCCGATCGACGAAACGGCACGGCGAGAGCGTGGCCCAGAGCCGGAACCGAGGCGCCGCCGATGAAAGCTGCGCCTCGGTATTCTCTATCATACCACTAAGCCGTGTTCGTGGTGCCCGCACCACAAGCAATCCGCGAGACGGCCGGCCCGCGCCGCGCTATTTCACCGGGAACCCGGATGCTTTCACGATGGCGGCGTTGATCGCGATTTCCTTGCGGACAAAGGTTTCGAAATCGGCGGGCGTCATCGGCATGGGCGTGCCGCCCAAGGCCATGATCTTGTCCGCGACGCTCTTTACCGCGAGGGCGGCGACGATCTCGCGGTTGAGGCGCTCGACGATCGGCTTCGGCGTTTTCGCCGGGGCGAAGGCGCCGATCCAGAAATTATAGGATGCCTTCGGCAGGCCGGCCTCGGCCATCGTTGGGACGTTCGGCAGCAGCGGCGAACGCTTGGCGGAACTGACCGCGAGCGAATTGACCTTGCCGTCGCGCGTCAGCGCGATCGCGCTGGGCGCGGGAGCGGGGAACATGTCGATCCGCCCGGTGACCACCTCGGTCATCGCTTCCGGCGTGCCGCGGAACGGAACGTTGGTGCCCTTGAAGCCGGCCACCGCACGGAACTGCTCCATGAACAACTGACCGGAACTGCCCGAACTGCCGAACAGGATGTTGGCGCCCGGCTTCTTTCCGGCCTCGACCAGATCGTTCAGGGTTTTGTACTTGGTGGCGGCGGCGACCACGAAAGGACTGTCCGCCAGCGTGCCGATGGCGGCGAAGTCGTTCTCGACGCTGTAGGGGACATGGGAATAAGTGGACGCCACGACCGCATGCGAGGTGGAGTTGACGAGGATGGTGTAGCCATCCGGCTCGGCCTTGGCGACCATTGCCGCGCCGAGCGTGGTGCCGGCGCCGCCGCGATTTTCGACCACGATGGTCTGGCCGATCTGCTTGCCGACCTGTTCGAGCACGGTGCGGGCGACGAGGTCGGTCGCGCTGCCGGCTCCGAACGGGACGACGAGCTTGATAGGTTGCTTGGACGGCCATTCCTGCGCGGCGGCGCCAAGCGGCCCGCCGACCATCAGGAGCGTCAGAGCGCAAGCCAGTTGGCGACCCATGACACGAGCGAAAGTGCAATTCATCATACCCCCCAATTTATGCGGCAAGCGATCGACCGGCTGCGGCAAACTCAAAGGTACCGAAGCCGGAACGGCAGTAGCGTCAGGGGGCGAGCTTTATCACAGCGGGGCACGGGCGGAAGCCGCAAGTTCGAGAGCCGGATGCTTGCCTTGCCGTCGTGACACCTTCGCTCGACCCTGCTACCAGAACGTGGGGAAACGCAAAGGGCATCACAATGTTTGCAAAACCGAATTGTCCGGTGATTGCGGTTGAGGAGCATTACTGGGACGCGGAATTGGCCAAGACCTATACCGGCGTCGAGGCCGGACGGCCGGGGCCGCAGATGGATCGGCTTTTCGATCTCGGCGCACTGCGGCTCCGTGAAATGGACGAAGCCGGTATCGACATCCAAGTGCTTTCGCATGGCGCGCCCTCCGCGCAGAAGCTGCCGGCGGACGGTGCGGCGAAGCTTGTCGCAGCCGTCAACGATCGGCTTGCCGCGGTTTGCGCCGCGCATCCGCAACGGTTCGCTGCCTTCGCGACGTTGCCATCCAACGATCCGGCGGCTGCCGCCGACGAGCTTGAGCGCACCGTGACGAGGCATGGCTTCAAGGGCGCGATGATGCATGGCCTCTCGAACGGCGTGTTCCTGGACGACAAGCGGTTCTGGCCGATCTACGAGCGTGCCGAGAAACTTGACGTGCCGATCTACTTCCATCCCGGGCTGCCCGACGCCCGCGTGATGGACATCTACTACAACGACTACGTCAAGGACTTCCCGATGGTGGTGCGCGCCGCCTGGGGCTACACCGTCGAGACGGCGACCACCGCGATCCGCATGGTGCTGTCGGGTGTGTTCGACAAGCACCCCAAGCTCAAGATTATTCTCGGACATCTTGGCGAGACGCTGCCGTTCCTGGTCTGGCGTGTCGATCACGCCATCGCGCGTCCCGGCGCATCGCGGAAGATCAGCTTCCGCGATATCTTCTGTCATAACTTCTGGATCACCACGAGCGGCAACTTCTCCACGCCGGCGCTGATGTGCTGCGTGCAGGAAATGGGCGTGGACCGGGTTCTTTTTGCGGTGGACTGGCCGTTTGTCGTCAATCCGCCGGGCGTCGAATGGATGAAGACCGTGCCGTTGTGCGACGAGGATAAAGCAAAGATCCTCAGCGGCAACGCCAAGCGGCTTCTGCGGATATAACGGGGGCGCGAATGGCGTTCGCGCTGTTTCGCGGCCCGCTGTTGCGCCGGATGTAGGGTTCTGTATTTTCGCTCTGGATTTTCGCGCCGCCACGCTTGCCGCTGCGGCGCGATGGGCCTGTAGCTCAATGGTTAGAGCCAGCCGCTCATAACGGCTTGGTTGCAGGTTCGAGTCCTGCCGGGCCCACCACGCATTCTCTCGAAACGAGAGATTTCCCCCGAACGCGGAGAATCTCAACACGGGTGACGTGCGCCTTGATGATCGCGGCGCCGTCATGCGATTCAGCGAGGCTGAGTTGCTCCCGGACGGCTTTGACCACCCGCGTTTCGATCTCCAGGGCGGGTACCCTTCGCTCTAGGCCAGACCCAGATAAGCCTCGCGCACGGCGGGATCGTCGATCAGATCCTTGGCGCTGCCGCTGCGGACGATCGAGCCGGTATCCATGACATAGCCACGGTCGGCGGCGGACAACGCGAGGTGGACATCTTGTTCGACCAGCAAGACGGTGACGCCTTCGTTGCGAATCGCCTGCAGCACATCCATCAATTGCTCAACCACGACCGGAGCAAGGCCGAGACTCATTTCGTCGATCATCAACAGATCGGGGCGGGCCATCAGCCCGCGAGCCATCGCGCACATTTGCTGCTCGCCGCCGGACATCGAGCCGGCGAGCTGCGTGCGCCGCTCGCCAAGGCGAGGAAACAGGCTGTACATGCGGTCCAGATCGGTGACGATGGCGGCCTGATCGGTGCGGCGATAGGCGCCCATCAGGAGGTTGTCCTCGACCGTCATGCGGTCGAACAATTGACGGCCTTCCGGCACATGAACCAGGCCGGTGCCGAAGACTTCGTCCGGCGCCATCGGCACCAGGTCGTATTCGTTGAAATTGATCGCGCCGGTACAGGGAATGACACGCGACAGCGCCCGCAGCAGAGTTGTCTTGCCGGCGCCGTTCGAGCCGACGAGAGCGACGATCTCGGCACGCCGCACCTCCAGGGAAACGTCACGTAGAGCGGGCATGCCCCCGTAGCCCGCGCCCAGTCCCTCGACGACCAGCAGCCGCTCGCTCGACGCGCCGGCGGCGGTCATGCGCGCCTCCTGCCGAGATAGGCCTCGATCACCTCGCTGTTCGATAACACGGTGTCGGGCGGACCGTCGGCGATCTTGTCGCCGTGATGCAGGACGAGCAGTCGATCCGACAGACTTTTGATCGCCTTGATGACGTGCTCGATGACGAGAATGCTGATCCCGCTTTCGCGGATCTTTTTGAGCACTTCAATGACTTCGTCGATCTCGACCAGATTCAACCCCGCCATCACTTCGTCGCACAGCAGAACCTTGGGCTGCATGGCGAGGGCCTTGGCGAGTTCGAGCCTCTTGCGATTGGGGCCGCCGAGCTCCTCGGCCCGCTGCGTTACGAACTTGGCGAGCCCGACAAATTCGAGCTGCGCACGCGCCTTCTCGCGAGCCCTGGTGAGGTCGCTCTCGCCATCGCCGTGCCCGAACAGGGCGCCGACCGCAACGTTGTCGAGCACGGAGAGGCCCGGGAACGGCCGCATGATTTGAAACGTGCGGCCGATGCCCAGACGAGCGCGGCGGAACGCAGGAAGCCCGGTGATGTTTTTGCCTTCGAAAAAGATTTCGCCCGAGGTCGGCGGCAGCGTGCCGCTGATCAGGCTCACGAGCGTTGTCTTGCCGGCGCCGTTCGGGCCGATGACTCCGAGAATTTCACCATTGCCAAGGGTGAAGCTGACATCGTTGACGGCGATCAGTCCGGTGAAGCGGCGGGTGACGTGGCTGACCTCGAGAATCGCGCTCATATCCGGTGCGTCCTCAAGTTCTCGATAAAGTAGCGCCAGCCCGATTTGCGGAAGTGGCGCATGACGTCGGCGACACCGCGCGGCATCAGCACCACGGCGGCGACGACCACCACCCCGAAGAACAGGCCGGCGACATTGGTGACTTCGCTGGACAGAACCTCGGAGACCGCGGACAGGACGAAGGCGCCGAGAACCGGGCCGAACACCGTGCCCGGGCCGCCGAAGACCGCCATGATGATCATCTTGACGTTGAGGCTGATGTCGAAGGCGCTTTCCGGGTCCAGAAACGTGATCCAGTAGGCATGGATGCCGCCGGCGAGAGCCGCGAACAGCCCGGACAGCGCGAAGGCCAGCACCTTGTACAGCGTCGTGTTGACGCCCATGACCGCCGCGCCTTCCTCGTTCTCGCGAATAGCGATCAGGCCGAACCCGAAGCGGCTGCGGGTGAGCCAGAACACCGTGAGCGTCGCAATGACGAGCAGGCCCAGGGAGAGTTCGTAGAACAGAGGGTCGTTATTCAGCGGCGGCAGCACGAGGCCGATGTTCTGGCCGGCCAGGCTGATATTGGACACGATCGCGCTCATGACTTGCGCGAGCGCAAGCGTCGCAATGGCGAAGTAGTGCCCCTTGAGGCGAAGCACCGGGATGCCGAGCAGGAACGCGAAGGCTATGGCAAGCACCGCGCCGAAAATCATTCCGACCGCGAACGGCAGGTTCCACTGCACCATCGCGATGGCGACGCCGTAACTGCCGAGGCCGTAAAACACGGAATTACCGAACGAGGCATAACCCGTATAGCCGCCGATGATGTTCCAGCTTTGCGCCAGCACGGCGAGCAACAGCGTGTTGATGCCGAATTGAATAAGCACATCGGAGCCAAACATCGGCAGTGCCGCCAGCACCGCGGCGACCAGGAGGATGATGCCGACGCGGAGCGCGGTCATGCGGTTTTTCCAAGCAGGCCGCTTGGGCGAAGGATCAAAACAAGGACCAGCACGCCGAAGCTCGCAACGTCGCCGAACGTCGCCCCGATGTACAGGACCGTGAGCGACTCGATGATTCCGAGCACGAGCCCGCCGACCAGCACGCCGAGCGGATTATCCAGCCCCCCGATGATCGAGATCGCGAAGCATTTCGCCGTCAGTGTCGCGCCGATATAGGGATTGATCTGCGACACCGTGCCGTAGAGGCCGCCGGCGGCGCCGGCGAGCCCAATGCCGATGCCGAACGTGACGGCATAGAGATGCTGCGGAGCGACGCCGTAGAGCCGTGCGGCAACGAGATTCTGCGCCGTCGCCCGGATGGCGCGCCCGAGCCTGGTGTGCAGCAAAAATAGCCACATGCCGACCGTCAGCATCACCGCGACGCCGAACGCCATTAGCCGCGCCAGGGGCACCACAAGCGGGCCGAGCGCGATGCTGCTGCCGGCATAGGGCGGGTTGATGGTGCGGAAATCGGCCGAGAAGGCCAGTTGCGCCAGATACGTCAACACCACTTCGAGGCCGAAGGTGATGAGCAGCGTGTTGAACATCGGTGCGCGCACCACGAGATTCAGAACGCCGCGCTGCATGGCGTAGCCGAGACAGAACATGACAACCGCAGTCAGCGGCAGACCAAGGAACGGATCGATACCGAGATACGTATAAAGGTACCACGCCAGATAGGCGCCCAGCATGATGAACGCGCCGTGGGCGAGATTGACGATGTTAAGGACGCCCCAAACCAGGGCGAGTCCCAATGCCATGACGGCATAGAGCCCGCCCAGCAACGTGCCGTTGATGAGGACTTGTGCCAGCAGATCCAAACGTCACCCCGACCGTTGACACATTCGCGCGACTAGCGCGCATCCCATGCCGGCATCGGATACTTCGGCTTTTCGATAAAGCCCTTGCCACCGTAAATCGGCTGTAGCTTGTCACCCTGAACCTGGATGACAACCTGCGGCAGGTCGATCTGGCCGTTCTCCGCGAACGCGATGGTGCCGTAAAGGCTCGGGAAATTGAGCTTGGCGATGGCATCACGTACTTTTTTCGGATCGAGCGAGCCGGCATCCTCGATGGCTTGGGCCAACGCTTCGACATCGGCAGCGCCGGACGCAGCGTGATAGTCGGGGTCGTACCCGAACTTTGCCTTGTACGCCGCGGCAAATTGGGCGGCATCGCCGAACCAGCGATCCTTGAGATTGCTGTCCGGCAGCCACGCGGTCATGCCGAAGGCGTAGTCCGCATCCTTGCCGAGCGCCTTGCGGAAGTCCTCGCTCGGGACACCGACGGTGAACGAATAGAGCTTCGGCGCGGCCGCGAGACTCTTGGCCTGGCGAACGAAGTTCAAGATCTCGGTTTCATGGCCGGCGACCAGAACGACGTCGGCATTGACGCTCTTGATCCGCGAGAGCAGCGAGTTGAAGTCGCTGGCGTTCGAGGTGTACCGCTCGTCGATCACGATATTCAGGCCGGCCTTCTTGAGCAGAGGACGGGTTCCCTCCGCCACCGAGACGTCGAAGGCATCGTCGGCGTAGAGCAACGCGACGGTCTTTGGCGGCGGGCTCAATTCCTTGAGCATCGCGACGGTCGAGCCAAAGTAGTTGCTGGCCGGGGCCAGCGTGCCGAAAATGTATTTAAACTTGCGCGAGAAGATCTGGTCCGACGCCCCGCCGCCCTGGACCATCGGCACCCGATACTTCTCAGACACCGCGGAATCGGCAAGCGCGAAATTGCTGGCGAATGGGCCGAGCAGCAGGTTCACTTTGTCTTGCGAGACAAGTTGAGTGTACTGGCGCACGCTCAGATTCACGTCGGACTGGTTGTCGTAAATCTTGAGAGCGAGCTTGCGCTTCTCGTTGCCGACCTTGACGCCACCCGCCGCGTTGATCTTGTCGATCGTGAATTCGTAGGCGTCCTTATAATAACGGCCGGTATTGGCGACCGGGCCGGTGAGCTGCACCGAGGCGCCGAGAACGATGTCCTGGGCCGAAGCGGGAGTTCCTGCCTGAGCGACGGCAAGGGCCAAGACTGCGCCCGCTGCACGCAACGCGATGTGCACCATGAAAACCTCCTGAACTAAGGACGCCCCCACAGCCAACCGTCGCCGTTGGAAGTTGACGCCGAGACACTCATTTTGTCAATGTTATGGCGGGTCGGGACCCCGCTGAGCCTGCCTGAGAAGCAGGACAATGCGATCATCTGACTCGGCAATGCCTCCGGTGAAACCGTGACGAGTGGCTCGTCCGCATCGGCGCAGTTGTTCAGTGCACCGAGGGCGCATGGGCCGGGCCGGTGACGCTAACGCCGTCGGGGGATTGGGGGGTGTTGTGGCGTGGCAGCGTTTGGCTTCGCGCATGTCGCGCCGCGCTGAAGGTCGATCTCTAGGATGGACGGGCTGACGGGGGGGGCTCCACGAGTGGGCAGACGATTCCCGGCGCGAATGTCATTGTCCCGCAACAGGAATCATCAATACCAATGGCATGAACGTTCATGCCGCCGCCGGACCTGCTGCAGGACCCATCCGGGTCCGCGCGTTGTTCCTCTCGGACCTGCATCTGGGAACGCGCGGTTGTCAGGCCGAGAAGCTGCTCGATTTCCTGCGCGATTATGAGGCCGACCTGATCTATCTGGTCGGCGATATCGTCGATGGCTGGCAGCTCAAATCGAGTTGGTATTGGCCGCAATCGCACAACGATGTCGTCCAGAAACTACTGCGCAAAGCGCGTAAGGGGACCCGGATGGTCTACGTCCCGGGCAACCATGATGAGTTCATGCGCGACTTCTATGGCACTCACTTCGGAGGGATCGAAGTGATGGAGAAGTCGGTGCATGTGACCGCCAACGGCCGGCGGTTCCTGGTGATTCACGGCGACCTGTTCGATGTGGTGATTCGCCATGCGCGATGGCTCGCGCTGCTCGGCAATCGCGCCTACGACTTGGCAATCGTGGTGAATACGCACTTCAACAGTGTTCGCCGCTTGTTCGGCCTACCGTATTGGTCACTGTCACGCTGGATCAAACTCAAGGTCAAGAACGCCGTCAATTTTATTGGCGAATTCGAGAAGACGCTGAGCGGCGAGGCGCGCCGCCACCACGTCGACGGTGTCATCTGCGGGCACATTCACCATCCAGTGATCCGCGCGATCGACGGGCTCACTTACGTCAATTGCGGCGACTGGGTGGAGAGCTGTACCGCGGCTGTCGAGCATTTCAACGGACAACTTGAGATCATCGAGTGGGTTCAGCACGGATCGGCTTCGCTTCAGACTTGCGGCATGCAGAAACTGGTCCAGGTCATGACTTTGCCGGACAATGAGCGGGAAAGAGAGAAGCTCCCGCGCGACTGACGCCGCCGCTGCTATCTGGGTGACATCGAATCATCATAAGCGAAGACGCAGCGACGATGCTGAAATGCTCTATATTATGGAATGGCGAATGCGGCCTTAAAGAGAACGTTTCGGCCTCGCCGTTCATCACTTAAGTCGGAAACAAAATCTTGCGTGCGCCGGCGACGCTGCCTTTCGTATGCTTGGCGTCGCGCCGCTCCACGGTGTGCGCTGATCACGGCAGCCGCATCAGCGGCTGCCCCATCCGAATCGTTTCTCCTTCGCTGACGCCCTCACACATCGAAAATCCTTCTGGCGCAAACAGGATGATGGTCGAGCCGTGCTCGAACCAGCCCATCTCCTCACCCTTCTGAAGGCTCGTGTCGCACGCTAGCACGTTGGGCCCGCGATAGCGCAGGTGCAGCAGCACGTCGAGAAAATGCAGCCTGATGCTTGCCACCAGGATGGCCGCGACTGGTACCAACGTGACCGGATGACCGCCGGCGAGCGTCGTCGCGATCACGGCACGCTCGTTCTTACAAAATAGCTTCTCGATTCGTTTGAGCGCCACCGGGTTAACGTTCCAGGTATCGCCCGAGATGTAGATCACGCGCTCGACGCGGCAATCGTGGGGTGCGTGGAAGCGGTGATACATGGCCGATGTCAGCCGCAGCGTCACGAAGTGGCCGTTGCGATGGGTTTCCACCAGTTCCGAGTTACCGAGTAGGTCCGAGAGGGAATAGGGGAAGCCTTTGACCTGGTAGAGTTCGGTCCCTGCAACGGGACCGCAAGCGCCGACGATGGCGTCGCAGGGGCTGGTGAGAATTCCGGGGTTGGGATCGACCGGACGGGCGCCGTCCTTCAATTCACGGATAAAGCAATCGTGCATGCTGCGGAAGCGCGTATGTTTCGCCTCGCTCAGATCGAGCCCGGAAAACAGCCGCCACACCGCGATCGAGACATCGCGCACCAGCGGCTGCTCGATCTTGCTGAACCAGCCGATGAACAACGTTGCGAACCGGCGCGGAATGCGGTTGGTCAGCAGGAAGTTGAGGTTCTCCCGCGCAAACAGCCGTAGCATTCGGATTCGCATCGTCATGGTGCCGTAAAATCTCCCGCGTAAACATCGAATCGATGAACGACGGCGGGATGACATTGGTATTCTACGGACTCGGCATGACAGCCCTTGTTGGCTCGCTGATGACGCTCAAACGTCGGGTCGAGCTGTCGCGCGCCAAGCATCCCTCGCTGACGGGGCATGCTCGCATGTCGCGCCGTGTGGCGGCGTTGGTGCCGTTCTACGAGTATGATGAAAGCCGTTTCTTCTGCTCCGATGGCGCACCGGCCGAAGTGGCCACCCGCCGCCGCGATGGCTTTATGCGGTTGTCGGCGCTTTACCGGGAACGCTTTGGCGATACCGTCCGCCGCACCGCCGAGGCAGCCGAAGGCATCTCCGATCTGCAGTTCACGGAAACCTATCGGGTGCCGTTCCAGTACAGCCGCTTCGTGCGCGCCCACCTTCAGGTTGGCGCCTTCGTGGAGTCGTCCGACGGCGTCACCGTGACGGATCTCGACGGCAACCGATTCTACGACCTCACCGGCTCCTATGGCGTCAACCTGCTCGGTTATGACGCTTACAAGGAGATGATGCGGCGCGGTCTCGAGCGGGTGCACGATCTTGGCCCGGTGCTGGGCGCTTATCACCCGGTGATCGCCGGCAACGTTCGCCGCTTGCGGGCGATTTCGGGCCTCGACGAGGTTTCGTTCCACATGTCCGGCACCGAGGCGGTGATGCAGGCGGTGCGGCTTGCTCGCTATCATACTGGCCGCTCCCATCTGGTCCGCTTCTGCGGCGCTTATCACGGTTGGTGGGGAGATGTGCAGCCCGGCGTCGGTAATCCGGCTCCGGCGCGTGAAACCTATACGCTCAAGGATATGTCGGAGGATTCGCTGCGCGTGCTGCGCACCCGAACCGACATCGCGTGTGTCCTGGTCAATCCCTTGCAGGCGCTGCATCCCAACGCGGCGGCACCGGCGGATACGTCTCTGGTGTCAGGCGGGCGCTCCGCGCATTTCGACAAGGCAGCCTATGCCGAATGGCTGCGAAAACTGCGCGCGGTCTGCACCGAGCGCGGCATCGTCCTGATCTTCGACGAGGTGTTTGTCGGCTTTCGCCTCGCGCGCGGCGGCGCCCAGGAGTATTTCGGCGTGCGCGCTGACCTTGTGACATACGGCAAGACCGTCGGCGGCGGGTTCCCCATCGGGGTGGTCTGCGGCCGTCGCGACCTGACGAAGCGATTCCGCGAGGATCGCCCGGCCGACATCTGCTTTGCCCGTGGGACGTTCAACTCGCATCCCGCGGTGATGGGCGCGATGGACGAGTTTCTGCGCTACTTGGAAACGCCGGACGCGCAGGCGCTGTATCGTGACCTCGATGCCCTGTGGAACGGGCGCGCCAGGCAACTCAATAAGCTGCTGAGCGATCAAGACCTGCCGGTTCAGGTCGCCAACCTGTCGTCGATCTGGACGGTCTGCTATACGCGGCCGTCTCGCTACAACTGGATGCTGCAATATTACCTGCGCGCGGAAGGATTGGCGCTGAGCTGGATCGGCACCGGCCGCCTGATCTTCAGCCTGAACTACACGCAAGCCGATTTCGACGAGGTTGCCGCGCGCTTTGTCAGCGCGGCGCGGGCGATGGAGCGGGATGGCTGGTTCTGGTGCTCCCCCGCAGCGTCCAACCGGACGGTCAGGCGGAGCATCCTCGAGGAGATGATCGCGCACCGTCTTATGCCGTTGCGCGATCATCGCAGCTAAGGCGGTCCCCGGCGCTCAGGTCGCGCGGGGCAGCTCCTCCGCATCGTCGTCCAGCCATTTTTCGTCCGTGTGCGGGTCGATCAATTGGCCGCGCAGCAGGTGGTAGGGCGCGCGATGGTAGAGCTTGATGTCGTGGAATGGATCGGTGAGGATCTTGGTCAACCAGACCAGGCCGGTTTGCACGTCCCTGATGAAGAACAGATGGACGGTGCGGAAGATCAATCCGCCGATCCCGATGACCAGCCAGATCAGGGCGACGTGGCGGATGAATTCCGCATTGTCCGCGTGCGGCGTGAAAAGACCGAAGAACGTCGGGTCGAAGTACAACGGTATCGGCGACAGCGCCCAGATCGTCATCAGAATAACCTTGCGGCGCAGGTTATATCCGACCTTGATCTCCTCCTTGTATTCGTGCGTGGCGTGATTGTAGGCGTCGTATTCCTTTGGCTCGAAGAAGAAATGCCCGGCCTGGCGGGTCGTCATCGAAACCAGCCAGCCGACGAGCGCGGCAATCGCGGGATCCTTGAACATCATCACATAGGCGAACAGGAAGCTGATCGCGCTGACGAGATGGAGTGTTTGGTTGATTCGGCTGTGGTGGTAGTAACGATGATCGTCCCAGCGCTGAATCCTGAGAGCTTCCAGAAATCCGTTCATAACCTCTCCTCATCGTGCGGCATTGTTTGTGCTATGGCGATTCCATGTACCGGCTGTGACAGCCGGAAAAATGCCGCCGTGTTGGGCGGCGGCATCGGGGTCTTCAAGAGGCATATAGGTGCGAAGGCGATCAGCACGCGATACGGGTGTGTTGATGCGGCGCGAGCGCTTGTTTGCCTCCGATTTTGGCGAAGCGGATCAGCGAGAAATGGCCGAATGGCGGGACCGCGCGGCGCTCCACCAATGTGACGTCCGCTGTGCGCGCCGCCCAATTTGCGTAGCGCTCGAAGGAAAATTCCGACCGCCAACCGAGTTTGCGTGCGGCCGGCTGGAACCATTTTTCCAGCGCACGCCGAAGGCCAGCTTCAGCGCCGACCCGGCTCACCAGGATGATCTCACCGCCGGGCTTCAGTACGCGAACGAATTCGTCCAGCGTCGCCTCCGGATTGGGCACGGTGGTCACGACATGTTGCGCCATGACCACGTCAAAGGAATTGTTGGGAAAATCCATGTGCTCCGCATCCATCACGGCGAGCCCTTCCACATGGGTGAGCCGCAGTTGCTCCACGCGCTCGCGCGCCTTGGCCAGCATCGGCTCGGAGATATCGACGCCATAAATCGTATTCTTGTCCGAATACTCCGGCAGGGAGATGCCGGTGCCCACCCCGACCTCGAGAATACGTCCCCCGATTCGCTCGGCCGCCTCGATGGCCACTTGCCGTCCCCGTTCGAACACCGCGCCGAACACCGTGTCATAGACGGGCGCCCATTTGGCATAGGCTCGGGTGACGGTTTCTTGATCGAGATCGCTATGGGTCAGGTCGGTCATGCATTGTCCTTGCTTGATGCATCGGCGGTCACGATGCCGAAGATGGATTCATCGGTGCGCGGCCGCAGCGAGGTTGGTGAGCGCCGGGTGGGCGTGGCTGCCGCTGGCGACTTCTCGAAGATGTCCAATGAATTGCCGGGCGCTGTTCTCCCAGGAGTATTGAAGCGCGAAATTCCGGCATGCCTTGCGTGATAGCGTCAACGCCGCGAGGCACGCCATCCGAAGGTCGTCGTCAAGGACGCCGACCGGATGGCCGCCGATCACGTCCTTCGGGCCGGTGACTGGAAACGCCGCGATCGGCACGCCGCTCGCCAGCGCCTCAAGCTGCACCACGCCGAACGTGTCGGTGCGGCTGGGGAAAACGAAGGCATCGGCGGCCGCCAGGTGTGCGGCGAGTCTGCCGTTTTCCATCAGGCCGAGGAATTCCGCATCAGGGAAGCGCCGCTTCAACTCGTCTTCCTGAGGCCCGGTGCCGATGACGACCTTCGTTCCCGGTAAATCGAGCGACAGAAACGCCTCCAGGTTCTTTTCGACCGCCACCCGCCCCACACAGGCGAAGATCGGGCGAGGGAACGGCAACGCGATGGCGCGGTCCGGGCGGAACAGATCGGTATCGACGCCGCGGGTCCACCGGCCGATGCGGGCGAAGCCGCGCTCGCGTAGTTCGGCTTCGAGCGACGGTGTGGCCACCATCGTCACCGCCGCCGCGTTGTGGAATCGCCGCAGGGCGGCGTAGATCAGCCGCTCGGGGATGGGCCAGCGCGCCGCGATATATTCGGGAAAGCGCGTAGTGTAGCTCGTGGTGAAGGCCCAATTGCGGCGCCGGCAATAGGCGCGCACGCGATGTCCGATCGGCCCTTCGGTCGCGATGTGTATGGCGTCCGGTTTGGCCTGCTCAATCCGTCGGGCGATCTCGCGGCCACCCGGCAAGGCAAGGCGTAAACCCGGATAGCTCGGGAGCGGGACCGTCGGGAACCCATCCGGCGAGAGAAACTCGACCTCCACTCCAAGCGTTTTTGCGCTCCGCGCGAGCGAGGTGAGCGTACGCACCACGCCATTGACCTGTGGGTGCCAAGCGTCGGTCGCGATCAGGACTCGCATTGAAGTCTCTCGTGACGCTGATACGGCGACAGTCGCCGATTCGCTGGCGTCACCATTGCGTCGTCGTGTCTCAACCGTGTGACGGTCGGCGGCTTTCGCCAGACATCTACCGCTGTAACAAGGCTGTTACGCTGCGATGCGAGTTTCCGCGCGGATGTGACAGCCGATTCGGAAGCTCATTAGCGGATGCCGATACCAGACGTGACGACCTTCATCGCCCGGTCCGTTCTGAGGTGGGTTTGCTGGCGCAAGATCGGCTTTATCGTGAGCGTTCTGATCGTTGCCGCGGCAGGTGTCGCGCTGCTTTTCATCCTGCGCGATATCGACGTCGCGCGCGTACTCGCCGCTCTGGGTTCGAAGCCAGGGCATACGGTGGTTCTGGCCGGTGCGTTCGTCGGCATCGCTTATGTGACGTTGACGTTCTACGAATACTTCTCGCTGCGAATTATCGGATGTCATCATGTGCCGTATCGCGTCGCGGCTCTTGCAAGTTTCACCAGTTCCGCCATCGGGCACAGTCTCGGCGCTACGGTGTTCACGGCCGGCGCGGTGCGTTGGCGCATCTATTTGGTGTGGAGGCTGTCGGTCGTCGATATCGCGAGGCTTGCCTTCATCACCGGGCTTACGTTCTGGCTCGGCAATATCGTCGTGCTCGGCATCGGTATGGCTGTTGCGCCGGACGCGGCCGGGGCCGTCAGCCGCTTGTCCTCGCCGGTCAATCAGGCGGTCGGGCTCGCCGGCCTCGCGGCCGTCGCGGGCTATGTCCTTTGGCTGATCCCTCAAGCGCGAACGGTCGGCGCCGGCGCATGGTCCGTCACATTGCCGACAGCGTCGCTGACATTGGTCCAGATCGGCATCGGCGTGCTCGATCTTGCCGCCGGCGGCCTTGCTTTGTACCTGCTGCTGCCGGACGACCCGGAGGTGGATTTCCTCACCGTACTGGTGATCTACGTGACCGCTACGCTTCTCGGATTCCTGAGTCACGCACCGGGCAGTCTTGGCGTGTTTGAGGCCGCCATGCTGATCGCGCTGCCGCAATTCGCGAAAGAAGAGCTTCTGGCCTCGCTGTTGATCTTTCGCTGCCTCTACTTCGTACTACCGCTTCTGGTCGCGCTGCTGGTGATGGCGGTGCGGGAGCTGAGGCTGTCCGCGCGCTAGATCAAGACTGTGCGAAGTCTTGCGCTGGCAGGATCAATTGCCATGACGATTTCGATCACAATCGGCATCTGCGCGGCTGCGTCGGCATAGTTGAAGGAACGGATGCTCTCGTAGAGACTCTGGCCGATGCCGCCTGCGCCGACGATGCCGAGCGTGGTGGCCGAGCGCGCGTTGGTTTCGAGCGCGGGATAATTCACTTAACCTCTCGTGTTTCGACAACTTTCTTCCAGGTGCGATCGGGATTGAACCGGCTCATGCGCGACGCGAGCTTCTGCGTATCAGGACCCAAGTCCTTCTCATACACATCGCCATGATGATTGATCATGAAGGTGGCGATGCCGGAGTTGCCGTATTCGGCAGGCCAGGCGACAAGACCGAAGCCGCCGACCATCTTCCCGTCAACGACGTACTCCAACTCGCCGCCCGGCGCAGCCGGCCCTTGCCGCGTCAGGACCTTGAAACGATAGCCGTGATACGGCTCGCCCTTACCAACCCTGTAGCCGCGTTGGCTGGCGTCGGCGACGGCCTCTCCGATCGGGCTTTCCGGCTCGCCTTGGGCGGATGGCCAATAGAGACCGTCCTTTTTGCCGGGCCGGCTTATGATGCGCTGTGCGTAAACCGACATGCCATCCATCTTAGGCATGATGTCGGCGTAATCATTCTCGGCATCATAGAACGCGAGAGCGATCTGGATCGCCGCAAGCTCGTTCCGGCCGATCCGGCGGGCCAGGATCTCTTCGCGGCCGGCCTTGGTGTCGAACGACCAAGAGCCGTTCTTCTCGACCAGGGGGATCGGGAATGGGAAGTCGTCTTGCCCGATGACCAGCGTTGCCGACTTGCCATCCTCGCGTCTGATGCTGTGTTTGGCATCGTAGGCGGCGACGAACTCTTTACGTGTTTCCTCGTCCTGCACCTGATCGCCCGACGAGGCGATCTCCGCGGAGCCTGGCCCAAGCACGGCGATCACCTGCTGGCGATTGCCGGTGCGGGCAGCCGTCACAAGCGCATCGGCTGCCGACTCCGCGCTCTTGAAGGCTTGCTGGGCGTGCGCTTCGGGCACAACCAGGAACGCCGTCATCGCAATCGCCACTGCCGCGACGAAACGGAATGCGCCGATCCATTTGCAGATCATGGTCATGGAAGCCTCCGTTTCTCAGAACGCGGCAGCGGTGATGGGATGTGCGCACCGGATCGGATCCATTGGCCGTAGGTCTGGAATTTCAGGCCGATCCTGTCATAACGCACGCGCAGATAGCCATCAGGGCCACGCATGACGGCATTCGGCTGAACCGACTGCACCTCTTGCGCCATGACGCCGACGTAGACCTTGTCGCTGCCGTTGTAGGCGAAGCGATAGAAGCCCAGGCCGTTGTCGAGCGTGCCGATTTGCACGATGTCGTGTTTCAGGCGGATATCCGACCGCCGCCCACCGCCGCCACGGAAGCCACCGCCGCCGCCACCACGGAAGCCACCGCCGCCGCCACCACGGAAGCCACCGCCGCCGCCGCGGAAGCCCCCACCACCTTGGAAGCCCCCCATGCTGGCATGACCGCGCATGCTCTGCGCCATCGCGGCGCGGCCGCCACCGCCGACACCTGAGAACGCTGAGCCTCGGCCGCCACCGCCACGTGCAACGTTACGGGAGCGATTGCCACCTCCGCGATTGGCGGCCTGCCGCCGCTCGCCGCCACCCCTCGCACTGGGGCGATTGCCCGACGAAGAGCGAGCACGATTGCCTCCGCGATTGGCGGCGCGATTGCCGGCATCGCGACGCTGGCCCGCGCCGGGCCGGTTGCTCGGGTTGAGGACCTGTTTGCCGTCGCGTCCGCGGAAATCCATGCGATTTTTCGCATTATTGCGAATGTCATTGCCGCGATTGAAGCGGTTGGCGACGTTCTGATTGTTGTAGCGCACGCCGTGGCGATGATCGGGATTGTGCACCCAGTTGGCGTTGATGTTTCGATTCACATTGATGTTGTTGTTGCCCCAGTTGAAGCCGCCACCCCACCAGCCGCGGTTGGCGCCCCATATGCCGACGGCAATGCCCGCACCGAATGCGACGCCCGTCGCGATCACGCCGCCTGCGATCCAGCCCGGAGCCGGAGGAAAGTAATACGGCGGATATTCCGGATAGGGCCAAGCGCCATACACCACCGCCGGGTCATAATAGGGGACATAGACCGTCTCGGGCTGTGTCGGCTCGATGACGATGACCTGCTTGTTCGACTCGGTTCGGGTCGTGACTTTCTGCTCCTTGGTGCTTTGCAGCTTGTTGTTGGCTTGAGCTCTGGTACGAAGCCTTTGCACGGCATCCATGACGTCGGGCTGCTGCGCCAGAACGGTGTCGCCGAGCTTCTGCGTCCAGGAGAGCTTGGTGCTCATCATGCTAAGCACAGTCGGCGTTGCCGTGAGCTGTTTGACACTGTCGTCCCATCTTTGCTTGTCGACCGCAGCTTTGAGGGCATCACCCTTGAGGCTTTTGTTTTCGTCGGCCCAGCGGCTCGCCTCGACGACCTCCAGCGGATAAGTCGAGGCCATCAGCACGTTGGCCAGGAGCGCGTCCGGGTAAAGCGCGATCGGGGCAACCAGTTGATCGAGTTCTTCCGTTTTTAACGCCGGCGCCTGGGTTGGCTGGCTTTGTGCGAAGGCGCCGCTGGAAGCGGCAAGCCACACGATGAGTGCCAGCGCTCTCGAAAGAAGCCGCATGTTGTTCGCCCTTTCCTCTTACGCTTATGGCCGAAGGGAGAATCCTCACTTCCAATTCCACTTCATGGCCAACGATAGGTTTGGCCGTACCCGGGGTCGATTGGACCTGAGCCCAATAGGCTGGCTCCCGGAACGCGCTTAGCTTTCTCTGGAATGATTAGGTGCTGGATCTATGGCCTCCGCCCCTGGAACGGCGGCTGTTCAATCCCTTCAGCCCACTGACGCGCGTTCGCGCGGAGGTCAGATTTGACAAGGGCAAGCGCCGGTGGCTAGCAACCGGAAACAACGGCCGTGCGCATGGTCATTGGCTGGCAGCCATTGCGCCGCCGCAGAGGGTGGGCGGACCTGCATCTCGCCGTTCCGGACAGCGTTAGGCCTGTTTTTCTATATTTTTCGTAGCGGTGCTTACGATGTCCAGCAACTCCGTTCCATCGAATGGCTTGAGTAGAAACGCAATGGCGCCTGCAGATTGGCAGCGCTCGCGAAGGCCGGGTTCGTTAAATGCGGTAATGATGACGGTCGGGATCGCGATCCCAGTCCTGTTGAGATGACGCTGCAGGTCGAACCCGGTAAGGTCCGGCATGTGAAGGTCGACGACGAGGCAATCGGGCTTTCGAGTCTTGAGAGATTTAAGGAAATCGCGAGCTGAGCTGAAGGTCGTAACGTCGAAAGAAGAAGCCGACAGCAGCCGTGTCAGTGCCCTACACACCGATACGTCGTCGTCTACAACCGCGACATGAGTTGCAAGGGGCGACATAGCCATTGTTCTCAGGCAAAGCGGGTGGGCCGTCGAGTTGGCCAAAAGGGCAACATCATGTTCATCGGTGCTGCAACGGCTGCGACCCAACGCCCACTTGTTCCACCATGCGGACAAGATCCGCGACGCTACGAACCTCCATCTTGGCCATCATACGTCCGCGATGAACCTTGATGGTTTTCTCGACGGTGCCGAGCGTTGCTGCGATCTGCTTATTCAGTGCGCCGAGGACAACGTGATCGAGCACCTGTCGCTCACGAGGCGTCAAACGCGATAGCCGATTATTGATCGCCTCCTGCCTGTTGGCTGTTGCGCGTGCTGCCGCATCGTGTTCTTCGGCGCGCGCGATTGCAGACAATAACTCGTCGCGCCGGACCGGCTTGACGAGGAAATCGATCGCGCCGGCTTTCATGGCACGCACGCTGGCCGGAATGTCGGCATGCCCCGAAAGAAAAATAATGGGGCGTTTGATGTCCGCCTGCACCAGTCTCTGTTGCAGCTCCAAGCCGTTTACCTCGGGCATGGTAAGGTCCAGGATCGCGCAGCCGGGTATCGCCGGGTTGTGCTCTCGAAGGAAGTCGCTGGGCGAAAGGAACGTCCGGCTGTCATAACCGAAGGCACGGACAATTCTGGACAAGGCCGTTAAAACGCCTGGATCGTCATCGACCAGAAAAACAGAGAAACTCATGGCACGCTCCGTTTGATTGGATTTACGACATGGCCTCCTGCACCTTGAGAATCGGAAGCGAGAACGACGCGATGGCCCCTCCTGTTGGGTTGGTTGTGAGTCTCAGGGATCCGCCGTGCGCTTTAAGAATGGCTGAACATAAGGAAAGGCCCAGGCCGAGACCACGTTCCTTTGTCGTGAAAAAAGGCTGGAACAGTCGATCCTGGTGGGATTGTGAAAAGCCGGTTCCGGTGTCCGCTATTTGAACGAAAATATCCTCGTCGCCGAGGGCTTTTGCCGAAACGGAAACCATACGGCGCGAGGGAGCGATGTCGTTCAGGGCATCGAATGCATTCAAGATAAGATTGAGCATGACCTGTTGGATCTGAACCGGGTCGCCCAACACCAAAGGCAATTGTGGCGGAAGGCTACTGTTCACGCGCACGCGGCGCGTGACGAGTTCGTTATGCACGAGACGGAGTGTTGACTGGATGATTTCATTGAGATCGACGGGTTCGAAATGTGCCTCACTCTTTTTCAGAAGACCGCGCATTCGATGAATTACTTCGCCGGCGCGGCTGTCTTCTCCCACGATGTCCTTGATTGCGTCGATGGCCTCGGTGATCTGCGGCGGATCAGCCTGCAACAACAGGAGGGCTGCCTCGGCGTTTGACAGGATTGCCGTCATGGGTTGCGTGAGTTCGTGGGCAAGCCCAACCGATAACTCGCTGAGCATGGAAACGCGCATCAGATGCGAGATTTCCTGCCGTTGTTGTGCGAGCGCGAACTCGGCTGATTTCGCTTCGGTGATATCGGCGAACGTGCCGCTGGTTCGCCCGATCTTTTCGTGATTGCTTGCCGGTCGAGCGCGGCAGCGAAGCCAGCGGGTCGTGCCATCGGGGCGCACAATCCTGAATTCGCAATCGGCCAGCTTGTTTGCGGTGGCTGCGGTAAGGATCGTATTCTTGGCGTGCCGGCGATCGTCCGGGTGAATGAGGTTGATTACGGTATCTCTCGTTACGGGGCCGTGCGGAGGCAACCCCAGCATGGCTCGGCCGTAGTCAGTGATCCAGAACGGGGCGTTACGGCCGTCGGTTTGCCACATGCAGACATCCGCCGACGCAGCGGCAAGCGACATTCGCTCTTCGCTGTCGCGTGTGGCTCGCTCGGCATGCCGTGTTTCTTCGATGGAGGCACCTAGCAGGATAACGGGTATCGAGAATCCGATCAGGAAGGCCTGGATGGCCAGGACGCTGGTTTCAGGGGTGCTGGTCAGAAACAGGCTCGGCGCGCTCAATGCCCGCCCGATGAGGACGGAAGCCACGACCAACACGGTGCCGGCGGCGCCGAAGGCTCCGAAACGGATAACGCCCCAAAGGATGAGCGGCAGCGGCAGATAGAGCAGCGTCGGGAGGAATGCGGTGGGGAGGTCCGCCTCACGGATTTGAAAGGAAACGGTGCAAACGGTTCCAAGCATCAAAGCCAGCAGCGATAACTCAATGCAGGACCGGGCCGTAAACTGCGATCGCAGTTGGCCGCGCAGATCGCCCAGCAAGATCATGACGATCGGTGCGAGCGTCATGCTGCCAACGGCGTTGGACAAGTACCAGAACGCCCACGAACTCCAGTAACCGACGACCGAGCCGCTACTCATCAGAGGGACGAACGCGCCGCCAAGCGCCGATACCATCGGGCTGACGACCGCTGTGATCAGCACATATATGCAGGTCTTTTGGATGCTGTTGAACCAAGGAGGGTTGCCCAGGATGTATTTCACGCCGGCGGCATTGATAACGGCGACCATACAATTCGTTGCAAACGCTACCAGCAACTGCAGTGGCTGCATGCCAACGCCGAGTTCTGCGATGACATGTGCAGGGAATGCGGTTGCAATGAAAAGCCACCACCGCTGTCGTGGTGAAAACAGCAGTACGCAGAACAACACGATGTTGGGTGGCCATAGCGGTGCAAAAATCCTGTCGGAAAGCGTACCGACCAGGAATGCTGCTTGCGCGCCGCCGTAATAGGCCAACGCTGCGAGGGCAGGCATCTGCAAGTCGCGCCCAAGCGATGAAAGCCGCCGTGGGACTGAAAGCGACGGTGCAATGCTCATGCCGTATCTCCACACGAGGTGGCAATGGCTAAACCGGGCTTTGGCCGAAAAGGTTGCGTTTGCAGGAGGCGCCGGTTGGCCGAGAGGCTTGTGACCGGCGGGCGCCCAGGCCAATAGATGGGAAGGCAGGGCGCAACAATCAGCTCAAAACGACAGCGATGCGCCTGACACTGGTGCTGAAGCCTGAAAGCGGAAAGCGCTGGCCTCATTTGCTGGGCCTCGTCCGCGTATTGTCCAGCATCGAAGCGAACCGATACCCGGCGCTTCAAAATCCCGGAGCATTTCTGATTCTATCAAACCTTTGTTCTTGCGGTCGAGAGCTTCGGGTGCATGGGAATAAACCCGTTTTTTGCAATGCCGTTGAGATCTATCGAAGCATGAATTCGCTTCATTTGTAGCTATACCTTGTGCCAAGCAATCATCGCCCGACATACCCTGAGAGGCTTGGTACTTCAGTCCGGGTTCCTTCTTTTCGTACGTATAACAACGAGATAGAGGCCGCCTTTCCTCGTTCCGTGGCGTTGAGCCAACCCCGCGTCCATAGAAATGTCCATCTCAGTCATTTGGCTTAACTCCATTCCGGTTGCGATATCAGCCAGCGGTATCGGGCCGCGGTCCCCTTTACACCTGATGGGCCTCGCCGAGACTGATCCCTGTGTGCGTTGCTTGCCTGGCGCACCCGGATCGATGTTGCGCCGGCGTGCCCTTGCCTTGCCCGTTAGCCTGGGGAGCGCGCCGGGGATGAACTCAGACTTTCATCTGATGAAGGGGTAGCCGGCTTGGCTCCTTGGGCTAAAATCCAATGCAGTCAGGCCGGTGTCTCCTTTGAAATGCTGGTGAAGGTGGATGTCTGCTTTTGCGCTGCAATCCAGCGAGCCGATGTTTCATTTGACGGGCGATTGGGCATAATAGGGGCAAGCGGATCGTTGGATCTGCGTCCAGCTATAATCGACCAAGAACGTGCGTAAGGTGTACCGGGAGGAGGGCGCCATGAACGTTCAGGACGTCGGCATGCCGGCCAAATCTTCAATCCGGCAGGCCCTGGCTGCATTCGCATTATGCTTCGCTTTATTGATAACAACTCATCGGCCCGCCAGAGCGGACCAGGGCGGAATCAGTTTCTGGCTGCCGGGGGCTTTTGGCAGCATGGCGGCGACACCGCTGGTGCCGGGTTGGTCCCTTGGCGCGATCTATATCCATTCCGATGTAAGTGGCGGCGGCGATGTCGCGGCCTCCCGTGCGATCCGCTTCGGCAACGCAACGACCAATCTCACGGTCAACCTCGATGCCGAGTTGAAGGCGCGGGCGGACATCGGAATTCTCAGCCCGAGCTATGTGTTTGCATCGCCGGTTCTTGGCGGGCAATTGGCGGTGAACGTACTGGCGATCTATGGGCGGCAGCAGGCAAACATCGATGCCAATATCACGGGTGCGCTTGGCCCGATCGGATTTGCGACGGAACGTCATATCAGCGATGAACGAACGGCTTTCGGCGATGTGTTCGTCCAGCCCACGCTTCGCTGGAGTCAAGGCGTGCACAATTACATGGTCTACGGCATGGTGAACCTGCCGGTCGGAGCTTATGACTCGTCGCGCCTCACCAATCTGGGGTTGGGTCATTGGGCGATCGACAGCGGCGCCGGCTACACCTACTTCAACCCCGCAACCGGCAACGAATTTTCCGCCGTCACCGGCCTGACCTATAATTTCAAGAACCCGAGCCTCGACTATCAAAACGGCGTAGACTGGCACCTGGACTGGGGCACGTCTCATTTCGTGACCAAGCAATTCCAGGTGGGCTTGGTCGGCTACGCCTATCAGCAGCTCTCCGGCGATAGCGGCTCGGGGGCAACGCTCGGCGGTTTCAAATCGCGCGTCTTCGGTGTGGGCCCGCAGGTCGGCTTTCTATTCCCGGTGGGGGACATGCAGGGCTATCTCAACATCAAGGGCTACAAGGAGTTCGGGGCCGAGCACCGGCCGGAGGGCTGGAATCTCTGGTTGACCTTCGCCGTTTCGCCGCAGCCGCCAAAACCAGCGCCCACATCGACGCATCTGGTGCACAAGTAATCGGGCGATTTTCTCGCGCTGGCGGTTCGGCCGTGACTCCCGGTCCGAATTGGGGTTGATGGTGGGCGGCAGGCGGGCATCGCGCGCGGCCGATGCTTTCGTCTGCCGCAGATGCCGGCGAGCCGTACTCACTTGCGATACGAAGGCGCGCCGCAACCAAGCGCCCGAGAGCTGGTCCGCGGCATACAAACGCTGCTCGAGCCGGGCGCTCTCATGATCGAGACGCGCATCGTGTGCCGCGGCACGGGACGCACTCACGGTGTATTGTGGCCCCGCCGGCTCGCAGTGTCGAAGCCATTGCAAGAAAACAGCTTAGTGTCGCGAGCGTTGCCGCGATGGGCCGTTCGGCGCAAAGATTTGAAGGCTCAACATTCGGAGTCGCGATATATGGCGAGACGTTGCCGAATATCGGTCCGAGCCGCGCGCGCCAGCCTTGGCAGCAACCACGCCGTGCCGCCCACGGCGACGGCGGTCAAAAGCAACAAGCCCCGGTGATCGAGAAGATAAAGCATTGTGCACCGTGTAAGGGAAACCACTGCGGCGTCGAATTGATGGGCGGCAGGACTATCGGAAATGCGCAGTGTGACAGGCTCGATGCGGGCCACCTTGGTGGACTGCCGCTTCACATTCCACCAGGCCACTCCGATGGTGCATGGAAATCATCGCTTCGGATTGAGGCTGAGGTTAGCCAATTGATCGGACGCCGACTATTGGCCAAGGGCCAACAAAGTTGGCGCGTTGCGGTCGAGTAAACAGGTTGGACCTCAGTCCAATAAGCGCCCGCCGAGCGATCCCGTAGCATGATGGCGACGTCAGCAGTGACCGTGACATAAATCGCCATGCAACAGTCATCGAAGTGTCGGCATAAGGCTCGGAAAACGCGATATCAGCGCGTCGTCAGAGTGTTATCGATGGCAGGGATGGTGGCATATTTCGCATCGAGCGCACATGCTCAAGTGCCGTTGTCGGCTTGTGTCAATGCCGACGGTTTCAGTGATGTGCACGAAGCCATCGTTTGTTGTAAATCGCATCCCAATTTGAAAATCGTTCGGACGATCAAGGTGGTTCTCGACCGCGAGAAGCGATAGGCGGGCCGCGATGGACGCCAACCCACGGACAGTCGAGCGTATTGCGCCGGTTTCGCCGGGCCGGGCGGCCGAAATCGGCATGATCTGGATACCCGGCGGCACATTTCGCATGGGTTCCGACCGGCACTATGCCGAGGAGGCGCCAGCCCATCGCGTGACTGTTGACGGATTCTGGATCGACCGGACGCCCGTGACCAATCGTCAGTTCAAGGTGTTCGTCCAAGCGACCCATCACAAGACGACTGCCGAGGTGCCACCGGATCCGAAGCATTATCCGGGTGCGAAAGCCGACATGCTTTACGCGGGATCGCTGGTGTTCTCGCCGCCAACCAGCGGTCCGGTGGATTTGCACGACTGGTCCCAATGGTGGCGGTACGTGAAGGGCGCCGACTGGCGCCATCCTTACGGGGCCAAGAGCAACGTTTATTCCGCCGAAAACCATCCGGTTGTGCATGTCTCCCATTCCGACGCCCAGGCCTACGCCGCCTGGGTTGGCAAGGAACTCGCGACGGAGGCCGAATGGGAGTTTGCTGCTCGAGGCGGACTCGACGGTGCTGAGTTTGCCTGGGGCGATGAATTCATGCCGGGCGGCAGGCATATGGCCAACACTTGGCAAGGGGCGTTTCCGTGTCAGAACCTCAATGAAGACGGTTTCGAACGCACGTCGCCTGTCACGGCCTTTCCGCCGAACGGCTATGGTGTTTACGACATGATCGGAAATGTCTGGGAGTGGACAGACGACTGGTATTCGACCAAGCACGAGGCCGATGCGCCGAAGGCGTGCTGCATCCCCGAGAATCCTCGCGGCGGGCAAGAGGAGGCCAGCTACGATCCTTGCCAGCCCCGCATCAAGATCCCTCGCAAGGTGATCAAAGGCGGATCGCACCTTTGTGCGCCCAATTACTGCCGCCGCTATCGTCCCGCGGCCCGCCACGCCGAGGCGATCGATACCTCCACGAGCCATCTTGGCTTTCGTTGCGTGCTGCATGGATCGCCCCCGGCAGAGGCATCGCCTTAGGGATGAGCTGCCCTTCGTGCGTTCGTTGCAACGCCATGCGGCGGGTAGAGGGTGACGTTGAATGCGCGACCGAATTAACGCGGTGCGGAAGGAGGCTTGTCATGATCGATGGAAGCCGCCGAACGATTGGTTGGCGCTCTGCGATCGCGCTGGCAGCCACGGTCGCGTCAATTCTGTTCACCTCGGTTTTGGCCACGCGTTCTGCTTGGGCGCAGCCGAATCCGTTGCCATCCTGGAACGATGGTTCGGTGAAGCAATCCATAATCGACTTCGTTGCCCGCGTGACAACACAGGGTGGGCCTGACTTCGTTTCTGTGCCTGAGCGCATCGCCACCTTCGACAACGATGGCACGCTCTGGTGTGAGCAGCCGGTCTATTTCCAAGTTGCTTTTGCATCCGGTCAGATCAAGGCGATGGTGCCGAAACATCCAGAGTGGAAGAGCAAGCAGCCGTTCAAGGCTGTACTCGACAAAGACATAAAGGCGCTTGCCGCGACGGGCGATAAGGGAGTCCTGCAAATTATCGCCGCTACGCATGCCAGGATGACGACTGCTGAATTTTCCAAGAGCGTGTCGGATTGGATCGGAGACGCCAAGCATCCGCGATTCAACAAGCCCTACACCGATCTCGTCTACCAGCCTATGCTGGAATTGCTTGCCTACCTTCGCGAGAATGGCTTCAAGACATTCATCGTCTCAGGTGGCGGCATCGAATTCATGCGTCCCTGGACAGAACGGATTTACGGCATTCCGCCAGAACAAGTGGTCGGTTCCTCAGGTGTGGTCAAGTTGGAGATCGGGCCCGATGGAAAGCCGACGCTCGCGAAGCTCGCCAAGGTGGAATTCGTCGACGACGGTCCAGGAAAGCCGGTGGGTATTAATCGTTTCATCGGCCGACGCCCCATTTTCGCTTTTGGAAATTCGGATGGCGATCTCCAGATGTTGCAATGGACAGCGGCAGGCAATGGCGCGCGATTTATGGGAATCGTGCACCACACTGATGCTGCACGCGAGTATGCGTATGATCGGAAATCTCCGATAGGAAAACTCGACAAGGCGCTTGATGAAGGCACGGCCAAGGGGTGGACGATCGTCGATATGAAGCGCGATTGGCGCGCCGTATTTCCGGAGCGCTGAAATTGGTCATTATTATTTCTCTAGCCTGCGTGTATGCGGACCGATCCGGGCTTTCGCCTCGCTCAGGTTCGTGCGGTTGGCCACGGGTGAGCGCGCTGTCCGCTCCAGCGCCTCCACGTTTGACGAACAGCGCCAGCGGGGCCGAAATGAGTCTCGCTCAACGCGATGGGATCAATAGCAAGCCGGCTGTTCTACAGCTGGTAGCCGAATTGTTTTATCCAACACCGCTATCCCGACTAACATTTTCTGAATTGAGCGTACGACGCAGAATGATTGTATTTATAAACGTGCCATGGGCTGCGGTCGCTGTGAGGCGTGCTACATAACGCTTCCGCGCTGCCACCAGATTTCATTCTGGTATCCATCCAGAGCATCAATCGAAACATCCGCCGCAACGCGCCGTCGCCTCGGCAGCGATGCTTTGCGCCATGCGGAAAGCCGACAATACAAAGGAGATCGCACCATGATGACCCGTAGAGACTGGCTCGCTGCCACGGCCGCCCTCGCTATGACCGCCAGCCCGGCATTGGCGCAGGAGCGGGACAAAATTCGGATCGGCTATTGGACCAGTGGCTTTAGCGTCGGGTTCGGCGCGGTGTTCCAGCTCGGCGAATTCCTCGAGAAGCAGGGTCTGCAACCGGAGTGGATTCGCTTTGCCGATGTCAACGGGCCGACCAAGGCGGTGATTACCAATTCCATCGACGTGGCCCAAGGCGCGCCGGTCGCCGGCGCCTTCAGTCTTGCTCTCCAGGGTGCACCGGCCGAGGCCGTGCTCGCCACACAGATTGCCGAGGCCACCTTCGTGGTGAAGGATGATTCATCGATCAGGTCGATCCAGGATCTCAAGGGGAAGAAGATCGGCATGTCGCCGGTCGGCAGCTCGACCTACGCGCTGATCGCGGCTGTGCTGGAACGCAACTTCGGCCTCAAGCCCAGCGATTACACGCCGGTCGGCGGCAACGAGGGGCAACTCGTCCAATTCCTGCAGCGCGGCGATATCGACGCCGCCTCGCTGCGCGCGGTGACGATTGCCTCGGTATCGGGGCTTAAGCTCCGTGAACTCGGCCATCTGGTCGATGAATGGAAGAGGATGAACAGGAGTAGCGCACCGCCGATCCTTGCGGCTGCGCTCGTCCACAAAGGATTTGCGGAGAAGAATCCAGCCGCCGTGACGAAGTTCGTGCGCGCCATGATCGAGGCGACGAAGTTCGGCAGCGAGCACAATGCGGAAGCCGCCGAAATGCTGAAGAAAGCGAGCAATCTCGACGTCAAAGACGCCACGTCCTACGCTCAACTGTGGAACCAGATTTATACCGCTACATTCGAACCGGCTGACGTCGAAGCTCTCAAGGCGATGGCCGAAATCTTTCGCGTCAGCGGCACCATTAAAAGCACGGTGCCCGCAAGCCTGTTCAACACCTCGTTCTATGAGAAGGCTAAGCAGACAAGGTGATGCGTGTGGAGTGATACGGCATCTGCAATAGCCTCGGAGAATCCCGCCTGGACGGCACCCCATCCATGCCGGCCGAATTGCTTACGCGGCGTTCCGATTGTGCAGATGGGGTTGCCGCGCTCAATGTGCATCGCGGTTGCAGAACGGCGGCGTTCTACTTCTCGGTATATTATATAGGGTAGGGGCTATTTCCCCGCTCGAAAGAAACCGCAGCGGCGATCATGAGCCGTGGGTTTGCCACTCGCCGCGTCGCGTGATTGACGCCACTATCCATCCGGATCGCTTTCCGCTATGGCAAATTGAGCGGACATTCCGGTTCCCACCGCGGCGCGGCTCGGCGCTTAACGACTGCGGGAAGGTTCGCACGCAGAGAGCCGGTGGGTAGAGGGAGAGGTTTTGTGCGTTTTCTGGTTTCAATTGTGTGCGTTTTGCTGGCCGTGGGATCTGCCGTTGCACAGGAAGCGTACCCGGATCGACCTGTACGGATCGTCGTGGGTTGGGCGCCCGGCGGCGGTGTCGATCTTGCCGCGCGGGTCATCGCCAGGAAGCTTTCGGCCAAATGGGGTCAACAAGTCTTCGTCGATAATCGGACGGGGGCGACGGGGCTGGTGGGAGATAGCGCGGTCGCCCGAGCCGCTCCGGATGGCTACACCCTCCTTATCGCGGTCAACGCGGAAGTCACCAGCAATCCATACCTGCAGCCTGACATTCCGAAGTATTTCGAGAATGATCTCGTTCCCGTCATCCTGGCATACTCGAACCCAATGGCGGTTGCGGTCAATGCCAAAGGAGATATCAACTCTCTCGCCGATTTGGTGACGCGAGCCAAGGAAAAGCCCGGCGTGTTGAACTACGCCACGCCGGGCACCGGCTCGATCCCGCATTTGGCTGGCGCATTGTTCTTCGATATGGCCGGAATAAAGTTGACGCAGATCCCTTATCGAGGGGGAGCGCCCGCAGCGACTTCGACTGCCGCAGGGGATACGAATGTCGCTATCGTTACAACGAGTACGGTCAACCCATTTGAGAAGTCCGGGCGATTGAAGGTGCTGGCCATCACGTCATCCAGTCGTATCGCCTCCGAACCGTCCTGGCCGACGATTGCAGAACTCGGTTACCCGGGCTACGAGGTCAATCTGTGGTCGGGTCTTTTTGTGCGTAAAGAGACGCCTGCCGCGATTGTGGCCAAGCTCGAACAGGACTTCCGCGCCGTCATTGCCGATCCCGAAGTCATCAAGCAGTTCGAAGGTCTGGGTGCCGAGCCCAGTAAGCTTTCGCTTGCGCAATTCAAGAGCATGATCGCCAAGGAGATCGCCAGCTATAAGCGCATCATTGAATCGACTAAGATGCAGATTGCGAAATGAGCGAGCCGTTGCTCTCTTGCCTTCGAGTTACAAGCCCTCATCCATACATCCCGGCGATCCAGTAAGCGGTGTATTCAGCATGCCGACCAGCCAGTCAGAGACGCCATCTGCGCCGATTTTCCCGAAGTATAAGGCCGCCGCCGTTCAGGCGGCGCCGGTCTTTCTGGATTTGAAAGCCAGCCTCGACAAAGCCTGCTCCCTGATCAAGGAAGCTGGTGCGAATGGCGCAAAGCTGATTGCCCTCCCGGAGGCGTTCATTCCGGGCGGCCCATACTGGGCTTGGTACATGCCCGTGCGCGAGGGCAACCGCATGTCCGCTGAGCTTTATCGAAATTCGATAGAGGTGCCCGGTCCTGCGACCGAAATTTTAGGCGCTGCCGCGCGTCAGGCCGACGCCTACGTCGCTATCGGCGTCAACGAGCGAGACGGCAAGACAATCTATAATAGCTTGCTGTATTTCGCGCCGGACGGAACGTTATTCGGTAAGCATCGAAAGTTCCGGCCGACCGGCCCCGAAAAGCTCGTGTGGGGCGACGGCGACGGCAGCACGCATAAAGTCTACGACACGGCGATCGGCCGCCTCGGTGGCCTGATCTGCGGCGAGCATGCGATGTCGTTACCGGGGTATACGCTGGCGGCGATGAACGAACAGGTTCACGTCGGTGCGTGGCTGGGGTTCACCCTTGCCGATTCGTCATTCGCCGAGGTCTGTTCGCGTTACCATGCGATGGCTTACAACGCCTATGTCGTGTGTAGCCAGATGATTATCGGGCAGGATGTCTTCGACCGGATCGGCGTCGACAAGGGTAAACATGCACCCAGGGCCTGGAGCGGCATTGTCGAGGGCAACACCGGGAAAATCCTCACTGACTCGCTCGGTGGCGAGGAGGAAGGCATCGTGTACGCGGAGATTGATTTGAGTTCGGTCATTCCGCGCTACTTCGGCCGTGAAATCGTCGGCCACTATTGGCCGAAACCCTTCACGGTTCTATTCGACGACAGCGAACGCAGGCCGATGGTCCGGGTGCGCGGAGGCACGGCTGAGCGACGTGCCGATGCGTATGACCCCGGGGTCGAGGATGTTCGGCAGCTCAACGACGACAAACGCTATTAACCTGGGTAACGCCAACGCCTTCACTCGGAGACAACCGCATTGGCGTCAGCCCAAGTCCGATAGCCTGCTACGCCGGAACGGCAGCGGACTTGCCGGGAATCCACTGCCGGGTCACAGTGTGCTTGCCGTTGAGAAACAACTGCTCCTCGATAATCGTCGACTTGCGGAGCGTCGCGAACACCGGGCAGCGCCGCGCGACCATATCCGCCATCTCAAGCAAGCTTTCCGGTCGCAGGTCGGGCTGCGTCACGTGATATTGCGTTTCGATCAACGTCAGGCCGGAATCGACCTCTTCAAGATATTCCCCGCGCCAGGTGAATCGTCCGACCGCAGTGATCTTCAGGTCCGCGATTGGCGTTTTCGTTAGCGCCGCCCAGCGCATGCACCACATTTCCTGGCAGCTCAGCATGCCGCCAATCACATAGTCCATTGGTCGCGGATGCAGCGCGCCGCCGCCGGCGTCAATTCCTGCATCGACACGGAACGTGAACTCCCCTGTAGCAACCTCGCTCGCGAGATCGCCGATCACGCGAAGTTCGGCCTTGCGCGCGCGGTCCGGTGTCTTCGTGCCATTGCGCAAGTCCTGCTGTGTGCGAGTGATGGCTTTTTCGAGACGGGTGAAGTCGGCGATCATTGACATGGTCATTTCTTAAAGTTTGCACAGGTGATGTTGGTGATGTGAGTCGAGTGGTGACGCTACGGCGTGCTCATGGCTTCGCTTGCGGCGCATTGATCATAGCTGACCAATTCACAGCTTGCAGTCATGCGTGCGGCAATTGGGTGGTGAGTTTGCCGCGTGCTTCAGCCGCAAGCAGAAAGGCTCGGCCAGCATTGCGAACGCGCCTGCCGTCAGGGCCAGTCGTCTCAAAGCCGTCAGGGCCAGTCGTCTCAAAGCCATCACGGTGTCCTTCGTTTGGGGCCGATCAAGTTCTTGCGAGGCTGCGGGGGAATGAAACCATGTGTCGACCGGGCGGCACGAACCTGATGGCGCTCAAGCGCCGGCGAATGATCCTATCGTATGTCGTCTTAAACTGACATGTCAATATAACATTGAAGGTGAGGGCGCGCTCGATCACCCTTTTGAAGGGTGCACGGCGTGCTGTGACGCGTAATGCATCGAAGTTCATCTTAGATGTTATCTTGACATGTCACATTGAGATATGTTCGAAGGAGAACGCGCGATCCGTTGCCGACCGTGCGCGAATCTGGGGGGTGTCGTGATGGATGCGGCTTTCCCCTTCAGGTGGCGTCTTCGGATTGATGTTTGCGCGCTCCCCGTGATCGTGCGGCGAGACTGAATGAATGATTTGCGGCCCGAAGGACGTCATCCGGGAAAGCTGAATACGGCGGTGTCACCACCGCAGAGAGCTGGAAACCAACCGGGAAAATAGATCGTGGCACTCAAGGCATGATCGAGAAATCGCTGCTGCAAAAACGGTAAGGCAAACAGGGCGGGTGCGATGAAGCGAGTACAACGGTTCGGCGCCCGCTGAGAAAACAGCATCAAGTCGGCGATCGGCAAACCGTCGGGGTTACGAGGCTTATGCCATTCCATCCTCCGTTGGAGGTTTCGACGTCTACGCCGCAAGGTTCTGGGTTTGGGGTTCGTTTATCGGAGAATCGAGGAATTGATGCGCATTCTGAGTTTGGGTGCCGGTGCGATCGGGGGCTATTTCGGCGGAAGGCTGGCCGAGGCGGGGAGGGACGTGACGTTCCTCGTTCGCGAGAAACGTCGGAAACATCTGACTGAGCATGGCCTTCGCATCGAAAGCGTGTTCGGCAATTTCGAAGGATCGGCGAAAGCGATAACGGAATCTGAGATCGACGGTCCGTTCGATGTCATCCTTCTCACTTGCAAGGCTTACGATTTACCGTCTGCGATAGACGCGATTACGCCGGCAGTTGGCAAAGATACCGCCATCCTCCCGCTCTTGAACGGTGTGGCGCATATCGACGTGCTGAACGATAAATTCGGCCGTGAAAAAGTGCTTGGTGGCGTGGCGAAAATTGCCGCAACGGTGACGCCGGATGGGACCATCAAACATCTTAACGATTGGCGATATGTGACGTTCGGCGAGCAGGATGGAGCGGTAACGCCAAGGGTTCAGGCGCTTGCCGACGCTTTCGATAAGAAGTCCGTCGTCGCGAAGGCTGTCCCGGACATCTTGCAGGTGATGTGGGAAAAGATCGTCCACCTTTCCACGGCCGCCGGCATGACATGTTTGATGAGAGCCAGCGTCGGCGAGGTTGCCCGAACCGATGAGGGCGCGGCCATTATGACGGAGTTTCTTGAGCGAAATGCTGAGATTGCGGCTCGGGAAGGTTTCCGTCCGTCAGAAGGATTTATGGCGGAATATCGGAAGTTGTTCTCGGACAAAAGCTCGGCGTATACGGCGTCCATGCTTCGCGATGTCGAGCGCAAGGGTCCCATCGAGGCCGATCACGTCCTTGGCTTCATGCTTCAGAAGGCCAGGCTTCATAACGTCGACGCAACGCTCCACCGCGTCGTCTATGCACATCTCAAATCGTATGAACAGCGGCGTGCCGCTGGCCGTTTGTGAGGCAGAAATCAATGACGACCGAGTATCGTATTGCGGTGATTGCCGGGGACGGGATTGGGCAAGAAGTCATGCCCGAGGGTATCCGCGTGTTGGAGGCGGCGGGCCGCCGCTTCGGTATTTCTTTTCGATGGGATGAGTTTGATTGGTCCTGTGCGCGATATGTCCGGACTGGGCAGATGATGCCTGAGGATGGTCTTGATCGCCTGAAAGATTACGATGCGATTTATCTCGGCGCGGTCGGATATCCGGGAGTCCCCGACCATGTATCGCTCTGGGGGCTGTTGATTCCGATCCGGCGCGGGTTCGATCAATATGCGAATGTTCGCCCGGTGCGACTGATGCCGGGTGTCGTAAGCCCGCTGGCCAACCGCAAGCCCGGCGATATCGACATGCTCATCGTTCGCGAGAACACAGAAGGTGAGTACTCCGACGTGGGGGGCCTCAAGGAGGCGGGGACGGAAAGCGAGCGTGTGGTTCAAGAGAGCGTCTTTACGCGCAAAGGCGTGGATCGGATCATGCGTTACGCATTCGAAGCGGCGTCGCGCCGACGCGGGCATGTCACCTCGGCGACGAAGTCGAACGGCATTGCGATAACCATGCCCTACTGGGATGGGCGGTTCGCCGAAGTGGCCAAACAATTCCCTTCGATAAAGACAGCGCAGTATCATATCGACATCTTGGCGGCGCAATTCGTCCGCAACCCGCAATATTTTGACGTCGTCGTTGGCTCCAATCTATTCGGCGATATCTTGTCGGACCTTGGGCCTGCTTGTGCTGGGACAATCGCCATCGCGCCGTCGGCCAATATCAACCCCGAGCGCTTGTTCCCGTCGATGTTCGAGCCGGTGCATGGTTCCGCGCCGGATATTTTCGGCCGGAAGATTGCCAATCCGATCGGTCAAATCTGGTCGGGAGCAATGATGCTTGAGCATTTGAACCACGTGGACGCCGCCAGGGCGGTCGTGGGAGCCATTGAGACGGTGTTGGAAGGTGGTCCCCATAACCCGGACCTTGGGGGCAAGGCCTCTACGGAGGAGGTCGGCAAGGCCATCGCCGCGGCAATTTGACTGGGTTTTCCGAATCGTGGGAAAAAAGCTCTGGTGGGGGGAGCGGACACGCACGTCTTGCGCGCTGCGCGGCGTCCCAGCCGCGGTAGTGTCGCTGCGCGGTAGCCGTTTAGGTCCCAGTTAGAGCCAATTGTAATGCAGAAGAGAAAAAGCGCGTTGCGGAAGCAGGCGCTCTCGGCGTCGGAACAGGCTTATAACGGCATCATCGACTTGGTCCTGCATCATGAGTTGCGGGCCGGAGAGAGGACGTCGGTCAATCAGCTTGCGGAGCGGCTCAATCTGGGGCGTACCCCGGTGAAGGAAGCCATCACCCGTTTACAGACCGAAGGCTTGCTTTCGGTCGCGGGGCGCAGCGGCACGGTGGTCAACCAGATCAATCGGCAGGAAACCAAGCAGTTGTTCGCGCTGCGTCGGACTCTTGAGGATTTTGCCGCCGATGATGCCGTCAAGAACGTAACGGCCGAGCAGCTCCGGCGTCTCAGGCAACTGACCCAGGATATGCATCCCCGCTCGTTCGACCCTGACAGTGTGACGCGGTCGACCGCCGAATTCGTTCGAGCCAATGTCGAATTCCACGCACTGATTATTGCTGCCACCGGCAATCATTTTCTTTTACGGATCTATTCTCAGATTCAAATACAACTGCAAATCGTTACTTATCTCGTTCATCGCGGTTACGATCCGAGGGCTTCGGAGCGGCGTCAGCGCGAGCACGAAGAGATACTGAAAGCGATGACGGCGCGAGACAGCAAGCAGCTGAAAGTGGCGCTGAGGGCGCACGCGCGAACAACTGAAGAAGCGATCTTGGAAACCATCAAGGTTTCGAGGTCGCCGGCCGAGCGCATAATGGCGCTGGCGTAGTTCTGGAAAACAGATCAAGCGTGCAACATTGGATTGCCCCGTCGCAGTCGGATATCACGACCTGAAGTTTTCTTCGGTCGGATCGCCGGCAAAGGAGTAACGGCGTTCCCACGCATCAATCGATGCGAATCCGTGGTGGCCCCGTTTCAAACCGGCCGATAACACGAGCGAATGGATATCCGTCCTCAGCAATGGCGTGCGTAAGTGCGCTGGCTTGTTGCGGATCGGAGGCGATGAGCAGTCCGCCCGACGTTTGTGGGTCGGTTAAGAGGTTTCGCTGCCAGCCTGGGAAGCCTTGTGGCAGATCGACATCAGATTCATAGCTCGCCCAGTTGCGGGCCGAGGCGCCTGTTACGCAGCCCTGCTGCGCCAGGCTCTCTGCATCCGTGAGAAACGGCAGCGATTGCATATCGACGACCAGCGTGGCGTTGGAACCGCGCGCCATCTCCAATCCGTGGCCGAGCAGCCCGAAACCCGTGACGTCGGTCATCGCGTGGACCGATTTCTCCCTGGCCAGCTTCGCTCCGATGCGATTCAGCAGCGTCGTGGTTGCGATCATTTCGGCGTAGCCGCTGGGCGACAGCATCGCCTTCTTGATGGCCGCCGAATAAATACCGACACCGAGCGGTTTGGTCAGGATGACAGCGTCTCCGGGTTGAGCATCGGCATTACGGCGAATGTCATCCGTTTGGCAGGTGCCGATCACGGCAAGGCCGTAGACAGGTTCCGGGCAGTCGATGGAATGGCCGCCGGCCACGGGAATGCCGGCGTCGCGGCAGATCGCGCGCCCGCCTTCCAGGATCATCCGCACCGTGTCCGGCGCGATCTTGTCCACCGGCATGCCGAGGATTGCGAGCGCCATGATCGGCGTTCCCCCCATCGCGTAGATGTCGGAAATCGCATTGGTCGCAGCGATGCGGCCGAAATCGGTCGGATCATCGACCATCGGCATAAAGAAGTCGGTGGTGGCGATGATGCACGTGCCGTCCCCCAGTTGCCAGACGGCCGCGTCGTCGCCGGTTTCTAGGCCGACCAGCAGTTGTCGATAGGGGTTTCCGCCGTCCTGTTTGGTCAATAATTGCTGCAGAACCGAGGGCGCGAGCTTGCAACCGCAGCCGCCACCGTGAGCGAGGCTCGTGAGACGGATTTGGGGGACGTCCATGATGCTCTCCTATGAAGCGCTCGTCTCTTGTCGAGCGGCAAGGTCCGCCAGAGCACAATCCGTCGGATGATATTCATGCAGCGGCAAAGCTACGCCGGAACGCATGACGCGCTTGTGCGCCAATCTCGTGAGCGGATGACAGATTACCGAATCTTTCGCGAAGACAGGTTGGCATCGCGCTGGGAACGTTTGGGTTAATTGGCGTGGTCGTGGTCATCGCCGTTTCACCAGCGTGAAAGTGTATAGGTCCCCGTTCCTCTGTTGGGCGGTTAGTTCGTGGCCGGTTTGCCGGATGAAATGCGGCACGTCGATCACCGTGAGAGGATCGGTGCATTCCAGAATCAGGATGCCCCCGATTGGAATGGTTCGCAGCGCCTTCTTAGCGCGCAGAACCGGCTGCGGGCAGCGCAATCCACGCAGGTCGAGGACAGTCTTATGGGAGGTTGGAGAGCGCGCCGTAATGGGGCTTAGCATGAGGATAACCCCCGGAAGACGCGGCAGCATCGCGTCGCGGGGTCACGATGGTGCCTGCGTTGCGTGAGGCCGGGCAACGGTGGCCGCAAACCCGGACCGCGATTTCCTCGGGCTATTCCGGCGTCTTGCTGGGCGGAAAGCGCTGCGCCGGACCTTTGAGATCTTCGCCCGTTGCGGTCAACGGCTGATCCTTTGCCGCCTCCGTATCGCGGGTGGAATCCGGTGCATCTGCCTGACCGCTCGTTGCGCCAGCTTTGTCCTGGCTTGGTTGATCGCGGCTTCCCCCGGTCCAGCCGGTGCTCCCCCGATCTTCCGGTGCGGTTCCGGAGCTGTTTTGCGCATAGGAGGCTGTGGTGATGGGCGCGAGAAGCAGCACCGTGCCCAATGAAACCGCGCCCAATGAAATAATGCCGCACGTTCTCATGGTCGCCTCCTGTGGTGGAGTCGATCAAGAACAGCCGGTTCGTCAAATTTGTTCCAGCCCGACCGACGGATTGATCGAAGCCGGTCAAATTCAATCGGCGCTGCGGGTGCGGCGCCGATGACCTATGTCGCATAGACCGCGTCACGCCGCCGTCAGTTCCTTCGATTTGATCGTGTATTTGAAGGTATCCGGTTCAAGACAATCCAGACGCAGGCCCGCGACCTCGGCTTGCGGATACATCAGGAATCCGAGTTTCGGACCGGTCGAGCCGGGCAACGCGATATCGTGTGCGAAGTTGTAGGCCAACCAATTTCCTTCCCACGCACCAAAGAGCGTTTGCCGCGCGGCAACGACCTTGGGATCGTCGATCGGGAGGTTGGTCGGCGGTTCTTCAAGAACCACCTTGCGCACGTCGGCCGGATCGGTTGCCACCCAGCCGTAGCCGCTTAGAAAGACCTCCGCGCGACAATGCTGCGCCCTGGTAATGATTTCGGTGGCGGCACCGAGCGACTTATAGCCGAATTTCGATGCCGCGACGCGGATGCCGTAGATGTCGCGGGCAGGGATGCCGGCGGCACGCACCAAGCCGACGAACAGCGCGTTGAGATCGGCACACTTCCCACCGAGGTTTCCGCTCTTGAGCATGGAGGCGACGTCGCCGACGCCGCAGCCGCGCACCTGAGCATTCCGGAAGGTATTCTCAACGACCCACTCATAGATGGCGCGGACCTTTTCGACTTCGCTCGCTTTCCCACCAATGATCTTATCGGCGGTTTCTTTGACGATTCCATCAACAGGAATGAGCTCGGTTCCAGCGGTATGAAGCGAGCGCTCGGCAGCTCCAAGCCGGATCGATGGGTCGCCCGGCTTTGACAGGTTAACCGACCGATCCTGTGCCGAAATCCTGCTGATGACCTCAACCGCCGGTGCCTTCTCTCCGGCAGGCCATTCGATATGAAGAATCTCGGCATCGTATTTCGGATCGCGCATCCGCGCGGCGTGGCCGTTGGTGGTCCAATGGTTGCCGATCGACCTGAACCAATCCTTCTCGTTGACGGACGGCAGCGGAACCCATGCCTGGGTTTCGCCCTCGGGCTTGGCGATCTCAAGGCGGGTTACGACCTCGAAATGGCGCCAAACGCCAGGTTGTGGCGTGAATGCAGCTTGTGCTGCGGCGGCGAATGGGGGCAGCCCCGTGGCGACGGTGAATGCTGTCCCGGCTTTCAGGAAGTCGCGTCTATCGAGGTGCATGGTCATCCTCCTGGATTGGGAGCATTGGGCGCATCTTCAATTGCGGTGGGTTGCTCGGGCCGGCCGTCGGCATGCCGGTTAGCTCTTTGATGTCGACGGCATCCCAGGGAAAATCAAACTCCACGACGGCTCGCGGATGCAGGGTCGCATCGAGAACGAAGGTGGTTGGCAAGACGGAAACGCCCCACGTCTTGGCGACTGCGCGGTCGCGATCCAGCAAGACAGGGAAGGCCAGCGGCATCGTCTCCAGGAGACGACGCACGCGCATATCAACCTCAGCGACCGAGATGGCAATGACTGCTGCTGTACCCGATGCACGCTTGGCCAGACGATCAAGTGCCGGGAGTTCTTCTTTACAGGGCTCGCACCACGTCGCGAAGAAATGCACCAAAACGGCGCGCCCACGGACATCTTCAAGCGCGATATGGGCGCCGCTGCTGCTTTGCAAGATAAAGGATGGAAGGTTGCCGCCGTTCCAAGGTCGCAAATCGCCACCCGCGCCGGCGTGCACTATCGTGCCGGGCACAGTGCTTAGCATGCAGGCGAGTGCTGCGATCGAGAGGAACGATGTGCCCCGGAACCCGGGAGCCGTTCGGCATCTCACGATGCTTGGATCATGCGGCCGCTTGAGCCGCGCGGTCAACGTCTAAGATGAGATGCGATGCTCGTCAGCAACGAAAGAAAGAAATCAGAAACAAGAGAATGGTTTCAAGAAGCAGGAATTGAAACCGTTGCACGATGGAACAGGACGATATCCCTTTTATTCGAAAATTTGTTTGCGATGAGGCTTTCGCCTGCAACTTCCTGTGATCGTTGGGAGTTGGCGTTGACTTTGGAGTGGTTTGAAATACGCTTGTACCGCTTGGACTTCGTTCACCGGGATGCTGCCCGGGAAGGCAGGCTCCCGACGAAACGTCCTCCGTGGGAGGCATGTGGTCTCGAGGAGGCTTACCGTGAACATGGAACTGTCGCGGCGCCAATTTGTGAAGGGGACCAGCGCCGGTCTTGCCGGAACAGCCATCGGTGCGCTTGGGTTCGCAGACGCCGAAATTGCTCACGCAGCGGCGATTCGGCCCTTCAAGCTCACAGGCACCACCGAAACCCGCAACACTTGCACATATTGTTCGGTGGCCTGTGGCATCATTATGTATTCCAAGGGCAATCTCGCCAAAGGCGAGAAGGCCGACATCATTCATATCGAAGGCGACGTGGACCATCCGACCAATCGTGGCACGCTCTGTCCGAAAGGGGCGGCGCTGCTCGACATGGTTCATTCCGAAACCCGTACTTTGTATCCGCAGATTCGGAAGCCGGGATCGGACAAATTCGAGCGCGTATCTTGGGATGTGGCGCTCGATCGTGTTGCGCGCCTGATGAAGGCCGACCGCGATGCCAATTTCGTCGCCAAGAACAATGATGGGGTCACGGTGAATCGGTGGCTTACCACCGGTTTTCTCGCGGCTTCGGCGACATCCAACGAAACGGCGTTTGTCACCTACAAAGTGGTGCGCAGCACCGGAATATTGGCATTCGATAACCAAGCGCGTGTCTGACACGGCCCGACGGTGGCCAGTTTGGCCCCAACATTCGGCCGCGGCGCGATGACGAATTCGTGGACCGATATCAAGAACACGGATCTCGTCGTGATCATGGGTGGGAATGCCGCTGAGGCACACCCGTGCGGCTTCAAATGGGTCACGGAGGCGAAAGCGAACCGTGGCGCCAAGCTCATTGTTGTTGACCCACGCTATACGCGCTCGGCGTCGGTATCCGATCTTTACGCGCCGATCCGGCAGGGGACGGACATCGCCTTCCTGCTTGGCCTCATCAATTACTGCATCATCAACGACAAGGTGCAGTGGGATTACGTCAGGGCCTTCACCAACGCGCCCTACGTCGTCAAAGACGGCTTCGAATTCAACGACGGCCTGTTCACCGGCTACGACCAAGTTCGCCGCGATTACGACAAGACGAGTTGGGACTATCAGCTCGGCGCGGACGGTTATGTCATTTCCGATATCGACAACCCGCGCAGCGTCTGGAATCTGCTCAAGAAGCATGTATCGGTCTATACGCCGGAAATGGTCGAACGGATCTGCGGCACGCCGAGGGACAAATTCCTGAAGGTGGCCCAGATGGTGGGCGAGTGTTCCACCAAAGATAAGTACATGACCTCCATGTACGCTCTTGGCTGGACGCAGCATTCGAAAGGCTCCCAGAACATCCGCGCGATGGCGATGCTCCAGCTTATCCTGGGCAACATCGGGGTGCGCGGTGGCGGCATGAACGCATTGCGCGGCCATTCCAACATCCAGGGGCTGACCGATCTGGGACTGATGTCCAACCTGATCCCAGGTTATCTCACGATTCCGACCGAGAAGGAGTTGACGTTCGACGCCTATATGTCGACGCGTGGTTTCAAGCCGTTGCGGCCGGACCAAATGAGCTATTGGCAGAATTACAAGAAGTTCTTCGTCAGCTTCCAGAAATCGATGTGGGGCGACGCTGCGACGGCAAGTAACGATTGGGCTTACGATTATCTACCGAAGCTCGATGTGCCGGGCTACGACATGCTCCGTATTTTCGAGCTCATGCATCAAGGCAAGGTCAACGGCTATTTCTGCCAGGGGTTCAATCCTCTTCTATCGTTGTCAAATCGCAAGAAGTGCACGGCGGCGCTGTCGAAGCTTAAATACCTCGTGGTGATGGATCCGCTGCAAACGGAAACCGCACGGTTCTGGCAGAATCACGGTCAATATAACGACGTCGATCCCGCTAAGATTCAAACGGAGGTGATCGAGCTTCCGACGACGTGCTTTGCCGAGGATGAAGGATCTCTCGTCAATTCCAGTCGCTGGCTGCAATGGCACTGGCCGGGCGGCACGCCTCCCGGCGAGGCCAAGACCGATTCCTGGATCATGGCGCAGCTCTTTCTGCGGCTGAAGGCGCTGTACGAAAAGGAGGGGGGTGCATTCCCGGATCCGATCACGAAGCTGGTCTGGCCGTACAAGGATCCAGGCTTCCCTCACGCTGAAGAGATCGCGAAGGAGATCAACGGTTACGTGCTCGCGGATGTGCCGGATCCTAACGATCCGACCAAGACCATCCTGCAGAAGGGAAAGCAGGTCGCAGCCTTTGGTGCCCTCCGTGATGATGGGACGACGGCTGCAGGCTGCTGGATCTATACCGGCTGCTACACTGAAGCCGGCAACCAGATGGCGCGGCGCGACAATAACGACCCCGATGACAGCGGCGCTTTCCCGAATTGGGCCTTCTCTTGGCCGGCCAATCGCCGGATTCTCTACAATCGCGCGTCGGCTGACCTGAACGGCCAGCCGTGGGACCAGAATCGCAAGCTGCTCTGGTGGGACGGCGGCAAGTGGACCGGCTACGACGTGCCGGATATCGCGCCCGGCGCGAAACCGGGTGTGGTGCAGCCGTTCATCATGAACCCGGAAGGCACGGCGCGCCTGTTCACGCGCGGCATGCTGCGGGACGGGCCGTTCCCGGTACACTACGAGCCGTTCGAATCGCCGGTTGCGAACGTTCTGGCGCCGAAGGTCCGCGGCAATCCGGTTGCCCGCGTGTTCAAGGGCGACATGGAGCAGTTCGGCGATGCCGTCGATTTCCCTTACGCGGCGACATCCTATCGGCTCACCGAGCATTTCCACTTCTGGACCAAGCACGCGCAAATCAATGCGTCGCTGCAGCCCGAGTTCTTTGTCGAAATATCGGAGCAACTGGCAAAGGAAAAGAATATCGCCGTCGGCGGCTGGGTCCGCGTGTGGTCCAAGCGCGGGTCGATCAAAGCCAAGGCCGTGGTCACCAAACGGATTACGCCGCTTATCTGCGACGGCAAGACGGTGCACATCGTCGGTATCCCCCTGCATTGGGGGTTCATGGGGGCGGCAAGGAAAGGTTTCGGACCGAACTCGCTGACGCCGTTCGTCGGCGATGCCAATATCGAGACGCCCGAGTTCAAGGCATTCCTGGTCGATATCGAGCCCGTGACCGGGCCGACGGCATAGGGAGGGAGCCATGGCATTCGAATTCGAGCTTCCGAACCCGAACACGCAGAATCCGAGGACCAACCTCGGCGAGCAGGATCTCATCCGCAGGTCGGCCTCGTCGGTTCCGGCTCCGTCCCGGCAACTCACGCCGGTGGCGAAACTTATCGACGTATCGAAATGTATCGGGTGCAAAGCCTGCCAGGCGGCTTGCCTCGAGTGGAATAACGTTCGCCAGCCGGTCGGCGAGACCAGAGGCGTTTACGATAACCCCGACGATCTTACGCCGGACATGTTTACCCTCATGCGCTTTACGGAATGGGTCAACCCGGAGACGAAGAATCTCGAGTGGCTTATCCGAAAGGACGGCTGCATGCATTGTGCGGACCCGGGCTGTCTCAAGGCATGCCCGGCGCCGGGAGCGATCGTGCAGTACTCCAACGGCATCGTCGATTTTGTACACGAGAACTGCATCGGCTGCGGCTACTGCATCAAGGGATGCCCGTTCAACATTCCGCGGATCTCGCAGGTCGATCATACAGTCTACAAGTGCACGCTGTGCTCCGATCGTATCGCTGTTGGGCAAGGACCGGCCTGCGCCAAGGCATGCCCGACCCACGCGATCGTTTTCGGAACCAAGGAGGAAATGAAGAAGCACGCCGAGGACCGTATCAAGGATCTCAAATCCCGCGGCTACGCGAATGCGGGGCTTTACGATCCTCCGGGCGTGAGCGGAACGCATGTGATGTACGTGCTGCATCATGCCGATAAGCCAGAAATCTATGCGGGACTTCCGAAGGATCCACGCATCAGCCCGCTCGTCGAAATTTGGAAAGGCGCGACGAAATACGCGGGGTTGGCGGTGATGGGCGCGTTCGCTGCGATCGGCTTACTGCACTACGTCGTGGAAGGACCGAACAGGGTTTCGAGGGAGGATGAGCAGAACGCCAAGAGGCTAACGGAGGGTGATCGTCATGGCCGCCTATGACGTCGAGCCCGGCGACCAAGTGCACTTGGGCGATCCTGTTATCGTCGATCGGTATACCGGCGGTGCGCGCGTCAATCACTGGATAACGGCTCTCTGTCTGGTGCTGCTTGCGATTTCCGGGCTGGCCCTGTTCCATCCATCGCTGTTCTTCCTTACGGGCTTGTTCGGCGGCGGCCAGAACACACGGGCGATTCACCCCTGGATTGGCGTCGTGCTGTTTTTCAGCTTCTCCGGTCTGTTTATCCGATTCTGGCACGCCAACCTGTGGAAGCCCGAAGACGGCACCTGGCTTGCCGGATTACGTGACGTCCTCGGCGCGAAGGAGGAGAAGCTACCGGAGGTCGGGAAATACAATGCCGGGCAGAAGGTAGTGTTCTGGCTGATGTCGATCCTGATTATTGTGTTGATCGCCAGCGGCGTCGTGATCTGGGATCAGTATTTCGCTGCCTATACCACGGTTGACCAGAAGCGCGTTGCCATTCTGGTCCATTCGGCAGCAGCCGTTACGATCATCTGTGTGTGGGTCGTCCACGTCTATGCCGCCATCTGGGTGCGTGGAACGATTGCCGCGATGACGCGCGGCCGCGTTACGGGCGGCTGGGCGTGGCGTCATCATCGGAAGTGGTTGAAGGAGTTGATCGGCGGCAAGACGTGAAGCCGTAGCGTCAGGGCGATGCCCTCCCTGTTTTTGGGACGGATCGTCCATCGGGGTGTCACGTGGCCCGTGCGGTTCGTGAGGATTTGTCATGAGGAAAGCCGAGACGCCCCGGCCCGATCCGACCGTGATCGGAAGCATCGTCGAGCCGCCCTTTGTGCGGCTGCCGGGTGCGGGCTTGCTTTTTGCAACGCGCGCAAAGCGCTTCAACGCTCTCGCCGATTATCATGAGCTTGGCCCATATCTTCGCTTCCTCGCGGCGCTGAGTGATTGCCAGCATCGTTTGCAAGACGGTCTGCCGGACCCCGAGATGCCGGGTTCCGATGTGTCGGCGCGGGCGCGCGAGCATGGAATGCCGCCGCTCGACCGCAGTCGGTTTATTATGGATGAAGCGCTCGATGCGACGCTTCATCGGTTGTTCTCGCTGGCCGCCGAAATCAATATGCCGGATCGCGCGCGCGCGGCACTGGAGAGATCGCGCACAGCGAACTCTGCCGCACGCAGCGAGATGCTGCACGCCGCCCTCACCGAGTCGATCCCCATTGAGGCCATGGCCGATCACGTTTACGTCGCAGCGGCCTTGCAGGTGCACTTCGCTCGCCTTGCCGCGCGGTTCGATCCGGGCAGACTGGTGCCCGTTGGAGACGGAGCTTGCCCCGTTTGCGGCGCTGCTCCGGTTGCTTCGGCAATCGTCGGTTGGACGGGCGCGCATGGTTCCCGGTTCTGCACATGCTGGCTGTGTGCAACGCAGTGGCATGTGGTGCGCATCAAATGCGTGCTGTGCGGTTCGACAAAAGGCATCGCTTATCAGGAGATCGACGGCGGGACAGGAACGATCAAAGCCGAAACCTGTGAGATTTGTCGCGGCTACGTGAAAATCCTTCATCAGCATAAAGAGCCCGAGCTCGATCCTGCTGCCGACGACGTGGCGAGCCTTGGGCTTGACCTGCTTCTGCGCGAGGCTGGCTATCGGCGCGGCGCACTCAACCCGTTTCTGTTCGGTTATTGAGGGCGACAGATGACCAAGCCGATGAGCCGCGCACGCCACAATCTGCCTTCCGTCGATAAGGTGCTGGGCACGGCTGTTGCAACAGCGGCGTCCGATCGCTTCGGCCGGCCTGCGGTTGTGGCCGCAGTGCGTCAGGTGCTTGCCGCTGCTCGCGCTGAGGGCGGCGTGCCTGGAGATGTAAATACGGTTGCTGCTGTCGCCCGCGAGTGGCTTGAAAAAAGCGAGAGGGCGAGCCTTCGGCCCGTCTTTAATCTCACCGGCACCGTGCTGCACACCAATCTCGGCCGCGCGCTGCTGGCGGAGGCGGCAGCCGAGGCAGCGGTTGTCGCGATGCGTCATGCGGTGACGCTTGAATTCGATCTGGGTGACGGTCGCCGTGGAGATCGCGGCGATCTGGTGCGCGATTTGCTGTGTGAGCTGACCGGGGCCCAGGACGCCACCCTGGTCAACAACAATGCGGCAGCAGTGCTACTGGTGCTCAATACGCTATCGAAAGGGCGTGAGGCCGTGATCTCACGTGGCGAATTGATCGAGATTGGCGGCGCCTTCCGTATGCCTGAGATCATGAGTTGCGCGGGCGCAACGCTGCGTGAAGTCGGCACCACCAATCGTACACACCGGAAAGATTACGTTGACGCCATCGGCCCGGACACCGGGATCATCCTTAAAGTCCACCCGTCCAATTACCGGATCGAAGGCTTTACCCGCGAGGTCAGCGCGCGAGAACTCGCCGCGCTTGCAAAGGAGCGCGAGGTTCCCCTGGTCAATGACCTTGGTTCCGGCACCCTCGTCGATCTCGCACAATTCGGCCTCGCGCATGAGCCTACGGTAAGGGAGGCGGTCTCCGACGGCGCCGATCTTGTCACTTTCTCTGGCGACAAATTGCTGGGCGGCCCGCAGGCCGGTTTCATCGTTGGCCGAAAAGACCTGATTGCGCGCATCAAACGCAATCCGATGAAGCGGGCGCTGCGCATCGACAAGCTTCGTCTTGCGGCGTTGGAGGCGACGCTCAAAATTTATCGCAATCCGGTGCGACTAGCCGAGGACCTGCCCACCATGCGCCTGTTGGCGCGACCCAGACGGGATATCGACGAGACAGCGCGCCGATTGGTGCCAATTATCGCGGCTAAGCTCGGCGCGCGGTTCGAGGTGTCCGTCGTCGCCTGCGCCAGCCAGATTGGGTCCGGCGCATTGCCCATGGAGAAAATCCCGAGCGCTGGCCTCGCCATTCGCGCGCGTGGCGCCAAGCGTGGTGGCCGGATGCTGTCCCTGCTGTCAACCGCGTTCCGACAGCTTCCGATCCCGGTTGTCGGTCGGATTGAAGACAACGCGCTGATCTTCGATCTGCGCTGTCTTGAAAACGAGAGCAGTTTTATTGCCAACGTCACGGCATCCGACCTCCCCGGAGGGTGCGATGCGCTGGATTGAAACTCTGGCGAAGAAGGCGCGCCGCAGCGAACCCACGGTCGCCGAGATGATGGGCGAGGCCTACGAGGCGTCGCGCCGCGGCGATTACGCACGGGCGCTCGAGATTTGGGCGCCGCTCGCGCACGCCGGCGTGGCGCGGGCACAAAACAATATCGGCGCCTGCTTCTCCGAAGCGCTCGGCGTCAGCCGCGACGCCGTTCTTGCCGCAAGGTGGCTGGAACTGGCGGCCGCCGGTGGCGATGCGGTGGGCCAGCGCAATCTGGCAACGCTCTATTTCAAGGGCGAGGGTGTCGAGCAGGATCATCCTCGCGCCGCCGAGCTTTATCGCGCTGCTGCCGAACAGGGCGACGGGCCAGCCCAGGACATGCTGAGCTGGCTGTTGCTGGAGGGAGAGCAGACAGACCCCGACTACGTTGAGGCGCGACGTTGGGCCGAAGCCGCGGCCGCTCAAGGCGTAGCATCCGCGATGACGCGGCTCGGCATGATCTATCATCATGCGCTTGGGGTCGAGCGCGACCCGGCGCGGGCGATCGCATGGTGGCGTCGCGGGGCCGAACGCGGCGATGGCGATGGCCAGGCCATGCTGGGGGCGGCCCTTCATCTCGGTGCCGGAGTCGCGCGCGATCCGGAAGAAGCATTCGTCTGGCTGCTGCGGGCACGGGCGGGTGGAAGCCTGTTGGCGTCGCAGTTTTTTCTTGCTGTACGCGCTGAACTTTCGCCCGAACAGGTCGTCGCCTGTGAGCGCCGCGCCGCGGTGCCCTTGTCGGAGCCCGTGCCATGATCGTCGGGACAGCCGGTCACATCGATCATGGTAAAACGTCGCTGGTGCGCGCGTTGACCGGCATCGATACCGACCGGCTGAAAGAGGAAAAGACGCGGGGCATATCCATCGATCTCGGCTTTGCCTATTTGCCTGCGCCGGACGGCTCCGTACTCGGTTTTGTCGATGTGCCCGGTCACGAAAAGTTCGTGCACAACATGCTGGCCGGGGCCACGGGAATCGATTTCGTCCTTTTGGTCGTTGCTGCCGATGATGGCGTTATGCCGCAAACGCGCGAGCACCTGGCCATCCTCGATCTGCTCGGCCTCCATCGCGGTATCGTGGCGTTGACCAAGATCGATCTTGCCGCTCCGGTACGGCAAGCCGAGGTTGGGTCCGATATCGCGGAACTCTTGGATGGCACGGGTCTTCGAGACGCGGAAATCGTCCCGGTTTCCACGACGTCAGGCGATGGCATCGACGAACTGCGCGAGCGGCTGTTCGATGCGGCACGCACCGTTGCAGCGCGTACCGCCTCCGAGCGCTTTCGACTGGCCGTGGACCGTTCGTTCATGCTTCCCGGAACCGGAACGGTGGTCACGGGCACCGTATTGTCGGGCACGGTGACGACTGGCGACCATATTATGATCAGCCCATCTGGCCTTTCCGCGCGCGTGCGTTCGATTCATGCGCAGAACAGAGCAGCGGAGCGCGGAGTTGCGGGCGAGCGTTGTGCGCTTAATCTTGCCGGAACCGGGATCACCAAGGACGCTATCGAGCGTGGCCAGATGATCCTCGATCCCGAGTTGCACGCGCCGACCGATCGGATTGATACGCGCTTTCGCTTGCTCTCGAGCGAGATAAAGTCGGTGGGGCAATGGACGCCGGCCCGGCTTCATCATGCGGCAGCCGAAGCCGGCGCTCGCATCGTTCTACTTGGCGATGAGCCGATACGACCGGGGGAGGAGGCGCTGGTGCAACTCGTCCTCGACCGGCCAATCGCGGCGGCGGAAGGCGATCGTTTCGTCCTGCGTGACACCACGGCGCAGCGGACCATTGGAGGCGGAGAGTTCCTGGATCTGCGCGCGCCCGCACGCAAGCGTCGCACACCTGAGCGTCTCGCGCAGTTGCGAGCCCACGCGATTGGCGACTCTGAACGCACGCTCGCGGCGCTGCTCGACATCTCTCCTTATATTATCGATTTTTCGGCATTTGTCCGCGACCGGGTGCTGAGCGAGAACCATGCGCGCGCGCTCGGCGGGCGCCTTGGGATACTCAACGTCGTCAGTGAAGATCGTGTTCTCGCGCTGTCGGCTCCAGTTTGGCTACGCTTCAAGCGCAGCCTGATGGCGACGTTGGAACGCTTCCATGCCGACAACCCGGACTTGCCCGGAATCGGGCTTGAGCGGCTGCGGCTCCAATTGGAGCCTCGTTTCCCGGCTGCGGCATTCATCCCGCTTCTCCAAACGCTCGCCCGAGCGAAAGAGATTGCTTTGGGCGGGGCCTGGGTTCGCTTGGCCGGCCATGAGGCGCGCCTGACACCGGCAGACGAAGAAATCTGGAGCAGCATCGCCCCATTGATCGGCGGTGGCGAACGCTTCCGGCCGCCTCGCGTGCGCGACATCGCCACAGCGTTGGCTTTGCGTGAGACTGACGTGCGGCGGGTGCTGAAATTGCTTGGGCGCATGGGTAAGGTCGATGAAATCGCGCACGATCATTTCTTTTTGCGAACGACCGTCGCTGAGATGGTGGATATCATCGTCGGCCTTGGCGCGGCGTCGATGAAGGGGCAGTTTACGGCCGCACAATTCCGCGATCGTGTAGACAATGGGCGGAAGGTCGCCATCCAGATTCTCGAATTCTTCGATCGCCACGGCGTGACGTTTCGTTGTGGCGACCTGCGACGCATCAATAGGCACCGGCTCGATCTCTTCCGTGATCCAGCCGATATCACGAATCGTGACGGCCATCGTTCTGGAAGAGAAACGTCTCCGGTGGGGCGTCCGGACTTCAAATCCGGGAAGGGCCGCGAGTCGGCCCTTGGTGGGTTCGACTCCCTCTCTCTTCCGCCAAGTTAAAAGCTTTTTGCCACTTTTGCGGAATGCTGTGGCGGAGGAATGCTGTGACGCCGGCTTTGCCATTCCTTGATACATTGCAGTTTGCGGCTGAACACGCGACCGCGGCAGAGACGGAGTTCCGCCGCGAAATCGCGCAGCGAGCCAAGACGCTGGAAGTCGCGCGCTCATCGGCGTTTCGACGCCTCAATTTGATGCGTGCAATTGCCGAGGCAGTTGCGCACGCGGAGAGTGAAGAGGTCGCTGTGGCCGGTGCGACGGCCGTATTGCGTACCAAGCTCGGCTGGTGGAGCGACAGCGAAGCACGCGACGCTGTGCTGTCGCGTTTTGCGCCCGTCGCCGAGGCCGTATTTGCGAACATGTCCCCGGAAGCCCTCGCATTTGCGGAGGGTGGGGAAGCAGAACGGCCGGACGTGGTCGGCACGCTCGCTGAATTCGAGCGCTGGTATGCTGAAACTCATCCCAATTCGTTCTGGGTGTTGTTCGAGAACTATATGCCGGAGACTCCCGTTGTCGACTTTTGAAACTAAAAGTTCGCCAACTGATTTTGACCGCTGGCTGGTTACCGAACTGGCGCGAAGCGGCCCCTTCACGGCATTGGTTGTTCTGGTCACGATCACAGACAGCAAGATCGTTCCGCTATGCTCGACCTATCTCAACGTCATCGGCAGCGAGACTGATTGGGGGGAGGTCGTCATCCTGTTTGCCGGGGCCGGCAGAGATTGGGATGGCGCATCGTTTTATCCGCTCACGGGCCCGGCTGGCGGCCCGCTCGATAATCCGAGTGCACGGCTGCGGCTGCGCGAACTCGAGGCCCGGCTTGATGACGATCTGATGGTGCTCAACGAAGGCCATTTCTTCGATAAATGGGGGCGGCGGAATATGATAGAGAAGGTTGAGTTGCAATGAGCGATACACGCAAGCCGGTGGATCGCGGAAATATCCGCATCGGCTGCGTCGTTCCGATATCGGAACAGGGAGTACATTGTTCGTGAGCCGGCTCCTGATCGTTCTGGTCAACACCGACCCGCGCAATCCGGAGGAACTCGGTGCGCCGTTTTATTATGCGGCGGTTGCTGCTGCGATGGATCACAAGGTGGATGTCTTATGCACCGCAACGGCCGGTAAGCTGATGCTGAAGGGCGTTGCCGAGGCAATCCACGTCAAGCCGGGCGATCCGATGACCGTTTACGATTGGATCAAGGAGGCGCACGGGCAGGGTGCGAGGTTCTGGGCTTGCCCGGCCAATCTCGAGTTGTTCGATAAAACCGAAGCCGATCTCGTTCCCGAATGTCATGGCGTTATGGGCGCTGCCGCTATGATCCAGGACATTATGGATGGCGAATGCCGTGTCCTTACGTTTTGAGGGCAATGTCGTGGTGCAAGTACAGAATCACGAATTTCCCGAGCATCTCTTGTACGACGTCGAGAATCAAATTTGGTATGAGCCGCTGGCGGACGGAACGCTGCGCGTGGGTTTCACGGCCTGGGCAGCCGCGCTGATGGGCGAGATTCTCATCTTCACGCCGAAGCGAATTGGGCATTCCTTTGAAAAGGAGCGCTGGTTTGCAATGGTGGAGGGGGGCAAGTGGGCCGGTGCTGCGCGTGCGGCATTCAATGGGGTCGTGGTGGCGCAGAATGACAGGCTGATCGACAAGCCAGAACTTCTTACGGAAGATGCGTTCGGGGAGGGATGGATGCTCATTGTCCGCCCCACCCACGACGGTTGGCGCGACAGTCTTGTCGCCGGCGCCGATATCGGGCCCGCGATCGAGCGCTGGATATTCCGCGGTTCGTATAAGGACCGCTCGGGATAGATAAAACTTGTCCATCGTTTAAGCTTCGTGCCGATTCCGCTGTGCTGGAGCGGTTTCAGCCGTTCGGCGCGTCCTGCTGCGACACCTCATGCTCGGCTTGCCGGAGCGCATCATCGCGCGCGTATGTGAAGGCCACACTCCGTCTTGCCCTCCTGCTCCCACCACCAGCGCCCGGCGCGCTCGGGCTCGCCGGGAGAAATGGCGCGCGTGCATGGCGCACAGCCGATGGAGGCAAAGCCGCGAGCGTGGAGGTCGCTGATGGGGATGTCGTGTTTGGTTGCAAAGTCGAGAACAGCGGCCCGCGTCCAGTCGAACAAGGGGTTGAGCTTCAGCAAGCCTCGATCGGCGTCGGTCTCGACGATGCCCATCCCGGCGCGGTGCGCGGATTGATCGCGACGCAGGCCTGCGATCCAGCCTTGTGCTCCCGCGAGCGCCCGGCCCAATGGCTCGACCTTGCGGATATGGCAGCAGGCTTCGCGCGCGCTCTTCGATTGATAGAATCCATTGATGCCCTGCCGCGACACGAGTTGTTCAAGCTGGTCGTGGCGCGCGGGGAGATCGCGTGAATGCGCCAGCCGTACCGCTGCTCCGTTCTTGCCCATAGTTCGTAAGTCTCAGGGAACAGGCGGCCGGTGTCGAGCGTGACGAGGTCGATGTCGAGCCCGTTCTCGGCGATCCAATGCAGGATGACCTGGTCCTCCAAGCCAAAGCTTGTGGTGAAGATGATCTTGCCGTCGACGTCATGGCGCAGCCGCGCGATACGCTGCGCGGGTGACAGGGTGCGCATTGCCTCCGTGAGCGAGATGGCTTTCCGTTGGAGCGTTCCAATGTCGGGCCGTCCCGGCGATACCTGAACGGACGCCAATTGCGCGGCGGCGGCGCCGATCTCCAGCACGAGGCCGCCGCCGGCAATGCGGCCGTTAAGCTCCAGGACCACGCGGCCGGTGGCCGGGTTGGCATCATAGGCGTCACCCGCTAACGGCTTGTCCAACGCGATTTCGACCTCGCCGACATGGTTGCAGCCGATGGAGCGATGGTCGTTCGCCGTCAGCGAGCCGGGATCGACGGCGCTCAAGATCGCTGTCACGATGCCGTGGGCGGTCCCTGTCGCAAGACTGACGCTAAGCCTGACATTCGTTTCGAGCGGTGCCGAGTCGAGCCAGAACACCCGCGCGCGCAACAGCGTTCCCGACCGTGCCGGGGCTGCCGCGCTTGACGCGATGGCGCCTCGCTCGACAAACAGTGGATCCTCAAGGGTGATGCCGATCGACTGCCCGGCGGCGGCATAAGCGGGATTGCCGCCGGCGCGCGGCACCGGCCATGCCTCGATGGATTTGACGCGGGTCCGCGCGCCGGATGGCTGAATGAGCAGCTCGTCGCCTGCGGCGATGCGGCCGCTTTCGACCCGCCCGGCGAGAATGCGGCGGTCGTCGAACTTGTAGATCGCCTGGATCGGGAAGCGGAGCGGCAGGTCAGGCGCGAGCCGCGCCGGCGAAAGCTTGTCCAGTGCGTCCACAAGGGTCGGCCGATACCATTCGGATGTGTAGGTGTGCTCGGTGATACCCACGCCCTCGCGCGCCGAAATCGGAATGACCTCCAGCGGCGGCAGCCCCAAGCCTTTCAGATAGTCGGTGATGTCCGTCTCGATCTCGCGAAAGCGTGCGGCATCGTATGAGATGCGGTCCATCTTGTTGATGACGACCACGACCTGACGGATGCCGAGAAGCTGGAGCAGATAGCCGTGCCGCCGCGTCTGCTCGCGGACGCCTTCGACGGCATCGACCACCAGAACCGCCGCGTCGGCCTGCGCCGCGCCGGTGATCATGTTGCGCAGGAACTCGGTGTGGCCCGGCGCGTCGATCAGCACAAAATCTCTTGCGCGGGTGCGGAACCGGATCTGGCTGGTGTCGATGGTGATGTTCTGGTCGCGCTCGCTCTGCAGTGCGTCGAGCACGAACGACCATTCGAACGGCATGCCGCGCCGCGCGCTGATCGCTCTCAATTGATCGAGCTTGCCCGCCGGCAGGCTGTCGGTTTCATGCAGAAGCCTGCCGATCAGCGTCGATTTGCCGTGATCGACATGCCCGACGATGACGATGCGGACAAGAGGGCGAGCCGGCGCAGTTGCCGGAGAACGAGATTGCACGGGGACGATGGCGTTCATGAGGTCTACTCGGATCGTGCTCGATGGTTACAGGTAGCCGGCGGTACGCAACCGCTCGAATGCGTCTTCGGATTCGTGATCCATCGCCCGCCCGGAGCGTTCGGGAATTTTGGTGGCGTCGAGTTCGGCGATGATTTCGTCGAGCGACTTGGCGTCTGACTCGATCGGAAAGGTGATGTCTTTGTCGCCAAGCGAGCGATAGCGCTTGCCGTCGCGCGACAGATAGAGGGAGATGATTGGAATTTCCTCCCGGCGCGTGTAGCGCCAGATATCGCTCTCCGTCCAATGCAGGATCGGATGCACCCGCAAGTGCGTGCCGGGTGGCGGCGATGCATTGAAATGGTCCCAGAATTCGGGAGGCTGGTCGCGAACGTCCCAGGCGCCTTGCGCGCCGCGTGGCGAAAACACGCGCTCCTTGGCGCGCGTGGCCTCTTCGTCGCGGCGGATGCCGGCGAACAGCCCATCGAAGCCGTGCTTGGCGAGCGCGGACTTCAACCCTTCGGTCTTGCGCGCGGCCGAACGTGCCGCGGGCGGAAGGGTCGGATCGACGGCGTCGATTGGCGGGCACGGTTCGACGAGAAGATCGAGATTCCACTCCCTCGCGTAGCGATCACGGAAAGCGTACATCTCGGCAAACTTCTTGCCGGTGTCGACGTGCATGACGGGAAACGGCATGCGGCCGAAGAAGGCCTTTCGCGCCAGCCAGATCATCACATTGGAGTCTTTGCCGAGCGACCAGAGCAAGGCGACCTTGCGCAGGCGTTCGAAGGCCTCGCGGAAAATATAGATGCTTTGCGCTTCGAGTTCGTCGAGCCGGTCCATGATCAGGACCTCTCGATCGGAGGAAGGCCGGCGGCGTTTCGCTCGATTACGATCTCGAGGCCCCAATCTCGAATCAGGCGACTTTGAGATGCTGTTTCGCTCTCGCTGCGCGCGTGCTCGCGTGTGTCGGAAGATGAGGCGAAATGAAACGTGTTGGATTCTGCGGAAGCGCGCATGAGACGTGCCACGATCTCGATTTTGAATGGTAGAAGATTTTGCTATTCAAGAGTCAGTTTTGAGTCTTAGATAGAAAATAATTCTAGTCAACAAGGTTTTCGTTTCGATGAGTTTCCTTCCCGTTTTTCTCGACCTTTCGACGGGCGTTGTTGTTCTTGTCGGAACGGGCCCGCAGGCCGTAGCGAAGCTTCATTTGCTGCGAGCCGCCGGCGCGCGCGTGACGTGGTTCTTGCAGGACGCATGCACTGACAGCGTGGCGCCGTTCACGCGCCACTACGCAGGTTCCATTGATGTTGTCCTGGGTGAACCCGACGACGCGGATCTTGCGCGCGCGATGGCGCTCGTCAGCGCGGCAGGTGCTGAAGCCGATGAGCGGCTATCGATGCGCGCTCGCTCGCTCGGCATTCCGGTCAACGTGGTCGACCGTCAGGATCTCTCCACGTTTATCTTTCCAGCGATGCTCAATCGCGGCGATGTCGCGGTAGCGATCGGTACGGGCGGTGCATCGCCCGTCATCGCGCGGCGAATCCGCGAGCGGATCGAAGCGATTCTTCCCGCGCGGATCGGCGAATTGGCCGAGCTCATGAAGCGCCATCGCGCCACGGTCGTCGCGGCGCGCAAACGCTGGCCGGGTTTCTCCGCGCGGCGCTTCTGGGAGCGCATCTTCGACGGACCGGTCGGCGCGATGGCGCTATCCGGCCGGGTGCAGGACGCGGAGGCAGAGCTCACCCGCGTCATCGAAGCCGCGGCATCGTTCGCCACGGCGGGGCCGGGTGTGGTCCATCTCGTGGGAGCCGGGCCGGGCGATCCCGACCTGCTGACCCTGCGTGCGCTTCATGTCCTGCAGGATGCCGATGTCGTGTTCTATGACGAGCTTGTCACGTCGGGAATCCTCGATCGCGCGCGGCGCGATGCCGAGCGTGTGTTCGTCGGCAAGCGCAAGGGGCAGCCCGGAATTGGACAGGATGAGATCAACCGCCGCCTGGTCGAAGCCGCGAAGGCCGGCAAACGAGTCGTCAGGCTCAAGAGCGGCGATCCGTTCGTTTTCGGGCGGGGTGGCGAGGAACTCGAGCACCTTCGCGAGGCGGGCATTCAAACCCTTGTCGTGCCGGGCATCACCGCGGCGCTGGGTTGCGCGGCTGAAGCGGGATTGCCGCTGACGTTCCGCAAGGAGGCGTCGCAGTTGAGCTTCGTCACCGCGAGCACGGCTGGCGATGCGCGACATATCGACTGGGCCACCTTGGCGGATCCGCGGATCACCGTGGTCGTTTACATGGGCCTGTCGCTGGCATCTTCGGTGCGCGCAAGCCTGATCGCATCCGGTCGCGATCCGCAGACACCGGCGGCGGTTCTCGCGCGCGGCACCCAACCGGATTCGCGAACGGTCGCCGGCCGGTTGGACGATCTGCCGGCGCTCGCGGCGGCTGCCGGCGAAGGGCCGGCTCTTCTGGTGATCGGTAGCGTGGCCGCGCGTTGCCGACATGAGGCAAGGGCGCAGCGGCACGCCGGGTTGGCGGCCTAGAGCCTCTCGTCGGGCGCCGGACGCGCGATGCATCCTCTCGCTCGATGACGTGTTCTCCTTGCGGCAACGGCGTGTCGAGAAAAAGAGGCGCGTCAACAGCCAGACGTATAGCAAAGTATAATTTCGGGTATCGTCAAATAAAAATCAGATTTCATTGACTTTATGACTGCAGAAAACGCACGCTAGACAGTCAATACTAACTCAAACCAGCGCCCGGAGGTCCATCTATGCTTCGAGTTGCGATCGGACTGGCTGCCGGCTTGACGATGACTGGGGCTGCGGCCGCGGCCGACATCACGTTGTTGAACGTGTCCTACGATCCGACGCGCGAGCTGCATGCCGCGCTGACCAAGGCGTTTACCTCCACCTACAAGACCCCCGAGGGGAAAACCGTCGCGATCAAGTCCTCGCATGGCGGCGCCGCCAAGCAGGCACGCGCTGTAATCGACGGGCTCGAAGCCGACGTGGTCACCATGGCTCTCGCCTACGATATCGACGCCATTGCCGATCGCGGCCTGCTGGCCAAGGACTGGCAGAAGAAGTTCCCGCAGAACGCGGCGCCCTACACCTCGACGATCGTCTTCCTGGTGCGTAAGGGCAATCCGAAGAACATCAAGGACTGGGACGATCTCATCCGGCCGGACGTGAAGGTCATCACGCCGAACCCCAAGACGTCCGGCGGCGCACGATGGAACTATCTTGCAGCCTGGGGCTACGCGCTGAAGAAGCCGGGCGGCACGCCGGAGAAAGCCAAGGCGTTCGTCAAGGGCATCTACAAGAACGTGCCGGTCCTCGATACAGGGGCGCGCGGCTCGACGATCACCTTCGTCGAGCGTGGCGTTGGCGACGTATTTATCTCATGGGAAAACGAGGCGTTCCTCGCGATCAACGAGCTTGGCAAGGACAAGTTCGAGATCGTGCTCCCTTCGGTTTCCATCCTCGCGGAGCCGCCGGTCGCGGTTGTGGATAAGGTTGTCGAGAAGAAGGGAACGCGGGTTCCCGCCACCGCCTACCTGAACTTCATCTACGCCAAGGAAGGCCAGGACATCTCGGCGCGGAACCACTATCGCCCGCGCGACCCTGACGTGGCGAAGAAATACGAATCCCGGTTTCCCAAGGTGAACCTGTTCACCATTGACGACGTTTTCGGGGGATGGAGAGCGGCCCAGAAAACGCACTTCGAAGACAAGGGAACATTCGACGAGATTTATTCCCAGTGAGTGCTTTTGCCGACATCGCCGGCCCGACCGAACCGCGCATCCCGCCGGCCGGGGCGCGGTGGAAAGCCAGGCGTCATCCCAGCGTGATTCCGGGGTTCGGGCTCACGCTGGGGCTGACCTTGAGTTGGCTTGCGCTCATCGTCCTCATTCCGGTCGCCGGCCTGTTCCTGAAGAGCACGGAATTGAGTTTCGATCAGTTCTGGTCGATCGTGACGAGCCGCCGTTCGTTGCATGCCTTCCAGATCAGCTTCGGCCTTTCGCTTGTCGCCGCAGCGATCAACCTCGTGTTCGGAACCCTGATCGTCTGGGCACTGGTGCGCTATGAGTTTCCGGGTCGGCGGATCTTCGACGCCATCATCGACATTCCGTTTGCGTTGCCGACGGCCGTAGCCGGCATCGCGCTGACCACCCTGTTCGCGGAAAACGGTTGGCTCGGCAGCCCTCTGGCGCTGCTCGGGATCAAGGTGTCGTTCACGCCGCTCGGAATTCTCATGGCATTGATTTTCATCGGCCTGCCTTTCGTCGTGCGGACGGTGCAGCCGGTTCTGCTCGACCTCGAGGTCGAGCTTGAGGAGGCGGCGATGACGCTGGGTGCGAACCGTTGGCAGGTCTTCGCCAAGGTCATCATGCCGATTGTCGTTCCCGCGCTTCTGACCGGGTTTGCGCTCGCCTTCGCGCGCGCCGTCGGCGAATACGGTTCGGTGATTTTCATCGCCGGAAATCTGCCGAACGTGTCGGAGATCGCGCCGTTGCTGATCGTGATCCGGTTGGAGGAATTCAAGTATGCCGATGCTACGGCGCTGGCCGTGGTCATGCTGCTGGCGTCCTTCGCCTTGCTGTTGGCGATCAACCGCCTGCAGCAGTGGTCCGAAGCCCGGACCGCGAGGGGCTGAACGATGTCCGTCATGACCAGCGCCATCGTTGCCCGCGTGCCATCGGCTCTTGTAGGCACGCCGCATGTGCGCCGCGAGCCGGTGTTTGTCAGGTGGGCGATTATCGCTATTTCGCTGGTGTTCCTGACGATCTTTCTGGTGCTGCCGCTGGCCGCGGTCTTCATGCAGGCGTTCGCGCGGGGGATCGGCCCCTATCTCGGTGCGCTTACTCATCCCGATGCGGTCGCCGCCATCCAGTTGACGCTGCTGGTCGCGGCCATTTCCGTGTCGCTCAACCTGGTGTTCGGATTGATCGCGGCCTGGGCGATCGCCAAGTTCGAGTTTCCCGGCAAGGGTATCCTCGTCACGCTCATCGACCTGCCGTTCTCGATCAGTCCGGTGATTTCCGGTTTGGTGTTCGTGCTGCTGTTTGGCGCGCAAGGGTTCTTTGGCGCGTACCTGCAGGCGCATGACATCAAGATCATCTTTGCGTTGCCGGGTATTGTCCTCGCCACGCTCCTGGTGACGTTTCCCTTCGTCGCGCGCGAACTGATCCCGCTGATGAAGGAGCAGGGGACACAGGACGAGGAGGCGGCCATCTCGCTTGGCGCATCGGGTTTGCAAACGTTCTTCCGCGTGACGCTGCCGAATGTGAAGTGGGCGCTGCTCTACGGTGCCCTTCTCTGCAACGCACGGGCGATGGGCGAATTCGGTGCGGTGTCCGTTGTCTCGGGCCACATCCGCGGCGAAACCAACACGATGCCGCTGCACATCGAGATACTCTACAACGAGTATCAATTCATGGCGTCGTTTGCGGTGGCGTCGGTTCTGGCGCTTCTGGCGCTGCTTACCTTGATCGCCAAGGCGGTTCTCGAACGCACCACGCGGCATTCATAGGCCGGAGCGAACGATGGAAATCCACATCAACAACGTGACCAAACGGTTCAATGCTTTCGCCGCCCTTGCCGGTGTCGATCTGGCGATCCGTTCGGGGGAACTGGTCGCGCTGCTCGGCCCCTCGGGCTCGGGCAAGACCACGCTGCTTCGCATCATTGCCGGACTGGAGTGGCCGGACGACGGACAAGTCCTGTTCGATGGCGAGGACGCGCTGCTGCGGAGCGTGCGAGAGCGCAATGTCGGGTTCGTGTTCCAGCATTATGCGTTGTTCCGACATCTGACCGTGTTTGAGAACGTCGCGTTCGGGCTGCGGGTGCGTCCGCGTAGCCGACGATTGCCCGAGGCGGATATCCGCAATCGGGTCGAGCAACTGCTGAACCTCGTGCAGCTCCAGCCGCTGGCCGGCCGGTACCCCGCACAACTCTCCGGGGGGCAGCGCCAGCGCGTCGCGCTGGCGCGCGCGCTCGCGGTCGATCCTCGCGTCTTGCTTCTGGACGAGCCGTTCGGCGCGCTTGACGCCAAGGTCCGCAAGGAGTTGCGCCGCTGGCTGCGCCAGCTTCATGAGGAGATTCACGTCACCTCCGTTTTTGTCACGCACGACCAGGAGGAGGCGTTGGAGGTGGCCGACCGTATCGTCGTGATGGACAAGGGAAAAATTCAGCAGATCGGCACGCCGGAGGATGTCTATGAGCACCCCGCGACCGCCTTTGTCCACGAATTCATCGGCGAGACGATCGTGCTGCCCGTTCGTATCCGGGATGGCTTCGTGCAGTTCGACGGCCGTTCCATCGGGCTGGAATCTCAAGGCGTTCGCGACGGGAGCGCGTCGCTGTTCGTGCGCCCGTCCGAAATGATCATCGGCCCGCCTGCGGATGCGTTGCTGGGTGGTGTCGTGAAGCGGATCCATGGATTGGGACCGTCCCGCCGCGTGGAGGTCGCGCTTGGGAGCGCGGGGGCGGCCGTCGAAGTCGATGCGTCGCATGATTGCGGCCTCGATCCCGGACAGCGCGTGAGCCTGCGGCCAAACCGCTATCGCATCTTCTCCGCGATCCCCTAGGTCTGGCGCAGGGACGGCTCACATTTTCGAACCGCGCCACTGTTCGGTGGCGCGGCGATGTCGCGTGTGTGAGATGGAATTCGATCTGCAAAGCAGGCGCTGCCCGATGACGTTTTATCCCGCTCGTGACGCTCGTGAGATGCTGGTTGGACGACGCTGCGGGGCGATCAAATCTTGAAAGAAATACGTCGTCTTATGATGGCGACCGAAAGCGGCATTCTTTTTTTCTTCGTCGTATTGCGTTCGGAATACAACGGTTTTTACTGCTGGCGCATTGAGATGATTGAGGCAGCCGATGTCCGATACGTCATCCTCAGCTTCTTCTCGATTGGGGTCCTCTCCAATTTCAAGCGGTTGTGGGCGGAAGGGATCGGCAAGCTCGCGGCGGTTTATTTCGTCAGCTTGTTCGGCCTCGTGATCTGGGTCGGTCTTCTGATCTCCTGGTTGTTCTTTGCCGGTGTCAAACCGCCGCTCGCTGGCTGAACGGAAAGGGTGGTGCGTCATGGCGCATTCGGAACTTGAAACGGAATTGAAGCGGCCCGGCACGGAGCCCTTGCTGCTGATCGAGAAGAAGCTGATGGCGTGGAGCTTCGGCCTTGGCGTGGTGTTGTTGATCGTCCTGACGATCATCAACCGCCTGTTTCCCATCGCGTAGGGGCCGCTGCGCTTGCAAAGCGAGGCACGCGGCGAGGGGCCGCTTGCCTCCGGGGTGTGTTGGCAATGACCAAGCTGGAATTTCCGAGCTCGACACTCACGACCGATCAATGGGAGCAGATCGGCCGGCTGGCGACATCGTTGAACCACGACCAGGCAGTCTGGATCAGCGGCTACTTTGCTGGCCTTGGCCATCAGGCGCGCACGGCGACAGGGGTTGCAGATGCCGTTGTGGGGCTGCCGCCGCCGTCCGAGATCCGGTCGACTTCACCCGCGGCGCGGCTTCTGACCATCCTGTTCGGCAGCGAAACAGGAAACAGCAAGGCCCTGGCGAAATCGCTGGCCGAGGCGGCCAAGGCAAAGGGCATCGAGGCGCGGCTCGCCGATATGGCCGATTACAAGACGCGCGGCCTCAAGGACGAGCAGGATTTTCTCGTCATCACCAGCACGCATGGCGAAGGCGACCCGCCGCAGACCGCCAAGGGCTTCTTCGAATTCCTGGAAAGCCGCAAGGCGCCGAAGCTCCCCCAATTGCGTTTCGCGGTGTTGGCGTTAGGCGACTCGACCTATGAACATTATTGCGGGGCCGGTAGGCGCATCGACCGGCGGCTTCAGGACTTGGGCGCGCAGCGTCTCGCCGATCGCGTCGATTGCGATGTCGATTACGAGGAGGCCGCTGCTGCCTGGATTGAAGCGGTCGTCGGCAAGCTCGCCCCGACGGAGCAAACGTTGCGGCCGGGCGCAACGCCGGCTGCTCCGGTTCAGAGTGGCGCGCCCGCGCCCGGAGCATTCGACAAGAAGCATCCGTTCCAGGCCCCGGTGATCGACAATCTTGTGCTGACCGGGCGCGATTCGACCAAGGAAACGCGCCATATCGAGCTTTCGCTTGCGGATTCCAGGTTGGTCTATCAGCCCGGCGACGCGCTTGGCGTCATCCCGCGCAACGATCCGGCGCTGGTTTCTGCGTTGCTGGAGCGGCTTGCGCTTTCGGCCGACGCGCCGGTGACGGTGAAGCAGGACACGACAAGCTTCGGCGAGGCACTATCGGGCTTGTTCGAGATCACGGCGGCGACGCCGCGCTTTCTCGATCACTGGGCCGAGATCGCCGGCGCCGACGACTTGCGGGCGTTGCGTGCGGCGGAGCAAGTGGAAGCGCGCACAGCGTTCCTGCGCAGCCATCATATTCTCGATATCGTCAGCCGCTTTCCCGCCCCCGGCATCGACGCCGCTCGGTTTATCGCCGGCCTGCGCCCGCTTCAGCCGCGGCTTTATTCGATTGCGTCGAGTCTGGCCTCGGTTCCCGACGAGGCCCATCTCACGGTCAGCACGGTGCGCTATACGCTGCACGACCGGCCGCGCACCGGCGTCGCCTCCGGCTATCTTGCCGCGAGCACGGAGGCTGACGTCACGATCCCGGTCTACGTCCAGTCCAACGATCACTTCCATCTGCCCGACGACGACACGGCGATCCTGATGATCGGCGCCGGCACCGGCGTCGCGCCGTACCGCGCCTTCATGCAGGAACGGGAGGCGCGCGGCGCCGCCGGCCGGTCCTGGCTGTTCTTCGGCGAGCGCAACTTCCGCAGCGATTTTCTCTACCAGGTCGAGTGGCAGGACTTGTTGAAGCGCGGTGTGCTGAGCCGGCTCGATCTGGCCTTTTCGCGCGATGCCGCGCCGAAGACCTATGTGCAAGACCGGCTGCGCCGTCAGGGGCGCGACGTCTATGCGTGGCTGGAAGAGGGCGCTTCGCTCTATGTCTGCGGCGATGCCGCGCATATGGCGCCCGATGTCCATGCCGCGTTGACCGATATCGTCGCCGAGCACGGCGGCTTGGGACGTGAGGATGCGGACGCTTATCTGGCCGCGCTGCAGCGCGACCGCCGCTATCGGCTCGACGTCTATTGAGGTGATCCGATGGATGCAAGGGCCGAACCGGACCGCAGTCGCGATGTCTCCCAACCGCTCGACAAGCTCGGGCCGGACGAGACGCTGAAGGCCAACAGCGACCACCTGCGCGGCACGATCAAGCAGGGGCTGGTCGAGGAGGTGACCGCTTCGGTCGCGGCGAGTGACGCCAAGCTGATGAAGTTCTTCGGCATCTATCAGCAGGATGACCGCGACATTCGCGACGAGCGTCGCCGTCAGAAGCTCGAATCGGCCTATTTCTTCATGACGCGCGTGCGCCTGCCGGGCGGCGTCTGCAGTCCGAGTCAATGGTTGAAGCTCGACGAGCTCGCGCGCGCCTATGGCGGCGACACGCTGCGGCTGACCACGCGGCAGACGTTCCAGCTTCATCGCATCATGAAGTGGAACCTGCGCACCGTCATCCAGGGTCTGCGCGATGTGCTGCTCGACACCAAGGCGGCTTGCGGCGACGACACCCGCGGCGTGATGTGCACGGTCAATCCCAACCTGTCGAAACTCCATGCACAGGTGTATGGGCTCGCCAAGCAGGCGAGCGACCACGCCACCCACAAGACCGGGGCCTACGGCGAGATCTGGTATGGCGCGGAGCGCCAGGAGACGGACGGCCCGGAGGAGCCGTTCTATGGGCGCACCTACATGCCGCGCAAGTTCAAGATCGGCTTCGCCATCCCGCCCAGCAACGACATTGACGTTTATGGCCAGGACCTTGGCTTCATCGCCATCGCGCAGCGCGGCAAGCTGAAAGGCTTCAACGTCGCCATTGGCGGTGGCCTCGGACGGACCGACCAGGCGCCGAAAACCTATCCGCGCCTGGCCAGCGTGATCGGCTACATCGACGCCGAGAAACTCTTTCCGACAATCGACGCGGTGATGTCGGTGCAGCGCGACTACGGCGACCGGCTTGACCGCGCGCATGCCCGCTTCAAGTACACCATCGACGAGAAGGGCTTGGATTGGATCAAGGCTGAGATCGAGCGCCGGCTCGGCTTCGCGCTCGCGCCTGCGCGTCCTTATACGTTCACCTCGAACGGAGATCCGCTCGGTTGGCTCAAGGGCGAGGATGGTCGCGAGCACTGCACGTTGTTCATTCAGAACGGCCGCGTCATCAACACGGCCGATCGCCCCATGATGGACGGGCTTCGCGCCATCGCCCGCGTCCACAAGGGCACGTTCCGCATCACGCCGAACCAGAATCTCATCATTTCCGACATTGCGCCGGAGGACCGCCCTGCCATTGAAGCCTTGATGAAGGAGCATGGCCTGGACGAATTCGAGAGCCGCAGCGGGCTGCGCCTGAACTCGATGGCTTGCGTCGCGCTGCCGACCTGCGGCCTGGCGATGGCCGAAAGCGAACGTTATTTGCCCGACCTTATTACCAAGATCGAGGCGATCCTTAATGTCCACGGTTTGAAAGACGACCCGATCACCATCCGCATGACCGGATGTCCGAACGGCTGCGCACGGCCGTACATCGCCGAGATCGGTCTGACGGGACGGGCACCCGGCAAATACAATCTCTATCTCGGCGGCGGCTTCCACGGCCAGCGCCTCAACAAGATGTACCTCGAGAATGCCGGCGAAGGCGCGATTCTCGAGGCGCTCGACAAGACGCTCGGCCACTATGCCCGCGACCGGAAGCCCGGCGAACGCTTCGGCGACTTCGCCATCCGGGCCGGTTACGTCACGGAAGTGAAGGAAGGGCGTTTCTTCAACGATTAGAGCGATGCCCGCGAATTGAAGTCCGGCGGCGGCACCGTGGATGCCACGGTCTGCATGTGGAGACGTGGAGGCGGGGAGCGCCGCGCCCTGCGGGCTTCCAGTCCTTCACAAACCAATCGCCTGCTCATGAAGATCAGGCGGTGAATCTCACGAATCTATGCAATGGGGGGATTTCTCCGCCGGTGCGCCAGGGCGCGCCTGAATAGGGGCCGTTCTACGGCGGCGGCATCAACCGCCCGGATGCGCGCCATGAGCCTGCAGGCCACGTCGGATCAGAGAAGCCCAGCCGTCTTCGGCGGTTTCCGCGAACTCGAACAGGTGACGGTCGGTGGACGCAATCATGCCTTCCTCGACGAGGGCGTCGAAGTTGACGATCTTGCGCCAGTAACCTTCATCGAACAGCACGATCGGGGCCGGAGGCGCCTTCCGCGTCTGTTGCAGCGTCAGCAGCTCGAACAATTCGTCCATCGTGCCGAAGCCGCCGGGAAAGATCGCGAGTGCGTTCGCACGCATGGCCAGATGCATCTTGCGCATCGCGAAGTAGTGGAAGCGGAAGCTGAGCTCCGGCGTGATGTAGGGGTTAGCCACTTGTTCGTGCGGCAAGGTGATGTTGAAGCCGATGCTTGGCGCGCCGACATCCGAGGCGCCCCGGTTGGCCGCCTCCATAATGCCGGGTCCGCCGCCGGTGGCGATGACATTGTCACGCCAGCGGTTCCTGGGGTCGAACGCACCGCCGCGCTCCGAAGCGATGCGGGCGAACTCGCGTGCGGTTTGGTAAAGCCTGGATCGTTGTTGCAACCGCTCCGCGAGCTTTTTCTCATCGTCCGTGCGTGCGGCTTCGGCGGCGGTGGCGGCTTGTTCGGGCGAGGGGATGCGTGCGCCACCGAAGACAATGATAGTCGAGCGGATGCCCCAGTCGCGCAGCGCAAGCTCGGCCTTGGCGTATTCGAGCGCGAAGCGGATCGCCCGCATCTCGTCGCGAAGCAGGAATTCGGTGTCCTCGACCGCAAGCAGTGTGCTCCGCGAGCCGTTTCGGGCGATAGGTTCGTTCATATCGGTGTCGTCCATTCTTCGCGAGCCCATTCATTCTTGTCGCGCTGTGGGCCGGTTCCCAAACCTATTAGCAAGCGGAGAAACGTCTATAAATGGGCGTTTTCCGGTGCTTGCTGGGCTCGGGACGGGTCCGGTGGGCATGGATCGCCCACGGTCGCTTATGTCATGTGATGCCAGCGGTCGGAACACAGGCTATTCCGCAATGAGGGCGCCAGGCGGCGGGCATTGGTGATTTTGCGATACTTGCTTATACGTTGAAGCCATCACCGTCGCGTGGAACGTCCATGAAGAAAATCGGTTTCTTGTCGTTCGGGCACTGGGGGCCCTCGCTGCACTCGCAGACGCGGTCGGCGTCCGACGCGCTCCTGCAATCCATCGACCTCGCTGTCGCCGCCGAGGAGCTTGGCGCGGATGGAGCGTATTTCCGCGTTCACCACTTCGCCCGCCAGCTTGGCTCGCCGTTTCCCCTGCTGGCTGCCGTCGGTGCCAAGACCAAGCGCATCGAGATCGGAACAGCCGTCATCGACATGCGGTACGAGAACCCGCTGTACATGGCCGAAGACGCCGGCGCGGCCGACCTTATCGCGGGCGGACGCTTGCAGCTCGGCATCAGTCGCGGCTCGCCGGAACAGGTGATCGACGGCTGGCGCTACTTTGGCTATGTGCCGCCCGAAGGCATGACCGACGCCGATATGGCGCGGCAGCGGACCGAGGTGCTTCTGGAGGTGCTGCGCGGCGAGGGCTTCGCACAGCCCAATCCGCGGCGGATGTTCCCGAATCCGCCCGGCCTGTTGCGCGTCGAACCGTACTCCGAAGGCTTGCGCGAGCGCATTTGGTGGGGTGCCGGTGCGAATGGCACCGCGGCCTGGGCGGCCAAGATGGGGATGAACCTGCAAAGCTCCACGCTCAAAAACGACGAGAGCGGCAAGCCTTTCCATATCCAACAGGCCGAACAGATCCGAATCTACCGCGAGGCGTGGAAGGAGGCCGGTCACAAGCGTGAACCGAGGATCTCCGTCAGCCGCAGTATCTTCGCGTTGATGGACGACCGCGATCGCGCCTACTTCGGAGGCGACGGTGAGAACGACGACCAGATTGGGTTCCTCGGTGATGACACTCGAGCTATTTTTGGTCGCAGCTATGCCGCCGAGCCGGATGTCCTTATCGAGCAACTGAAGACCGACGAAGGCATTGCGGAGGCCGATACGTTGCTCTTGACCGTCCCTAATCAGCTAGGTGTCGCCTACAACACACACGTTATCGAGGCGATCCTGAAGCATGTCGCGCCCGCTCTCGGTTGGCGCTGACGGCGAGGAGAGGAGGGGGGCGCTCGCTTTCTTTGCCGTCATCAATCGCGTGCTCGCTACGATACGATAGCCGCCGGATGCTTTATGGCGGCGTTATCTCTTGCACGATCTCCTGTACGCGATAGCGGTCGCCGTCGTATTTCAGCGTAAGCCGCCTGTCGTGGAACGCGGCGAGTGTCGAGCGGTGCCCAATGGACACGATGGTGGCCGACGGCAACCGTTGTTGCAGCAGCCGGTAAAGCTGTTCCTCGGCAGGTTCATCAAGCGAGGCGGTGGCTTCGTCGAGGAACAGGATATCGGGGGCTTGGAGCAGCGCGCGGGCGATGCCAAGCCGCTGCTGTTCGCCGAGTGAGAGCATGCGGTTCCAGTGCGCCTCTTCGTCGAGGCGCGCCGCCAGTGCGGGCAGCCCGACGGCGGTCAAGGTTTCGGACAGCTGCTCGCGGCTGTAGGCGCCGGGCTCGGCCGGATAGGTTACTGCCGCGGCCAGCGTTCCGACCGGGAAGTATGGCCGCTGCGGCAGCGTCATCGGATGGGCGTCCTTGGGCAGCAGCACCTCGCCCTGGCCGAACGGCCAGATGCCGGCGATGGCACGGAACAGCGTGGATTTGCCCGATCCGGACGGCCCGGTGAATAGGACATGCTCGCCCTGAGATACGGCGACGCCGTCGGCCCCAACCAGAGGCGTGCCCGTCGGAAGCTTCACTGTCATGTCTTCGAGCCGCACGTCCCGACGATCCGGTACGGCTCGCACCGCGATACGCGGCGGCGTGCGGGCAGCGGCGTGCGCGGCCGCGGCCGACAGTTCGAAGCCGTCGAGACGTTGGACCACGGATCGCCACTCGGCCAGCGTGCGGTAGACGTTGATAAAAAACGACAGAGAGTTCTGCACGCTGCCAAAGGCGGACGCGGTCTGCATGAGCCCGCCGAGCTGCATCGCACCGGCGAAATAGGCCGGGCTCACCACAACATACGGAAAGACGGTTGAGACTTGCGAGTATCCGGCGGTGAAGAAGGTGAGCTTCTTGGTGCGGATCATGATCCGCATCCAGTTCTCGGCGATGCGGGCGAACCGTTCGACCAGGCGCTCGGTTTCGGTGTTTTCGCCACGCAGTAGCGCGATTTGCTCGGCGTTCTCGCGCACCCGCACGAGATTGAAGCGGAAATCGGCTTCGAGCCGCTGCTGCCGGAAATTGAGGTCGATCAGCGGGCGGCCGATCCAATGGGTGAATACCGTGCCGGCCAACGCATAGATGAGGGCCGCCCAGACGAGATAGCCGGGAATGCTCCAGACGCTTCCGAACATGTGCAGTGGTGCCGCCGCCGATAGCGCCCACAGGATGATGACGAAGGAACCGAGTGTCACCAGCGCGCCGAGCAGACCCACCCCGATGGCGAGCGTGCGCTCGACGAAAAGCTGGATGTCCTCGGCGATGCGCTGGTCGGGGTTGTCGGCGGCGTCGCCCAGGAGCTGCATGCGGTAATGATTGGCGGAACCAAGCCAGTTACCGAGGTATTCTTTTGTCATCCATTGGCGCCAGCGAATCTGGAGCCATTGGTTGAGGTAGATTTGATAGACGGCGAGCAGGATGTAGGCGACCGCGAGCATGCAGAAAAACATCAGCTCGCTGACGAAGGAATCCCAATTGCGCTCCTGCAGCGCGTTGTAGAACCGATTGTTCCACTGGTTGAGCAGCACATTGATGCCGACCAATGACAGCTCGATGGCGATCACGGCGAACAGAAGCACGAGGCCGGCCCGACGGTCCTCGGAGCGGAAATAGGGGGCGGAGAGCCGCCAGATGGAGGCAAGCGTCGAGGCGAGGCTTTTCACGGGAAATCTCCTGTCGGGCAGCGGGTCGATAACCGCAATCACGGTTGCGATGCCACAAATCGGGGCGGTAGGCCCCGGCAGGTGTCACGCAAAATAGACTGGAACAGGGTGAAGGGGCATTGCCCACCGTCTTGTGAAGTCCAACCGACCCGGTAAAGTTGCGGCGGTAAACCGGAGGAATAGAGGACGGCCGCCGGACGTTAATCGCATGAGCCGTTGGTTTGAAGCATCAGACCAACACAACACAAATCTCTTTAGGGAGGGGTGACATCTCATGAGACGGAAATCCGACAGTTCCAAGACCAATCCGAAGAACAACAATAACGAACGCCTTGCGACCCGCCGCCGCTTCATGCTGGCCGCGGGCGCGGCCGCAGCGACGACGGCTGTCGCTGCGCCGAATGTCGTCAGCGCCCAGGGCGCGGTGAATATGCGGTTCCAGAGCACCTGGCCGTCGAAGGACATCTTCCACGAATACGCGCTCGATTTCGCTAAAAAGGTTAATGACATGACCGGCGGCGATCTGAAGATCGAGGTGCTGCCGGCCGGCGCCGTGGTGCCCGCGTTCCAGTTGCTCGACGCGGTGTCCAAGGGCGTTCTCGACGGTGGGCATGGCGTGCTCGTCTATCACTACGGCAAGCAGACGGCGCTGGCGCTGTGGGGCTCGGGGCCGGCTTTCGCCATGGACGCCAACATGCTGCTCGCCTGGCACAAGTACGGTGGCGGCAAGGAGCTTCTCGAAAAGCTCTATGCGTCGATCGGCGGCAACGTGGTGTCGTTCCCTTACGGCCCGATGCCGACGCAGCCGCTCGGCTGGTTCAAGAAGCCGGTGACCAAGGTCGACGACTTCAAGGGCATGAAGTTCCGCACCGTTGGCATCTCCATTGACGTGTTCTCCGGCCTGGGCGCGGCGGTGAACGCGCTTCCCGGCGGCGAAATCGTCGCGGCGATGGATCGCGGCCTGCTTGACGCCGCGGAGTTCAACAACGCGTCGTCGGACAAGGCGCTGGGCTTTGCCGACGTCTCCAAGATCTGCATGCTGCAGAGCTATCACCAGAACGCCGAGCAGTTCGAGGTGATGTTCAACAAGGACAAGTACAACGCCCTGCCGGAAAAGACCCGGCACATCATCGCTAACGCAGCCGAGGCCGCTTCGCAGGACATGCAGTGGAAGGCAATCGACCGCAACTCGAAAGACTACATCGAGATGCAGACGAAGGATAAGGTCCGATTCTTCAAGACACCGGATGCGATCCTCAAGCGCCAGCTCGAAGTCTACGATGAGGTGGCGAAGAAATACGCGGCGAACAATCCGATGTTCAAGGAGATCGCAGAGTCTCAACTCGCTTTCGCCAAGCGTGCGACGCGCTGGGAGCAGGACTACGTCGTGAGCCGCAAGATTGCGTTCGACCACTACTGGGGCCCGAACGCGAAGAAGCCGATCTGACGGCGCGTGCAAACCGCTGAGGCATCATCCGGTTTGACCGGATGATGCCTCGTCGTCTCCGAAGTGGCCTAATCTTTCTCATACCGAGCGGGGGCGCGCATGAGCGTCCAAAGCGTCCTGTATGCGATCGATGGCATCAGCACATGGGTCGGCAAGGCCGTCTCCTGGCTGATGATCATCCTGACCGCTGTCGTCTGCCTCGAAGTGTTCAAGCGTTACATTCTCAATATGCCGACGGCGTGGATTTTCGATCTCGAAAACATGCTCTACGGCACGCTGTTCATGCTGTGCGGCGCTTACGCGCTGGCGCAGAACGCGCACGTTCGTGGTGACTTTCTCTATAGCTCGATGCGGCCACGGATGCAGGCCACGCTCGATATCGTTCTCTATATCGTATTTTTTATTCCCGGCATCCTCGCGCTGATTTACTCGGGATACACCTTCGCCGCGGAATCGTGGATCATCCGGGAGCATTCCACCATCACCGCCGACGGGCCTCCGGTTTATCAATTCAAAGCGGTCATCCCGATCGCCGGCGCGCTGGTGATGCTCCAGGGAATAGCCGAAATCATCCGCTGCGTCGTCTGCCTGAAAACGGGTCAGTGGCCGGAGCGGCTCAAGGACGTTGCCGAGATCGACGTCATCGAGGGGCAGCTCTTGCAGAGCGAATACGTCGATGAGGAATCGCGCAAGATCGCGATCGAGCGGGCGCACGAGATCGAGGAGGCCGCGCGCCAGCGCGGCATGGGGGGAGATCTTCAAACATGAGCGACCCGGCACTCGGGATTTTGATGCTCTGTCTGATCGTGATCGTCATCATCATGGGCTTTCCGACGGCCTTTACGCTCATGGGCCTCGGAATGTTCTTCGGCTACATCGCTTTTTACGATCCGACCCAGCTTTTCACCGAGAACAAGGTCTTCGACCTGATGGTGCAGCGTACCTATGGCGCAATGACCAACGACGTTCTCATATCCATCCCGTTGTTCGTGCTCATGGGTTACGTCATGGAGCGCGGCGCGCTGGTCGATAAGATGTTCTATTCGATCCAGCTTGCCTTCCGCCGCGTTCCGGCCTCGCTTGCCGTCGCCACTCTGATCGTCTGCACGTTCTGGGGCATCGCCAGCGGCCTCGTCGGCGCCGTGGTGATCCTGATGGGTGTCATTGCCTTCAACCCGATGCTGAAGGCCGGCTACGACGTCAAGCTCTCGGCCGGCGTCATTACGGCGGGCGGCACGCTTGGCATCCTGATTCCGCCGTCGGTGATGATCATCGTTTATGCCGCCGTTGCCGGCCAATCTGTGGTGAAGCTTTACGCCGCCGCAATGTTTCCCTCGTTCTTCCTGGCGTTCCTCTATCTGGTCTACATCATTGGCTGGGCGATGATTAATCCGAAGATCGCCCCGCAGCTTCCCGAGGAGAAAACGCGCGTCCCGGTGCCGGACTGGATGCGTCGATTTCAGGAGGCGTATTCGCGCAACGTGTTCGTCGGGTTCGTCACGGCATTGCTTTCACCGGGGCGGGCGGCTGCGATCGACACCGGCGCGGGGCGCGTCGGCTATCTCACACTGCTGAGAAATTTCATTATCTCCCTGACGCCTTTCGCCCTGATCGCGGGAACGCTGGCGCTGGTGTGGTGGTATGTCGTCATCCACCAGCAGGTCGCGCCTGACGAGGCGGTGTCCGGGCTGCAGCAGCTCGGCACGCCGGACCTCGCGACCGGCCCGGCCGCGCCGGCGGCGCAGGGGCCGCCGCAAAGCTTCTATATCTGGTTTGCCGTTGCTGTCGCGCTCGGTGCGCTCATCGTCGTGCGATACTATTGGCGGATGGATGCGGATCGGTTTGAAGTTCTCAAGCTCGTGTCCTCATCGGTGATGCCGCTCGGCATCCTCACCGTCGTGGTCCTCGCGGTGATCCTGTTCGGCATCACGACAGCGACCGAATCCGCTGCGGTCGGCGCGGCCGGTGCGTTCCTGCTGGCCTTTCAGGCGCGAACGCTCGATTGGAAACGCACGAAGGAGGCCGTCTTCCTCACGGCAAAAACCACGGCGATGGTGTGCTGGCTGTTCGTCGGCTCGGCGCTGTTTTCGGGCGTGTTCGCGATCCTGGGCGGGCAGGCGCTGGTCGAGCAGTGGGTGCTGTCGCTCAACCTGACGCCCCTTCAGTTCATGATTCTGTCCCAGGTGGTCATCTTCCTGCTCGGCTGGCCGCTGGAATGGACCGAGATCATCATCATCTTCGTGCCGATCTTCCTGCCGCTGTTGCAGCACTTCAACATCGACCCGATCCTGTGGGGTGTCCTTGTGTTCGTGAACTTGCAGGCGGCATTTCTGTCGCCGCCGGTCGCGATGTCGGCGTTCTATCTCAAGGGCGTCGCGCCTTCGCATGTCACGCTCAACCAGATTTTTGGTGGCATGATGCCCTACATGCTCGTCGTCGCCCTGTGCATGGTCATCATGTACATCTGGCCGGGCATGACGCTGTGGCTGCCGAACTACCTCTACGGCAATTGAGCAGGCAGGGTCGCGCGCCCTCTCCGATGATTGCGGCATGGCGGACCCTTGACGGGCCCGCCTGCGCTTGACGATAAGCGCGGCGGGGACGCAGGGCCGACGCCGATTGTTGGACGGTCAGTCGGTGTGCCGATGTCGAAGGAGGAATGATGGCGGGTGGAAGGCGAGGTGTGCGTGTCGCGTTGAGCATGCTGATGGCGGCGGCTGCCGCACCGGCCCTGGCGCAGCAAGGTGGATTCCCGCTCGGCAGCGAATTGTTCCTCGACGCACGGCCGATGCCGGGATCGAAGCGCATCCCCAATATGGACGTCGGCGCCAACGGAGCAGTGATCCTTGAAATGTGGTGCAACCGCGTCGAGGGGCAACTCGTCATTGCCGGCGACACCCTGACCGTCGTGCTCGGCCAGCCGACCGACCGCTCCTGCCGCCCGGATCAATCGCAACGCGACACCGATTTGCTTGCGGCGCTGAATTCGGTGACGAATTGGCGGCGCGAGGGCGACGCCGTGGTGCTTGCCGGAACGACCACGTTGCGGTTCAGGCCCGCGACCCACTGAGCACAATCAGCGCGCAGGGTGTGGACCGTTCGCCGGGTGCGCAGGTCCATTGCCTTCGTGCGTGAAAAAGAAAGGGCCCGGCATCGCTGCCGGGCCCTTCCGCATTTGCCGTTCAGGCCGGCTTACATCATGCCGCCCATTCCGCCCATGCCGCCGCCCGGCATCGCCGGCGCTGCAGCCTCCTTCGGAATTTCGGCAACCATCGCCTCGGTGGTTACCAGCAGGCCCGCGACCGAAGCCGCGTCCTGCAGGGCGCGCCGCACGACCTTGGCCGGATCGACAATGCCCTTTTCGATCAGGTCCACGTACTCTTCGTGCTGAGCGTCGAAACCGAAGGTCTCCGACTTCGACTCCATGATCTTGCCGACCACAATGGAGCCCTCGACGCCGGCGTTTTCCGCGATCTGGCGGATCGGCGCCTCGACGGCCTTGAGCACGATGTTGATGCCGGCCTGGACGTCGGGGTTGTCGTTGGTAATCTTGCCAACGGCCTTCTTGGCGCGAAGGAGCGCAGTGCCGCCGCCCGGAACGATGCCTTCTTCCACCGCAGCGCGGGTGGCGTTGAGCGCGTCGTCCACGCGGTCCTTTTTCTCCTTGACCTCGACCTCGGTGGCGCCACCGACCTTGATGACGGCCACCCCGCCGGCGAGCTTCGCCAAGCGCTCCTGGAGCTTTTCACGGTCGTAGTCCGAGGTGGTCTCCTCGATCTGCGCCTTGATCTGGCCGACGCGGGCTTCGATGTCCTTCTTCTTGCCGGCGCCGTCGACGATCGTGGTCTTTTCCTTCTCGATCACGACCTTCTTGGCGCGGCCGAGCATTTGCAGCGTGACGTTCTCGAGCTTGATGCCGAGATCTTCCGAGATGAGCTGGCCGCCGGTGAGGATCGCGATGTCCTCGAGCATCGCCTTGCGGCGATCGCCGAAGCCCGGAGCCTTCACCGCCGCGACCTTCAGGCCGCCGCGCAGCTTGTTGACGACGAGCGTGGCGATGGCCTCGCCCTCGACGTCCTCGGCGATGATGACGAGCGGCTTGCCCGACTGCACCACCGCCTCGAGCACCGGCAGCATGGCCTGCAGGCCGGACAGCTTCTTCTCGTGCAGGAGGATGTAGGCGTCCTCGAGCTCGGCGATCATCTTCTCGGCGTTGGTGATGAAGTACGGCGAGATGTAGCCGCGGTCGAACTGCATACCCTCGACGATCTCAACGTCGGTGTCGAGCGACTTGGCCTCTTCGACCGTGATGACGCCCTCGTTGCCGACCTTCTGCATCGCATCGGCGATCATCTTGCCGATCTGCTTGTCGCCGTTGGCGGAGATGGTGCCGACCTGGGCGACCTCGGCCGAGGAGCCGACCTTCTTGGCGCGCTTCTCGATGTCCTTGATGACGGCGGCGACCGCAAGATCGATGCCGCGCTTCAGGTCCATCGGGTTCATGCCGGCGGCGACGGACTTGGCGCCTTCGCGCACGATCGCCTGGGCCAGCACGGTGGCCGTGGTGGTGCCGTCGCCGGCGTTGTCGTTGGTCTTCTGGGCGACCTCGCGGACCATCTGCGCGCCCATGTTCTCGAACTTGTCCTCAAGCTCGATTTCCTTGGCGACAGTCACGCCGTCCTTGGTGATGCGCGGCGCGCCGAACGACTTGTCGATCACAACGTTGCGGCCCTTGGGGCCGAGCGTGACCTTCACCGCGTTGGCGAGGGTATCGACGCCGCGCAGCATGCGTTCGCGCGCGTCGCCGGAAAAACGAACGTCTTTGGCAGCCATTCAACTCACTCCTGAAAAACTTTTGGTGTTGGACTTCAGGCGATCACGCCCATGACGTCGGACTCCTTCATGATCAGGAGATCCTCGCCGTCGAGCTTCACTTCGGTGCCCGACCACTTGCCGAACAGCACGCGGTCGCCGGCCTTCAATTCCAGCGGGACGAGCTTGCCGCTTTCGTCGCGGCCGCCGGGGCCGACAGCGACCACCTCGCCCTGGGAGGGCTTTTCCTTGGCGGTGTCGGGAATGATAATCCCGCCGGAGGACTTCTCCTCGGCGTCGATACGCTTGACGACCACGCGGTCGTGCAGGGGACGGAACTTCAGCTTGGCCATGCTTTCCTCGTCAGAGTGGCGGACAGGGAATTGGAAAAACTTTGATTTTCTGGACACTTAGCAGTCATGTAGCATGAGTGCTAAGGATCAAGACCGGAAATAGGGGGTCGGTCCGGGAGTGTCAAGCGTGGGGCCTGCCGGCGGTAACCTCAACCGGCGCTTGGTTAACGTGACGCGGCGGGCGGCTTTGGCAGGCCAATCCTAGCCAACCAGCTTGGAGACGCTGTCCACCAGCAGCTTGAAACCTGCGGCGCCAACCAGGAGATAGCACCAGAAGTAGAGCCGGTTGGCGTCGAGACGGTCGTGCATGCGTTTGCCGAGCCAGACTCCGAGCGGGATGGCTGGGAGCAGCGGCAGCGCCTGCCAGAGTGCCTCGGGGCGCTGGATGCCGAACCAAGCGTAAGGAATGATCTTGAAAGCGTTGCTGAAGGTCAGCAGCGCCACCATCGTGCCGGCGAAGATCGTCTTGGGCAGGCCGCGGGGCAGAAGGTAGACCGAGAGCGGAGGCGCCGCCGCGTGTGCAACAAAGGTGGTGAAGCCGCCGATGGTGCCGAACAGCAGCGCCTTCGGTGGCGATACCGGCATGCCGGTCTGCGGCTCGAATCGCTCGCGCAGGAAGTAGCGCGCCGCGAACACGATGGTGACGATGGCGATCCCCAGCACCAGGATCCGCTGGTCCACCAGCACGAAGAACAATGCCCCGAGCGCGATGCCAACCAGCATCGCCGGCGCGATCCAGACGATATCCGGCCACGACCAGGTCCGCATCGGAAAGGCCTTGAGCGCGAACACGTCGGTGGTTGAGGCCACCACGGCGATGATGATGGCGGCGTCGATCGGTTCCGTCACCAGCATCAGGAACGGCACGCCAATGATGGCAAGGCCGCCGCCGAACGCCCCCTTGCCGATCCCGATCACAAAGACGGCCGGCAAGCCGATGAGGTAGAACAGCGGGTCCGTGGGTAATGGCATGGCGGCGGTATTGCGGTGGGGCTTCGGCTGGGTCGCCGGAGAGCGGGCTTTGGGTTGCGGGGGTGAGGCTGTTACAATCGTACCCGGGCCGGGGCGGTTATAGTCCGGTTAGATTTACTTCGGCTAAGGATGGGCCGCCGAACGTTCCGGCGGATCGGACCGCATTGATAGTCGTCCTGCCGCCATTTGCGGAGGGGCGGCCTGGACATTCGCGCGAAACTCGCCAATAACCGCAAGGAATTCGCATGCACCATCATTCCACCTCATGGCCCCTCGTCGCGGCGGCGCTCGTTGCCGGCGGATTGCTGCTGGCCGGATGCAGCGGTGGCAGCCTGCCGAGCTTCGGCACCAGCTCCGAACCTCCGCCGACGGCTCCGACCGCGGCGGCGCTGCCGTCCAAATATTCGCCGGAAGAGCTTGTCGGCCGCTGGGGCTTTACCTCCTATCAGAAGGAGTCCGACCGGACGCGGACCATCAACACCGCGCGCGGGCTGTGCCGGTCGCCGTATGTGATCTCCAAGGGGCCGTCGGGCGGCATCATGATGCACTTGGCCGACCAGCGCGAGGCGAGCGAGGTGCGCCTCAAGGGCGGCCCCGATGGCAAGGACTACATAGGGCCGGACGGGCCGGCTGGCGATCCTCAGGACCGTGTGATCCTGTCGTTCGACGGGCGGGTGCTGATCACGCGCTACGTCGATCCGGACGCCGCCAGCCGCTACGGCAACATGGTCTATGTCCGGTGCGGTCCCAGGGCTTAATGGGGTGGGTTCGATAGGTTACGATCATGACGGTCACGATTTGGCATAACCCGGCGTGCAGCACGTCGCGCAAGGTGCTGGCCGCGATTCGCGACCGGGGTATCGAGCCGACCGTCGTGGAGTATCTGAAAGACCCGCCCAGCGCCGCCGAGATCAAGGCGGCGCTGAAGGAGATGGGGATAGGGGCCCGCGAACTCTTGCGCCGGCGCGGGACTCCCTATGATGATTTGAAGCTCGGCGAGCCGAACCGGACCGATTCCGAACTCATTGCTGCAATGACCCAGCACCCGATCCTGATCGAGCGGCCGGTCGTGCGGACCCGTAAGGGTACGCGGCTCTGCCGGCCAGCGGAGCGGCTCGACGAAATTCTTTAACCCGATCCCGGACAAGGCCGCCGGCTTTCTGTGTTCGGTCTGGTTTCAGTTCGCCAGGCCGGGCGCAAGCGAGGTCGATCATGATGCGTTGGTTTCAAGCCCTGATGCCGAAGGAGGAACGCTTCTTCGACCTGTTCGCGCAGCATTCGCGCGCGGTCGTGGCGGGAGCGGTGGCTTTGCGCGCCATGCTGGAAGGGGGCGACGCGGTCGCGCGTAACTATCAGGTGGTGATGGACCGTGAGCACGATGCCGACGACGTGACGCGCGACGTCCTGATCGCTGTGCGGCGCACCTTCATCACACCGTTCGATCGCGGCAACATCCGCGACCTCATCACGTCGATGGACAACGCCATCGACCAGATGCAGAAGACCGCGAAAACCATCCAGCTTTTCAACGTGACCACTTTCACGCCGCAGATGAAGGAAATGGCGGACGCCATCGTCAAATGCGCCGAACTGGTGCAGGAGGGCGTACCCCTGCTCAAGTCGATCAGCTCGGAGGCGGTGCGCATCAGCTCCATCTCGCAAAAGATTTCGGCGCTCGAGGGAGCCGCCGACGACATGCACGACCGCGGCCTGGAGAAACTCTACCGGGCCAATTCCGGCAATGGCGGCAACGGCTTGGCGTTCTTCGTCGGCAATGAGGTCTACGACCACCTGGAGAAGGTGGTCGATCGCTTCGACGACGTCGCCAATGTCATGCACGGCATCGTCATCGAGCACGTCTAGGGGCGAAGGCGCAGCAGACGATGGACGCCGGGCTTGTCTTGCCGCTGCTGGTGGCCTTGATCGCAATCGCACTGGCGTTCGATTTCCTCAACGGCATGAACGATGCCGCCAACTCTATCGCTACCATCGTCTCCACCCGCGTGCTTCGGCCGCAATATGCGGTCGCTGCGGCGGCATTCTTCAACTTCATTGCCTTTCTGGTATTCGGCCTGCACGTTGCCGAAACCGTAGGCCGCGGCATTGTCGAGGCAAATGTCATCGACGCGCGGGTGATTTTTGCGGCGTTGGCGGGAGCCATCACCTGGCAGATCATCACCTACTGGCTTGGCATTCCGTCATCGAGTTCGCATGCGCTGATCGGCGGATTGGTCGGCGCGGGCATCGCCAAGGCCGGAACCACGGCGGTGGTCTGGGAGGGTGTGCTCAAAACTGTCGGCGGCATCGTGCTGGCGCCGGGACTCGGCTGCATCGCGGCGCTGTTCCTGATGCTGCTGGTGTCGTGGCTGTTCATCCGGTTTACGCCGTTCGGCGCTGACCGTTTCTTTCGCCGCGCGCAACTCGTTTCGGCCTCCCTTTACGCGCTGGGACATGGCGGCAACGACGCGCAGAAGACGATGGGTATCATCGCCGTGTTGCTTTATTCGCAAGGCTACATGGGAACGGAATTCCATGTGCCGTTCTGGGTTGTGCTGGCGTGCCAGGCGGCGATGGCGCTCGGCACGCTGATGGGCGGCTGGCGCATCGTGCGCACGATGGGCTCCAAGATCACCCGCCTGACGCCGATGCAAGGATGCTGCGCCGAAACCGGAGGCTCGATCATGCTGTTCGCGGCGACCGAGATGGGTATCCCGGTGTCCACCACGCACACCATCACCGGCTGCATCATCGGTGTCGGCGCGGCGAAGAACGCATCCGCCGTGCGCTGGAGCGTCGCCAAGGAAATCGTGACCGCGTGGATCCTCACCATCCCGTCGGCGGGCGTGGTGGCGGCGCTGTTTTATTTCGCGGTGGGATTGTTTGTCTGAACGCGCGCGGATGTGCACTCAATTGCAAATGAAAAAAGCCCCGCGTCGGTGACGCGGGGCTTCAAGGGATTGTAGCGCCTGTTTTCTTAGAAGCGGTAGTTCAGACCCGCGCGCACCACATTGAGGCGGAGGTCGACGTTGGTCACGCCGGCGCACAGCAGCGGGCTGCACGTCGTATCGCCGAGATCGGCGTGGAGGTACTCGACCTTGCCGGTCCAGTTGCCGGCGATGGCGGCTTCGATGCCTGCGCCGACGGTCCAACCGGCGTTGGTATCGCTCCAGCTTCCGACGCCTGGGATGTTAGCCTTGATGTTGCCGAAGGCGACGCCGCCGGTGACGTAAGGCATCACGCGATCGAACGAATAACCGATGCGGCCACGGAAGGTGCCGAGCCAATCGTTGCGCGTTTCACAGGACGTCACGCCGCACAACGAGCTGTCCTTGATGTTGGTCCAGTCGACGTCGCCCTCGAGGCCGAACACCCACGGGTTGCCCATGCCCTGCCAGTTATAGCCGGCGGTCACACCGATCATGCCACCCGACGGGCTGTTGCCGATGGCGCCGCCGTTCCAGTCGGAGTCGCCCCAGGCGCCGCCGCCGTTGATACCCAGATAGAAGCCGGTCCAGTTGTAGCCGGCCATGTAAGCCGGGGCCTTGTACGGCATGGACGACCGGGGCAGGTCCGCCGCCGACGCCGGCATCGCCAGGGCGAAAGCCAGAAGACCGAGGCCGGCAGCAAGTGAACGTTTCATCGCAGTATCTCCAAATGACGAAGTTACCGCAAAGTATTCGGAGATGATAAATTGTCTAGTGCATGAAAAGCACACTGGTATCCTTAACAAATAGTAAGAAGAGAATGACGCAGTTTTGCTAGGATTTCGAAGTGTGATCGGATATTTACTATAATTTTACCATGATGATGGTCAATAAATACTCAACAACGATCGGTATCCTAATAGGGCTATGTCCGTGAGCGGTATTCGGCTCCACGCTTGTCGCTAAAGCGGCTTTGCCATCGGAATCGGCGCGGAGTTCGCAGCGCGCAAGTCAGAACCCAAGCCGTCGATGACCAAGTCCAACAGTGGCGACGCCGTTCGCCGTGCGCTTGTCGGGATCGCAGTTGCCTCGACGAGCGATCGATCGGTTGTGTTGAAGAGCTGCCGCTTGGCCAAGCTGCGGGCGTCTTAGAGACAGCGTCTGAATCCGATCGTCTTCTTTATTCTCGCGCTTCATCCCGCGCCGCGTGCATCCCGGCCGTGCATACTTCTTGCGCTCCTTGGAACGTGTTCCGCAACTCGATAAGATTCGCATCTCGTCACCAACAGGCCGAGAGAAGTCATGAGCCGGATCGTTCGATTCCGTAGAAACATAACGCGCGCGATCGCTGCATGCGTCGCTGTTGTAGCCATCGGCACGTTTTCAACGCCCGTGCCCGCGCAGGATGCCTATCCGACGCGACCCATCACCATGATCGTGCCGTTCGCAGCGGGCGGCGCCTCCGACGTGATCGCCCGACTGATCGCAGAGCAGATGAGCCAGGCGATCGGCCAGCGCATCGTGATCGAGAACGTGGTCGGTGCCGGCGGATCGACCGCCATGACTCGCGCCGCGCGCGCAACCGCCGACGGCTATACGATCATCATCGGCAACAGTGGAACGGCGACCGCCGTTTACGCTCTTTATCCCGATCTGAGATTTACGCCCGGGGACTTTGTGCCGATCGGGATCGTCGCCAAAACCGCGCCTGTCATCGCTTTGAAGAAGGATCATACCGCCAAGACGCTGAAGGAGTTCATCGCCTATGCCAAGAAAAGTCCCGGCAAGGCCACGCTCGGCCATGCCGGTGTCGGCTCGTCAAATTACCTGATCTGCAAGGCTTTCGTGCAAGCGGCCGGAATCGAGGTGACTCTGGTCAGTTATCGCGGCGGCGGCCCCGCGCTGAATGACCTTATCGCAGGCCAGATTGACGGCGTATGCGACAACGCCGCGTCTGCCGCGCCTTCGATCCGCGGTGGCTTGGTCCACGGCATCGTGGTCGGGATGCCGGCGCGGCTGAACAGCCTGCCCGACGTGCCGACCTCGGCTGAAGCCGGCCTACCGGACTTCCTGTTGCAAGGCTGGAATGGGCTGTTCGCGCCCAAGGATACCCCGCAGCCGGTTCTCGACAAACTCAACGCAGCCCTCCGCAAGGGTGTGGCCAGCGATCTTTATCAGAAGCGGCTCGGTGAACTCGGCGCGCTGCCACCCAGCGAGGAGGAGATGTCGGTGGCCTATCTGCAGAAATTCGTGCCGTCGGAAATCGACAGGTTCAAAACGCTACTGGCCGATAAAAAGTGAAGGCCGAGGCGGCCGTGTGAGTAGAGGGCCGCCTCGATACGGTGATGCCCACTCTCCACCCCGGTCGGGGCGAAGGTGGGCATCGCCGAGTTTTCTTCAGGGCGGCTATGCGTGCGCGGTCTAGAACCGGAGGTTCAAGCCGGCGCGCACGATGTGGCTATGGAAATCGACGTCGACCGGCGCGCCGCAGGTAAAGACATCGCAGCCCACGCTGCCGAGGTCGGCGTAAAGATACTCCACCTTGGCGGTCCAGTTTCCGGCGATGGCAGCCTCGACGCCGGCGCCGACCGTCCAGCCGACTCGCGTATCGCTGATGCTACCGAAGCCGAACGGCGTGGCCTTGACCTCGCCGACAGCAAGTCCGCCGGTGATATAGGGCATCACGCGGTCCACCGCGTAACCCAGGCGCCCGCGCACGGTGCCGAGCCAACCGACCTTGGTTTCGCAGCCGAGCACGCAATTGGCGTTGGCGAAGCTGCCTTTGAGATCGGCCCAGTCGATGTCGCCTTCCAGGCCGAACACCCACGGACTGCCAACGGCCTGCCAGTTGTAGCCGGCGGTCAAACCAAAAAGCCCACCGGAGGGATCGGCATTACCGATTCCGCTCCAATCCGAGCGGCCCCAGCCGTAGCCGCCGTTAATGCCGAGATAGAAGCCTGTCCAGGAATAGGCGGGGGCGAACACCGGCGCCTTGGTCGGCGGCGGTACCGCCCGCGGCAGATCGGCTGCCAGCGCCTGTGTGGCGGTCAGGGCAAAAAGGCTGATTGTGGCGAGAAGCACGCGACGCATACCCACCTCCCGAGTTTGTTCCCAACTGGGGAGCAAACGCCGGTCAGGGCGGGTCGTTCCGGAAATTCGACGTGCCCATCGAATTTTTCGACGGGCGTATCGAAGGGGCGGGGCTTGTGCAAAGGGGGGGAGGGGCGCCTCTTTGTGCTTTCAGTGGGGCCAGGCGGTCAGAAACGGTAATTCACGCCGAACCGCAGCGTGCCCGATTCCATGCCGTGCCGCGACCCGATGAGCCCGAACGAGTGATCGCCCAGATCGACGTAGAGATATTCGGCTCGGGCGCTCCAGTTCGGCGCCAGCCCGACTTCGAGCCCCACGCCGCCGGCCCAGCCGAGCTTGGTCGCGCTTTCCGACGCGCCGGTCAGCGTGTCTTCGAGCTTCAAGGTGCCGTAGGCGAGGCCCACGGTGCCGTAGAACAGCACGTTGTTCATGGCGATGCCGGCGCGCGCCCGCAGCGTGCCGAACCAGGGGTTGGAGAATTGCCAACCGGCAAAGCGGTCGTCGGCGTCCGATATTTGCAGGTCGGTTTCGCCGCCAAATACGAACTGCCCATTCTGCCAGTTGTAGCCGGCCTGCAGTCCACCAGCGATGCCGGAGGGGTCCTGCGGCGCGCTGCTCACCGAGCCCCACTGATAGCCAAGGTTTGCGCCGACATACGGGCCCTGCCAGAACGAGGCCCGCATCGGCGTCGTATAGGACGTCAGGTCGGCCGCTGCGGCGGGGACGGACGCCAGCGCCAGTGCGGCGAACACGGCGAGGACGGACTTTTGCATCACAACTCTCCACTTCGCGATCCCCGCGCGAGGCGGAAATCGCCGAGACTTCAGCCGATATTTCGCCGGGCCCTTTGCCGGCCGGTGGAATTGAAGGAGCGGCGAGGCGGGTGTGCGGCGGAAGATCGGCGCGTTCGTGGAGAATTTATCGAGAGCTTTATCTTAATCGTTTCTGAATCGGTAACGGTGGCGGACGGTTAAGGCTAAGGAATGGTGTATTTGCCCGAAAGCTCGGCAAACTCTATTTACCATGCGGGAGATCCGGTCGTTGCGCGGCGTGGGAGTTCGAGCGGCGGCTTCCTGCGCAAGCGGCCGGTGTCAGCGGGTCTAAGATGTGAAGGGATGGTGAGCCGGCATGGCCGGTCGCGAGAAAGATATCGATCCGGCAAGCGTCCTTGTCGAGGAGGACGAGGAGCAGGCGCTGCCCGAAAACGAGGAGCCGTCACTTGCGGCCGAGGGTGGCGCGCCGGTTGCAACCGGGCGCGCCGTGCTTCTGCGATACGCCAAGCTCGCCCCGTCGTCGCCCGGCGTCTATCGCATGTTCGACGCGCATGGCGACGTGCTCTACGTCGGCAAGGCGAAGAGCATCAAGAAGCGTTTCTCGTCCTACACGCGGCCGACCGGGCACGACACCCGCATCGAGCGTGTGATTGCGGCGACCGCTTCGGTCGAGTTCGTCACCACTGCGACCGAGACCGAGGCGCTGCTGCTCGAGGCGAACCTCATCAAGCGGCTGCGCCCGCGCTTCAACGTGCTGCTGCGCGACGACAAGTCGTTCCCCTATATCCTTATCACCTCCGATCACTGGGCGCCGCAGATTCTCAAGCATCGCGGCGCGCGATCGCGTCCCGGCAGCTACTACGGGCCGTTCGCCTCGGTGTGGGCGGTCAATCGCACCATCACCGCGTTGCAACGAGCCTTCCTGCTGCGCTCCTGCTCGGATGGCTTCTTTGAAAGCCGCTCGCGGCCGTGTCTGCTCTGTCAGATCAAGCGCTGCTCGGCGCCGTGCACGAACGAGATCGAGTTTGCCGACTATGCCGCGTTGGTGCGCGAGGCCAACGCCTTCCTATCCGGCAAGAGCCAGGCGGTGCGTGGGGCACTCGCCGCCGAGATGGAGCAAGCCTCCGCTGCGCTGGATTTCGAGCGCGCCGCGGTCTATCGCGACCGCCTCGCGGCGCTCGCGGCGGTGCAATCGACGCAGGGCATCAATCCACGCGGCGTCGAGGAGGCGGACGTGTTCGCCGCCCACCAGGAGGGTGGGTTCAGTTGCGTTGAGGTGTTTTTCTTCCGCACCGGGCAGAACTGGGGCAACCGGGCCTATTTTCCGAAGGCCGACCGCACGCTTGGTCCGGGCGAGGTGTTGGGCGCCTTCCTCGCGCAGTTCTATGACGACAAGCCGGCCCCGGCGCTGATCCTGTTGTCGCATAGCGTTCCCGAGCGCGATCTCCTGGCCGAGGCGCTCAGCGCCAAGAGTGGCCGCAAGGTGGAGATTGCGGTGCCCCAGCGCGGCGAGAAAAAGGAGCTGGTGGCGCACGCGCTGGTCAACGCGCGCGAGGCTCTCGGCCGCAAATTGTCCGATACGTCGTCGCAGCAAAAGCTGCTGAAGGGGCTCGCCGAGACGTTCGGTCTGCCGCGGGTGCCGCGCCGCATCGAGGTCTACGACAACAGCCACATCCAGGGAACGAATGCGGTCGGCGCCATGATTGTCGCCGGGCCGGAAGGCTTCCGCAAGAATCAGTACCGCAAGTTCAACATCCGCTCGCAGGATCTCACACCAGGCGATGACTTCGGCATGATGCGCGAGACGCTGGAGCGCCGTTTCAAGCGGCTTCTGGCGGAATCGCCGAAGGCTGACGCTGTTGGCGGGGCTCCGCAGCCGGAGGTGGATCAGGATACCGAATCGCCCTGGCCCGACCTGGTGCTGATCGACGGCGGGCAGGGTCAGCTCAGCGCGGCGCGCGAAATCCTGGCGGCGGTCGGCGTGACCGACGTTCCGCTGATCGCGGTCGCCAAGGGACCGGACCGCGACGCCGGCAACGAGACGATGTATCTGCCGGACCGGCCGCCCGTGAAGCTGCCGCCGCGCGATCCGCTGCTCTATTTCATCCAGCGGCTGCGTGACGAAGCGCATCGCTTCGCCATCGGCTCCCACCGTGCCCGCCGCAAGAAGGGGTTGCGCGAGGCCGGGTTGCAGGAAATTTCCGGCATTGGTCCAACACGAAAGCGCGCGCTGTTGCGGCACTTCGGCACACTCAAGGCGATCGAGCGCGCCTCGCTTGCCGATCTCGCCCATGTCCAGGGCATCAACGAGGAGACGGCACGCAAGATTTACGACTTTTTCCACGAGCGCGCCGGCTGATCCGGCAGCCCGCCGAATCGCTACAAGACAATCTTGCGAGACAGGCCTGTGACGATTTGCACAAGCCACGGCCGGGAACCCGATCGTGATCGCTTTCGCCTGTTCACGCCGCCGCCGGAGAGGTACTGTGGCGGCTCAATTCGCACGGAACCAATGAACGGTTTTTCCAGCACGCGCCTGCCGGCCCGGCCGCTCGCATTGCCCAACCTCCTGACTTACGCCCGCATCGCAGCGGTGCCGGTCGTGGTTGGGCTGATGTATTGGCAAAGTATCCTCGACGGCGGCTTATGGATTCGGTGGGTGGCGCTGGCGGTGTTCATCGCCGCCGGGATCACGGATGTCCTCGATGGCTATTTCGCCCGGATGTACGGACAACAGTCCTCGCTCGGGCGGATGCTCGACCCCATCGCCGACAAGCTCCTGGTGGCGTCGTGCCTCCTGATGCTGGCCGCCGAGGAAACCATCCGCGGTTGGTCGCTGCTCGCGGCGGTCATTATCCTGTGCCGTGAAATCCTGGTGTCCGGCCTGCGAGAGTACCTGGCCGAGTTGCGCGTCAGCGTCCCCGTCTCCCGGCTGGCGAAGTGGAAGACCACTTGGCAACTCGTCGCCGTCGGCTTCCTGATTGCGGGCGACGCCGGCGATAAGCTTGCATCCGACACGTTCAAACACGAGATATTGGTCATCACCAATGTCGGGCTCGCGCTGTTGTGGCTGTCCGCCCTGGTCACGCTTTATACGGGTTGGGACTACATGCGCGCGGGTCTGCGTCACATGATCGACGAGAAATGAAGCTTGTCTATTTCGCCTGGGTGCGTGAGCGTGTCGGCAAGGCCGAAGAGGAGATCGACCTTCCGGCCTCGGTGCGCACCGTTTCGGACCTGATCGGCTGGCTTGGCGGGCGGGGCGACGAATACGCCTATGCATTCGAGCATGCGAAATCCATCCGTGTGGCCGTCGATAAGCGCCACGCCAAGCCCGACGCGGCCATCGCCGGGGCGCGCGAGATCGCCTTCTTCCCGCCGATGACGGGGGGGTGAATGCAGCCGACCATCCGCTTGCAGCGTGACGACTTCGATGCCTCGGCCGAGGCGGCACTGCTGACGCGCGGCCGCACCGACATCGGCGCGGTCGTCACCTTCACCGGGGTCTGCCGCGGCGACGAATCCGGTGAACTGATTGCCGCGCTCACGCTCGAACATTATCCCGGCATGGCGGAGGCCGAGATCGCCCGCCATATCGAGGAGGCGAGGGCGCGCTGGCCGTTGCTTGGTGTGACCGTCATCCACCGTTACGGGCGGATCGCGCCGGGCGAGAACATCGTCCTCGTCATTGCGGCGTCGTCGCATCGCCAGGCCGCGTTCGCCGCGGCCGAGTTCCTGATGGATTATCTGAAAACGCGGGCGCCGTTCTGGAAACAGGTCGAAGGCAAGGCCGGCACCACCTGGGTCACGGCCAAGGACGATGACGATGCCGCCGCCGCGCGCTGGCGAAAGCCGGCTGCGGACGAAGCCGCGGAGTAGCCGATCGGCACTGCCGGCCTCTGCTCCTTCGTTGCCGACTTGTGATAGCCTACCGCGATGGAAGCTCTCACCTCCCGCCGCTGCGCGCTGCGACTGCTCGCGGGCCTGCCTCTGTCCGCAGGCCTTGCCGCGGCGGATCGCGCGTGGGCTGTGCCCACGCGGACGGGGCTGATTGAGGGGCTGATCCGGGAGACACGCGATTTGCCGCATGTGTCACAGCGGATTGATGCCATCTCGCGCGGCCTGCTCGGTGTCCGTTATCAGGCCAACACGTTGATCGGCAGCCCGCGCCGGACCGAGCGGCTTGTCGTCCGCGACGACGCCTTCGATTGCGTGACGTTCTGCGAGGTGGTTCTGGCGGCAGCCATCGCCCGCGACGCCGATGGATTCGAGGGCGCGCTGCGCCGCATCCGCTACGATCATGGCGACGTGCGCTACGACCGGCGCAACCACTATTTCGCGGATTGGTGCCGGCGCAATGTCGAAAACCGCATCTGCCAGCCGGTCCCGATCGCGTCGGTGACGATCGACAAAGCCGTGACGTGGCACCGCGAATTCGGTGTGCGGCATGTGTCGATTGCCGCTGTTGCCCGCTCGACGTTCCTCGGCAATGCGCGGCTCTTGGTATCGGGCGATATCGTCGGCTTTGCATCGCAACGGCCGGGGCTCGATTTCTATCACACAGGCCTGGTGGCGTTCGGGCCCGGTGGTGAATTGCGGCTGCGCCACGCCTCGCGCAGTCGGGGCCATGTGGTGGAAGAAAGCATGGCGCGTTTCGTCGCCGCCAACCGGGTCCGATACGTCGCGCTGCTGCGTGCCGCCGAAACGGCGCCCACTGAAGCGACACCCGCGGCGAAATGGCTTTGAAACGCCGCAAAAGCTCACAGCGGCGCGTGCGATCCGCGCCGCCGCCCCCTGCGCCGACGGTCGGGGACATGATCCGCGCGCTGGCCGCGCGGATGAAAGCAGCCAAGCTTGTCTTTGCTCACGGCACGACCGATCCGGTGGCCGAAGCCGCGTTCATGGTCGCGGAAACGCTCGGCATCCATCCTCACCACATCGGCGTACGCACCGGCATGCGCATCACTGCCCAACAGCAAAAGGCGCTCACGATTCTGGCAGAGCGCCGCATCCGCACGCGCAAGCCCGCTGCCTATCTTCTCAAGCGCGTCTACATGCTGGGCGTCCCATTTCGCATCGACGAGCGGGCTATCGTACCGCGCTCGTTTCTCGGTGAAATCCTCGACAGCGATCTGTTCGCCGGTGAGGCTTATTCGCTGATCCCCGACGATGGAGAGGTCACGCGGGTGCTCGATCTCTGCACCGGCTCGGGATGCCTTGCGATCCTCGCCGCGTTGCGGTTTCCCGGCGCGATCGTTGATGCGGTCGATCTATCGAAGGATGCGCTCGGCCTTGCCGCGACGAATGTCGCAGACCATAGGCTGAAGCGACGCGTGCGTTTGCTGCGGGGTGATCTATTCGCGCCGGTGAAGGCGCGGCGCTACGACCTCATCATCGCCAACCCGCCCTATGTCGATGGGCGCGGCATGGCGGGCCTGCCGCCGGAATGCCGGCACGAGCCATACCTTGCGTTCGATGGCGGCAAAGACGGTCTGGACCTGGTTCGCCGGATCATCGACGAGGCCGGACGCCATCTCAACGAGGGCGGGGGGCTTCTCTGCGAAATCGGCCGGGGACGTCGCGTGCTGGAGCGCGCCTATCCGCAGATGCCGTTTCTATGGCTCGACACCGAGGATAGCAGCGGCGAGGTGTTCTGGCTCGATGCCGCGCAGCTTCAGTGATGGCGTGTCGGACCAAGCTTCTTCTGTCATTGCGGGCGCGCGCGACTTTACATGAAAGACGCGAGTGAACGCGCTTCTGGCGCGCGTGCCGGAATCTCGTTGTGGATTCGAGCCGGTTTCTGGATTCCGGGTTCGCGCTTTCAGCGCGCCCCGGAATGACCGAGGCCAAAAGCCTTTCGCCTCATCGCAACCGTCTGGAAGCTAGGCCGCTGCCGCTTTGCCCTTGGGTTGCACCTCGGCGGTGTAGTCGTCCATGAGCTGCTTGGTGATCGCGGCCGGCGTGAATTTCCATTGTGCGATTTCGGCCACCGCGGTCACTTCGGCGGCGGTGCCGGTGATGAAGCACTCGGAGAACCCCGAGAGCTCGTCCGGCATGATGCGCCGCTCGATCACCTCGATGCCACGCTTCTTGGCAAGCGAGATCGCCGTGGCGCGGGTGATGCCGGCGAGGAAGCAATCGGCGATCGGTGTGTGAATCTTGCCATCCTTGACGAAGAAGATGTTGGCGCCGGTGCATTCGGCGACACGGCCCTGCCAATCCAGCATCATCGCGTCGGCATAGCCTTTGCGCTCGGCCTTGTGCTTGGAGATGGTGCAGATCATGTAGAGGCCAGCGGCCTTGGCAAGGCACGGCGCGGTCATCGGATCGGGCCGGCGATAGTCGGCCAAGTCCATGCGGATGCCCTTGAGGCGCTGCGCAGGGTCGAAGTAGCTCGGCCATTCCCAGGTGGCGATGGCGAGGTGGATTTTGTTCTGCTGCGCCGTCACGCCAAGCTGCTCGGAGCCGCGCCAGGCGATGGCGCGCACGTAGGCGTTCTTCTGGTTGTTGCGCTCGAGGACAAGGCGCTTGGCCGCGTCGATCTCGGCGACGGAGTAGGGAATCTCGAAATCGAGAATGTTGCCCGATCGCTTCAGCCGCTCGGAATGCTCGGTACCCTTGAAGATCGTGCCGCCGTAGGCACGTTCGCCCTCGAACACGGCGCTTGCGTAGTGCAGCGCGTGGGTCAGCACGCTGATCTTCGACTCCGACGTCGGCAACAATTGGCCGTCGAACCAGATCAGGTCGGGGCGTTGGTCGAATGGCACCGCCATAGCATTCCTCCAAGGCTGGCGGGGTCGTATTCCCGCCCGATTTCACGGTTCCGTACCGCTTTTGCGTCGCGGCCCAACTGTCGATATGTTGCGCCCGAACCATCAGAGCGCGCTTCCTGGACCGGTTCAATGCTGACCGTCCGCGCCACAGCGTCCGGTACGATCGTTTCGCATAACCGTGACTTTGGGTAACAATAAAACTGAAATATGTCAACATGGCTGACATAAATATTTCCAGCCTGGCGAAACGCCCCACTGCGGCGCAGGCCCGCGCCAGCGGCGGCTCGGGCGCCGGTGAACCGATGTGGGACATCATCGAGCTTCTGTTTTTTGCCTATCGCGATTTCGTCAGCGATCCCGATGATGTGCTTGCCAAGTTCAACTTCGGCCGGGCGCACCACCGCGTGCTGCATTTCGTCAACCGCAATCCGGGCATGAAGGTCGCCGACCTGCTTGATGTCTTAAAGATCACCAAGCAGTCGTTGGGCCGCGTGCTCAAGCAACTGGTGGATGACGGCTACGTCGAGCAGAAGGAAGGCGAGAACGACCGCCGGCAGCGGCTCCTTTACGTCACCGCCAAGGGCGAGGCGTTGGCGATGAAACTCGCCGGCTTGCAGAGCGAGCGCATCGAACGGGCGCTGGCCGAAATCGGGCCGCACGCCCATGACGCGGCGCGGCGCTTCCTCGTCGCGATGATCGATGCAGAGAGCCGCGACGGCGTACAGAAGCTGATCGCGCGCGCCGACCGCGCGCGGCGGTCGCGGCCATGAGATAAACGGGGAAAGCGATGGCCCCGATCCCCGTTCCCGTCCCGCCGGCCGACGATGCGCCGCACCTGCTCGTCGTCGATGACGATCGTCGTATTCGCGATCTGCTGTCGCGTTTTCTTTCGACCGAGGGCTATCGCATCAGCACCGCCGACAGCGCACAGACCGCGCGGGCCAAGCTTGCGAGCCTGAGCTTCGATCTTTTGATCCTCGACGTGATGATGCCGGGCGAAACCGGGTTCGAGTTTGCGCGCGATATCCGCAAGTCATCGGGTGTTCCGATCCTGATGCTGACGGCGCGTGACGCCGCCGAAAGCCGCATTACGGGCCTGGAAATCGGCGCGGACGATTACGTCTCAAAGCCATTCGAGCCGCGCGAGTTGTCGCTTCGCATCGCCAATATCCTCAAGCGTGCGAAGCCGGCCGCGTCGCCCCCGGTTGAAACTTTGCGGTTCGGCGAGTTCGTGTTTCACATCGGCCGCGCGGAGCTACGCAAGGGCGACGAGGTGATCCGTCTTACTGACCGCGAGCGCGAAATGCTGAGCGTCCTGGCGGCCACGCCGGGCGAGACCGTGCCGCGCCTGGCTCTGGCCGGCAACGGCGGCTCGGCCAACGAGCGCGCCGTCGATGTGCAGATCAACCGCCTGCGGCGCAAGATCGAGCGCGATCCCGCCAATCCGCTGATCGTGCAGACGGTGCGCGGCATTGGCTATCGGCTGGTGGTGGCGCCATGACCAGCCCGGACATCGGCATCGCCCGTCTGCGTTCGGCTGCGATCCAGGTGTCCGACCGCTGGAGCCGCTTCAACGTCTGGTTCCGAGGGATGATGCCGAAGGGGCTCTATGCCCGCGCGCTGGTCATCATCATCGCGCCGATGGTGATTCTACAGTCGGTCGTCGCCTTTGTTTTCATGGAGCGTCACTGGAACCTGGTGACGCGGCACCTGTCGGCGGCGGTGGTGGGCGACATCGCCGCGGTCATGGAGATATACAAGAACTATCCGCAGGAGCCCGACAACGCGCGGCTGAAGAAGATCGCGCAGGGTCGGCTCGGCCTCACGGTGGACTTCCTGCCGATCTCCGAGATGCCGCCGCCGGGGCCCAAGCCGTTCTTCTCGCTGCTCGACCAGTCGCTCTCGGTGGAGTTGCGCAAGCAGATCGGGCGGCCGTTCTGGATCGACACCGTGGGCCGCTCGGCGCTGGTGGAGATTCGCATCCAGCTCGACGACAAGGTGATGCGCGTGTTCGCGCGCCGCAGCGCGGCCTATGCCTCGAACTCGGAGGCGTTTCTAATGTGGATGGTGGGCACCTCGCTGGTGCTGCTCACCGTCGCTATTCTGTTCCTGCGCAATCAGATCCGGCCGATCCTGCGGCTTGCCGATGCAGCCGAAAGCTTCGGCAAGGGCCGCGAAGCGCCGGACTTCCGCCCGCGCGGCGCGCGCGAGGTGCGACGCGCGGCGCAAGCCTTTATCGAGATGAAGCAGCGCATCGAGCGCTCCATCGAGCAGCGCACCGCTATGCTCGCTGGCGTATCGCACGACCTGCGCACGGTGTTGACGCGCTTCAAGCTGGAGCTGGCGCTTCTCGGCGACGTCCCCGAGATCGAGGGGCTCAAGAAAGATGTGGACGAAATGACCCGGATGCTCGAGGCCTATCTCGCCTTCGCGCGCGGTGACACAGGCGAGCAATCGGCGCCGACCGACATGGCCGACTTCCTCGAAGAACTGAAGGCCGACGCCGAGCGCAACGGCCATCGCTCGACCGTCACCTTCCACGGCTATCCCGTCGTTACGGTGAAGCCGGCCGCGTTCAAGCGCTGCCTGGGCAATCTGGTGTCCAACGCGGCGCGCTTCGCCAACACCATTTCGATCACCGGGCACCGCGACCATCGCTGGCTGACGGTGACGGTGGACGACGATGGCCCCGGCATTCCGGCGACGATGCGCGAGGAAGTGTTCAAGCCGTTCCTGCGGCTCGACGACGCTCGCAACCAGGACCAGGGCGGCACCGGACTGGGCCTCGCTATCGCCCGCGACATTGCTCGTTCGCACGGCGGCGACATTACGCTGGGCGACAGTCCGCTGGGCGGCCTACGGGCGCGAGTGCGCGTGCCGGTATAGTTGTTGCGGGTTGATTACATCGCGGCGCGATGGGCGCGCTCGCGGCCGCGCCGAGGACCGCCGCGCAGCCTGCGGCGGAAGGCACAGGCTGCCTCCGGGATCCGGCACAATTCATCGAGAAGGCCGGCGTAGCGTTGGCCGCGAGCCAGTTGATTGTCGAGAGCTGCGAGAGTGTGGGTTTGATCGTCATCGTCATCGACCCACGTCCGCAGCACATTGGCATAGAGCAGCGCCAGCCCTTGTGCGCGCACCATGCCCTTCGGACCGGAGGCGTCGATGCCGGCGGCCGTCAGCATCCATTGCTGCGAGCGCACTGTCATAGCATTGAGCGCCAGCGCCAGCGGCGGATCGCGCCGCGCCGAACGCAGCAGCGAGCGGATCGCCTCCCGATGCGGAGCCAGCAATTCGAGCCGACGCATCAGCACGTCGAACAATCGCTCGCGCGCGTCCTCTTCTTCCATTTCCGGGTCGATCTCGGCGAGCACCTGCCGGTCGATCTCCTTGGCATGTGCGGCGAGCACTGCGAGCGGCGACGAGAACTCGCCGCGCAGGTCGGCCAGCGTCACGCCGGCACGCTCGGCGAGGGCGGCAAGGCCGATGCGCTCGATCGGCTGTTCGGCGAGCAGCGCCATCAAGGCCTCGATGATGCGCCCCCGTGGCGTATCGGCACCGGGCGCGGCGGTCCGGGAGGTGGAGCGGCGGGCTTTGGAACGGGCGGCTTTACGGGCCATGACGCGCCTCCTGGCATAGGGTCTTTCAAGAGAACCTAGTGCGGCGGTGCAGTCATTCCAAGGCTTGGAACGAGACTTGAAACGAGTGTGGAACGGGCAATGCGGAGGCGGTCCGCTTTGACGGCGCTCGTCAGCCGGCCAGTTCTTTCCCGCGCCGCGTGGCGGCGGCCACCGCCTTGGTCATGACCGGGCCGATCCCGTCCCGGCTCATGAGCACGTCGAGCGCGGCGGCGGTGGTGCCGCCGGGCGAGGTGACATTCTGGCGCAGGGTCGCCGCCGGGGCGTCCAAGCGATGCAACAATTCGCCGGCACCCGCCACCGTCTCGCGCGCCAGCCGCTCAGCCAGCGCCGTGGGCAGGCCCGCCGCGACGCCGGCCTGCGCCATCGCCTCCGCCAGCAGGAACACATAGGCCGGGCCGGAGCCCGACACGGCTGTGACGGCGTCCATCAACGCTTCGTCCTTGACCCATTCGACCGCCCCGGTCGCGGCCAGCAGGTTGTGCGCGAGCTTACGCGCCGCCGCCGTCACACGGCGATTGCCGACGGCGACGGTGATGCCACGCCCGATGGCCGCGGGCGTGTTCGGCATCGCCCGGATCACCGCAGCCTTGTCGAAATGGGTTTCGAGGAAGCCGAGCGTCCGTCCGGCCATGATCGAAACGACGACGGTGCCGCTGCCGGCAAGCGAGGCCAGCACCGGCAGTGCTTCGGGCGCGGTCTGCGGCTTCACCGCAATCACCATCGCGGCTACCTTGCCGACCGGCGTCTTCGGATTGATGCGCACGCCCCGCCGCGCCAGCGCCTTGATCGCCTTCGAGGGCTTGGGCTCGATCACCACAATCTTTTTCGGTGGCAGCTTGCGGCCGAGCCAGCCGTCAAGCAGGGCGCCCCCCATCTTGCCGGCTCCCACCAGCACGACGTTTCCAGGGATCGAGGCGAGGGTGTTCGGGCGTGCGGCGGACTTGGCCATGATACTCTCGGTTCTTCTCGCCCGCGTCGGCGGGCGTCTCGGTCAACGCAGGTGTTGCCGGTTCGGCAGACCAAATGAAATGCCCCGCTTTCGCGGGGCATGACAAGCCGGATTGTCCGGTCGGCGGCTAGGCCTCACCGGTGGTCTGGAACAGCGCGGCGTCGAGTGCCTCGCGCGCCGGCCGCCCAGCCCACACCACGAACTGAAAGGCTGAAAAGTAGCTCTCGCAATCTTCCAGGGCCCGCGACAGCAGCGCCTGGCATTGTTGCGCGGTGGCTTCGACGCCGCCCGCCAGCACCAGCGCGTGACGGAACATCACCAGGCCGTCGCGGTTCCACAGATCGAAATGCCCGATCCACAATTGCTCGTTCACCATCGCGACGAGTTGCTGCACCTCGTTGCGACGGCGCTCGGGCACCTTGAGGTCGAAGGCGCAGGCGAGATGCAGCGCCTCGATATCGTGCATCCATGTGAACGATACTTGATAGTCGCTCCACTTGCCGTGCACCAGCATGGTGATCTCGTCTTCGCCGGCGCGCTCAAACGACCAATCGTTGATCGCGGCGATGCGTTCGACCACGTCGAGCGGATTCGTCCGTGGGGTTTCCGAGAGCACAACCTGCCGCATGCCGTCTCCGATGGGTGGCTTGAAAAACGTTGGTTTAGTTGTCGAACACGCACGCGAAGACACAACACGGTTCACCACGTTCACGCGCGGCGCCCGCCACCCAACACTGCTTACCGTGGAACGCAGAACCCCTGAGGCCGATCGGTTCGGCCGGAGCGAATCACTTGCTGAGTCGAATATACGCAGATGGACTCGGCCCGCAAACGCTCACCGCTCCGCCGAAGCCGTTGAAGATTCGTTCGATTCCGCCAACGCTTCGAGAACCGCGATACATCGTGCGTTCTGCGCTGTTGATGTCGGATTATCGAACTGTGGATAGCGTCAGTCGAACAGACTGGAGACGGATTCTTCGGCGGCGGTGCGGCCGATGGCTTCGCCGATTAACGTTGCGATCGACAGCACGCGAATGTTGCGCGCCACGCGCACCGCTTCGGTCGGCTGGATCGAGTCGGTGATGACCAGCTCCTTGAGCTTGGATGCGGTGACTCGCGCCACCGCTCCACCCGACAGAACGCCGTGAGTGATATAGGCGGTGACTGAGATCGCGCCTTGCTTGAGCAGCGCCTCGGCCGCGTTCACCAGTGTGCCGCCGGAGTCCACGATGTCATCCACAAGAATGCAGGCGCGGCCGGTGACTTCGCCGATCACGTTCATCACTTCGGATTCGCCGGCGCGCTCGCGGCGCTTGTCGATGATGGCGAGCGGTGCGTTGATGCGCTTGGCAAGTCCGCGCGCGCGCACCACGCCGCCGACGTCCGGCGACACCACCATCAGATTGTCGAGCTTGTAGCGTTCCTTGATGTCGCGGACCATGACCGGCGACGCGAACAGGTTGTCGGTCGGGATGTCGAAGAAGCCCTGGATCTGCCCGGCGTGGAGGTCGAGGGTCATGACCCGGTCGGCGCCGGCGCGGGTGATGAGGTTGGCCACGAGCTTGGCCGAGATCGGCGTGCGCGGGCCCGGTTTGCGGTCCTGCCGGGCATAGCCGAAATAGGGGATCACCGCCGTGATCCGCCGGGCCGACGACCGGCGCAGCGCATCAATGATGATGAGCAGCTCCATCAGGTGGTCGTTGGCGGGATAGGATGTGGATTGGATCACGAAAACGTCGGTGCCACGGACGTTTTCCTGGATCTCTACGAAGACCTCCATGTCTGCGAAGCGCCGCACCACCGCCTGCGCCAGCGGCGTGGCGAGGTAGGAGGCTATGGCTTCGGCAAGCTTGGGGTTGGAGTTGCCGGCGACGAGCTTGATGGCTCCATTCTTCGCCGCCATCGCAGCCTCCTGGGATATTCGTACGCGGACAGTGACGGCGTCGTGATACCAAGCAGGCGCGCGCTCGCGCAATACAGGCGTTCCGTTCTCCCTGAATTTTCAGCCGGCCTAGTGCCTGGAGACGGGCGCCCCGTGGGGCTCGAAGGTCGGGGATTCGCTCGTTTGCGTTGCGGCGGCCATCACCGCCGGGCGTGATTTGGCGGCTTGCGTCACCCGGCGTGGCGGCCTGTCCTCGCGGGTGGCGCCAGCGGCCTCGGGCGAATCGTCCCGCAGTGAAACGAGCGTTGGCGTGTCCGGTTCGATCAGCTCCGGAGAGGAGGGCAACGGGCTGCTCTCCGATGGGCCGAGGAAGGCCGCGAGGCGCTCCATGCCGTCGCGCGCCATCCGGCGCAGCACCTGATCGTCGGCGCCGGCCCAGCCGCTGCGGCTGGCACGAGCCGCCGGCTCCTCGCCGGCGAGGCGAAGGGCGCGGCGTTTGCGGGTGTCATAGAGATCCCAGACCCAGGCGAAGGATGTCTTGTTGTCCTCGACCAGGGCCGACAGATAGCCCCGCACTCGGTAGGCAGCCGGGCTTGTGCGCGACACCACGGCGATGTGGCGTGCGGCAGCTTCATCGTTCAGGGCGGTAACCAGCCGGTTGAACACGGCGGGCGGTGGGCCGTCGATGGTTTCGAAGGCGATGGTCGAGCCCGACGAAGCCGGTCCGTATGACGCGAGTTGAACGTCCGGCGATCCGGCGCAACCCGCGAGAAAGCCGGACATAAGCCCGACCGCGAGCGCAAGCGTGCACCGGCGCAGGCCACGCCAACGAACGTCTGACGCGCCGAATGCGCGCCGCACTCCGCCCCACCGCATCGACACCCCCCGAGGCCTGCCGCCTTCTTGGGTGAGGCGGATCGGTCCGGTGGGAAATTGGTAAACATTCCCCGCGCCTGGGTCTACCCGTGCGGCTTTGAATCGGTCGAAGGATTCCCATGTATTCCGGCAGCGCCATCTGCGCGCGGCACCGGCGCGTCGCAGTCAGGCGAGCACGATGGCGTTGACGTGACGGCCGTAGTCGGGCTCCGCGCGATGCGTGGCGCGACGATAGGAGTAGAAGCGCGCGGGGTCGGCATAGGTGCAGAAGCCGACATCTTCGATCTCTCCGATTGACGCCCGCTCCAGTCGCGAGACGACATAGCCGGCGAGGTCGAACATCGCGTGGCCGGGTCGCTGCGCCGGGATGAAGAAGCGTGCGCTGTCCGCATCGGCTGCGACGAAGCGGTCCAGCAGGTCTTGTCCCACTTCGTAATTCGGCTGGCGGATCATCGGCCCCGCTGCCGCCGCGATGCGGCTGCGCCGTGCGCCGAGCGTTTCCATTGCCGCGACTGTCGCCTCGATCACGCCGGTAAGCGCGCCGCGCCAACCGGCATGGGCCGCGCCGATAACGCGGGCCGTCGGGTCGGCCAGCAGTACCGGACCACAATCAGCGGTAGAGACACCGATGGCGAGACCGGGCACGCGCGTGACGATGGCGTCAGCGCGGGGGCGCTCGGCGCCGGACCACGGCCCCTCGGCCACCACCACGGTCGGCGAATGGACCTGGTAGGCGGTCAGGAATCGCTCGGGAGCGACCCCGAGGCTTGCCGCCATCCGGGCGCGATTTTCCGCCACGTTTTCCGGGGCGTCGTTCGAGCCGACGCCGGAATTCAGGCTTTCATAGATTCCGGTCGAGACACCGCCGGCGCGCGTGAAGAAGGCATGGCGGATGCCGGAGAAACCGGACAGCAATCGCGCTTGCAGCATGGGATGTCTGCGACCTTTCGTCTGTCATCGACCGGTAACTTTAGTTATGGGGCGGGGGTTATTGTGATGGCAATCACTGATTATGTCGTAAAGTCGATGTAGATCGGTTCGGAAGCCTTGCGGCCGCAAGGCGGGATAAGCACCACGCAACGGAGGTAAATGATGAAAATTGTCAAATCGGCGCTGCTGGTCTCGGCTTTGACGGCTGGCGCAGCATTGCTGCCGGCGGGATCGGCGACGGCGTTGCCCTTGGCTCCGGCGGCCGGCGGAGCCGCGATCGCGGCGCAGATCGACCAGTCTTCGTCGGTCGTGGACGTGCAGTGGCGCCGTCGCGGCCATTATCACGGTGGTTATTATCGCCGCGGCCACAGCGGTGTCGGTGCGGGTCTTGCGGCCGGTCTGATCGGCGGCGCGATCGTCGGCGGCATCATCGCCTCGCAACAGCCGGCCTATGCCGCTCCCCCGCCCGTCGATCCGGCGATCAGCTATTGCATGCAGCGGTTCAAATCCTATGACCCGGCCAGCATGACCTATCTCGGGTATGACGGGCTGCGCCATCCCTGCCCGTAACCGTTCGATAGAATCAAGGGCAGCGCCGCCGGCCACACCGGCGGCGTTGTCGCGTTAAGGCTTGAACCGTTACGCCTCGAAGCCCGGCAACGGGCCGAGCGTGGGGTTGGCGATGGCGATGGCCTTGAACAGCTTCCCCATCTCGGTGCGCCCTTGGCCGATCAGGCGGTTGACCGCTTCGTCGACCGCGGCGGCCTTGTCCGGGGAAGCGTAAGCTTTCAAAGCGGCCGCGCGCTTGTCGATGCCAAGATTGTGCAACAGCGTCGCCTGCTGGATCGGGCCGTACAATCGGGCACCCATGCTTTCGGCAGCGAGCCCGAAGGCCTCGAAATCGACGTGGGCGGTGAGGTCGACCTCGCCCGGAGTCGTCAGCGGATTGACGAAGGCGTGTCCGCCGACCGCCTGCAATGTTTCGCCTTGATCGCTGCGGACGTGGCCGTAGTCGATCACCAGCGCGGCGCCACCCTGGCGGACGACACGCTGGCCAAGCGCCAACGGCAGGTTATCGGTGCGCCATTCGTAGATCGTGCCGAGCGGTGCGTCGCGCACGGCGGGCGGCAGGAGCTGATCGAACAGCGGGATCACCTCGTTCGCGATGCCGAACGTCAGGTTGTCGTCGGCGTCGATCTCGACCACGCGCTCGTACCAGCCGTTGAGCTGCTTGATGGCCTGGTTGACCGGCAGGGCATCGAAGAATTCGTTGGCGAGGATGATGGCGGGGCCATCGGGCACCTCGTCGAACGACTGATGCCACATCGTCGGGATGTCGAGCGCGCTCAGCGTCTGTTGCTGCCGCTCCTGTAACGCAGGGCTGATCTCGACCATATGGGCGACGATGGCCTGGCGGAAGGCGGGCACGACCTGCGACGCGCGCAGCGCATCGAGCATCATGGTGCCGCGTCCGGGGCCAAGCTCCACCAACCGGACGTTTTCCGGCTGGCCCATCGCGTGCCACGCCGACGCGGCCCAAAGGCCGATCAACTCGCCGAACACCTGACTGACTTCGGGCGAGGTGATGAAGTCGCCGCTGCGGCCGAACGGATCTCGCGTCATGTAATAGCCGTGCTGGGGGTGGGTGAGACACAGCGTCATGAATTGCCGCACGGGCATCGGGCCGGCGAGCGCGATACGGCGGCGAATCTCGGTTTCGAGCGGCGTGCGGGAAGGGGCCATTGGTTACGACTGCGGTAGGGGCGGTCGCTTCATGGCAGCGACGATAAAGGCGATGCCCGCGAGCATCAGTGGCACCGACAGCAGCATGCCCATCGTCAGTCCCCCCCACAAAAATCCAAGCTGCGGATCGGGCTCGCGGAAGCACTCGCAAACGATCCGCGCGATCGAATAGCCGACCGCGAATGCGCCGATCACCAGCCCCGGACGATTCAACGCGCCGGCGCGGATGAACAGCCAGAGCAGCAGACCCAGCACCAACCCTTCCAGTGTCGCTTCGTAAAGCTGGCTCGGGTGGCGCGGCAGCGGACCGCCGCCCGGAAACACCATAGCCCAAGGCACGTCGCTCGGGCGACCCCAAAGCTCGCCGTTGATGAAGTTGGCGATGCGGCCGAGGAACAGCCCGATGGTGCCGACGGCGCAGGTGATGTCGCCGAGCGACAGGATCGGGATGCCGCGCCGTCGTGCGAACAGCACCACCGCCACCACGCAGCCGGTGAAGCCGCCGTGGAACGACATGCCGCCCTTCCACAATTGCACGATTTCGACGGGATGCGCGGCGAAGTGCACCGGGTTGTAGAACAGCACGTAGCCGATGCGGCCGCCGAGGATGATGCCGAGCGTCACCCACAGGACGAAGTCGTCGAAATCGACGAGCGTCATCGGCGGTGTGCCACCCCACAGGCGTTTGCTGCGGATCAGCGCGCGCGCATAGACCCAGCCGAGCAGGATGCCGACGATATAGGCCAGCGCGTACCAGCGGATCGCGAACGGTCCGATCGAGACGAGTATGGGATCGAAGGCGGGAAAGGTCAGGGACAGGAAGGGCATCGCAAATCCGCCGGACGTCGCCGTGCCGTGATGCGGTCAGGAATGCGGCGAAGTCAAGGTTGGACCGCCGGTGGCGTATGCCCCCGCGTTAGACCGGTAGCGCCCTGGTCGTGGCTCTTGCGATTGCGGCGGCTGATCGCCATTGTCCGGGCAATCCAATCGACTCGGCAGCACATACGGAGACGCCGATGGCCCAGACCAGCAGCCGGTTTTTCGACGAAGCGGCGCGCCTGATGAACGATGCCGCAGGCATGGCTCACGGCGTCCGTCGCGAGTTCGACACCATCCTGCGCACCCAAGCCGAGCGTATCCTGGCCGATCTCGATGTCGTGCGGCGGGAGGAGTTCGAGGCCGTCAAGGAGATGGCGCGGCTGGCCCGCGAGGAAAATGAGGCGCTCAAGGCGCGCCTTGCCGCCCTCGAGGCCAAATCCGGCCAGGGCTAATCAACCGGCCATTTCCGGCCCTCCTACCGCGGGTTCAAGGGCCATTTTCCGGCCTAATCCCGGGTTTCCTTGTCTTTGCATTGCAGCACCGCTATACAGCGGCCGGCCTGCGGCTCCAGCACCCCTGGAGGCATGCCGCAGCCATAAACCCAGCATTTTCAGGCTGAAACACGAAGGATTGTACTATGGCGACCGTCAACGAAATCAAGGCGACGGCGCGTCCGCGGGCTGGCAAGGGGGCCGCCCGGGCGGAACGTCGCAGTGGCCGTGTCCCCGGTGTCATCTATGGCGATGGCAAGCCCCCTCTCACCATTTCGCTCGATTACTCCGATCTGCGGCAAAAGATTTATGCCGGACGGTTCCTGACCACGATTTACGACCTCGACATCGACGGCCAGAAGCACCGCGTCATTCCGCGCGACTTCCAGCTCGATGCTGTCCGCGACACCCCGCTCCATGTCGATTTCATGCGGCTGGGCAAGGACGCGACGATCCGCGTCGCCGTTCCGGTGCGCGTTCTCAATGTCGATCAGGCGCCGGGCGTCAAGCGCGGCGGCACCGTCAACATCGCCGCCCGCACCATCGAGGTGGTTTGCCGGCCTGAGGCGATCCCCGAGCACCTGGACGTCGACGGAGCCGACCTCGAGATCAACCACACCCGGCACATGAGCGACATCAAGTTTCCGGAGGGTGTCCGGCCGGTGTCGCGCACCGACCTGGCGCTGGTCACCATCGTGCCGCCGTCGGGCTACGCCGAAGAAATGAAGGCGGCCGCCGAAGCCGCGGCCGCGGCTGCGACGGCTCCGGCTGCGGGCGCCGCCGCTCCGGCTGCGGGCGCCGCTCCGGCCGCGGGCGCTGCCCCGGCCGCCGGTGCTGCTCCGGCCGCCGGTGCTCCCGCCGGGGGTGCCGCGCCGAAGAAGTGAGGCCGTGCCAGGGCGATAGGTCATGCTGCTCTTCGTCGGGCTTGGAAATCCCGGCGCGAAGTATGCCGGCAACCGCCACAACATCGGCTTCATGGCACTCGACGCCATTGCCAAGCGCCACGGCTTCGCGCCGTGGCGCCGCCGCTTTCAAGGCATGGCTGCCGAGGGACCGCTCGACGGCGAGCGCGTCCAGCTTTTGCTGCCCGGCACGTTCATGAACGAATCCGGGCGGGCGGTGGCCGAGGCGGTGCATTTCTACAAGCTGTCTGCCGGCGATGTCGTGGTGTTCCACGACGAACTCGATCTGCCGCCCGGCAAGGTCCGGGTGAAGGTCGGTGGCGGCATCGCCGGCCACAATGGTCTGCGCTCGATCACCGCGCATATCGGCAACGATTACCGTCGGGTGCGGATCGGCATCGGTCATCCCGGCGCGAAGGAAATGGTCCACGGCTACGTGCTGAACGACTTTGCCAAGACCGAACGAGCCTGGGTCGAGGCGCTGACCGATATCGTCGCCGATAACGCCGCTCTGCTGGCCCACGGGGCGGATTCGACATTCCAGAACAAGGTCCACCTCGGCATGGACGCCAAGGGTTTCGGCGCCGCGGCCGGGGACTGACACGAACACAAGCAAGAGAACGTCACAGAGAGTCTCATGGGCTTCAAATGCGGCATCGTCGGCCTGCCCAATGTCGGCAAATCGACGCTTTTCAACGCGCTGACACAGACGGCTGCCGCGCAAGCGGCGAACTATCCGTTCTGCACCATCGAACCCAACGTCGGCGAAGTGGCGGTGCCCGACCCGCGGCTGGAGACGTTGGCAAAGCTCGCCAAATCCGAACAGATCGTGCCGACGCGGCTGTCGTTCGTCGATATCGCGGGGCTTGTGCGTGGCGCCTCGAAGGGCGAGGGGCTCGGCAACCAGTTCCTCGCCAACATTCGCGAGGTCGATGCCATCGTCCATGTCGTGCGCTGCTTCAAGGATGACGACGTCACCCACGTCGAGGGGCGTATCGATCCGGTGGCCGATATCGAGACGATCGAGACGGAACTGATGCTCGCCGATCTCGACAGCCTGGAAAAGCGAACGGAAACGCTGGAGAAGAAGGCCAAGGGCAGCGGCGAGGAGGCCAAACAGGCCAAGGAGGCGCTCGACCTCATCAAGCGCTCGCTGGTGCTGTTGCGCGACGGCAAGCCGGCACGCTTGGTCGAGCGCAAGCCGGAGGAGGAAAAGCTGTTCCACCAGCTCGGCCTTCTGACTGCGCTGCCGGTGCTCTACGTCTGCAATGTCGATGAAGGCTCGGCCGCGACCGGCAACGCGCTGTCGCAGACGGTCGAGGCACGGGCGAAAGCGGAGGGCGCGGCCTGCGTGGTGATTTCTGCCAAGATCGAGTCCGAGATCGCGGCGCTGCCGTTCGAGGAGCGCGCGAGCTTCCTCGCTGATCTTGGATTGAAGGAAACCGGCCTCGACCGGCTGATCCGTGCCGGCTACGACCTGTTGCGCCTGGTGACGTATTTCACCGCCGGGCCGAAGGAGGCGCGGGCCTGGACCATCACGCGCGGCACCAAGGGACCGCAGGCCGCGGGCGTGATCCACTCCGATTTCGAGCGCGGCTTCATTCGCGCCGAAACCATCGCTTACGACGACTATGTGAAGTATGGCGGCGAGGCCGGGGCGCGCGATGCCGGCCGGCTGCGTCTCGAAGGCAAGGACTACGTGGTCGCCGATGGCGACGTGATGCACTTCCGCTTCGCGACCTGAGAGGTCGCGTCGCGTATCACGCGATAGGTTTCACATCTCGCCGCGGTTGCGGATGGCGCCGAGATGCTCGTTGATGCGGAACACGATCAGGACGAACTCCGCGGCGATCCGCGCGAACAGGATTCCGACCACGACGCCGAGCAGGGTGGTGGCCACCATGATCGCGCCGACACCGGGGCTCGCGGCAATCATCTGGACGGCGGCGGCGAGGCCGGAAAGGCCGAACAAGACGATGATGACGATCGCCAGCCAGAAAAACAGCTTGATGATCGAGGGCGTGACAAACCGCTCCCACTGAAACAGGTCGCTGATATTGAACATCAAAAACATCCTCCTGACGGCGGGGAGCCACAATCCGTCAAACGAGCCAAGCCGGACATTGATGTCCGATTCCGGTCGATATTGTGGCTATCCCCGTGTCCGCGCGGTCGGGATCGAAGCCCGCGCATCCCGTTGACGTCAATGGCGGCACAGTCTTAAGGGAAGGTTTCTTCCTCGGAGAACCCGCCCCGGTGCCTCGACTGTTTTGGGAAGACTTTACCGCCGGCCAGGCGTTCGAGCATGGCCCGCGCCGCTTGCCGCGTGACGAAATGTTGGGGTTCGCGGCGGAGTTCGACCCCCAGCCGATGCACCTCGACGAGGCCGCGGCGCGCGAAAGCATGCTCGGCGGGCTTGCCGCGTCCGGCTGGTACGCCTGCGCGATCGCGATGCGGTTGGCGGTCGATGCGTTCATCCACGATTCCACCTCGATGGGCGCACCCGGCGTCGATGAGGTGAGGTGGCTCCTGCCGATCCGACCCGACGACGCGGTGCTGTTCCGGGCCACCGTGCTGGAGACGCGCGCATCCCGGAGTCGCCCGGATATGGGCCTGGTGAAATTCCGCTTCGAGCTGATCGATGGCGACAATCAATGCGCGTTGTCCCTGGTCACCTCGCTGATGCTGGGACGGCGGCAGGCGGGTTCGGCGGGCCCCGCCCTCGCCGGGCAGACGGCCGACGTGGGCAGTGCATCATGAAATTCTTCGAGGACATTGCCGTTGGCGAGCGCATTGCGCTCGGCAGCCACACCTTCACCGCCGATGCCATCAAGGCGTTCGCGCGGCGGTTCGATCCGCAGCCCTTCCACCTTGACGAAGAAGCCGCGGCGCGCTCGCATTTCGGTGCGCTCTGTGCCTCGGGTTGGCACACCGGGGCGATGTGGATGCGGCTCATGGTGGACTATCAGCGCACCGAGGATGCCGCGATGCGTTCCCGCGGCGAGCCGGTGGCGAGGCTTGGGCCGTCGCCCGGCTTCCGCGAGTTGAAGTGGCTCAAGCCGGTCTATGTCGGCGACACCGTGGATTATGCGACCGAGGTTGTCGAAAAGCGCGTCTCCAAGAGCCGGCCGAACTGGGGTTTGATTTCGATCCGCAACACCGGGGCCAACCAAGCCGGTGAAACCGTCATTTCGTTTGTCAGCGCGGCATTCGTCGAACGTCGTGGGAGAACCGCAAGGGAGGCGCCGTGAGCGCAACGGGCACCCGGCCTTCATCGGAGGCGCCGGCGGGCAAGACCGGAGACGCCGCGCCTTGGGTGTGGCTTGCGGAGCGCACGCGCTGCATGATGGCGACATCGACCTGATCTACGTGATGCTGCCGATCTGGCATCATGAGTTTGCCATCGGCTATGCCGCGCTCGGCCTATTGCGGACGTGTTACTCCGGGGGCGATGGCCAGCCTGCAATTTCCGGCGCTGCCTGACCTAGAGTCCTTCACCGTTTGATGGAAACGGTGAAGGACTCTAGGTCGTTGTTTAAACGCGTTTTCTTCACGCGAACCGGTATCCACTTCGCTCGAAAACGCTTTAGCCCGGTAAATCAGCGCCAGTCGCCCAGCACGGCCTGGACCAGCGCCAGTGCCGCGACGGCGGCGGTGTCGGCACGCAGGATGCGCGGACCGAGCGACAGGCGCACGACATTCGTGAGCTTGAGCAACGCCGCGCGTTCTTCCTCGGAGAAGCCGCCCTCCGGGCCGATCAGTAACGCAAGCGGCTGCAACTCGTCTGCTGTTGTGAGTGGCAGCGTCGCGGCGGGCGGTTGCCGTGCCTCGGTCAGCGCGCGAACCGGATCCTTGACCTCGGCGTCCTCGTCGCAGAACACCAGCAGCCGGTCGGATGCGTGCCCCGCGAGCGCGCGGGCGAGCGTGGTCGGCTCGGAGATCTCGGGGATCGACAGCACGCCGCATTGCTCGGCGGCTTCGATGGCGTTGGCGCGCATGCGCTCGATGTTGATCCGCTTGACCTGGGTGTGCTGCGTCAGCACCGGCTGCAGCCGGGAAACGCCCATCTCCACCGCCTTCTGCACCATGTAGTCGAGACGCTCGTGCTTGAGCGGTGCAAACAAGTAGTGCAAGTCGCGTGATGTGGTTTGTTCGCGCGTGCGTTCGCCAACCGTCAGGGTGGGGCGCTTGGTGGGGCCGCCGAGCGCGGCGCGCCATTCGCCGTCCCGCCCATTGAACGCCAGGACCGTGTCGCCCGTGTTGAACCGCAGCACATGGCACAGATAGTGCGCCTGCGCCTTGTCGAGCGGAACCTCTGCGCCGGCCCTGAGCGGGCCGGCGACGCAGAGCCTCGGGCTGCGGAAGTCGTAACGTGGCAAAGGCGGCGCTCCGGTGCGATTGGAGACGGCTTAACCCGCGCACGGACCGTGCGCCAGGGTTTCGGGCGTATTGCGGTCGCGCTCACGATGGCGCGATGCGCCCTCATGCCGCCCTATCGCCCGAATTTCGGTCTTGATATGGAAGGCTGTCTGCGAGACTCAGCGCCGTGCCGCGGGCGATGGTTCGGGTTGGAGACCGAAGGAATGAGGTCGGGTCGCTTGCTCCAATATCCAGTCTTGATGCCGATCCGGGCCGGTCTGGCGTCGGCTGCCCCGCTATTGTCGCGCGTGCTTCTCGCGGGGATATGGGCGTTCGGGCTGGCGGGCCTGACTCCAGCCGCGGCCCAGTTCCTGCCCGGCCCCGGTCAATCCACGCCGCCCGCGCAGTTCCCGTCCGTTTCAGGCCAGCAGTCCAGCGTCTTTCCCCCGCCTCCCCCTCCGCCGGGCCAGACTCGCGTGCAACCGGCCCAGGATCCCGCGTTTCCGCCTCCACCAAGCCCAAATCGGGCGACGCCGGCCTCCGGGGGGGTCGGGGCTGCGCCCCAGACTGGTTTTGGCCCTGCTCCGCGAACCGGCTTCGGTCCGCCCCCTGGCGGTTTTAGCTCCGCCCCCCAAAGCGGCGGATTCGGCGCCGCGCCCCAGGGCGGCGCTCCCAATGCCGAGGCACAGCGGGTGTGTTCGACCTTCCCCAGCTTGCGTGAGGAGGTGGAAAAGGGGGCGATGGCGATCAAGAGCGCCGGCGAGCGCAAGGTGTCGCGCGAACAGGTGTGCCCGCTGTTCAAGACCTTTGCGGCCAAGGAAGCCAAGATGCTCAACTTCCTTGAGAAGAATCGCACGCTGTGCGGTGTCCCGCCAAATATCATCAAGCAGCTCAAGGGCAGCCACGCCAATACGATCCGCATCCGCAATCAGGTTTGCAGCGCGGCCCCGGCGGGCGGCCCCGCCGCGGCTCCGACCCTGAGCGATGCTCTCGGCGGACCGCTGATCGCCGATGACGAATCGGCCAAGAAGCCCGGCCGCGGCACGTTTGATACCCTGACGGGGAACGTTCTTTCGCGATGAACTCGTCCGCTGGACGTGTTGCCGACGCCATCGGCAACTGGGTCGACAGCAGCGCGCCGCAATGGGTGCGGCCCTATCTTCGTCTGACGCGCCTCGACCGGCCGATCGGCTGGTGGCTTTTGCTGTTGCCGTGCTGGTGGTCGTCGGCGCTGGCGGCGGTTGCCGACGGGGCATGGGGCCCGAGCCCCTGGCATATCCTGCTGCTTCTGATCGGTGCGATCGTCATGCGCGGCGCGGGCTGCACCTGGAACGATCTGGTCGATCGCGACATCGACGGCCGCGTCGAGCGCACGCGCTCGCGCCCGATTCCGTCGGGGCAGGTCAGCGTTCGCGCGGCGGCGGCGTTCCTGGTGTTGCAGGCATTGATCGGGCTTGCGGTGCTGCTGCAGTTCAATCGCTTCGCGGTGATGGTCGGTATCGCTTCGCTCGGTATCGTCGCGATCTATCCGTTCATGAAGCGCGTGACGTACTGGCCGCAGATTTTCCTCGGCCTTGCGTTCTCCTGGGGCGCGTTCATGGGCTGGGCTGCGGCGCGCGCGGCGCTCGAGCTTCCGGCGCTGCTGCTTTACGTTGGCTCGATTGCGTGGGTGATCCATTACGACACGATCTACGCTCATCAGGACCGCGAGGATGACGCGCTGGTCGGCTTGAAATCGACGGCGCTGCTGTTTGCCGAGAACACCAAGCCGATGCTGGTGCTGTTCTCGACTCTTGCGGTGATCCTGATCGGGTTTGCCGGTTACTTCGCCCACGCGGGATGGGTGTTCGCGCTCGGTCTTGCCGCCTTCGCCGCGCATCTGGCGTGGCAGATCGTTTATATCGAGATCGACAATCCGGATTCGTGCCTGCGGATGTTCCGTGCCAACCGTGACGCCGGCTTGATCCTGTTCGTGGCGCTGTTGCTCGACGCGGCCGTTCAGCGCGCTTTCTAGATTATTTTCGCGCGATGATCTCACGCTCGCCGCGATGCACCGCGGGCTCGGCGATGGGCCGGCCCGGCTTGCGCCGCATCAGGATCGAGGGCCGCCGCCACTTGATCGCCGCGCGCCGCCTTCGTCGCGCAGCGGGAGCGCCGATGCCGACGCTACCGATGCGCCGGAACGGCTCGCGCAGCGCGCCATTGCCTTCCGCGACCAGAAGCGGCAAGCCGAGCACGCGGCCCCAGGATTTCCATTGCGCCAGTGCGTCGTCGCCTTCAGTGGCGACGAACAACGGCACGGTCAATCCATGATCGCGATGCTCCAGTAAAACCGCCACCGCCGCGGGCTCGTCGCCTTCGGGCGGCAGCGTTCGCATGGTGATGCCGGTGAAAGCGCGCACCGGCACGCCAATCTTCATGGGGATGCCGGCGACCGCACGGCGAAGCACCACACGCTCGCGGTCAAGCTCGATGTCGCGAACCTGGCCGTCGGCGCCGCTGTCGCGCGCGGCGTAGCGCACGGGCAGGGCGTAGGGGTCGAGCCGCAGCGCGCGGCCCGACCCCGGGGTCCCGTCGAGTCCCATGATTGACGCCTCGAAACTCTCCCAGCCGGACTTTTGTGCCCGGTCATGACGCGATCATGCCACGGCCTCGCCCGGATTCCCTTAAGAGGCCTGGTTAATCGCTGGTAGCGCGGGGGCGTTCGTCGCGCATGATTGACGGAGCGTTGCCGGGTATCGTGCAAATTTTGCAAACGCCCTCGAATCCGTGTGGATTCGGGCTTATCTGTTGCCGGGTCAGCGTTGCTTCCTGTCAAATGAGTCTCCACGAACCAGAAAGAGCCCGATGGATTCCCTGTTCGACCAGTCTCCCCTGATCGCGCTTGCCGAGCGCCTGATTGCCGCCGCGAGCGCCGCCGGCGCCGATGCCGCCGATGCCGTGGCGATGCGGTCGGTGTCGCAGTCGATCGAGGTGCGTGACGGCGCGGTGGAAGAATCCGAGCGCGCCGAGGGTAACGATATGGGGCTGCGCGTGATGGTCGGACGCAAGCAGGCGGTGGTTTCGACCAACGATCTCAGCGGCGACGGCGTGAAGGCGTTGGCCGAGCGCGCGGTGGCGATGGCGCGTGTTGCGCCGGAGGATAAATTCGCGGGACTGGCCGACCCGTCTCAGCTAGCCAAGAGTTTCCCCGACCTCGACCTGGTCGATCGCGCCTTGCCGGATGTCGCGGTGCTCGAAGCGTTGGCCCGCCGAGCCGAGGAGGCGGGCCGCGCCGTCAAAGGCGTCAGCAAGTCGGGCGGCGCATCGGCATCCGCGGGGATTGGCGGTATGGTCTTGTTGACCAGCCACGGCTTCTCCGGCGCGTATCTCGGATCGCGTCATGGCATCTCGATGCAGGCCATCGCGGGCGAGGGCACAGCGATGGAGACGGATTACGATTTCTCCTCGGCGCTGCACGCGAGCGATCTCGAAGCGCCGGAAGCAATCGGACGCAGCGCCGGTGAAAAGGCGGTGGCGCGGCTCAACCCGCGCAAAGTTTCGACGCGCAAGGTGCCGGTGGTGTTCGACACGCGCGTGTCGGGCTCGCTGCTTGGGCATCTGTCGAGCGCGATCAACGGCGCCGCCATCGCGCGCAAGACGAGCTTCCTACAGAGTAAGCTTGGCGCCCAGATTTTTTCGCCCGGCATCACCGTCATCGACGATCCGTTCCGCCGCCGCGGTTTGCGTTCGCGGCCGTTCGACGCCGAGGGCGTTGCCGGATCGCGCATGGCGCTTGTCGAGGACGGTACGCTGAAGACGTGGCTGCTCGACAGCGCGACGGCGCGCGAGCTCGGCATGGCCACCACCGGGCACGCCCATCGCGGTGCGTCCTCGACGCCGTCGCCGGGGCCGACCAATCTGCACATGGAACCGGGGACGCGCAGCCCCGACGAATTGATCGCGGATATCGAGGAAGGCTTTTACGTCACCGACCTGATCGGCTCGGGCGCCAATCTTGTCACCGGCGATTATAGTCGCGGCGCATCGGGATTCTGGATCGAGAAGGGGAAGCGCGCCTATCCGGTGAGCGAGGTGACGATTGCCGGCCATCTGCTCGACATTTTCCGCACGCTCGTGCCGGCGAACGATCTGCGCTTCCGCTACGGTACGAACGCGCCGACGGTGCGGATCGAGGGGCTGACCGTTGCCGGGGTCTGAGCCCCCTTCCAACCCGCAGGACCGGGCGGCCGATGTCGCCCGGCTTGCTGCGGCCGTGAAGGTGGCGGGCTTGGTCGCGTTGTCCTATTTCCGCGGGCCGCTCAAGAGTTGGACCAAGGGCGAGGCTCAGTCGCCGGTCACCGAGGCCGATATCGCCTCGAACGATCTTCTGCGCGAGCGCCTCGTAGCCCCCGGCGACGGCTGGCTATCGGAGGAAAGCGAGAACGACCCGGCCCGGCTCGGTGCGCGCCGAATCTGGGTTGTAGATCCTATCGACGGCACGCGGGCCTTCATGGCGGGCCGGGAGGACTGGTCGGTGTCGGTGGCGCTGGTCGAGGCGGGCCGGCCTGTGGCCGCTGCCCTGTTCGCGCCGGCGACCGACGAGATGTTCCTGGCGGTGGCGGGGGGCGGGGCCACCCGGAACGGCGCGCCGATCCGCGCCGGCCTGGGCGAGGGGCTCGCGGGCGCCCGTGTCGGTGGGCCGAAGCGGATGCTCGAACGCCTCGCGGTACAGGTTCCGCCCATCGTGCCGATGCCGAGGGTCCATTCTTTGGCGCTGCGATTGGCCCGCGTGGCCGACGGAGAGCTGGACATCGCCATTGCCGGCGGTAGCGGCCATGACTGGGATCTTGCGGCTGCCGATCTTTTGGTGCACGAAGCCGGCGGCGTCATGACTGCGCTCGATGGCCGCGTGCTGATCTACAATCAACCCGATCCGGTCCACGGCATCTTGATCGCCGGAGGGCGCGGCCGGCATGCGGCCGTGATCGACCTCATTCGCGCACAGACAAGCGAGCCCGCATGACGCCTGATGGCGGCGCGGCGCTCCATGCAAAGGGACGATGTATGTCGGGATCGACTCCGGAAAAGCAATTGCTCCACCTCGTGTTCGGCGGCGAGCTGAGCCGCCTCGACACCCACGAGTTCAAGGACCTCGACAAGCTCGACCTTGTGGGGATTTATCCCAACTATGCCAGCGCGCGTGCTGCTTGGCAGGCCAAGGCGCAGCAGACGGTGGACAACGCCCACATGCGCTACTTCGTCGTCCACTTGCATCGGCTGCTCGATCCCGACGCGAACGGCGCGGACTCGGCGCACTAACCGGACCTTTATCCGATGCTGCTGCGGCGGTTGACCCGATCTCCTGCGGTCCAACGGGCGAGCGGGCTGGCCGCGGCGCACTATTTACGTTTGGTTTGGCATACGACACGGTTCACCATCGACCCGCCGGATGCTTATGATCGGATACCGGCGCACGCGCCGATCATTCTCGCCATGTGGCATGGGCAACATTTCCTGATGCCGTTCGTCAAACCGCCAGGGCTGCAAGCCAAGGTGCTGATTTCACGTCACCGCGACGGAGAGATCAACGCCATCGCCGCCGAGCGGCTCGGCATCGGCACCATTCGCGGCTCGGGCTCGCACGGCAGCGACTTCTCCCGTAAGGGCGGCGTGTTCGCCTTCAACGCCATCGTTGCCGCGCTCAAGGAAGGCTGCAACGTCGCGCTGACAGCCGACGTGCCGAAAGTCGCGCGTGTTGCCGGACTTGGCATCGTCAAGATCGCGCAAGTGTCCGGTCGGCCGATCTATCCGGTGGCAATCGCCACGCGGCGGCGCATCGTGCTCGACAATTGGGACCGCACCACGATCAATCTGCCGTTCAGCCGGGGCGGGGGCGTTGCCGGTGCGCCGATCCATGTGCCGGCCGATGCCAGCCCTGCGACTCTCGAGCTGGCGCGCTCGGCGCTGGAGGAGTCGCTCAACGCCGTGACCGGACGGGCCTACGAGCTGGCCGATGGTCAGGCCGGGGGCGACCCGCGTGTCTAACACGTCGCCCTTGACGCTGAAGGCATATCACCTGCTGACGGCGGCGGCACGACCCGCTGCGGACATACTGCTCAACCGTCGCCTCAAGCGTGGCAAGGAGAATGCCGAACGACTTCCCGAGCGGCGCGGTCAAAGCAAAATTCCGCGGCCGGACGGTCCGCTGGTCTGGCTGCACAGCGCCAGCGTCGGCGAGTTGACGGCGATCCTGCCGTTGATCGAGCGCATCCACGCGCGGGACATTGCGGTGCTGGTGACGACCGGCACGGTAACCGCCGCCGAACTGGCCGGGAAGCGGCTCGCTCCCGGCGTGATCCATCAATTCGTGCCGGTCGACATGCCGCAATTTGTTGCGCGCTTCCTCGATCACTGGAAGCCCAGTCTGGCGCTGTTCGTGGAATCCGATCTGTGGCCGAACCTGATCATGGCTGTCTCCGCGCGCCACATCCCGCTGATCCTGGTCAACGGCCGGGTGTCGGAGCGTTCCTTCCGGCGCTGGCGCGCCGCGCCGCGCACCATCGGCGCCATGCTCAGCCGCTTCGATCTCTGCCTCGCGCAATCGGCCGAGGATGCCGCACGCTACGCCGAGCTTGGCGCGCCGCGCTATCTCACCACGGGCAATCTCAAGCTCGACGTACCGGCGCCGCCGGCCGACACCGAGCGCCTATGGGCCCTGCGGGCGGCGGTGGGTCTGCGCCCGGTGATCGCCGCGACCTCCACCCATCCGGGCGAGGAGGCCGTGCTGATCGACGTGCACCGGCGTCTCAAGCACAGCTTCCCTGGTCTTCTGACTGTGCTGGCGCCGCGCCACCCAGAGCGCGGACCGAGTGTGGCCGAGATCGCGCGGGGGGCGGGCTTGTCGTTTGCGCTGCGCTCGGGCGGTGCGTTGCCGCAATCGGAGACGGATATTTATGTCGCCGATACGCTCGGCGAGCTGGGGCTGGTCTATCGCGTCGCGCCGATCGTCTTTATCGGCGGCTCGCTGGTGGAGCACGGGGGCCAGAATCCGATCGAGGCAGCCAAGCTCGGCGCAGCGATCCTGCACGGTCCGCACGTCTGGAATTTTGCGGAAATCTACGCGGCGCTCGATGCCGCGGGCGGCGCGGAGCTTGTCACCGATGCGGGCAAGCTGACGGTCCGGATCGGCGCCTGGTTGAAGGACAACAGCGCCCGCAACAAGGTCGCGCAAACCGGGCTCAAGGCGATGGATACGCTCGCCGGCGCGCTGGAGCGCACGGTTTCCGCGCTCGATCCTTATCTGATGCAGTTCCGCCTGGAACAGCGGAGCGCCCGAAACGACGGCAAGCTGGGCGGGACCGGCGATGCGTGATCCCGCCTTCTGGTGGCGTCCGGCCGGCGTGGCGGCCGGTCTGTTGTCGCCGTTGGCTGCGGTTTACGGATTCGTTGCGGAGCGGCGGATGGCGCGGCCCGGTTCTCGGGCGGGAGTGCCGGTAATCTGCATTGGCAACCCGACGCTGGGCGGGGCGGGCAAGACGCCGACCGCCATTGCCGTGGCGCAGCTTCTTCAGGCGGCCGGTCGCCGGCCGTTTGTGCTGAGCCGCGGCTATGGCGGTTCGCTCGCAGGGCCTGTTCCGGTCGATCCGGCGACACATCGTGCCGACGATGTCGGCGACGAGCCGTTGTTGTTGGCCGGGACTGTGCCGACCGTCGTGGCGCGAGACCGCGTGGCTGGCGCGGCTGCCGCGCACGATAGCGGAGCCGACGTCGTCGTCATGGACGACGGCTTCCAGAATCCAGCGCTGGCGAAAGACCTCGCGATCCTGGTCGTGGACGGCCGGCGCGCCCTCGGCAACGGAAGGGTTTTCCCCGCGGGCCCCCTGCGCGCGCCGCTCGATCCGCAGCTTCACCGCGCGCATGCGCTTGTCGTGGTCGGGCCAGGGGCGGCCGGCGACCGGATCGCAGCGATGGCCGAGGGACGGAGGGTGCCGGTGTTCCGCGCCGTGCTTGAACCGGACCGGGCCGTGCTTGGTGATCTTGAGGGTCGGCCGGTTCTGGCTTTCGCCGGGATCGGCGATCCAGAAAAATTCTTCGCGACGCTACGCGACGCCGGCATCGACATACGGGTGCAGCGCGCGTTTCCCGATCATCATCGTTATGGCCGCAGCGAGGCGCTTGATCTCGTAGCGCGCGCGCAGCGCGACAAGCTCGTGCCCGTCACGACCGAGAAGGATTTTGTGCGTTTGGCGGGGCAGGGTGACCTTGCGGCGCTGGCGGGCCTCGTCCGAACACTGCCGGTGCGGCTCAAGTTCGCCGACACCGAGGCGTTCCGCGATCTTATTCTTCGCGCCGCGCAGTGAGCACCCGCGACAGCGTCATTTGCCTTGTTGCTGACTGACTCGCCGCATCACGGCTTCGGGCGTGGCGTAGGGCTCCTGCAGATCCACGCTCCAGTATTTCAGCTCCTCGAGCGGGATCGGCACGCCGGTGACCGCGCAGCGCACGAAGGCGCCGGGCCGCACGACGCGGAAATCGCCGTCGAGATATTTGACCTCGGCCTCTCCCGCCATCGGCGACGGGCGATCGGAACGGTTCAGCACTTCAATTCTCCGCGCTCAGCGGTTTGCAGGATGAGCCCAACATAGTCATTTGCCGGCGCCGGCGGAACCCTTCCGCCGGCCACGTCCTTTCGGCGGAGGCTCTATAGATCGAACACCGCGACGGCGCGGATCGGCGAGCCGGTGCCGCCGCGCCACTTCATCGGCAGGCCGATGAAGGTGAATTGGCCCTTTCCGAGCAGAGCCTCGAGGTTACAGAGGCTCTCGATGTGGGTGATGTCGAGTTCAAGGCAGGCCTTGTGCACCAGCGCGTTGACGACGCCTTCGGGTCCGGGGCGCATGGAGTCGATGCCGAAATGCACGATGCCCTGCTTCGCCAGCCACTCGGTCGCCGCGACGTTCACGCCGGAATTGTCGGTGGCGTATTCCTTGCGCGGGAAGGTGCGCTCGTGATGGCCGGTGCAAAGAAGCACGGTGCCGTTCTTCGGGATCGGCACGCCGGCCTTCTTCACGGCGGCGTCGAGGTCTTCCGGCGTAATCTCGGCCTTGGGTGCGATGTGGCGCAGGTCGATGCAGATGCCGGGGACGATGCAGTTTTCCAGCGGGTACTCGTTGATCGGCGTGCCGTTTTTGCCGAAGTGGCGCGGGGCGTCGATGTGGGTGCCGCCGTGATCGGGCATCGAGAAGTACATCACGCTGTTGCCCTGGATGTTGCCGGAATCGGCAAACGCCTCCTCGTGGGTCTTCCAGATGCCGTGAATGATGGGGGGCTGGCCCGGATAGCTCGGGGTGCGGTGGTAAAGTTCCCGGCTCAGATCGACGATCTTCACGCTTGAAGTCCTCCATGACGATGGGCGGCGATAGCGAAATCGACGGCAATCTACGATGTCGCAGGCACGCTCGTCTAATCTTTGAGGATGGGCTTAAGTGGGCGGATGAAGGCCGCAATCGCGAGCCCTGCCACCGCCGCGATGGCGGCAAGCATCAGGAAGAAATGATCTTTGGCCATGCCGGACCACAGACTGCCGAGATACCCGGCGAGCAGGTTTCCGGTAAAGCTTGTCGCGAGCCACACGCCCATCATCATCGACACGGCGCGCGCCGGCGCGACCTTGGTGACGAGCGAAAGGCTTGTCGGCGACAAATAAAGCTCCCCTAAGGTCAGCACCACGAAATAAGCGATGAGCCAGAACCAACCAGCCTTGCCGTCGCCGGCGAGGAGCGCGGCTACGAACAGGATGAGGTTCGCCGCCGCGACGCCAAAGCAGCCGAAGGCCATCTTGGTCACGGTCGAGGGCTCGCGGCCATCCGCGGCCTGCCGTCGCCACAGCGCCAGCACGAACGGCGTAAAGGCGAAAATCATGAACGGGTTGAGCGCCTGGAACCAGGTGATGGGGATTTGCCACGACCATCCCAGCAGGTGGACGGTGCGATCGGTGTAACCATCGGCCCACAGCACGATGGTGTTGCCCTGTTGTTCGTACGTCGCCCAGAAGAACGTCACCGGCAGCGCCAGCAAGATCAGCGCACCCATCGCGCGCCATTCGTCCCGGCCGAACGGCCGGGCCTTGCCTGCGGCCGCAAGCCGGCTCCGCTGATCCGGCGGCAGGGCTGGCGCGGCAAGAAGATAGACCGCGAGCCCGAGCGTCATGCCGACGCCCGCCGCGGCGAAGCCGTAGTGCCAGCCGAGTTCCTCGCCCAGCGTGCCGCACACCAGCGGCGCGAGGAATGCGCCGAGGTTGATGCCGACATAAAAGATGGAGAAGGCGCGGTCGCGGCGCGCGTCGCCAGGCGCGTAAAGCCCGCCGACCTGTGTCGAGATGTTGGGCTTGAATGCACCGTTGCCAAGGATGAGGACGAATAGCGCCAGCAGGAACAGCGATTGGAACGCCATCATGAAATGGCCGACCGCCATCAGCGCGGCGCCGAGGATTACGGTGCGGCGCTGGCCGAGCACGCGATCCGCAAGCAGCCCGCCGAGGATCGGCGTGAAATAGACCAGGCCGGTGTAGAGGCCATAGATCTGCGAGGACAGCGGCTGGGCATCGAGCGGCCCGAACAGGCTTTCAAGCGCGTTCTTGAGCGTGGAAAATCCGATGACGGTTTCCACTTGGCCCGGCAGCAGCAGATACTTCACCATGTACAGCACGAGCAGCGCGCGCATGCCGTAATAGGAGAAGCGCTCCCACATCTCGGTGGCGAACAGGTAGGTCAGCCCGCGCGGATGGCCGAACAGGTCGTTCGATTGCTGCGGGACCGTGGATGACGTGAAGCTCATGCCTTTGTCGAAACGCTCGTTTGCGGAAAAGCAAAGGCTCGCATGACGCCGTCAGCCGAACAGGCTGCCTTGGTCCGTGCCGCCGCTCGATCCGCCGCCAGAGCGGCGTTTCGGCTTGCGCGGCTTTGGTGATGTCGCACCGCCGGCCGCAGGTGACGATCCGCTGCTGCGCACATCGTTTGCCGTGGCGCGGACGCAACCGTCGCGAAACTCGATGTCGAGCGCCATGCCGGGCTGTACGCCCATGGCCGAGCGCAACGGACGTCCGCTATTGTCGCGCACCAGCGCGAAACCGCGCTCAAGCACGCTTTGATAGGACAGGGCCTGCAGCAACTGGTGGGATCGCTCCAGCCGCGCCGCACGCACAGCAATCAGCGCCAGCGTTGCGCGGTGCGAGCGGTCGGCCAAGGCCGTGACGCGGTCGCGGGCGCGCGACACGCGATGAAGCTGCGTCTCACGATAGGTCTTGAGCGCGGAACCAAGCCGCTGGGTGCAGGCGTCGAGCCGCTCCCGGCGGCGCTCGACCAATGTCCGCAACAGGCGCGGCGACAGTCGCCCACCGATGCTGGAGAATTGGGTTTGATGAATCTGCGCATTGGCGCGCAACGCCCGCGGCAGCCGTTCGGCGCAGCCATCGAATCGCTGGCGCGGGATCGCAAGCAATACCTCCGCGCTCGGCAGCGCGCGTGCGGCCGCACGCAATTCGGTACGACGATGGTCCTGTGCCCGCTGCCAGCAGGCCAATGCCCGGCGCGCCTTGCTCATCAGTTCGGCGATCAGATCGGCGCGCACCGGCACGGCGATCTCGGCTGCTGCCGTGGGCGTCGGCGCGCGCTTGTCGGAGGCGAAGTCGATTAGGGTCACGTCGGTTTCGTGGCCGACCGCGGAGATCAGCGGAATCATGCTGTTGGCGGCCGCGCGCACGACGATTTCCTCATTGAACGACCAAAGGTCCTCCAGCGAGCCGCCGCCACGCGCAACGATGAGAAGATCCGGTTTCCGAATGCGCCCACTTTCGGGAAGCGCGTTGAAGCCGTCGATGGCGGCGGCGACCTGCTCCGCAGAGCCGTCGCCCTGCACCCTGACCGGCCAGACGATGACGTGGCGCGGGAAGCGGTCGGAGAGGCGGTGCAGGATGTCGCGAATGACTGCGCCGGTCGGTGAGGTGACGACGCCGATGACCTCGGGGAGGAATGGCAGGAGCTGCTTGCGTGCCTCATCGAACAGACCTTCGGCCGCGAGCTTGCGCTTGCGTTCCTCCAAGAGCGCCATCAGCGCGCCAAGCCCGGCGGGCTCCAGCGTCTCGACGACGATCTGATAGCTCGAACGGTTGGGATAGGTGGTCAGCCGCCCGGTGACGACGACCTTCATGCCTTCCTCGGGTTTGATCCGCATCCGGTTGAAGGTGCCTTTCCAGATCACGCCGTCGATCTTGGCGGTCTGGTCCTTCAGCGCGAAATAGACGTGACCGGACGAGTGCGGTCCCTTGTAGCCGGAGATTTCGCCGCGCACGCGCACGTAGCCGTAGGCGTCCTCGACGGTGCGCTTGAGCGCTGCCGATAGCTCGGAAACAGTGAACTCGACGACGTTGGGCTGTGAATCGGTCATGGCCGGCAGACTAGCGCATCCGGCCGGCTTTGCCTCGGTCAGCTTTTGAGCAGGAGACCCGTATTGCCCTCGAGGATGGCCTTTCCGTCCGCCCCGCCGGGGAATTCGAGTTCACGCAACGCTTCGGAGCCCTTGAGAGGGTTGAACGGATCATGCGACGAAAACGGCGATGAACCGCTTCGAATTCATGGCTTCCCCCCTCTGGCCGCGTCGAAGACCGCGCAGCTCTTGAACGGTCCACAGACTGCCGTGGCTCGCGGGCAGACAGTACCTATGTCGGCGAATGATTGATATGCGACGAGTTATGAGCTTCGCGGTCGCTTCAACCATACCGCGCCGGCTGCGAGGGCCGTCGCCACGGCGAGCGACAGGAACAGTCCGGCCAGTCCCGACAGCGCGGCGATGAGACTCGCGCCGAACGGCATCACGAACTGGCCGATCCGGTTGCTCATGATGCGCAGCGAATTGGCGGTGCCGCGCGCGTTCACCGTCGTCATGTCCACGATGATGGTGATGCTCAGCGTCGTCGCGGTGCCGAAGGCGAAACCCATCGCGGCAAGAGTGACGTGCATGGCCCACAGTGGGAGCGGCATGGCGATGATCGCAAAGGTGCCGGCGCAGATGAAGGTGGTGGTGATGATCAGCGGCCAACGCCCGAACATCGAAACCATCCGTGCATAAAACAGCCGCGCCAGCATCGAGGCGGCGGCGCGCACCGTGAGCAGAAGGCCGATGTCGTGCACGTCGATGTGGCGCTCCGCGCCGAGCAGCGGGATGTAGATGATGATGACATCGGAGGACGACACCAGGACCATGCCGACCAGGATGACAGCAACGAGGCCGCGCACGCGCAGGATATCGCGCACCGGTACGATCTCCTGGCTGGCCGCGGCAACAGGCGCCGTTCGCAACGGCCGCATCAACAGGGCTGCCGCGAGCGCCACCACGGCCAGGACGGCGCCGATGGCGAACAGTTGTCCCGTCGGCGGTACGGCGGCGCTGCCGCCAACCCAGCCCACCACATAGGGACCGAGCCCCTGGCCGACGGCATTGGCGACCATGAAGTTGCCGAACACCGACTCCAGGCTCCGAGGACCGGCGGCGCGGACGCACAGCATCTGCTGGCTCGCCATCAGCATGATGTGGCCGATGCCCATCACCATCGAGAATGTCAGCAGTCCTATGGGCGACGACCAAAGGGCGAAGCCCGATGCTGCGATCAGGAAGATCGCCGATCCGACCCATGCCACCCGTGCGTCGTGGCCGCGGTCGATGACGCGCCCGACCCGTACCGCGATCAGGATGGGGAAGATGGCGAAGACCGCGGCGATGACACCAAGCCAGATGATCGACAGGTTCAGCTCGACGGCCCGATAGGAGGTCGTGACGCGAATCAATGCCGTCACCAACTGCACCAGCATCGAACTGGCCAGCAGCGGAGCGAGTAGGGGATAGTCGATGTCGCTGTTGCGGAAGTAGGCGGCGATCTTGTCGAGCATGGGGACAGTCAGACTATCCCACGATGTCGGGCGTCGCCCGGAAAAAGGGATTCAATCACCAGTCAATGAAACCGAGCAGCGGTCCGCTCGAGGGGTCGCGACAGGCCCGTTGGCAGGAACGGTCGCAGGCATCGAGGCGTGGCACGCAGGCGTCCGCGCCCTCGGCCCGGACACAGCTTTCCATCGCCCAGGTGCAACTGGCGCTGCAGTCCCGCCAGCACGCATCGGAACTCCAAATCGACGCGGAGCGCCGGCTCATGGGGTAGGGGCTGACGTGGGCGATGCCGCCCTTGAACACGACCTGGGGGCGGTTTTCCAGGGTGTAATCGCCGGCCGAGGCCGGCACGACGAAACCCGACACCGACAGCACCAACGCCATGACGCCCACGGCGAGCAGGCCAAAGAGGGATAATGGCGATGCGGTGTAGGTTTGCATGAGGGGGCCAGCAAACCATGCCTGCGCCGCCGCGTCGAGCCCGGCTGTGGACGCCGCTGCCGGGCGACGTTCCGCAGGCGCCGCCGGCCGTGCTAGGGCTTGCCGGGCATGAACATTCTCCTCCTTGGATCGGGCGGGCGCGAACACGCGCTGGCCTGGAAGATGGCGGCAAGCCCGCTCGCCGACCGGCTCTACTGTGCGCCGGGTAATGCCGGCATCGCGCGCGAGGCCGAATGTGTCGCGCTCGATATAGCCGACCATGCTGCCGTGGTTGCCTTCTGCAAGGGGCATGCGGTGGACTTGGTGGTGGTCGGTCCCGAGGCGCCGCTGGTTGCCGGTCTGGTGGATGACCTCGAGGCCGCGGGGGTCAGGGCCTTCGGTCCGACCAAGGCCGCGGCGCGGCTGGAAGGGTCCAAGGGCTTCACCAAGGATTTGTGCCGGGCGAACGACATCCCGACAGCGGCTTACGAGCGCTTCAACGCTGCGGGGCCAGCCAAGGACTACGTACGCCGGGTCGGCGCGCCCATCGTGGTGAAGGCCGATGGGTTGGCTGCCGGTAAGGGCGTGGTGGTGGCGCAGACGGTCGCCGAGGCCGAGGCCGCCGTCGACATGATGTTCGATGGCGGTCTGGGGGCGGCCGGGGCCGAGGTTGTGATCGAGGAGTTCCTCGTTGGTGAAGAAGCCTCGTTCTTCGCGCTGTGCGACGGCGAGACGGCGATGCCGCTCGCTTCGGCGCAGGATCACAAGCGCGTTTTCGACGGCGATACGGGCCCCAACACCGGCGGGATGGGAGCCTATTCGCCGGCCCCGGTGATGACGGCGGAAATGACCGCGCGCACGATGGACGAAATCGTTCGTCCGACGCTGCGGGCGATGAAGGCCGCGGGCGCGCCTTACAAAGGTGCGCTGTTCGCCGGTCTGATGATTACCGCTTCAGGCCCCAAGCTGATCGAGTACAACGTGCGTTTCGGCGATCCCGAGACGCAGGTGCTGATGTTGCGGCTGATGTCCGATTTGGTGCCGGCGCTGCTGGCGGCGCGCGACGGGCAACTCAAGAACTTCGATCTGCGCTGGTATCCGGACGCGGCGCTGACCGTGGTGATGGCGGCGAATGGCTATCCAGGCACTTGTGCGCGCGGCTCCGCGATCGAAGGGCTGGAGGAGGCGGCGGCCATCGAGAGCGTGGAGATTTTCCACGCCGGTACGAAGGCCGAGGCCGGAAAAGTGCTCGCCAACGGCGGGCGTGTGCTCAACGTCTCCGCGCTCGGCAAGACCGTTAGCGAAGCGCAGGCGCGCGCCTATCAGGCCATCGACAGGATCCGCTGGCCGGAGGGCTTCTGCCGCCGGGACATCGGCTGGCAGGCGGTGAGGCGCGAGCGGGGCGGCTGAACCGCCGCGGACTGGATCGACCGTCGCGTATCTTTGGACGATGATGGCGTGTCCAACGCCCTCACGGAGGCCCTGATGCAGCCGATCCTTCGCCTTTACGAGGATTCTCTCAGCGGTGGTGTGCCGCCGATGCAACTGCCGGCGCTGGCGCGCATGATCTTCGTGGTGCATGGCGCGGCGACGCTCGATGGCAAGGTGTTGACCGACGGTGAGGCATGGCACGGGTCGGAGTCGGCGCGGCTTGAGCCGGGCAAGGACGGCGTCACGCTCTGGCGCTTCGAGTTGACGGCGCCGGCAAGCAACGGCGATCCTCTTTCGGGACCCGGTGTGCGTTCGTGCGAGAAGCTTGCCGCCGTTCTCGAAACGATCCCGCAAGGCGAGCTATTGCTGCGCGGCGACAGCGTGGGCTTCCCGCCCGGCGGTTGTGCCCATCTGCATCGGCATTCGGGCCCCGGCATCCGCTGCCTGCTCGAGGGCGGTATCCGTATCGACACGCACGGCCGTTCGACGTCCTACGGCCCCGGCTGTGCCTGGTACGAAACGGGATCCGACCCGGTGTTTGCGCAAGCCGCCGCCGATCGTCCGAGCCGTTTCATCCGTGTCATGATCTTGCCGCGCGCACTCACCGGCAAAAGCTCGTTCCAGTTCGTCAACGAGGACGACAAGGCGAAGCCGCGGGTGCAGCAATACAAGGTGTTCGTTGACGCGCCGGTGGCGCGGCCGACGTGACGGAGCGGGATACCCCGCGATCGTTCAGGGCATTTGATTCGGTGCGGAGCTTGACGCCCGTTGGCATGTCCTGTATTTAACCGATTCGTTATTTAACAAGATCGATAAATATGACTCCTGCCATCGACCCGCTCAGCGCCACCTTCGCCGCTCTCGCCGACCCGACCCGGCGGGCGATCCTGGCACGGCTCGCGATCGGCGAAACGTCGGTGTCGGAACTCGCCAAGCCGTTCGACATCAGCCTTCCGGCGGTGTCGCGCCACCTCAAGGTGTTGGAGCATGCCGGGCTGATCGCGCGCGGCCGCGAGGCACAGTGGCGGCCGTGCCGGTTGGAACTCAACGCGCTGAAGGGCGTGGACGAATGGCTGGAGGAATACCGTAGGCTTTGGGAGCAACGCCTCGACCGCCTGGAAGACTATCTGCGCACGCTGCAGGCGGAGGGCGCGCCCGGAACAAAGGTCGCGAAGGCTCCGGCGAAAGCCTCGGCCAAGAAACGTGCGAGGAACGATGGACGTAAATCGTAGCATCGACCTTGAGACGGATTCACGCGTCATGGCGGCGACGCGAATCCTCGACGCACCGCGCGATCTGGTGTGGCAGGCGTGGACCGATCCCAAGCATCTGGCGCAGTGGTGGGGACCGGACGGCTTCACCACCACGACCAGCGCCCACGACTTGCGGGCAGGCGGCGTGTGGCGCTTCGTCATGCATGGACTGGACGGCCGCGACTATGAAAACCGCATTACCTTCGACGAGGTCGTGAAACCCGAGCGTCTCGTTTACCGTCACGCCGGCGGCGATGATGTCGAGCCGGTTCAATTCGCCACCACGGTCACATTTGACGAGATCGGCGGTAACGGCATGCCCAGCCGGACGCGGCTCACCGTCCGCAGCGTATTCCCGTCCGCTGCCGAGCGCGCGCGCGTGATCCGCGATTACGGCGCCGATAGGGGCTTGGCGCAGACGCTGGCGCGGCTCGGCGCGCATCTGGCCACGCTGATGTCATAACGCGGCTCCATCATCGCTTTGGATCAACAACGCGCAACACAGGAGACACCTATGCAAGTGCAATCGTATCTGTTCTTCGATGGCCGTTGTGAGGAGGCGCTCGACTTCTACAAGAAGGCACTCGGCGCCAAGGTCGAGATGATGATGCGCTTTAAGGAAAGTCCTGAGCCGGCGCAATCCGGCGAGGGTTGTGGCGGAACCGTCGCCGATACCGGCGACAAGATCATGCATGCGTCGTTCAAGATCGGCGACACGGTGGTGATGGCTTCCGACGGCTATTGTCAGGGCAACCCGGTCTTCCAAGGCTTTTCCTTGGCCGTCAGCACGAAAGATGAAGCAGCCGCGGACAAGATATTCAACGCGCTGTCGGACGGCGGGCAGGTGCGGCAGCCGATGGTCAAGACATTCTTTTCGCCGCGCTTCGGCATGGTGGCCGACAAGTTCGGTGTCGGCTGGATGATCATGGCGGAGCCGAAGGGCTGAGCCCAAACGCTTCAGAACGAATGGAGATGCCGATGAGCTCGACACTGGCAAAAGCCGAGGGCGAACCCTTCGTGATCTCGCGGGTGCTCGCTGCGCCGCGCGATCTGGTCTGGAAGGTGTTCACGGAACCGGAGCACATGAAGCAGTGGTGGGGCCCGAAGGGCTTTACCGTTATCGCCTCGAACATGGATCTCCGTCCGGGCGGCACCTACCACTATGGCATGAAGGCGCCGGATGGCTCGCCGATATGGGGCAAGTTCATCTTTCGCGAAATCGCACCGCCAGAACGTATGGTGTTCATCAGTTCGTTCTCCGATGAGGCCGGCGGCATCACGCGGCATCCGATGGCGCCGAAATGGCCGTTGCAGATGCTGTCGACCTTCACGTTCGAGGATGTGGCGGACGGCAAAACCAGGTTCACCGTGAGCTGGCGGGCCTACAACGCGACGGATGAAGAGATGGAAATCTTCAACAGCTCGCACCCGAGCATGCAGCAGGGCTGGAGTGGCACGATGGAGAATCTCGAAGCCTATCTCGCGAAGCTCACCGCATAGGGCTCCGCCAACGATGCGCGTCGTCTTGGGAATTGAACCATGTCGCTCAAGCTCTATCTGCATCCGTTGTCGTCGTTCTGCCAGAAGGTCTTGACCGCGCTCTACGAAAGCGGGACGGCGTTCGAGCCTGTTTTGGTCGATCTCGGTAAGCCGGAGGAGCGCGCCAAGCTGCTTGCGCTCTGGCCGATCGGCAAATTCCCGGTGCTACGCGACGAGGCGCGAGGGCGCACGATCCCGGAATCGTCGATCATCATCGAATATCTGGATGCACACCATCCGGGACGGGCGCGCATGATTCCCCAGGACAGCGAGCTTGCCGCGCAAGCTCGCGCGCAGGATCGGTTTGTGGACCTCTATTTGCAACTGCCGATGCAGAAGATTGTCGGCGACCGGCTGCGCCCCGCCGAGAGCAAGGACCCCTTTGGCGTCGAGGAGGCGAGGGCGCGGCTGAAGACGGCCTATGGCGTGATCGAGGACCGCATGGCCGGCAAAACCTGGGCCGTCGGCGATGCGTTCACAATGGCCGATTGTGCCGCCGCGCCGGCTTTGTTCTATGCCAACAAGGTGCAACCTTTCGGCGAGTACAAGGCGATGACGCGCTATCACAAGCGCCTGATGGAGCGCCCGTCCTATAAGCGTGCGCTCGAAGAGGCGAAACCTTACTTCCATCTGTTCCCGGAATGAGTGGACGTCGCACAGTGAGGTTGTTTCTGCGTGAGGCCAGGCGCGCTTAACCTCGCGCCCGCAGCGATGTTACGTTGCAGCCATGCAGACGATCGATCGCCAAGTCGCGTTCAGCGGCACCAAGGACGTGGCCGAGCCGCTTCGCTTCGACCCGGCGCGGCTTGAATCCCACCTTGCGCGCGCGGTGCCGGGCTTTGCCGGGCCGCTGTCGGTGCGCCAGTTCAAGGGCGGGCAGTCCAACCCGACCTATCTTCTCGAAACGCCGGCGCGGGCCTATGTGCTGCGGCGCAAGCCGCCGGGCAAGCTGCTGCCGTCCGCGCACGCGGTCGACCGCGAGTTCCGCGTTATTCGGGCGCTGGCGGCGCAGGGCTTTCCGGTGGCCGAGCCCGTGCTCTATTGCGACGACGAGAGCGTGACCGGAACGGCGTTCTACGTCATGGGGTTCGTCGCCGGGCGCGTATTCTGGAATCCGGACCTGCCGGGCTCTAACCCCGCCGAACGGAACGCCGTTTATGATGCGATGAACGCCGCGCTGGCACGGCTGCATTCACTCGACCCGGCGGCTATCGGGCTGTCCGATTTCGGCCGCGGCGAGAACTACGTGGCGCGGCAGGTGGACCGCTGGTCGAAGCAATATCGCGCCTCGCAAACGCAGAGCATCGACGCGATGGAGCGGCTGATCGAATGGCTGCCGGCGCATATTCCGCCCGCCGGCCCGTCGCGGCTGGTCCACGGCGATTATCGGCTCGACAACGTGATCCTGCACGAAAGCGAGCCGAAGGTTCTCGCCGTCCTCGATTGGGAGCTTTCGACCATCGGCGATCCGCTGGCCGACTTCACCTATCACTTGATGCAGTGGCATATGCCGCAGGACGACGCCGGAGCAGGAACCGGATCGCTGGTCGGTTTCGATCTTGCCGCGCTCGGCATTCCTTCACTCGCGGACTATGTCGAGATGTATCGCGTCCGCACCGGGCTCGATCCGCGGCCGTATCTTGCGGTCTATCTTGCTTACAATTTCTTCCGCATCGCGGCGATCCTGCAGGGCATCGCCGGCCGCGTGCGCGACGGCACGGCGACGAGCGAGCACGCCGCCGCCAAGGCGCAGATGGTGGGACCTCTGGCGGAGGTCGGCTGGCGTTTTGCGCGCGAGGCAGGTGCAAAATGAAATCCGTGGCGCTTGCGCTCGGCGGCGGTGGGGCGCGTGGGCTCGCCCATATCGTCGTCGCCGAGGCGCTGGACGAGATGGGCGTGAGGCCGGTCGCGATTGCCGGCACCTCGATCGGTGCCATCATCGGCGCGGGCTACGCTGCTGGCATGACCGGCCGCGAGATGCGCCGCTACGCCATCCAGATGGCGCACAACCGCACCGACGTGATGCGGCGTATGATGCGCGCCCGCGCCGGCAAGCTTCGCGATATCTTCGGCGGCGGCTTAGGCGACGCCACGCGGCTCGATGCCGAATTGCTGTGTGAGCAATTCCTGCCGGAGATTCTGCCGGAAGACTTTGACGACCTGTCGATCCCGCTCACTGTTATCGCCTCGGACCTTTACCTGCGCCGCGAGGTGGCCTTCTCCAAGGGGTCGCTGCGGCATGCGCTCGCTGCCTCCATCGCGCTGCCGACCATCATGCGGCCGGTGGAGCACGACGGCCGCGTGCTGGTCGATGGCGGCGCGACCAATCCGCTGCCGTTCGAGCACCTGCGCGGGCGCGCGGACGTGATCGTGGCGGTCGAAATCTCCGGGCCGGTTTCGGCGGATCGGCGCGAGGTGCCCAATGCGCTGGAGTGCCTTTATGCGACCGTGCTGGTGATGACGCATTCCATCATCGGCGAGAAGCTGCGTCACGGCGCACCCGATCTGCTGCTGCAGCCCCACGTCGGTGCCTTCCGTGCGCTTGGCTTCTTCCAGGCCAGCGCCATCCTGCGCGCGGCCGATCCGGTGAAGGCCGAGATCAAGGAACGGCTGTTGCCGCTGCTCAAAAGCGATTAGCCGCGTGGGCATTTGAATCAAATCGCGGAAAATCCGCACAACATGCGTTTGCAATTGGCGGCCTAGCCTGTCGCCATGATGACGATTTCAGGCATCGGCGTGCAGCGAATCTTGCCGCGGTCGGGGACCGCATGGCGCGAAACCAAGCGCGCGCCCGGTCGCCACAACAGCAACGACAATGATGAAACGCCGACCCCGGCGCCGGACCGCCTGCCCTCCGAGGCGGAGCCCGGTCAGTTGATCGACCGAAACGTTTAACGGCCATTCGCGCTGCCGCGTGGCTTCGCCACGCCTTCGTTTTCCATGTTGCCGCGCAGGCCGCCGGGTTGGCAGAGCTTGGGATAAAGCCGGCACATCTCCGCGATCAGGAACTTGGCCGGCACGTCGAAGAACGTGCCGTGTTCGGTGACGTAGGACATGAAAGCGCGGCCTTCGCTGTCGAACGGCTGTAGTAGTGCATCGCTCTCGCCGGAAAACTCGAGCGGGGGCACGCCGAGCTTGCGGCACAGGCTTTCGTTAAACGTCGGCGTCACCTTGATCCATCGTCCCGCTGTCACATTTCCCGGCATGATCTCGACATAGCCGTGATAGGCGAACAGGTCGGTGCCAACCGCCTCCAGCAGACGCGGCGTGGCGAGATGGTTTTTGACGTCGGCAAGGCCGAGTCGTGCCGGGATGCCGCTGGCGCGGCAGAGCGCGGCGTAGAGCGATGCCTTGCCGACGCAATAGCCGTGGCCTTTCGCCAGCACGCTCGATGCGCGGTAGGTTTCCCTGTCGGTGTAGTCGATATAGGGGTCGTAGCGAATCTCGTCGCGCACGGCGCGATAGAGCGTACGCGCCTTGTCGATGGGATCGACAAGGGCTCCGGTCAGCGATTCGGCCTTGGCGCGGATGGCCGCGTGGTCGCTGTCGATGAACTCCGCCGGGCTCAAAACGAGCCGCAGGTCGGTATCGACGGTGTGTGATGGCAGGGTTTTGGGCACGGCGCTTGACAATAGGGGGGCGGCGCGGTTCACACAAACCTCTCGGGCGGCGGAACGGCTGGGGAACGGCTCATATGTTGAGAGCGTTTTGTGCATGCCTGGCGCTGGCGATGGCGCTGACGCTGGGAAGCAGTGGCGATTCCGACGCGCAATCGCGCACGCGCCGTCAGCCGCGCCACCAGCAGCAAACTCAGCCGGAGCAGCCGCCTCCACCGCCGCAGCCGGAACCACCTCCCGCTGCAATGCAGCCTGCGCCGGTCCAGGCCCCTCCGCCTCCGCCGGTGCAGCAGCCCTATCCCACCGAGCAATCGCCATTCCCGGTCAAGATCATCGACGAGCCCAAGACAGCGGCCGAGATTGCGTCCGAACAGAAGGATCGCGACGAGCGCGCCGTGCTCACCGAGCGACTGACGATCTACGCCGGACTGTTGATCGCCGTCGGGGCGTTCCTGGCTCTCGCGTTTGCGTTGCAAGCGCTTTACTTGTGGCTCGCCTTGCGTGCGGTGCGACGTTCGGCGGTGGCGGCCGAGCGCAACATGACAGCGGTGCGCCGTGCCTTCGTCTATGTCGGTTCGATGGCCTGGGAGGCGGCTGGCGCCTCTGTGAGGGTGTCGCCGGTGTGGGCCAACAGCGGCACCACGCCGACGCGGAGCCTTCGCATCAGCACCAACTGGAAAGCCTCGCACGGTGAACTGCCGCCGGACTTCACCTATGGCTATGCGAATCCGCCGGAACGCTTGCTGCTCGGCTCCAGCGCGCGCACCGAGGCGGGCACCGTGCTCATTCCCATGCGCGACATCCAAGCGGCGATCGAGGGGCGCGTGCAACTCTACATCTGGGGCCGTGCCACTTACGAAGATATCTTCGAGCGCACCGAGCCGCATTTCGTCGAGTTCTGCCATCGTATCGACGCCAAGGGCGCGACGCCGAACGACGTCACGCTGACGTTCGTGCACTATGGCCACCACAATCGATCCGAGCTCGACAGCCAGCGGTCGGCGGCCTGACGGCGCTTTAACCTCGCCGCGCCTCGAAGAAGCCACGCAGCAGGTCCGCGGACGCGCTCTCGCTCATGCCGCCATAGGTGTCCGGCCGGTGATGGCAGGTCGGTTGCTCGAACAAGCGCGGGCCGTGTTCGATCGCGCCGCCCTTGGGATCCGCCGCTCCGTAGTAAAGCCGGCGGATGCGCGCGAACGAAATCGCGCCCGCGCACATGGCGCAGGGTTCGAGCGTCACATAGAGGTCGCAGCCGGTCAGCCGCTCCGAGCCGAGCGCCCGAGTGGCGGCTCGGATCGCCAGCATCTCGGCGTGGGCGGTCGGGTCGTGGTCGGCGAGCGTGCGATTGCCTGCGGCGGCCAACACTGCACCATCGCGCACCACCACGCAGCCCACCGGCACCTCGCCCCGGTCCTGTGCCTTGCGCGCCTCCTCCAGCGCCAGTTCCATGAATGACGGCACCCGTGATCTCCCTGCCGCTGCCGGATTGCTCCGGTCATCCACGGCTTTGTCGGTCCCGTCGTGTATAAAGGCGTGGATGCCCGGCATAAAGCCGGGCATGACGTAGGGCATGATGGCAGAACACAATCGGGGTCCTAATAAACGTGGCGCAGGTGCGCCCCACGGTCGGAAATTTGGCGGAAAGCGGCTGCGCACCGCGCTGCCAAAGCCGCAACGTGACCTGCCGGTGCCGCAAGCCAAGGAGGCCGAGCGCGTCGCCAAGGTGATCGCGCGGGCGGGACTGGCCTCCCGGCGCGAGGCGGAGGCTTGGATTGCGGCGGGCCGCGTCGCCGTCAACGGCACGACGATAACGTCCCCGGCGCACAACGTAACCGCCAAGGATCGTATCGCGGTTGACGGCAAGCCGCTGCCCGCCCGCGAGCGTACACGGCTGTTCCTGTTCCATAAGCCGCGCGGCCTCGTCACCACCAGCGCCGACACCCACGGGCGGCCGACCATCTTCGGTGCGCTGCCCAAGGATATGCCGCGCGTGGTGAGCGTCGGCCGGCTTGACCTTAACACCGAAGGCTTGCTGCTTCTGACCAACGACGGCGGGTTGTCGCGGGCGCTCGAACTGCCGGCGACCGGCTGGCTGCGCCGCTACCGAGTGCGTGCCTACGGCAAGATCGGGCAGGAGCGGCTCGACGGTCTGCGTAAGGGCATCGAGATCGACGGCGTTCGTTACGGTGCCATCGAGGCGACGCTTGACCGCGAGCAAGGCGACAACGTCTGGCTTACCTTCGCCATGCGCGAGGGCAAAAACCGCGAAATCCGTAACGTGTTGGGTGCGCTCGGACTGAAGGTGAACCGGCTGATCCGCGTGTCCTACGGTCCGTTCCAACTGGGCGAGCTTCCAGCCGGCGCTGTGACGGAGATCAGGACGCGCATGTTACGCGAGCAATTGGGCGAGCGCATCGCGGCCGTCGCCGGTGCGGATTTCTCCGGGCCGATCGTCGAGCGCGAAGCGCCGGAGGTGGAGGCTCCTTCACGCCGTGCCGATGCGAAAGGGTCGCCTCCGCACTCCAGGGGCGATGCGTATAAGGCGGGACAGCAAAAGTCTGGAGCGCGCGGCCGGCCCGCCGGCGACCGTCCGCAGGGCGGTGGCCGCCACGGGGGACATCCTCAGCGCAAGCGTAACGGTCCCCGTGACGTGCGCCTGGATCGAGAGGGGCCTCGCCGGGATCGTCCAAATCAGGATCGCCTCAATCGAGATCGTCCGAACGGAGATCGCACGCGTGGCGAGCGTCCGCACGGCGGCCATCCTCCAAAGGGCCGCCCTTCCAAGGGGCGCCCGTATAAAGGCCGGCGGGATCGCTGATGCGCATCGTCGGTGGGCGATTTCGCGGGCGCGCGCTGGCGACACCGAGGTCGCAGGCCATCCGGCCGACTTCCGACCGCCTACGCGAGACGCTGTTCAACATTCTGACCCACGCCTATGGCGATCCGGTCGAAGGCGCGCGCGTGCTCGACTTGTTTTCCGGCACCGGCGCGCTCGGGTTCGAGGCCCTGTCGCGGGGCGCGGCCTTCGTGTTGTTCGTTGATGACGGCGCAGAGGCGCGTGCGCTCATTCGCGGCAATGTCGATGCGCTGGGCGTGGGCGGGGCGACGAAAATCTTTCGTCGCGACGCCACGCGGCTCGGGCCGGCAAGCCCGGTCGAGCCGTTCTCGCTGGTCTTTCTCGATCCGCCCTACGGTAAGGGGCTGGCCGAGCGCGCTCTGGCATCGGCTCATGAGGGCGGGTGGTTGACGCCGGACGCCCTCGTGGTGGTCGAAGAGATGGCGGCGGCAGGATTCGCCCCGCCTGAAGGTTTCGACGAGGTCGAGCGGCGCGATTACGGCGACACCCAACTGGCGTTCCTGAACGTGCGATAGATCGCGCGATCAATCGACGTGGATACCGGCCGCTTTGATGACCTTGCCCCAGCGCTCGATGTCCTGCGGCAGGAATTGCGCCATGTACTCCGGCGTACGCTGCGCCTTCGGCAGGATTTCGAGGCCGAGCGTCGCCATCTTCTGCTGGACCTCCGGTTTGTTGATCATGACTTCCATCGCCTGATGCATCTTGGCGACGATGGCCTTGGGCGTGCCCTTGGGGAAGAAGAAGCCGTTCCAGACCGTGGCTTCCACGCCCTGCAATCCCTGCTCGCCGGTTGTCGGGATATCCGGGATGACCGCGGCGCGTTTTTTCGCCATCACGGCAATGCCTTTGACGGTGCCCTGTCTCGCCTGCGCCGCGCCGCTCTGCATTGTGGTGCACATGTAGTCCATGCGCTCGGCAATCACGTCCTGCAGCGCGGGATTCTCGCCGCGATAAGGCACCTGCGTGATGTTGACGCCGAGCGTGAAGTTGAGCAACGCGCAAGGCAGGTGCGTGCCCGAGCCGACGCCGGCCGACGAGTACTGCATCTTCGACTGATTGGCCTTCATGTAGGCAATCATCTCCTGCAGGCCGTTGACCGGCAGGTTCTTGCGCGCAACCAGAAGGCGGGGTGATTCCGTCACCATGCCGATTGGCTCGAAGTCGGTGATCGCGTCGTAAGGCTTCTTTGTGTAGAGCGACTGGCTGTAGACCTGCGTGCCGCTGTTGCCGATCAGAAAGGTGTAGCCGTCGGACGGGGCCTTGGCGACGCGCCCACTGCCGACAGTGCCGGCCGCCGCGCCGACGTTCTCGATGACGATCGTCTGTCCGAGAATCTCGCTCATGACCGCCGCTTGCAGGCGCGCACTGGCGTCGACGCCGCCGCCTGGTGCGAATGGCACGATCAACGTAATCGGATGGTTCGGCCAATTGGCGGCGGGATCCTGCGCGGATGCCGCAGCGGTCAGGGTGGCAAGGGCCGCCGCGGCGGCCAGCGCCGTTCGCATGATGGTCATCGATTGCTCCTGGTCGGTCGATTTAATCGAGGGTGACGCCGCTGGCCTTGATCGGCGCCTTCCAGCGCTCGATCTCGGATTTCACAAACCGATTGAAATATTCGGTCGAGCGGCGATTGGCTGCCGGAACGACGACGCCGATGCTCTTGAAACGTTCGACAAGCGCCGGATTCGCCAGCGCCTGGTTCGTGGCGCTGGCGAGCTTGCGCACGATCGCGTCCGGTGTTCCCTTCGGCACGTCGAAGCCGCTCCAGGCGCCGCAGTCGAGGCCCTTAAGGCCCGATTCCTCTCCGGTCGGCAGTTCATCGAGCCCCGGTCCGCGATCGAGGCCGAGCGTGGCGAAGGCCTTCACCGTGCCGGCCTTGATCTGCGGCGTGGCGGTCGAGATCTGTTCCGCCATGTAGTCGATTCGGCCGCTGATGAGATCCTGCATGGCCGGTCCCGCGCCGCGATAGGGGACGTGGGTGATCTTGGTTCCCATCGCACCGTCGAGCAACAGTGCGCAGGTGTGCGAGCCCGAACCAGCGCCTGCCGAACCGTAGCGCAACGTTGATTGGTGTGATTTCGCGTAGGCGACAAACTCCTTGAAATTGTTGGCCGGGAAATCCTTGCGTGCAATCAAGACACGCGCGGAATCGGCGAACAGCGCCACATGCTTGAAGTCCGCGATCGGATCGTAAGGCATGTGTTTTCGGAAGTTGGGAATCTGCGTCATGATGGCGCTGCCCGAGAGCAGGACGGTGTAGCCGTCGGGCGCAGCCTTGGCAGCGCGGGCCGTGCCGGTCATGCCGCCGGCGCCGCCGGCATTCTCGATCACCATCTGCTGGCCCAGGATATCGCCGACATAGGCACCCATGATGCGAGCGACGGTATCGACCGGACCGCCGGCCGCGAACGTCACGACCAGGGTGATCGGCCGCGTCGGCCAGGCATCGGGGGATTCTTGCGCGCCAGCCTGAGTTGTCGCGCCGAGTGCAAGCAGGACCGTGGCCGCAAGCGTAAGGACTTTTTTGTTCATGTGGCGTCCTCCCGCGCCAAGACTTGCTGGGGGCGCGTCGCACGTCAAGCGGGAGAATGGGGGCGCGGATCGCCGCGGGCCGTACGACTGAAGGCCGATAGGGATAGGCGCTTTGACTCTTTATTGCGCTGCATTATGCGGCGCAGGCCGATATTTCCGGCATGCAACGCCGCTCTAGCGGCGGCCGAACAGACGCTCGATATCGGTCAGCTTCAATTCGACGTAGGTCGGCCGACCGTGGTTGCATTGGCCGGAGTTGGGCGTCACTTCCATTTCTCGAAGGAGGGCATTCATCTCCTCCGGCCTCAGTCGGCGGCCCGCGCGCACCGAGCCGTGGCAAGCCATCGTTGCGGCGACATGCATCAGCCGCCGCTCCAACGGCAGTGCTTCGTCCCATTCCGCAAGATGTTCGGCGAGGTCGCGGACCAACGCGGCCGCGTCGATCTCGCCGAGCAGGGACGGCGTTTCGCGCACGGCCACAGCGCCGGGGCCGAACGGCTCGATGGTGAGGCCGAAGCGCTGCAAATCGTCGGCACGCGCGAGCAAACGTTCGACGTCGGCTTGATCGAGTTCGACGATGTCGGGGATCAGCAGGATCTGTCGCGCGATACCGCTCTGCTCGAGCGCAGCCTTCATGCGCTCATACACCAGCCGTTCGTGTGCGGCGTGCTGATCAACAATGACGAGTCCATCGCGCGTCTGCGCAACAACATAGGTATCGTGCACCTGGGCGCGCGCGGCGCCGAGCGGCTTGTCGAGCAACTCGGGCGCGGGTTCAGCGATATCCACCCGCGCGACGGCGGCTGCCGCGCCGACGTCGAACACGGTTTGCGTAGCCTCGCCAAACCCAATGGCGGGCTCTTCCCAATCGGCCGCCGGCGCATTCCAGCCGGTTACGCTGCCGCGCGGCGGAAGCGGACGTGATGGCGAGCGCCGCCAGTCGAACGCACCGCGCCGGGGCAGGGCGGCCGGTCGGAACGCTGCAACGGTCGCGGTGCCGCCCGTGGTGGCGGCGCGCCGCGCCTCGCGCGCCAAGCCGTCCTTCAAGGCATGCATCAGCAGCGCACGCACCAGCGTCGCATCGCGGAAGCGCACCTCGGTCTTGGCTGGGTGCACATTAACGTCCACCTCGCGCGGCGGCAGCGTGACGAACAGCGCCACCACCGGGTGGCGGTCGCGCGACAGATAGTCGGCATAGGCGCCGCGCACGACGCCAAGCAGCAGCTTGTCGCGCACCGGGCGGCCGTTGACGAAAAGATATTGGCCAAGCGTGTTGGCGCGGCTGTGCGTCGGCAGGCCGGCGTAGCCTTCGACCACGACGCCATCGCGTTCGGCTCCGACCTCGATGGCGTTGGCACGGAAGTCGGCGCCGAGCACATCGGCAAGCCGGGCCAGGCGGCCGGCGGAGCCGGGCAGCGCCGCGGGCCAGGTGACCGGCGTGCGCTCGTCGCTTGCAAGCGTGAAGGCCACATCCGGACGGCTCATCGCCAACCGCCGCACCACGTCGCGCACCGCTTCGGCTTCGGCGCGGTCGCTCTTGAGGAACTTCAGCCGTGCCGGCGTCGCGTAGAACAGATCGGTCACCTCGACCCGCGTGCCTTGAGATAGCGCCGCCGGTCGCGCCGAGGACTTCCGGCCGCCTTCGACACCGATGGTCCAGGCATTGGGCTCGTCGGCGTGACGCGTCGTGATCGAGAGGCGCGCCACCGAGCCGATGGAAGGCAGCGCCTCGCCGCGAAAGCCCAGCGTCTCGATCTGGAGAAGATCGTCGCCGTCGAGCTTGGAGGTGGCATGGCGCTCCACCGCGAGTTCGAGATCGGGACGGGTCATGCCGGTTCCGTCGTCAACGATGCGGATCATGGTGCGGCCGCCACCGTTCGTGGCGATCTCGATGCGCCGGGCGCCGGCGTCGAGGGCATTCTCCACCAACTCCTTGACCACGCTCGCCGGGCGCTCGACCACCTCGCCGGCGGCGATGCGATTGATGACGGTTTCGGCGAGCTGGCGGACGGGCATGGACGACCTGATTCGATGACGGCGGAAACTTAGAGCGTTTTCGAGCGAAGGGGGTACCCGTTCGCGTGAAGAAAACGCGTCAAAACAAGTCCCTGGAGTCCTTCGCCGTTTCCATGAAACGGTGAAGGATTCTACCGGTGTCGCGCCGCCGGCGCGAGAGCGGGGCGGGCTGCCCCCCGCCGTTCGGCCCGTGGATCGCGCCATGAACCTTTTGGTCGCCGGCGGCAACCAAAGGCCATGAGCATCCTTTCTGCCATAACCGGCCACCCGATGGCGTCCCTCGCCTTGGGGCTCGGCCTCTGTCTCGCGGCCTGCGGTTTGATTCTGGTCCGGCGCGTGCTCGGTCGGTGTATCGGCCGGGCCACTTGGCCAGCGGTGGAGGGTATGATTCTCGAGAGCACGGTGGTTGCGAACCGTGAAGGGCGGCAGAGCTTCCGGCCCGTCGTCCGCTACGCCTACGCGGTCGACGGCATTTGCTACGAAGGCAGCCGTATCGCATCGGGCGAGCCGGTTGATTTCACCACATACACCCGCGCCCGGCGGGTTCTCGATGCATATCGTCCGGGCGGCACGGTCACCGTCTATTACGATCCGGCGCGGCCCGGCGTATCGGCCTTGCAACTCGGCCCGGCGCGCGGGTTAACGTCAGCGTTGGTGATCGCGCCGGTTGCTGCGGTGTCGGCGGTGCTGGTCGTCGTGCTGCTGATCGGACGTTAGGCAGTCGCCGGTCAATCCCACGACGGCTTGGCTTGCCGCATTCCTTTGATGCCCGAGCGGCGCTTCTTGCTTTCGATACGCCGCTCTTTGGAGGCCTTGGTCGGCTTGGTGGCGCGCCGCGGCACCGGCCGTACAGCGGCCTGCCGGATCAGCGTCAGCAACCGTTCGAGTGCTTCCGCGCGATTGCGCTCCTGGGTGCGGTGATTTTGCGCGATCAGCACCAGGACGCCATCCTTGGTCATGCGCTGGCCGGCAAGTCGCATCAGGCGAATGGCAACATCGTTCGGCAGCGAAGGAGAGCGCCGCACATCGAAGCGAAGCTGCACCGCCGTCGAGAGCTTGTTGACGTTCTGTCCGCCCGGACCGGAAGACCGGACGAAGCTTTCTTCGATCTCGGAGTCGTCGAGAACGATCTGATCGGTCACCCGGATCATGCGAGGCTCAGGGCCTGGGGGCTTCCGTCGTCATGCCTACGGTCATGCCCTTGGGGCGTCCGACCACGGTCGTGAGCAGGCCGCCCGGCGCCAGCCGCTTGGCGGCGCGCCGGGCATCATCGACGGTGACCGCATCGATCATGGCGCGTCGCCGCTCGATGTAGTCGATGCCGAGGTTGTCGAGTTGGTTCTGCAGCAGCACGCTCGCGATCTTGCTCGACGTATCGAGGTTCAGAACATAGGCACCCTTGAGATAGGCCTTGGCCTTCGACAATTCGGCTTCGCTCGGCCCTTCGTCGGCCATCCGGCGAACCTGCGCGTCGATCAATTGGACGGCATCGCCGGCATGGTCGTTACCGGCCTGGGTGGTGACCATGAACAGTGCGGCGTGCCGCATCGTCAGCAGGTAGGACGAAACGCCATAGACGAGCCCGCGCTTCTCACGTACCTCCTGGTAAAGCCGGGACGTGAATGAGCCGCCGCCCAGGATGTGGTTGACGATATAGGCGCTGATGAAACCGGGATCGTTGCGCTGCACGCCGACGCCGCCCATGCGCACCACGGATTGCGGGACATCGAGCGAAACGACGACGCGCTTGCCGCCGCCCTGCGGAGTCCGGTCGGGGATGGCCGCGAGCTTGCCGTCGGCCGGCAGCGCGCCGAACACACGGTCAAGCACGGTGCCAAGCGTCGCTGCGTCGATGTCGCCGACGGCGGCCACCTTGAGATGGCGGCGGGCCAGCACACGCCCGGTGTAGTCCTTAAGGTCGGCGAGGCCGATCGTCGGGACCGAGGTCAGCGAGCCGTTGACCGGCCGGCCGTAAGGATGGTTGGGGAAGGCATCGCGCCACCATGTCCGGGTGGCGATGCTGCCCGGATCGGTGGATTCGCGTCGCAGCCCGGACAGGATTTGCCCGCGGATACGCGCGACCGCCTCATCGTCGAAGCGTGGATGTTGCAACGCCAGCCGCAGCAGATCGAACGCCTGATCGCGGTGTTCGCTGAGCATGCGGATCGAACCGTAGAAATAATCCTGCGTGGCCGAGAAGCGCATCTCGGTCGCCGTGTCCTCGAGCCGGCGCTGGAATGCCTTGGAGTCGAGCTCGCCCGCACCTTCGTCCAGGAGCGAAGCGACCATATAGCCGACACCCGGCTTGTCGGCGGGGTCCTCGGACGCGCCGCCGACAAAGGCAAAATTCATCGCAACCAATGGCAGCGAGGGCTCATGCACCAGCCAGGCTTCGATGCCGCCCGGGGACACCACGCGCTGGATCGTGGTCGCGTCGGCCGGCCGGATGGCTAAGACGGCGCAAAGCGCCACGGCGAGAGAAGCGATGAGGACACGAAGACGCCGGCTCACGTTCGCTTGTCCTCTTTCTGTGTCGGTGCGACGAGATAGCCGGTCACCGATCGTTTCTTGTCGAGCCAGGTCCGCGCGGCCTGGTTGACGGCTTCGGTCGTGACGGCGCGGATGCGGTCGGGCCAGCTTAGCACCCGTTCCACGGTCGATCCGGTGGTCAGCGCCATGCCGTACCAGCGCGCCATCGTCGCTTGATTGTCCTGGGCATAGATCGCTTCGGCGATCAGCCGGCTCTTGGCGCGCTCCACCTCATCGGCCGTCACACCCTTGCTGACGACGTCGGCGATCACGCTGTCGAGGGCAGCCTCAAGCTGCGGCAAGCTGACCTCGGGCTTTGGCGAGGCGTAGACGCCGAACTGCGTGGCGTCGAGCGCCGTGCCGCGATACCAACCGCCGGCGCTGACCGCGAGTCCGCGTTCCATCACCAGCGCATTGTGGAGTCGCCCAGTGCTCGAGCGGCCGAGGATGAAGCCCAGCACCTCGAGCGCCTCGGACTCGCCCGGTTTCGCCGTTGTCGCCGACGGCACGAGGTATTCGCGATGCAGGCTTGGCTGTTGCACGCGCGCGTCGGCCAGCGTCACATGACGCTCGGCAGCCGGCGGCGGCTCTTGCGGGCGATGGCGTGGGCCGATTTCCGCAACCTTGGCGACCTTGCCGTAGGTTTCCTCAGCGAGCTTTCGCACCTCGTCGGCGGTGACATCGCCCGCCACCACCAGCACGGCGTTGTTGGGCGTGTAGAAGCGCCGGTAGAACGCGAGCGCATCCTCGCGGGTGAGCTTCTCGATCTCGTGACGCCAGCCGATCACCGGCCGGCCGTAGGGATGGTTGAGATAGAGCGCGGCGTCGACCTGTTCGCTCAAGCGCGCGCGCGGATTGTTGGCGACACGCTGGTTGTACTCCTCCAGCACCACCTTCAACTCAGGCACCACCGCCTGTTCGTTGAGCACCAGGCCGGTCATGCGATCGGACTCGAACTCCATCAGCGTCTTGAGGTGCTCGCGCGACACACGCTGGTAGTATCCCGTGTAGTCCTGCGTGGTGAATGCGTTTTCCTGGCCGCCGACCAAAGCCACCGTTTGCGAGAAGACCGGCGCGGGATTCTTGGCGGTGCCCTTGAACATCAGGTGTTCGAGGAAATGCGCGAGTCCGGATTTGCCCGGCGTCTCGTCCGCCGCGCCGACCTTGTACCAGACCATATGGGTGACGACGGGCGCGCGCCGATCCGGCACGACGACGACCTCGAGGCCATTGCTCAGCGTGAAGTGCGCCACGTCGGGCTTGGGTGCCGCTTGCGTCACGTCAGAGAATGTCGTCAGCGCCACGGCCAAAATGGCAGCCAGACCCATAGCCAAGCCGGGGCGGGCTCGGGCGCTCCTGCGAAAGGGCGGAATCATCGGTCGGGGTTCCAACGCGGTCTTGGTGGGTGTTGAGACGCCGCGGCGCATCGTGCGCCGCCAACGTCAAGCGTAGCCCTTCAGGCGTTTCCGCGAAACCTCGCGCCTCGTCGCGGGCGCGCCGCAAATTTATTTCGCGGGTTCCTGCCGGTCGATCTTCGGCGCCACCCATTTTTCCTTACCGACGCCATAGGGCTGGTTGGGCGAGGGGGTGCGATAGCCCGGCGGCGGATCGACCAGATTTTCGCGCGGCGGTTCGCCGGCGAACGTCGTGTACTCTTCCTTGGGTGCGAAGAGGCCCGAGAAGAGGCTCTTGCCCGAAAAATCCTTGAACAGGCGCGGATTCGACGTTTCGTCCGTCGTCGGCCCCGAACCGCCACTGGTGCCAGGCGAAGCCGGGGCCTTGCTGCCATATTGGCTCGGCAGCAAGGGCCGGTCGTCCACGCCATCCACATGGCCGCGGCGGTTGCGCTCGGCCTGCTTACGCAGCTTGGCCCGCTTGACGTCCGGATCGTCGGGCCAGCCCGCGACCTTGGCGGCGGGGTTCAGCGTCTCTGGCGGCGGCAGGTCCTTGTTGGGCGGCAGCACCAGGGGCGACCGCTCGCGGTAGTCGATTTCCGAGCCGTCCCGACGCAGGCCGAAGTTATGCAGGATATTTCGGAAGATCTTGGTGTCCCAGGCGGCGTCGTCGTCATCGTCCTCGGCGCGCGCACCCGTTCCGGCGAAGGTCGTCGCAACGGCGACGCCCAGCATGGCGGCGAAAACGGCCCGTTTGAACGTGCGGTTGGAAGCGAACTTCGTCATGCCGGCACCCGACGTGCTAAGCCCCCGAATTGACGGCGAAATATTCAGCGCGGTTCCGCAGTATCCGTGGGATCGGGGCGCTTTTGGGGCGTGCCCCCGAGGAGCGATTCATACAGGAGCACGGCAACCCCGGCAACGATGGCTACATCGGCGAGATTAAAGACGTACCAGTTGAACCGCCATGTGGCCGTTTCGATGTGGAACAGGACAAAATCGGCCACCGCGCCGTAGGCCAGCCGGTCGATGGCGTTGCCGAAGGCGCCGCCGATGATGAGGCCCAACGCCAAGGCGGAACTGCGCGAGCCGGCCCGCGCCATCCAGACCCACAAGAGCCCGACCGCAAGCGCCTTGAAGGCCAGCAACAGCCATTGGCCGAGCGGGGTTTCCTGCTGAAACCAGCCGTAGCTGATGCCGGTGTTCCACGTCAGCACCAGTTCGACGAACGGCCCGACCGCGACCACGCCGCGTTCCGCGAGTTTGAAGACGAACAGGAGCCAGAGCTTGAGCGCCTGGTCCGCGGCGCACGCCAGCGCCGCGATGCCCAGGCCGAGCGCAGTGAAGGGGCCCCAGAGCGAGCGGAACAGGCGCTCCATCGGAACTCACTCCGCCGCCCGGCGCATGTTCTCCCATTCGCGCAGCGCCTGCGCGTCACGCGGCGTTACATCGGGATACTGCGGGTCGGTGCCGACGGTATGGGAGATTTTCCACGACCGGGCGCATTTGCGGCCTTCGGCTAGATTCACGACCACCGCGACCCCCGGCACGTCCGGCAGGCGGAAGGCGTGCGCCGGCCCCTCGTCGTTGGCAAGCGTCGCCGCCGAGGTGATGCAGACCTCCGCGAGGTCGATGTCGGCCAAGGCCTCGAACAGCGCCGGGTTCGACACATGCACGATCGGGTCGGCTTCGAGTGAGGAACCGATGCGCTTGCCGGCCCGCTCGATCTCCAGAGCGCCGGTGACGACGCGGCGGGCGAGGCGGATCTTTCGCCATTTCTCGGCGAGCTTGTCGTTGCGCCAGGCTGCCGGGATGTCGGGGAACAGCTCCAGATGCACGGAGGCGTCGGGCGAGGGATTGCGCGCGCACCAGGCTTCCTCCGCGGTGAAGCAGAGCATCGGCGCGAGCCACGTCACTGTGGCGTGGAACAGGTGATCGACGACGGTAAGAGCGGCCTTGCGGGTGTGCGAGGAAATCGGATCGCAGTAGAGCGCATCCTTGCGTACATCGAAGTAGAACGCCGACAGGTCGGTGGTCATGAAGTGGCTGAGTGCCGCGAAGATGCGCTTATAGTCGAAGTCGGCGTAAGCCTTGCGCACCAGTTCGTCGAGTTCGGCGAGCCGATGCAGCATCAGCCGCTCCAGCTCCGGCATCTCCTTCGGCGCGATGCGGTCGTCCTCGTGGAAGTGCGCCAACGTGCCCAGCATCCAGCGAATGGTGTTGCGGAGCTTGCGGTACGTCTCGATGGTGGTCTTGAGGATTTCCGGGCCGATGCGCAGGTCGTCTGCGTAATCGGATGCGCACACCCACATGCGCAGGATGTCGGCGCCGGAGCTTTTCATCACGTCCTGCGGCGCGGTGACGTTGCCGAGCGACTTCGACATCTTGCGGCCCTGCTCGTCGAGAACGAAGCCGTGGGTCAACACCGCATCGTAAGGCGCGCGGCCGCGCGTGCCGCAGCTTTCCAGCAGCGAGGAGTGGAACCAGCCGCGATGCTGGTCGGAGCCTTCGAGATACATCACGGTGTCGTCGCCGCCGTCCTGCTTGCGCTTGATGCCGGCGAGGCTCGGGAAGTGCTCGGGGTCTTCGAGCACGAAGGCGTGCGTGGAGCCGGAGTCGAACCAGACGTCGAGAATGTCGTCGACCTTGACCCACTCCTCGTTCGCCCGCGAGCCGAGGAAGCGCTCGCGCGCACCGGCCTTGTACCAGGCGTCGGCGCCCTCCTGTTCAAAGGCCGCGGCGATGCGTTCGTTCACCGCTTCGTCGTGAAGGATTTCGGCCGAGCCGTCGCCTTTCTCGCGCACGAAGACTGCAATAGGCACGCCCCAGGCGCGCTGGCGTGACACCACCCAATCCGGCCGGCTTTCGATCATGCCGGTGATGCGGTTTTCGCCGGCGGCCGGCACCCAGCGGGTTGTCCCGATCTCGCGCAGCGCGATGGTGCGCAGCGTGTTCCCAAAGGCCGCAATCGGCTTGTCCATCGCGATGAACCATTGCGGGGTGTTGCGGAAGATGACCGGCTTCTTCGAGCGCCAGGAGTGCGGATATTGGTGCTTGAGCCGGCCGCGCGCGATGATGTTGCCGGCGGCGGCGAGCGCCTTGATGACGGCCTCATTGGCGTCGCCCTTCTCGCCCTTGTCGGTCAGCACGCGCTTGCCTTCGAATCCCGGGGCTTGCGCGGTCAGCGCGCCGTTTTCATCGACCGTGTAGGGAATCGCGGAACTGATGCCGCGCGCTTCGAGCGCGCGTGCATTCGCCATCCAGATTTCAAAGTCCTCGCGGCCGTGGCCTGGCGCGGTGTGGACAAAGCCCGTGCCGGTGTCGTCGGTGACGTGGTCGCCGGCCAGCAGCGGCACGTCGAAGTCGTAACCGCTGCCATTGAACGGATGGTTGCAGAGCGTGGCGGCGAGAACATCCGCCGGCACGTCTTGAAGCCTCTCGTAGGCGGCGACGCGCGCTTGTTTGAACACGTCGGCGGCGAGCTTGTCGGCCAGAACCAGCACGTCGCCCGTCTTGGCCCAGTTATCGGCAGGCGCATCGGTGATGCGATAGACGCCGTAGGCGATCTTCGGTGAGAAGCTGATGGCGCGGTTGCCGGGAAGCGTCCACGGCGTCGTCGTCCAGATGACCACGCTTGCGCCCCAATCGACGAGGTTGAAGGCAAGCGCCGTCGCGGCTTCTCCGGCGGAGGACTCCAGCGCGACGCGGGCAATCGGGAATTTCACCCAAACCGTGTCGCTGGTGTGGTCTTCGTATTCTACCTCGGCTTCCGCCAGCGCGGTCTTTTCGACCACGCTCCACATCACCGGCTTGGAGCCCCGATAGAGCGTGCCGTTGGCAGCAAACTTCATGATCTCGCGGGCGATCTGCGCCTCGGCCGGAAAGCTCATCGTGGTGTAGGGATGGTCCCAATCGCCCTCGACGCCGAGCCGCTTGAACTCCTCGCGCTGCACGTCGAGCCAATGCCCGGCATAGGCGCGGCATTCCTTGCGGAACGCGATCATGGCGTCGGGATCGGAAAGGTTCGGCTTCTTCTTGTTCTTGGAGCGGTAGTTTTCCTCCTCGATCTTCCATTCGATCGGCAGGCCGTGGCAGTCCCAGCCCGGCACGTAGTTGGAATCGAAGCCGAGCATCTGCTGGCTGCGCGTCACCACATCCTTGAGGATCTTGTTGAGCGCGTGGCCGATGTGGATGTTGCCGTTGGCGTAAGGCGGGCCGTCGTGCAGGACGAACTTGGCGCGGCCCTTGGCGCGCTCGCGCAGCCGGTGGTAGAGGTCGAGGCTCTGCCAGCGCTTGAGCAATTCCGGTTCCTTCTGCGGCAGGCCGGCGCGCATCGGGAAGTCGGTCTGCGGCAGGAACAGGGTCCGGCTGTAGTCTTGTTCGTGGGGTTTGGGTTCGCCAGGAGTATCGGTCATGGCGGGCTGTGTAGCAGGCGGTTTTGGCCTCGGCAAAGCCAGACTCTCACCCCGGAATGACGGCGGTAAGCGGTCAGCCGGGCACGCCGAGCGGCGGGAAGGCGTTGGGCGCGCGTGCCAGCGCCAGCCGTGCCTGGCTCGAGTCCCGGTCCATGCGCCGGATCAGGTCGTCGACGTTGTCGAAGGTCATTTCCGGTCGGATCCAGGCGATAAAGGCAACGTCGAGCGCCGCGCCGTAGAGGTCGCCGGAGAAATCGAACAGGAAGATCTCGAGCAGCACCGCGCCGTTGTCGAACATCGGCCGGCGGCCGAAGCTCGCCACGCCGTCGTAGCGGGCGTCGCCGAGCCCGACCCGCACCGCATAGATGCCGTGCTTGAGGCCGCAGTCGGGCCCGAGCCGGAGATTCGCCGTGGGATAGCCAAGCGTCCGCCCGCGCTTGTCGCCGTGGACCACCTGGGCGGTAACGAACCACGGATAGCCTAGCAACTCAGCCGCTTCGGCGACCTGGCCCGCCGCCAAAGCGTCACGCACCGCGCCCGACGATACGCGCTTCCCATCGAGCTGGAACGGCGGCACGACATCGACCGAGAAGCCGTGACGGGCGCCCTGCGCCACCAGGAAGTCCGGTGTGCCGCGCCGGTCCTTGCCGAAATGGAAGTTGAAGCCGACCACAGCGCCGGTGATCGCGAGCCGCTCCATCAATATCCGCTCGACGAAAGCCTCGGCGCTGAGCCCGGCCAGTGCCGCGTTAAAGGTGAGCACCACCGCGCCGTCGAGGCCCGTCGCCGCCAAAAGCCGCAGCTTGGCGGCCTCGGAGGTGAGCTTGAACGATGGCTCATCGGGTCGGAAGAAGCTGCGGGGGTGCGGCTCGAAGGTCACCAGCGCGGACGGCCGATGCGCGCTTTTGGCGCGCTTGATCGCCGTCCCGATCACCGCCCGGTGCCCGCGATGGACTCCGTCGAAGTTGCCGATGGCCACCACCGGCCGCACGAGCCTCTCGGTTCCGGGGCCGTCATCGCGGATGACGACGAACGGGCGATCTGGGGGGGATTCAGGCATGTCGAGAAAGTCGATTGGGCAAGGGCTTATGGCGCTCGGTCCTCAACGGTACGTTAACCGCTTTGACCGCGAGCCCGGACCTAGCACGAAGGCGAACGGGCTTAAACCGATCTTCAACCCGACTTTGGTACCGCTGGCCGCCGAGGAACGGCGCCGTCGGGGGGACGGAGCCGTCCTTGTGCGCCTGCCCACGATGCTCCTACGCGAGCGGAGGGAGCCGGCGCCAACAAGATCGGAGGGAATGTGGGCACGACGGTCGATCCATCAATGCCGATCCTGGTGGTGGACGATTACGGCACCATGGTCCGCATCATCCGCAACCTGCTCCGGCAGCTCGGGTTCAACGACATCGACGATGCCGCCGACGGCGCCGATGCGCTGTCCAAGATGGGGCGCAAGAGATACGGGCTGGTGATCTCCGACTGGAACATGGAGCCGATGACCGGCTACGACTTCCTCCGGCAGGTGCGAGCCGATCCCGATCTGAGCGCGACGCCGTTCATCATGGTCACCGCCGAGTCGAGGACGGAGAACGTCGTCGCCGCCAAGGAGGCGGGCGTGAACAACTACATCGTCAAGCCGTTCAACGCCGCTATGCTGAAGTCTAAGATCGAGTCGGTGTTCGCGCAGGATGCCGCCTGATCGGCGGATGTCTTAAGGCCGCACTGTCACCACACCAGTCGCGGCATGACGGCCTTAGGGGTGACGCCGGCGTCGGCAAACATCTTGTCGAGTGCCGCGAGGTCGGGGGCGTGGCGTTCGCCAAGCTCCTCGGCGTGAATCCCGGCGGTCACGAACAGGCAATCCAGTCCGAATTGCGCCGCGCCGGTCAGATCGGTGCGCACGGAATCGCCGATGGCGAGCACGCGCCGCAACGGCGGCGTTGCACCGCGCAGCTTCGTCACGCGCTCGATGGCAAGATCGTAGATCGGCCGGTGCGGCTTGCCGGCATAGAGCACCTCGCCGCCGAGGCTATGATAGAGGTCGGCTAGCGCCCCCGCGCAGTAGATCAGCGTGTCGCCGCGTTCGACCACGAGGTCCGGGTTGCCGCAGAGCATGAACATGTTGCGGCGGCGCAGTTCGTTGAGTTCGGCTCGGTAGGACTCTGGCGTCTCCACGGTGTCGTCGCGAAGCCCGGTGCAGACGACATATTGGGCTTGCCCCAGCGGGACGAAGTTCAAGCCGAGGCCGTCGAAGATCGGCAGATCGCGCTCCGGCCCGATGTGGAACACGGCTTTCTCGGTCCGAGCCGCCATCACCGCTCGGGTGACGTCACCCGAGCTGACGATGCCGTCATAGGCGGTGCGCGGCACGCCGACCCGGTCGAGAAAAGAGGTCACAACGGATCCCGGCCGCGGGGCGTTGGTGATGAGCATCACCGTGCCGCCCTGGTTGCGGAAGCGGATCAAGGCGTCGCAGGCTTCGGCGGTGGCGGCGACGCCGTTGTGGATCACGCCCCACACGTCGCTCAGCACGGCATCGTAACGATCGGCGAGCGTCGAAAAGCGTTCGGTCAGCATGTTGAGTCCGATTGGAGGAGACGATCAAAAGGAGCGGGCCGAGCCGCCGGCGGCGACCCTGCGCCGTGCATCAGGGCGGTCGCGTTCGGGCCTATCGGGCGCGGCGGTCGCATCGTGCGCGGTGTCCAGTCGGACCGGGCGAGGCGAGGAGAACAGGAAGCCTTGGCCGAAACGTACGCCGTATTCGAGCAGTTCGACGACTTGCGCTTCCCTCTCGATGCGGTCGACGATCAGCGTGATGCCGAAGCGGGCGAGCAGGCTCGACAGGTCGGCGGCGTGGATGTCCGAATGCGGGGCCTCGGCCGCACCGAGGAGGAGCGGCGCGGAAATCTTGACATAGCGGATGCCGCGCGCAGCGAGGTCGCGCGGTTCGATCCGCAAGTCCGTTATTCGGTCCATGCAGAAGTGGAAGCCGAGTTCGCGCAACGCCGCGAGACTCTCGAGCTCCATCGGCCCCATGTCGCGCAGCGCATGCTGCGCGAACTCCAGCACCAGCGAGGGCGCCAGCGTTTTGTTGGCATTGAGGAACTGCAAGAGCTCGGGGAACACCACGGCGTCGTTCAGCGTCGAGGTTGCAATGTTGCAGAACACGCATGTCTCGCGGTTCTTAATCTGGAGACGGCGCACCACCTGCCTGCTGCGCAGAAGCAGCATGGTGTCGATTGTCGCCATCAGCCCGCAGGCTTCGGCGGCTTCCAGGAATTCGGGCGGTTCGATTACGCTTCCGCTTTCGGTGCGAAGGCGGGTCAGGCCCTCATAGTAGCGCACCTTGCGTTGCGGCAGCGTGACAATGGACTGCAGGTAGAGATCGATGCGGTTGGCATCGACTGCCTCACGGACGGATTCGATGGTACCGGCGGCCGGTCGCGGGTCGTTGGCGGGCGCGGCCGGGGGTTCGAACGGGGCGCCCCCCGTCGTCCGTACGCCCTCGGAAGGGCTTGCGACGTCGGGCGTGGTGTCGAACGCCGTGGCGTGAGCGGCTTCCGTCTCCTGGTAGGCGACAGTTTCGGCGAGTTGCTTCACCAGGGCGCTCAGCTCGTCGAGCTCATCGGCAATGGGGGTCGCGATGGTGCGGGCCGCGGCCTCGACGCCATCGGCGTTGCGTCTCGCACGGTCCTCCATGATGGTCATGCGCCGGTTGAGGCTCGTGACCTCGGCGGCGAGATCGGCGATTTGGGCGTCGAGATCGGGTTGGCGATGCGTCCGGGTCGCGACGAGATCGAAGACGGCGAGGCCGGTCAATGCGGCGATGCTGACGACCGTGGCCTCGGCACCGCTGAAGCCGGCGAGCAGGTAGACCACCGCGCCGGCGCAAGCGGCGATCAGCACCATGCACAGCACGATGAATGTGTGGCCAACCCGCGACATCGAAATCCCTGGTTCGCAGCGGTGATTCGCTCAACCGCACTCAATCTCCATGAGGGCCGGTCGGGACGCAAGGCGGTGGTGGCGTGTTCCACCCGGCGAAACCGGGAAGCCGCATCTCGCGACCGTACGCATTTGGCCGTATAAGCGCGAGCTCCCTCGCGGCGGAACGAAACAAGGCACGATGAAACAAGGGGTCCCCAGGCAAGGCATTGCGGACAGGATCGGCGCCGCTGTCGAGGGCCATCCCGTACGTGCCTTTGCGGCGTTCCTGGCGCTTCATGTCGTGGTGTGGACGGCGTTGCCGGCGCTGTTGTTCCGTAATCTGCCGCTCGATCTGATCGAGGCGCTGGTGTACGGGCGCGAGTGGCAGCTCGGCTACGACAAGCTGCCGCCGCTGCCCTGGTGGATGGTGGAGGCGGTCTGGCGAATGTTCGGGCCGGACCTGTTTTACTATCTGCTGGCGCAGATCACGGTCGTTACGGCCTTCGCGCTGGTTTTCGCCTTGTCGCGACGCCTCGTCGGGGCAACGGGTGCGCTGGTCGCAATCCTCATCATCGATGGCCTGCACTACTTCACGTTTACCGCGCCGAAGTTCAACCACGACGTGATCCAGCTTCCATTCTGGGCGCTGGCGGGCTTCTGCTATTGGGCCGCGCTCCGCCACGGCCGGCTGCTGCATTGGCTGCTGCTCGGCTTCGCCATCGGCATGGCGCTGTGGGCCAAGTATTTCGTCGTCGTGCTTGCCGTGCCGCTGGTGCTGTTCGCGCTGATCGATCGCGACGCGCGGCGCTCGCTTGCGACGCCGGGACCTTACATCGCGGCCGCCGTCGCGCTTGTTATCGCCGCACCGCATCTTTTGTGGCTCGTGGCGGCGGATTTCCTGCCGTTCAAATACGCGGAGGCGCGGGCCGTGCCGTTCCGCGGGGCGCTCGATTACGTGGTCCAGCCGCCAAAGTTCCTGCTGTCGCAACTCGGCTTCCTGGTGCCGTCGCTGATCGTCGCCGCGCCTTATCTTCGCCGCGACGTGCCGGCCGGGGACGGCGCGGCCGCGACAGCCGATGCCTTCGACCGCCGCATCGTCACGCTGCTGACGTTCGGGCCGGCGCTCACGGTCGTTTTGATGTCGCTTGTCAGCGGTCGCGGTACGGTGGCGATGTGGGGCTATCCACTGTGGCTCTTCCTTGGCCTGTGGATCGTGCTCAACGCGCGGGCGCTGGAGCGGGTAACGCTTGGCCGCATCGCGGTCCTTTGGGGCGCGATCTTTGCCCTTACGGCGGTGGCGTTCGTCGTCGCTTATGACGTGATGCCGCGCTATCGCTCGCGTTACATCGCGGTGCTCTACCCCGGCGAGCAACTCGGCGCGGAAATGTCACGGCGCTTCAGCGCCATGACGGGCAAGCCGCTGGCTTACGTCGTCGGCACGATGTGGGACGGCGGCAACATCGGCCATTACGCGCCAGAGCATCCGCGCGTTCTGATCGACGGCCGCCCCTCGCGTGCGCCGTGGATCGACCTCGGCGATCTCCACGCGCGCGGCGCCATCGTGGTGTGGACCACGGGCAGGCCCAATGTGTTGCCGCCGGCCTACCGGGCGGTGGCCGGCGACGCTGAGGTGCAGCCGCCGTTCACGCTGCCGATGCGGCTTGGCACGGCAACGATAAGCATCGGCTGGGCGGTGCTGCGGCCCCGCCCGGTGGTGGCAGTGAGCCGCTGACGCCGGCCGTTGACGGATCAGGCCTTCGGCGCGACCACGGCGTCGGGCTGGTTGCTGCGCTTGAGCGCATCCGCGCAAAAGCCCGAGGCCTTCATCTCCTCGATGAAAGCGCGCAGATAGGGTGCGGCGGCGTCGCGGCCCTTGGGCATGCCCATCGCCTGCTGAATCGCCATGAACCGGCCGTCCATCACCCGGAGCTCCGGGTTGGCGGTGGCGAACTCCACCAGCGGCTGGCGCACGCCGCCTGCCGCATCGAGCTTGTCGCGCATGAACATCGTCATGGCTTCGGGGCCGGTCGGCGCGCGGACCAGCGTCGCGTTCTTGATGGTGCGCGTCAGGTAAAGGTCATAGGCCGAGCCGGTGGCCACCGCGATACGGATTCCCGCGCGATCCACGTCCTCGATCGCCTTGAGCGGGGAATCCTTGCGCACCATGTAGGTGCCCTCGATCAGCACATAGGGCGCGGTGAAGTCGATCTCGGCGGCGCGCACCGGCTCGACCGCGAGGAAGGCGATGTCCCAGGCCCCTTGCTTGAGCGCCGCGAACACCTTGCCGGCGGCGTCGAAGGTGATGAGCTCGATCGGGAGCCCGAGGCGGCGGGCAAGTTCGCGCGCCAGGTCCACGGTGATGCCGCACGGCTCGCCGGTCTTCGGGTCTTTCTGCGCCAGTACGGTGTTGCCCTGGTTGATCGCCGCGCGCAGCGTGCCGGTGGGGGCGAAAGCCTTGAGAATGTCGGGCGAAAGCGGGGCAGGTGGCGTCTGGCTCACGGTCTATGGTCCTTCACGGTTGGGCGATTGTGTTGCGATGGTTATCCCATTTTTGGAAGCGGTGCGCGGGTGATAAGGCGGTCGGTCGATTGCCGGGTGGTTTTTGGTGAAAATCACTTCCCTGGTTTCACGCCCATGCGCTATGGCATGTGGCCATGAAATTCTCGCCACCCGCGTCGAAACGCCATGCATGGGCAGGCCTGCCGCGGGGGGCCGGCGTTGTCCTTTGCCTGATCGTTGCCGGTTGCTCCGGCGGCAAGCTGCCCGGTGGGCAGGCCGCGCTGCGGGGCGCTGGACCAGCCGCACTCGATGCGTCGTCGCCCGCCGTCGCCGCGCAGCAGGCCTCGTCGCCTCAAGCGTCGCCGCCCCAAACACCATCAGCCCAGGCGGCGCAGGCTCAACCCGCGCCGTCTCAGGTCGCCTCATCGCAGCCGCCCTCTCCGCCGCTGTCGGAATCCGATCGCGTTCTCCAGGTGCGGGCGGATTGCTGGATGAAGGTGGAGCGCGAGCGAGGGCTCCGTGATATCGACCGGCGCATCGCCTTCGTGGAGAAGTGCGTGGACGGGGAGATGAAGGGCAGGCCCTGACGCCCCACAAGTTGTGGGATTTGCCGCAGGAATAAAACCGCGGCGTCGCGGTTGATGTTTGAGGGTTGTGTATCGAATTGGGCTCGGCGATCCGCGAACGCGCCGGGCGCTATGTCGTTATGGTGATATCGTCCGAGCTTCGGGACTTCGCGGCAAGGAGATGACCCATGCGCTACGCCATCCTTGTTCTGCTTGCGCTATCGTGGGGTGGGATATCCGATGCGGCACGCGCCGACCCCTATCCCTGGTGCGGCGTTTATGCTGCCGGCAACGACGACAACGGAACCAACTGCTACTTCATGACATTGGGGCAATGCCGGGCTGCCGTTTCGGGCGTCGGTGGTTTTTGCACGTCAAACCCGTTTTTCGACGGCCGCCCCGTGACGACGCCGGAAGATCGGATTTCTCGGCGCGTCAGGCGCACGCACTGAGCGGTTGCCTGCGACGTAACGCAGAGCACCGTAGCACGGAGAAGCGGAGAAGGAGGGGTCCCCATGCGCCCCATCGTGGCGATATTCGGCGCTCTGTTCGCCGGTTTGGCGGTTGACGCCATGTACAGCGGCGCTCACGCGGCCGATCCCTACCGCTGGTGCGCGGAATACGGTTTGCGCGGCGGCGGTGCCACCAATTGCTATTTCATGACGCTTGGGCAATGCCGCGCCGCGGTGTCGGGCGTCGGCGGCTTCTGCCGCCCCAATCCGTTCTATACCGGCCCCGCCTCCAAGCCTCGCCGCACGCGACGTTCGTAGTCCGCCGCCCTATAGCGTTTCGTCGTTTCACGGAAACTGCGCTCGAAACGCTGTTGCGGCGCGTCCGAGCGTCGCAGCGAGGGCGTACGCGCTTGTTTTGAAGGCATCCAATCGGATTGAGCGGCTGCTGCGGTCCCATTCCGTTCACACGATGACTGGATCAGGTCGGGCCAATCCGCCTATTGTTGGCCTCACCTTCATGCCGCCGCGCGTGGCCAGCCCATCCATCGGGGGGATGCAATGATGTGCCCGAGAGTTTGCGTCGTGCTGGTCGCGACGGCCATCGTCGCCTATCCGGCCATCGCAACCGCGCAATTCCCGCCGCCTCCGGGCGCGCCGGCGCCTACGGTCCAGGACCGTTGGCCGGACCCGCAACCGCCCGCGGTGCAAAATCGCTGGCCGGACCCGGCGCCTCCGCGTGCGCGGCGTGCACCGTCGCCACAGGCTGCGCCGTCACCACAAGCCGCGCCGAGGCCTTCTGCGGTGCGGACCGCGACGCCCGAGGCCGAACCCTTGCAGCGTGCGCCGACCCCCGCTCAGAAGTCTGCGCCGAAGCCGCCGTCGCACGTCGTCGCTTGCAGCGGGGTTTTTGCCAAGGATTCCACCCACCTCAAGCTTGCGCTCAAATACGATGCCCGCAACATCGTGTTCGGCCAGGTCGACGGGCAGGGCGGCAGCAAGCTCAATGCGTCGATTTTATTCCCCGACGATCCCCGGCGCCGCTTGGAGGTGCTGTGGAACGACAACGCCACCCACGCCAATCCGTCGGTGATCGCCATCAACGGCAAGTCGCAATGGACCGCGCCGAAGGGCCTCAAACTCGGCTTGTCGGTCGCTGCCCTGCAAAAGCTGAACAAGCATCCGTTCAAGCTGACCGGGTTCGGGGCCGACGGTTCGGCCTCGGTGGTGGGATGGGAAGGGGGCGCGCTCGATACGCTACCGGGCGGCTGCAAGGTCGGTATCCGTCTGTCGATGAACGCCAAGACGCCGCAGGAGGCGCGCAGCGCTGTCACCGGCGACAAGGAACTTCTCTCCAGCGATGCCAGCGTGCTCGCGGCGAAGCCTGCGGTGATTGAAATCCTGGTCGGCTATTGATGCGCTCCGCATCGCGGGCGGTCACAAAGATTCCCCATCGTCGCCGCATTTATTCGGCATCGGGCAAGGATCGCTTAACCCGGCGGCACGACAACACTCCGTATTCTGTCACGCTGGCGTGGCCGCTCTTTCGTCGGACGACCGCATGCTGCGATCCAAGATGTTGCAAGGGCTTTGTCTTGCCGCTGGGCTATTCGCGACGGTGCCCGTGCCCGCCGCGGCCGACGCCGGTTCAGACCATTCCAAAGCGACGTTCGGCAATCGGACGGACAAGCCGGATGGTTCGTCGTCGCTGACGATGGGGCGGTCGCTGCCGTCGGTGTGGGACATGAAAGTTGGTGCCGATGTCAGCCTCGCTGCGCCGGTCGACTCGGTTCCCTCGGAAAACCTGCTGCGTGGCCTCGCGCCGAATGCTTCGTCTGGCGCCGTTTGGGGTACGATGACACTACCGGGCGTGTCGGCGCTGGGCTTCGACAAGACGGCGGTGAAAGCGCGGCTCGATGCCGGCAATGACGAGGGCCAGCTTGGCGCGACGCTGAGCCGCTCGGTGCCGCTCAACCGGAATTTTTCGGTGACGGTGCAAAACAGCTATTCGGTGACCCAGCCGCTCGCGACCGCAGCACCCGCGATTCCGATCGTACCGCTCGCGGCCGAACCCTCGACGGCGATGCCGACCGCAAGCCCTTCGCCCACTTGGACAGCCGACCAATCGCTTCGCTTGGATTTCAAGCCATCCGGCACCACGCTGTCGGCGGCGGGTGGGGCCTCCACCGGCGATGCCCCTTGGCACAACAAATTCAGTCTCGAGCAGACGTTGTTCGGCCCGGTCAAGGTCACCACGTCGTTCGAAGACGCCGGCCTCGCCACCCATCGGCAGAGCATTACGGCAGGGTTCAAGCGCGTCTGGTGAGCGGGGCGGTATTCTTATCGATGTATTTTTGCCGGTGCCGCGGAAGCGTCACGTTGCCGCCCCAGTGCCATGTCGCAATCAATTCGCTCTTTAGGGGAGCGTGATCGCGTTATCGCGAAAGAAGGAAGGAGCGAAGCATGAGTGTAATCAAGCCCGACCGGACGGCGGAAACCGAACAGGCGACGGCTGCGGCGGCGACTGCCGCCGTGGAGCAGGTGGAAGGGGAAATCCGCGCGTTCGTCCGCCGCGACGTATCGGCATTCCGGCGGGCGCGCCAGGACAGCGGCGACACCACGCCGGAAGGCATCAGTTCGCTGATCGAGCGGGCGTCGGGCGCTTCGGTCGCCGAAATCGAGCGGGTGATCGCGGAGCTTGTCAGCGTGCGCGACATGCTGCGCAACGAGGGTGAGCGCGTGCAGCGTGAAATCGCTGGCTATGCCAACCTGAGCCAGGCTGCCATGACCTCGATGAAGATCATCGCGGACAGCATGAGCCATTGGAAGTCGCAATCGGCGCAGGCCGTCAACGGACTTCACAACAGTCTCACGAACAAGGAGTGATGCGGACGCTCCGTTCGTCGCGGCTCGCGGATGAAAACGGCCTCGGCAGGGGCCTTTTTCCCCGGCGTTAAATTGTGGCCTGAAGGGACGTTGGCGTCGGCAAGGCCGTGGCTGCCGTGCTAGGATGCGGCCGCGACCGCCGTCAGGGTTGGCCGTTGACGCCGGCAGGTTTTATGCTGAATTGATTTCGGCCATCTTTTTGCGCGGGGAGGGTCAGGTGAGCATTGGAGCACCGGCATTTCGTCTGCGCGCCGCGATAATGGTGTTCGCGGCGGCGCTTGTCGCGGTCATCAGCGGACCGGCGGGGGCGGCAAATCCGTTTGAGAAGAACGTCTATCTCACCGGTCCGCGGTTCGATTCGCAGATCCCGGCCTGCCAGGAGCCGGCGGCGCTATCGACGATCCAGGCCCGCTTCGCCACCAAGGAAGGCCGCTTCTGGAATTCCGGCTTGCGAATCGTGGAGTTCGACCGCATCCGCGAGGTGGCGTTTCGTCCCTGGGCGGGCGGCACCATCCCGCGCCGCTATTGCACCGGCCGCGTCCATACTTCCGACGGGCGGTGGCGCCCCGTCCGCTATTCCATCGTCGAGGACGGTGGCCTGATCAGCGCGAGCTGGGGCGTGGAGTGGTGCGTGGTCGGGATCGACCGCAACTGGGCCTACAACCCTGCCTGCAAGATGGCCGCTCCTTAGGCTTTCGTGAGCGACGCCAAGACCCCCGCGCTTGTATCCCATCAAACGAGGCGTTTCATGATCGCTGCCGCTTTTCGTTGCATTGCGGGGGCCGCGCTGATGCTGGCGGTCGTGTTCGGCTCCGCATCCGCGCAGGATCGCCCACATGAGCGGCGCAACCAGCCGGGCCAGTTCGATTTCTATGTTCTGTCGTTGTCGTGGTCGCCGTCGTTCTGCCGGGATAGCGAGGAGCGCGGCCGCAACGGCGGCATCCAGTGCAGCGGGCGGCCTTATTCCTTCGTCGTGCATGGGCTGTGGCCGCAATATGAGCGCGGCTTTCCGCGCGACTGTCAGGTGCCCGCACCGCGGCTGAACCGCAACATCATGACGTCGATGCTCGACCTGATGCCCGCGCCGGGGCTTGTCTTTCATGAATGGGACAACCACGGCACCTGCTCGGGACTCGGCCCGCAGGCCTATTTCGATCTGGTGCGTAAGGCGCGCGCGACGGTGAAAATTCCCGAGGTCTACACATCGCCCAGCAAGACTCTCGTCGTCACGCCCGACGAGGTCGAGCAGGCCTTCGTCAAGGCGAATCCCGGACTGACGCGCGAGGCCATCGCCGTGACCTGCGGCAGCACGAGGCTGAGCGAGGTCCGTATCTGCCTGGGCAAGGACTTGCGCTTCCGCGATTGCGCCGAGGTGAATCACAACGCCTGCCGGCGCAACAAGCTCAACATGCCGCCGGTGCGCGGCGGCTGACGGCACGGCTTTGCCCGCCTAAGGCCGGGCGTTGGCGGCTTGCAGGGCGACGCGGATCGCGCGCATCGTCCACAAATCGGTGGCGAGATTATAAGCGTGAGTGCCGTCGCTGATCGCGTCGTCGAGGGTGCGGCGAAGCTCGATCATGGATCGGTCGAACGTCGCCGGCCGCCATTCGCCCACGGCGGGCTGGCCATAGACGTGGATCAGCAGCATCACAAATCCGGCGCGCCACGCCGTCCGCTCCAACACGACCGTTCCCCATCCGCCGGTCCCCACCGGCGGGCCAAGCCTATCCAAATCCGCGCGCGATGATTAGACAGAACGCGCCGCATCGTTAACGGCGGCGCGCTTGGCCGAGCATGAATTATCGTCACGCTTATCACGCCGGGAATTTCGCCGATGTCGTCAAGCACGCGGTGCTGTGTCGCGTGCTGATGCATCTGCGCGACAAGCCCACCGCATTCCGCGTGATCGACACCCACGCCGGGGCGGGCTGTTACGATCTCGGCGGCGTCGAAGCCGGCAAGACCCAGGAATGGCAAGGCGGCATCGGGCGGCTGTTGCAGGCCGACATCGACGCCCCGGCGCGCGCACTGCTCGCGCCTTATCTCGATGCGGTGGCGGCGCTCAATCCGAATGGCAGGCTCGCCGTCTATCCGGGCTCGCCGGCGCTCGTTCAGGCGCTGATGCGTACGCAGGACCGGCTGATCGCCTGCGAGCTTGAGCCGCGCGCCGCCGCGAGTCTCGCGCGGCATCTGCGCGGCGACGCACGAAGCAAGGCCATCGCCATCGACGGCTGGACGGCGCTTGTCGCCTATGTGCCGCCGAAGGAGCGGCGCGGATTGGTGCTGATCGATCCGCCGTTCGAGCAGCCCGACGAGTTTTCCCGATTGGCGCAAAGGCTTGCCGCGGCGCACCGGAAATGGCCGAACGGCCTCTATCTGCTTTGGTATCCGATCAAGGATAAGGCCGAAGTCGCGGCCTTCGCCAAGCGGTTGGCGCGACTTGGCATTCCGAAGATCCTGCGGATCGAGTTGACGCTCCCCGAGCCCGACGCTCCCGCCGGTCTGCAAGGCAGCGGGCTGATCGCAGTCAATCCGCCGTGGACATTGCACAGCGATCTCACGGTTATACTTCCGGCGCTGGCCGCGGCTCTTTCTCGCGGCGCGGCGTCCCAATGGACGCTCGACTGGCTGTCCGGCGAAAGCTCGCCCTGAGGCGGTCGGCCACCTTCCACCCGGCCGGTATTATGTTTACCCTAAGGATGGCTGGCTTGACGTTCCGCCCCGAGGAGGGGGTCGGCGGAGTGGACGGGGCCTTTGGCGCTGACACGTTCTCCGACCGCGAATGTCCGGCCGAGTTGTCGCGAAGGCGACAGCGGAGCAATTGCGGGGGAAGGAGTTTCCCGATGGCCATGAGCGGTACCGTCAAATTTTTTAATGGTGAGCGGGGGTACGGCTTCATCAAGCCGGACGATGGCGGACGGGATGTGTTCGTGCACATCACGGCTGTCGAGCACGCCGGCTTAAAATCGCTGACCGAAGGTCAACGGATTCAATTCGAGGTCGAGCCCGATAAAAAGGGCAAGGGCCCGAAAGCCGTTAATCTGGTCATTACCGGCTAACGTTCGCGTTAGCCGGGGCCACAGGTCGGCGCGACCCGGCCTGTCGGGCGATGGATTTGCATTCTGACCGAGGCAGCCCGTTGGCGCCGCGGCCGTGAGACTCTTGATCGGGCTATAAATCACATGATGATTCTGCGTTCTACGCCGGCCTCGCCATTTGGCCGCAAGGTCGGCATTGCCGCGGGCGTTCTCGGGTTGGAGAAGGAGATCACTGTCGAGGTTGCCGATCCGATGAACGCAGCAGACCCGCTGCGCCGGCAAAACTCTCTCGGCAAAATTCCGACGCTTATTCTGGACGACGGCAGCACGCTCTTCGACTCGCGCGTGATCCTGGAATATCTCGATTATCGTGTCGGCGGTGGCCGGATCATTCCCCGCGAGCCGGCGTTGCGTTTTGCGGCGCTGCGCCTGCAGGCGCTGTGTGATGGCGCGCTCGACGCTTCGATCCTGCAAGTTTACGAGGGCCGTTGGCGGCCTGCGGAAAAGCACGAAGCCAAGTGGCTCGAATATCAGGCCGGCAAGGTCGAGCGTGCGCTCGCGGCACTGGAGGCTGACCCACCGACGATCGATACGACTCCCAATGTCGGGCAGATCGCGCTTGCTTGCGTGCTCGGTTATCGCGATCTGCGCTTCCAAGGCACATGGCGCACGAGCCACCCGAAACTCGTCGCCTGGCTTGACCGTTTTGCCGCCCAGGTGCCGGCCTTCGCCGCGACCAGGATGCCAACGTAGCGGTTCGCCGCGCTCCGCTCCGATTTTAGCTCGGGCATCTTTGGGAGGAGTGCCGCGGCATTGCTATGCGCGACGGAATATCCGGTCGATCTCAGCTTGTGTTGCATGGCCCTTGTCGCCGGCAAGCCTTGGGCCGTGGAGGAAGCGTTCGCGACTTTCGTCATTCGCCTCGGCCCCGCCGCCTTGCCACGGCATGCCGTCGCAAGCTCCCATCATCTTCGCCAATTGCTGCTCGATGAACGTGAGCGTGGCCGCCACATGGGTAATGTGTTGCCCGGTGAGGTCCTGGAAATTGCATGCCTCGAGAATCCGGATCACCGAATCCCGGATGTCCTGAGCCAGTTCCTGCTCATGACTGCTTTTGAGCGCCGCCGATAGCGTGTTGGCGGCTCCGTCGATCGTCTCGGCCGCTTGCAGGATGGTGTGCGTCGCGTGCTGTGTTTCCGTTACGATCGCTTGCAGTTCGCGGTTTGCGCGGGCCATGCGTTCGTCGCCGGCGAGCCTGCGGCCGAACCCGGCCATGTCGTTACGGATGCGGTTGAGCGCCTCTTGAACCAGACGAAGCTCGTTCGGATCGGCCGGCATCTGCCTGCCACGCGCCGCGTCGTTCGCAGGCGCGCGCTCCGTTTGGAGCCCCTCGCGCTGCGCGTATCGTTCGATACTGAAGACCTGGCGCTGGACCGGCATCGTTACTCTCGTACGGAGAAGCACTATAGATGCTTGCAACTTAAGAACGGGTTCATCGCCGGTTGACCGTCCGTTGTCTGCCGCAAAGAGCGGTGATGCTTGGAGAGGCGGCGTTAACCATGACCCGCACGCTTTCATTCAAAATAAACCGTAATCCGAGAACCCTGGGCGCGCGGCGTTATCATTTCGCGCAAGCCGCGGCGGTTTTTACCGATCAGTACATTTTTCACCATGTAGTGCGGTGACGGCCGGGTTAACGCCGCCGACGCAACCAGTTCAGAGTCCGTCGATGCAACGCCATGTCATCACTGCATTCGTCTTCAGCATGACGATTATCGGTTCCGCGCACGCGGAGCCGCCGTCGTTCGCCGCTCAGGGTTATGCCGGGTATCCCAGCACGCCGACCTATATCGCGCCGCAAGCGTCGCTCGACGGTAGCCGGGCCGCGCCGCCCGCGCGCTACGCCGCCCGCGGCAATTCCAATCTCGGCGGCGGTTTCATCGAATTCCTGTTCAATGGCGGTCCGGACGCGGCGGCACCACGCCCACCCTCGGACGTGATGCCTTCAGGCGCGATGGCGCGCGGCGAACCGGAGACAGTCCAGCCTGAGATCGAGGGCAATCCGTCGCGGCAGATTGATCCGAAGTTCATGAAACAGGTGGTCGCGTATCACGGTCCGGGTAAGCCCGGCACCATCGTGATCGATACGCCGCAGCGTTTCCTCTACCTGGTGCAGGACAACGGCACGGCGCTGCGCTACGGCATCGGCGTCGGCAAGCCGGGCTTCACTTGGGCCGGCCAGAAGACGATTTCGGCGAAGAAGGAATGGCCGGATTGGGTGCCGCCGCCTGAGATGCTGCAGCGCCGGCCGGACCTGCCGCACTTTATGGCGGGTGGCCCGGAAAATCCTCTGGGCGCGCGTGCTCTCTATCTCGGTTCGTCGCTTTACCGGATTCACGGCTCGAACGAGCCTTGGACCATCGGGCAAGCGGTGTCGTCGGGCTGTATCCGCATGCGCAACGAGGACGTCATCGACCTCTACCAGCGGGTAAAGGTCGGTACGATCGTTACGGTGATTTGATCGCGCGCTGTCTTCGGGAGCGCAAACAGCAAAGGCCGCCGGTGACGGCGGCCTTTCTTTTCGCTCGCGGCGGCCCTGTTATCGACCGCAGCGTGGCCTACGCGAAATCGCTGTCGTCACCGCTATCGAAATCGCTGTCATCGAAATCATAGTCCCCGTCGTCGGTGTCGTCGTCCGACGAGTCGAACAAGCTGGCGTGGCGCGACTCGCTGTCGTAAGCCGCGCTGCGGCTGCCGGCGCCGCCGATATCGTTGAGGCCGGCGTCACGCGCCAATTCGCTGCCGCTGGCGTTCTGGCCCCAAGGCATGCCGCTTCCCTGAGCGGAATCGAAGGCTGCGGAGGGCGAGCCATGCGAGCCGCCGAACAGGCTACGCATGCTGTTCATCAACAGCGCGCCGCCGACAACGCCCGCGGCGGTTGCCGCAGCCGTGCCGAGGAACGATCCGCCAGCTGGAGGCGCGCCGCTGGCCGGCATGTCTCTGGTCGGCATGTCTCTGGTCGGCATGTCTGCCGTGCGCGGCGCGCCGGCGCCCCACGGACTTGAGCCTCCGGCGGCAACGCCCGGCCGTACCGACGGGACCGACCCGGATGGAGAGGCGCCTTGCGACGTGCGTTCGCCAAACAGCGCGCCGCGCATCGAATCGAGAAAGCTTCCCTGTTGCGGAGCCTGTGCTGGCGCGACGCCAAGCTGTTCCTCGAGTTCGCGAATGCGCGCGTCCGCGCGCTTGAGCGCCTCGTCCTGGACCAGGACCGTTTGCACCAACGGATACATGGCGTTCGGCGCACGTTGCAGGCCCTCATTGATGGCGGCAACGGCGCCGTCGTCGCGCGGCGCATTCTCGAGCGTTTCGAGCCGGTCGAACAGTTCCTCGATCATCTTGCGTTCCTGCGGAGTCATAGTGTTCCTCCCGTCGTCAGGACATGGCCCGTCCGCATGTAGGGGCATTACCGTGGCGGCGGAATGGCCCGGAAAAAATTATTCGCGGGACGCGGGGGGGCTTGCGGAACGGCCGGTCACGCCAGCGTGACGCCGTGCGCCCGCAGCACCTCGGGAAAAGCGTCGCCGGAGAAATAGGCATATTCGCGCTCGCGCAGCGCGGTCAGCGGATCGAGCCGCTGCAATTCGGCATCGACGAAGCCCGGGTGGCACATCACCACGCTTTGCGGGGGGAGGTGCCGAAGGAACTGCGGGAACAGATCGGCGAAATCCACCGCGGGCGTCGCCTCGAAGTTGTAGGTTCCGGCGAACGCCGGGTTGGTGCGGATGCCGCGCGCCATCGCCATCCGCCGGAACTTGCGGCTCAGCACATCGAGCACCATCGCTTTGCGGTCCTTCGTCCGCTGCCGCAACGTGACGGCGCGGCCGCACTGGCGGACCCAGGCAAGCGGCGAAACCTCCTTCATCACGTCAAGCAGTGCCTCGCGCACCCGCGGGAAAAGGTGGACATGTTGGTGGCCGTCGACGAAATCCGGCGCACGGCCGAACAGCGTGGCGTAGGCCTTGAACTGCGTGGCAATCTCGACGGCGAGTTTCGAGCGGTCGAGCGTGCGCAACATGCCGCGCACGAGCATCTGCTGCAATGGCGGGAAAGCGCCATCCCGCACGGGGGCGAAACCCCCGCTCATAGGCGCGAACGGCGCGGTTAACGTCACATGCAATCCGATGGCGACACGTCGCGATCCGGCGCCGAGCATTCTCAACGAGGCGGCTTCGGAGCGGTCGAGGCTCGGGGCTACCACCATCACCGACGTGGCGTTGATGCGGCCGCGAACCAGGAGGTCGCGGATCGCCTTGTTGACCGACGGCGAGATGCCGTAGTCGTCGGCACACAGCCAGATCGGACGGAGCATGGCGTCCGCTCCGGTGTCCGCGACACCGGTCGCGGCCCTCGCATCCGCGGTCTGATCGTTGGCCAACGCCATGCGCCCTAACCCCTTACCGCAGGATAGCGGTTTTACCTCCGCCGCGAAATGTGGCGTGCGGCGGAAACGGCGATTCAGAGGGGCGCCTGGGTTACTCGGCTGCGGTGCGGGCGGGGGAGTCGGTTTCGGCGTGGTCCCGCGCCGTCCGCAGGCTGTGCTCGGCGACGAAATAGACCGGGCGGGCTTTGATCTCGGACAGGATCTTGCCGATGTACTCGCCCATGACCCCGATCACGATGAGCTGCACCCCGCCCAGCACCATGAGCCCCACCACGACCGATGGATAACCCGGCACCGATTCGCCTTTGAACAGCGTTTCCCACAGGATCGACGCGCCGAAGCAGAGCGCGCCCGCCGCCAGCAGCAGGCCGAGCAGGCTCGCGATCCGCAGCGGCGCGACCGAGAACGAGGTCAGCCCTTCGATCGACAGGCCGATCAGGGAATAGAGGCTCCAGCTCGTGCGCCCGTGGGCGCGCGCTGCCGGCTCGTAGTCCACCCGAAGCTGACGGAAGCCGATCCAACTCGCCAGGCCCTTGAAGAAGCGGTTGCGCTCCGGCAATCGGCGCAAGGCCTCGACGGCGCGGGGTGACAGCAGGCGGAAATCGCCGGCGTCCTCCGGGATGCGCTGGCGCGCGCCCCAGTTGAGAAGGTCGTAGAAGATGCGGACGCCGAGGCGGCGCAGGCGTGGCTCGTTGGCGCGATGGGCCTTGGCGGTGAACACCACGTCGTAGCCGTCATCGAGCCAGTGCCCGACCAGCGTCGGAATCAAGTCCGGCGGATGCTGGCCGTCGCCGTCCATGAACAGGACCGCACCCAAGCGCGCGTGGTCGAGGCCGGCGAGAAGCGCGGCCTCCTTGCCGAAGTTGCGCGATAGCGACACGACCTGGACGTCGAGCGCGTCCGCCGGCAGGTTGCGGGCGACTTCGAGGCTGTCGTCGCGGCTGCCGTCGTCGATGTAGATCACCTCGGCGGCCAGCCCACGGCCGCGGCGCAGCTCGCGCACGATCTCGACCAGCCGATTGTGAAAAACGGCAAGCCCTGCGCCCTCGTTGTAAACCGGCACGACAATTGAGAGCCCGGCCTCGCGCCCGGCCGGGCGGGCGGGCCCGCTGGTGTGGCTTGAGGGAGAGACCGCTGTCATCGTTTTCGCCCGCCGTCGATCCGGAACGCTTGTCCTGTGGCGGTCTATAGCGCAACGGTGCGATCCTGTCGCCATTGACCAGCATGCGGGCCAGGGGGCGGCGCACGTTCCGGCTATGCTGCGCCAGCGAAAACGGCTAATCGGGAGGCGATGAACCAACCCGCTCGCCTTGTCGATCGCTTGCGCGCCGCCTGGCATGAGCGCGCGCTGGTCTTGAAAGCCGCGAGCTTCGCAGCCGTCGGCGTGGTGAACTCGGCCGTGGATTTCGGCGTGTTCTCTTTTGCCTACTACACGCTCGGACTGTCGATCATTCCCGCCAACATCATGTCATGGGCGGTTGCGGTCAGCGGCTCCTACGTCATGAACTCGCTCACGACCTTCGCCCGCGAGTCGGGCCGCGAGCTGCGCCTCAAATCCTATTTCGGCTTTGCGATGTCCCAGGCGGCGGGGCTGGTCGCCAACACCGCCACGGTGCTACTCGCGTCCTATGTCATGCCGGTTCTGGTCGGCAAGCTATTGGCCATCGGCGTGAGCTTCCTGGTCAACTTCTCGCTGTCGCACTTCATCGTCTTCAGGAAACGCCCGGACCACGGACCCGGTTAGGACAAAAGCTTCGGCAACCGCCGCGCCAGCACGTCCTCGGCCTCGCGCGCGATGCGCAGCACAAGCTCCCCGGCCGAGGGGATGTCATGGATCAGGCCGGCGTCCTGCCCCATCGACAGCGGGCCCTCATCGACGTCGCCGGATTGCCGCGCCGCCCGCAACCTCGCGATGGCCTCGGCCCGGTGCTGCCGCAGCGCCCATTCGCGTCCGGCCCAGCGTTCGATGAAGCGGTTGCGCCGCGAGCGCGTCATCGCGCCGGGCCAAACCAGACCCGCGGCAATGTCGGGAATTTCCGAAAGCTGGGTGTCATGCCCATCGCTGTCCACGATGGCTTGCTTGAAATTCGGATGCAGCGGCGACTCGATGCTGGCGAGGAAGCGCGTGCCGAGCAGGATGCCCTGTGCGCCAAGCGACAGCGCGGCGACAAGGCCTCGCCCGTCCGCAAACCCGCCTGCCGCCAGCACAGGGATCGGCCCGACGGCATCCACCACCATCGGGATCAGCGGCATGCTGCCCATCCAACCGACATGGCCGCCGCCCTCGCTGCCTTGCGCGATGATGATATCGGCCCCCGCCTTGGCCGCGCGCACCGCTTCCGGCACGCCGCTCGCCATGTAAGTGACCTTACAGCCGATGGCGTGCGAGCGGTCGAAGAACGGTTTCAAATCCTGCTCGGGCCGCGCCCAGGCGAATTGCATCACGGCGGGCTTGAGATCGAGCGCCGCGGCGAAACCGTCCTCGCGCACGTCGAACAGCAGGAAATTCAACCCGATCGGCCTGTCGGTCTTGGCTCGCGTCGCGGCGACACGCTCGCGGATCTGCTCCGGCGTCAGATAGTGACAACCCATCGCGCCGAGCCCGCCTGCTTGCGAGACGGCGGCGGTCATTTCCGGCGAGGAGGCCGAACCCATGCCGCCGAGCGCAATGGGATGTTGGATGTTGAGCAGGTCACAGACCGGCGTGCGGATCATGAGTATCCCCTCCCTGACAGCGGATTGTTCATGGTCCGCTCGGCGGTCAACCTAGACCCGTGTGTTCGACGTGAAAATCGGCAAATCGTATCGCGGAAGAATAATTAGGATAACCAATCGAGCGATTGGCCTCGCGTTGCCTCACAAGCCTGCGGCGAGCTTGGCGTAGAGCGGATTCTCCGGCGCGAATACGTATTCGATTTCGGCGACGACAATGCTGTGCGCGCCGCGTTCGCGCATGAAGCTCGCAAGTTCGTACACCGCGCCGGGCGGGCAGTGCAGTGTCAGCATACCCGACGACGTGGGGCCGCCGAATGGCGCCACCACGCCGAAACGCTCCTTGGCTTCCGCCAGCAGCGCGTCGTTGCAACCGGGGAAGCGCGTGCGCACTTCGCGATAGGCGCGCGCCCGCGCTTGCGCCGCGATGCGGTCGAGGATGCGTCGCGCGATCTCGCGCTCGCTCTCGCCCCACGATGCGCCGCGTGCTGCGACCAGGTTGGCCTGCGAGCGCAGGATGGTGCCGTCGTCCACGATCTTCAGCGCGTTGGCGGCAAGCGTTGTGCCTGTCGTGGTGATATCGACGATCAGCTCGGCAGAGCCCGCCGCGGGCGCACCCTCGGTGGCGCCGGAGCTTTCGACGATGCGGTAGTCGACGATGCCGTGCTCGGAGAAGAAATCGCGGGTGAGGTTCACGTACTTCGTCGCCACGCGCATCTTGCGGTCGTGGCGGAGGCGGAAGGCGGTGGCGACATCGTCGAGATCGGCCATGCTGCGCACGTCGATCCAGGCTTGCGGCACGGCAACGACGACATTGGCGAAGCCGAAGCGCAGCCCCTCGATCATCACCACGCGCGATTCGACATCGGCGATTGTCTCGCGCAGCAGATCTTCGCCGGTGACGCCGAGATGGATCGCACCCTGCGCCAGCGCGCCGGCGATTTCGGAAGCCGAGAGATAGGCGACTTCGACGCCCGGAAGATCGGCGATGGCGCCACGGTAGTCGCGCGCGCCGCGTGGCTTGACCAGCGGCAGGCCGGCGCGGGCGAAGAACGCCTCGGTGTGTTCTTGCAGCCGGCCCTTGGCCGGGACTGCGATGACGAGCGGCGTGCTCATGCCAGACCTCCGCACGATGTCACCCGCTCGATCCAGACGGCAAAGCCGACCGCGGGAATCGGCGTCTTGGCGCCGAGCCGTGTCAGCAACTCGTCGTAGCGGCCGCCGGCAACCAGCGGGCCGTTCGGCGGCGCAGTGGGGTCGTGCAGTTCGAAAACAAAGCCGGTGTAATAGTCGAGGCCGCGTCCGAACGCGGTCGAGAAGCGGATGCGGCCGACATCGACGCCGCGCGCCGCAAGAAAGCCTGTGCGGCTCTCGAACAGGTCGAGGGCCGCGTCGAGCTTCAAGCCGGCGGAGGTGGCGAGCGAGCGTAGCTCTGCGGCGGCCTCATCGGGGTCGCCGGAAATGGCGAGGAATTTCTCGATCAGCGTGCGCGTCTCGCGCGGCAGTGTGGTCGTCGCGCCAAGCGCCGCCTGTTCGAGGAAACGCTCCGCGATCTCGCCGACGCTTCGGCCGCCCACCGTGCTGATGCCGGCAATCGACAGGAGGTCGGTGACCAGCGCCCGTGCGGCCTTCGGATCGGAGCCGGCCAGCGCCGCGAGCACGCCCTGATACTCCGGCTGCTTCGTCGCGCCGCCGATCGTGAGCACATCAAGATCGTGGGCGAGGGAGGTCTTGCGGTTGAAGTTCTTCACCAGCCGCCGCTTCCAGGCCGGCGCCAATTCAAGCGCGGCGACCAGCGCGGCAAACAGCCCGACGTCGCCCATGCGGATTTCAGGATTGGCGATGCCGTAGTGCACGACGGCCTCGAGGCCGAGCGCCAGCATCTCGGCGTCCGCCGCTGCGGTGTCCGGCCGGCCAAAGGACTCGATCCCGGCCTGGATCATTTCCGCCGGCAGCGCGCCACGGTCCCGATACACTGGGCCGAGGTAGCAGAAACCCTGGGGCGATCCGGCCTCGGGCGAGGAAAGGTAGTCGCGCGACACCGGGATGGTCAGGTCCGGCCGCAGGCAAAGCTCGCGGCCGTCGGCATCGGCGGTGAGGTAGATGCGCTTGCGGATATCCTCGCCCGACAGGTCCAGGAACGGCTCGGCCGGCTGCAGGATCGGCGGCGTGAGGCGGCGATAGCCGGCGCGCTCGTAGGCCCCGACCAGGGCCTCCGCGCGCCCATCCGATTGAGAAATGTTTGTGTCCACCGTCATTTGCTTGCAGCCGTCCCGTCGCGTCGTACCACGCGTTGGGGCGGGCTTTAGCACGGCAAGATTAAGGTTTCGACGACGTTCGGCCGTGGCGCTTAATCACGGTGCGGCGAGCCGATGGACGGTTAACGAGGCGATGACGGCCCTTGACGGGCGGTTATGTTATATTGTTACATTTCCGGTACGAGGCCGGGGAGGGGTCAGGGCAGGTGGCCAGCGGTTCGTTGATGGGCTGGGTTCGAGCGCACCAGCGGTCTGCGGCGGTGACGGCGCTGTTTGCGCTGTTGCTGCAACTGGCTCTGGCGTTCGGCCATGTCCATGTCCTGAAGGCTGGCGAGCCGCTGACCGTGGTTGCCGCCGCGACGACCGGCGATGCGGCGGGCTCAACACAGCCTGACAGCGACCACCGGCACCATGGTGACTACTGCGCGATCTGCGCGGTGATGACGCTGCTCGGCGGCGCGCAGGCGGCGGCCGCGCCGACGCTGCTGCCACCGCTTGCCTTCGTTTCCGCCGCAAGAGGCGCGGCGGATGTCGCTATTCGCGCTGCCTCCGAACACGCCGCTTTCCGCTCCCGCGCGCCACCGCGTTCCTGACATCGCTGCCGTCGTTTCGGTCGTCGCTTGCCCGTGCAGGCGACGCCGTTGCGAGCGAGCGGTTTTGCATCCGGCGACCACGCCCGTGGCGGGACGCCGACGCGCGCATGTCCAGGAATTCGGGAAATCGTCATGACATTTCGTTTCGTTCGGCTGCTGATGCTCGGTTCATCGGCTCTGCCTTTGCTGCCGCTTGGCGTCGCGTCTGCGCGTGCGCAGGACACACTGACGCTGCCGCAAGTCACGGTGACTGCGCCGAGCCCCATCGTTCGGCGTGCGTCCACGCAAGCGCCGGCCGATGCCGTTCCGGTGGGGCCGCAGGATGCGGATTTGCTGGGTGGATTGCCCGTCGTCACCGACCAGTTCGCCACCGTGACCGTGGTGCCGGCCGATGAGGTTCGCCGCAACGGTGGCGCGACATTGGGCGACCTGTTGTTTTCCAAGCCGGGCATCACGGGATCGGGCTTCGCGCCCGGCGCTGCGAGCCGGCCGATCGTGCGCGGCCTCGACATGCATCGGGTCCGCGTTCAGGAAAACGGCATCGGCAGCAACGGCGCGTCGGACCTGGGCGAGGACCACGGCGTGCCGATCGACCCGCTTGCGGCGCGGCAAGTCGAGGTGATCCGTGGGCCCGCGACTCTGCGTTATGGCTCGCAAGCCATCGGCGGCGTGGTCAACGCCGAGAATGGCCGCATTCCGACGGCGATTCCGTCGAACGGATTCAGCGCCGAGCTGAGCAGCGCCGCGACCTCGGTCGATAGTGGGTTCGAAGGCTCGGTTTTGCTCGACGCCGGCAAGGGCAATTTCGCCATTCACGCGGATGCCTATGGCCGCACCGCGCAGGACTACCGCGTTCCGTCCTATCCCTATCTGCCGCCTCGGGATCAGACGCTGCCGTTCGGGGGCCGGCAGCCGAATTCGGCGATGCGCTCCAACGGCGAATCCATCGGCGGCTCGTACCTGTTCGATGGCGGCTTCGTCGGTGCCGCGGTTTCGCAGTTCAACAGCCTCTACCACGTCCCCGGACTCGACGGCGCGTCGGCCAACACCCGCATCGACATGGGCCAGACCAAGGTGACGAGCAAAGGCGAATTCCGCCCGCAGTCGTCGGCCATCGACACGATCCGGTTCTGGGCCGGCTACAGCAATTACAAGCATAACGAGGTCGGCCTTGCCGACCCCGCCGATCCGGCGACAGACGGCGTTCGGCAGACCTTCACCAACAAGGAGGCCGAAGGGCGCGTCGAGGTTCAGTTCGCGCCGGTCAATCTCAGCTTCGCGACGATGACCACCGCGGCGGGCGTGCAGGCCTGGCATCAGGATCTGGCGGCGCCGAGCCCCGATGACCCGACAAGCATCCTCAACGGATTGTTCAGCCCGAACAGCACATCGAGCGTGGCCGGCTACCTGTTCAACGAGTTTCGCCTGAGCCCGACTGTGCGGGCGCAGATCGCCGGCCGCATCGAGCAGAACCGGGTTTCGGGCTCCGCCATCGACTTTCCGTCGAACGTTTTCGACATCGCCGACCTTTCGGCGGGCGCTGCGCTCAGCCGGTCCTTCACACCGAAAAGCGGCAGCGTCGGACTGCTCAAGGATTTGCCGTGGGGACTGGTCGGTAGCCTGACCGCGCAATACGTCGAGCGCGCGCCGCGCGCGCCGGAATTGTTCTCGCGCGGTCCGCACGATGCGACGGCGACGTTCGACATCGGCAATCCCAACCTCAAGACCGAGGTGGCGAAGTCGGTGGAGATCGGGCTGAAACGCGGCGCCGGGCCGTTCCGGTTCGAGGCCAACGCCTACTATACGCGCTTCGACGGGTTTATCTTTCGCAATCTGACCGGCGTGGATTGCGGCGAGACGAGTTGCGGTGCACCGGGCGAAGACGAACTGCGCCAGGCGGTCTATTCGCAGCGCGACGCGACCTTTCGCGGCGCCGAGCTGCAATTCCAGTGGGACGTGCATCCGATGTGGCACGGCTTCTGGGGCATCGAGGGGCAGTATGACATCGTCCGCGCGACCTTTACCGACGGCACCAACGTGCCGCGCATCCCGCCGCAGCGGATCGGCGGCGGCGTCTACTTCCGCAACGCGGAGTGGCTCGCGCGCATCAATCTGCTGCACGCCTTCGCCCAGAACGACATCGCGCTCACCGGCGAGACGGCAACCTCGGGCTACAACCTGCTCAAGGTTGAGGTCAGCCACACCAAAACGCTCAAGAACGATCCGAGCGGGATCAAGCAGGTTACGGTCGGCGTCGTCGGCAACAACCTGCTCAACGAGGACATTCGCAACCACGTCTCCTACACCAAGGACGAGGTGCTGATGCCGGGCCTGGGCGTCCGGCTGTTCGCCAGCGTGCGGTACTGACGTGAAGCCTCGGGCAGGGCGTGGCTCGGCCGTTCCGGCCGGTTCGAATGTGTGGCTTCCGGGGAACACAAATCCCCGGCCTCACCGGCTGGCGCGCCGGAGGCCTTGATTGGCCCCTTGCGCGCCGGGACAATCGCGTGTCGCAGAGAGGGCACACGTCATGTCTTGTCATCGGGTTTTTCATCATCGGATTGCGATTGCCGCGGCCTGCGGTTTGGTCGCCGCCACGGCGGCGGCGGCGACGGAGATGCCCGAGCGCAAGGCCGGCCTGTGGGACTTGAAGATGACGTTTGAGAGCCGGGGCGTGCCGCCGCAATCCATGCAGCAGTGCGTCGATGCCGCGACCGACAAGCTGATGAACTCCAACTTCGGCGGCATGACGAAAGAAGCCTGCTCCCAGCAGGACATCAAGACCGCCGGCAACACCATCACCGTGGATTCGGTTTGCAACTTCGGCGAGGGGACGACCACCTCGCACGCCACGATCACCGGCAGCTTCGACAGCGCCTACACCGTGCGGGTCACGTCAACGCGCAAGGGCGGGCCGGCGATCCCAGGCATGACGCCGGGACAGCCTGTCAATATGACCATCGAGGCGAAGTGGCTCGGCGCGTGCAAGGCCGGACAGAAGCCTGGCGACATCATCATGGCCAACGGCTTCAAGATGAACGTGCTGAACATGCCAACGGGGCGTCCGTCGCCTCAGCGCCGCTGAGGGGCATCAATCCCACTGAACCTTGTGGCGAGCGAGAACCCGGCGCACGCCGTCCACCAGATCGGTTTCGGCGACGGCGAACTGCGCCTCGGCCTGCTTCTTCAGGTATTCGTCGCGATCCTGGGTGTCGGTCAGCGTCGCGCCGAGGATCAAATCCTTGATCTGCACCTCGCCCTTGGCCTTCTCGTCACCGCCTTGGATGACGGCGCACGGCGAGCCGCGCCGGTCGGCGTATTTGAGTTGCTGGCCGACGCTATGCTTCTGGTTGCCAAGATAAAGCTCGGCGCGGATGCCGGCGTTGCGAAGCTGCGCCACCATGCGCTGATAATCCGCCACGCGCTCACGGTCGAACACCGTGACCAGGACCGGGCCGGGCGCGGGCTTGGAATCGAGCTTGCCGATCAGGGTCAGCGCCGCCTGCAAGCGCGACACGCCGATGGAAAAGCCGGTTGCCGGCACCGGCTCGCCGCGAAAGCGCGAGACGAGTCCGTCGTAGCGTCCGCCGCCGCCGACCGAGCCGAAGCGCACCGGCCGGCCCTTCTCGTCCTTGGTTTCGAGCAGCAGCTCGATCTCGTAGACCGGGCCGGTGTAGTACTCGAGGCCGCGCACGACGGATGGGTCGATCTTCACGCGATCCTGATAGCCGGAAGCCGCAACGAGCTTGGCGATTTCTTCGAGTTCGGCAACGCCCTGCTGTCCGGTCTGGCTCTTGGCGAGATGCGTTTCAGCAGCGGCAACGGTTTCGCGCCAGTCCTTGCGCTGCTCGATGACGCCGAGAACGACACCGGCTTCCGAAGCGCCCAGCCCGGCGCCCTTGGTGAAGTCGCCGCTTTCGTCCTTGCGGCCTTCGCCGAGCAAAGCGGTTACAGCTTCAACGCCCAACCGATCGAGCTTGTCGATTGCGCGCAGCACGGTCAGCTTCCTGTCGTGCTCCTGGACACCGATGGCCTCCATCACGCCATCGAGCACCTTGCGGTTGTTCACCTTCACCACGTACTGGCCGCGCTCGATGCCGAGCGCCTCCATCGTGTCGGCGGCCATCATGCAAATCTCGGCGTCGGCGGCCATGCTCGCCGCTCCGACCGTGTCGGCGTCGAACTGCATGAATTGGCGGAAGCGCCCCGGTCCCGGCTTCTCGTTGCGGAACACCCAGCCGAAGCGATAGCTGCGATAGGGCAGGGCGATGTGCTGGAAGTTCTCCGCGACGTGACGCGCGAGCGGCGCGGTCAGGTCGTAGCGTAGCGAAAGCCACTGATCGTCGTCGTCCTGGAACGAGAACACGCCTTCGTTCGGCCGGTCCTGGTCCGGCAGGAACTTGCCGAGCGCGTCGGTGTATTCGATGGCCGGCGTCTCGACCGGCTCGAAGCCGTAGCGCTCGTAGACCGCGCGAATGGCGTCGGTCATCTTGCGGGTTGCGGCGATCTCCGCCGGCCCGCGGTCGGCGAGCCCGCGCGGCAGCCGTGCTTTCAGTCGGTTGGATTTGTCGGCCATATCGGTTGCCAGAACGGGAGGAATTTTCAGCGGTCGTACCAGCCGCTTCCCGCTTTGTCATTACCGGCGAAAGGGTCTAATGGTCCCCTCGATCCAGACAACGAGGCGGCCATGGCCCAGGCATCCAACAGCGCGCAGAAAACGTCCATTCCTTCAGCGGTTCCGAACGATCTTGAAGCCTTCTTCATGCCGTTCACCGCCAACCGCGCGTTCAAGGCCCGGCCGCGCCTGATCGCCCGCGCCAAGGACATGCACTATTACACGGCGGACGGGCGGCAGGTGCTCGATGCCGCCGCGGGCCTTTGGTGCACCAACGCCGGGCACAACCGCGAACCCATCGTCGCGGCGATTGCGGCCCAGGCGGCGACGCTCGATTTCGCGCCGACCTTCCAGTTCGGCCATCCGCGCGCCTTCGAGCTGGCGAGCCGCATTGCCGCGCTCGCACCGCCCGACCTCGACCATGTGTTCTTCTGCAACTCGGGGTCGGAGGCCGCCGACACGGCGCTCAAGATTGCATTGGCCTATTGGGTGGCCAAGGGGCAGGGCCAGCGCACCCGCTTCATCGGCCGCGAGCGCGGCTACCACGGCGTCGGCTTCGGCGGCATGGCCGTGGGCGGGCTCTCCGCCAACCGCAAGGCGTTCGGCGTCATGCTGCCCGGCGTCGATCATCTGCCGCACACCTATAACCGCGAGCAGCAGGCCTTCACCAAGGGCGAGCCGGAGTGGGGCGCGCATCTCGCCGACGATCTTGAGCGGCTCGTCGCGCTGCATGGCGACAGCACCATTGCGGCCGTCATCGTCGAGCCGATGGCGGGCTCCACCGCGGTGCTGCCCGCGCCGAAGGGATACCTGCAACGGCTGCGCGCCATCTGCGACAAGTACGGCATCCTGCTGATTTTCGACGAGGTTATCACCGGCTTCGGCCGGCTCGGCCATGCCTTCGCCGCCGAACGCTACGGCGTGGTGCCGGACATGATCACGTTTGCCAAGGGCGTGACCTCCGGCAGCGTGCCGATGGGCGGCGTGATCTGCCGCAACGGCATCCACGACGCCCTGATGCAGGGGCCGGAGCACGTCATCGAGTTCTTCCACGGCTACACCTATTCGGCGCATCCGCTGGCTTGCGCGGCGGGGCTTGCCGCGCTCGACCTTTATCGCGACGAGGACCTGTTCGCGCGGGCGAAGGCGCTGGAGCCGAAATGGTACGACGCGGCCATGTCGCTGAAGGGGTTGCCGAACGTGCTCGACATCCGTTGTGTCGGCATCACCGCAGCCTTCGATCTCGCTTCGCGGCCGGATGCGGTCGGCAAGCGCGGCTACGAGGCGATGGAGCGCGGCTTCCACGACGAAGACATCATGTTCCGCATCGTCGGCGATTCGATTGCCGTGACCCCGCCGCTGATCGTCAGCGAGAGCCAGATGGGCGAGATCTTCGAGAAGGTCGGCCGGGTCATCAAGGCACTGAACTAAAGTCAGCGAGGCGGACGCCGTCCATCGGGCAGGCACACAACGCTGCGACAAATGATGAGAAAACAGGCTGTTGAACAGCCTGTCGGCGTTAGCCTATCGGCCTTAACCCATCAGCCCTTTTTGGCCCCGAGCGCGGGGGCGGAGCTACTGGCGCCGTACCCGGCCTTATAGGCCGAAACCGGCTTCGATTTGCCTTCCGCCTTTGGCTTCTTCTTTTCCTTGGGTTGGCGCTGCTGACCCTTGGCCATGACGAACCCTCCTCGCGTGGGTTGAGTAAACGACGCCCATCAATCTATCACGGGCGGACTGGCGAAATCATCACAGTCCGAAATCATCACTGTCCTATCTGCCGCGCACGCGCACGCCGATGCGGTTCGTGCAAATGGGCTTACCGCAGGGGGTGCTTCTTCAGCGTATCAGCGACGCACTGGTTGACCAGATCGGCGCGGGTGTCGAGCGGCAGATCCTTGCGGCCGTGCTCGTATTTCATCCAGCACATGGCGTTGATCTTCTCGCGGGTGACGCCACCCTCCTTCCACCATCCCTCGTCCTCCGCCGCATCCGAATCGCGCGACTTGCGGGCGGCCGGGCGGGTGTTGGCGGCAGTGTGCGTGGGCGCCGCCGAACCGGATGAGGCGGTATCCGCAGGTGAGGGCGCGGCCAAGTGGGCGGCTCCGGCGCCGGCACATCCGGTCAGGCACAGGGCGAGGCTTGTGCCGATCAGCAGGGTCTTCGTTCGCATCGGTACCCCGTTCACATCGCGCCCCACCCTCGGATGTCGCGCCGAAGGGCGCGAAAGTCAAACCGTTCGTGGTCTGCAAGGGCGCCGAGACGGCAGAAGCGAGGGGCCAAAGGGCCAAAGAAAAGCCGGCGTTGCCGCCGGCTTGGAACTGCTTGTTGGCAATGGCAGCCGCCCTGCGGTGGCTGATGATCCGGGGTGGGGGGCAGGGCGGCGTCATCGCTCTTGTTTTGACGCCGTCCAGGCTTTCGATGCGAGGGTGCTTTCAACGCGCCTGCGCGACGGCGGCACCGTCGCGCGGCGGGCGGTTACTCCGCGGCCGGATAGCGGCGGCGCGCGGCGCGGCTTTGATCCAGCGCCTGACTGAAGTCATCCGCGACGATGAACAGGCCACGGCTGGTTTTCTTGAGCGCGCGACGAATGGCGCGAACGAGGTAGATCACAGTTGGAAGCATGACATTCTCCTTTTTCTTGTTGGGGCCATCTCATACGGGGTCTTCGCGACCGTTGTATGACCCTTTGGTGCTGCGATGGCTCCATTTTGAACCCAGACCAGAGTGCCTGGGCCGTCGCATTTTTGTGGCTATCGCTGCGTGCCGAACCGCAAGTGTTGCGGTGACGGATGCACGACAGCCTCGCTGGCTTAAGCGACGGCGCAAACGCGCTGTAACGGGCGGCGTTGTTCAGAGTGGATGCAGCGGGCGCTGCGGATCGGCAACGGAGCGCTGCGATCCAGACCTTCGTCTGTTCGTTCCACATATAGGGCTGCGTGCCCTCATTGCGACACGCGGCGGCCTAATGGGTCCCATGCAAGACAAGCATAATGTCGCACCGGCCCATGCTTCCGGTAAGGCCCACTGCGATAGGGGGCGTCCAAAGAAAAACCCCGCCGCAGCGGCGCTACGGCGGGGTGTGTGTGGTGTTGCGCGGAGAGCTTCTTAGCGCGCGGACTGCCGCATGCCGTTGCGCGGCCGCGGGGCCGGTTGCTGTTCGCTGACGCCGCCGCCGAACAGCCGCTCGAAGAACGACGGCCCGCTGAAGAAACCGCCGGCCGGCTGCGATCCGCCGAAGGTGCCCGGCGGCATCTTCACCGGCGCGGCGGAGCTGCCGCGCGGACGCTCAACGGCGATATCCGCCACCTTGCGGTCGGAGCCCTTCATGATGGCCAGCAGCCGCGCGTCGCGGCCGTAGACGTCGTCGCGGAGTTGCAGGTTGCCGGCATCGTCCACGAATGCCGTCTGGTAGGTCAGGTGCACCGGGATCGTGTGCGGGAAGTTGATGTTGATCTCCGAGCCGCCGAACATCTTGCGCAGCCGCTCAGCGGTGTAGTGCTCGTTCGGCAGCGCCAACCCCAGCAGCACCTCGCCGTATTTCAACGGATCCTCGACCCGCATGCAGCCGTGGCTGTAGGCGCGCTTGCTGTGGGCGAACAGATTCTTGTCCGGCGTGTCGTGCTGGTACACCAGGAACTTGTTGGGGAAGTTGAAGCGGATGCGGCCGAGCGCGTTGCGGTCGCCCGGCGGCTGATAGATGCGGATGGTGCCGTCGGGCCGCTGCTCGACCTTGAGCCCGATCCGCTCCATCGCCTGCGGGTCCTGCTGCAACGCCGGCAGGTACTCGTTCTGGATGATCGAAGGCGGAACGTTCCAGGTCGGGTTGACGGTGATGTACTTCATCTCCGCGCTGATCAGCGGCGTCGGCAGGTTCGGCTTGCCGACCACGATGTTGGTCTTCCAGACCTGCTTGCCGTCGTGCATGACGCGCAGCGTGTAGTCGGGGATGTTCACCATCACGTATGTCGTGCCGAGGTTGCGCGGCACCCAGCGCCAGCGCTCCATGTTGGCGACGATGGTGTCGATCACGTTGGTGCGGCTGTGGGCCGTGCCGCCATTGATGCGTTTGAGCGTGTTCGCGCCGAGAAGCCCGTCGGCCGTCAGGCCGGCCCCCTGCTGGAACGCCTTCACGGCGCCGGCCACCGCTTCGTCGTAGCGCCGGCTGTCGGGGTCCTGCGTCACCTTCAGCCGCTTGCGCAGCAGCGGCACGCGGTCGTCCTCCATCCCGAGGCGAAGAAGCTTGCCCTCCGGGACGCGGACAACGGCCTCTTCCTTCTCGTTGGCGTCGATCTTGGCGCGCGCCTCGGCAAGCTTGGCCTTGAGCGCCTTGTAGGCGGCGTGCGGTGGCTCGAAGCTGTCGAGGGCCGCAGCGGTGTCCTTGGTGTCGGCAAGCTTCGCCAGCACTTGCGCGGGTTCGGGCCGCGACAGGGTGTATTCGATGTCGGACGATACGCGGCTGTAATGCACGCGGCCGCCTTCGGCATGGCGCGCATAGGTCAGCACCGTGTCGGTGAGCCGCATTTCGGCTTCGGCCAGTGCTTCGGGGCCGGCCTTGAGGTCCGGGATCGGGTAGTCCGCGGGCTCCAGCCCGTCGGCGGCCACGCCGCCGAGATAGGCCGCGACCGCCTTGGCGCGCGCGTTCATCGCGCCGTCGGTCACCCACAGCGGTGCGAACTGGCGGGCTGCGTAAAATGCCTCGACCGCGGCACGTTCCTTCTTGCCGCCGAGGATGCGGTCGAACTTGCCGGTCTGGAACTGATCGCGGATGCGGTCGGCCAGCGCGGCGTCGGCCGAGGGCGGCGTCGCCGGCGTTGCCGCTGCCGCGGCGGCTGGTTGGGCAGGTTCGCTTGCGGCCGCGGCGGGGGTCGTCGCTGCGGGCTGCGCGGCGGTGGCTGCCGGCTGGATGGGCTCAGGCTGGGTGGGCTCAGGCTGGGTGGCGGCGGCCGGCTTGGCGGCCGCGGGCGTCGTCGCCGGAGCGGTAGCCGCCGGTTCGGGTTTCGATTGCGACTCGGTCGCCGGTGTTGCGGCGGCTGGCGCGGCATCATCCTTTGCGGCTGCGGGCGCGGCGGCGTTCTCGGGGACCGAAGCGGTGGTCGCGGGCGCCGGTTCGGCTGCCGCGAGAGCGGTCCCCACGCCGGCAGGGCCGAGGGCCAAGGCAAAAGCCACTGCTGTACCCGCCAGCAGGTCGTTGAACCGCGCGCTTCGCATTGATTTCTCCCGACGCCCGAATCGGATCGGGCCCACCATTTCACCCCGACGAGTTGAAATAACAGAATCGCGGCTTTTCCGATACCGGCTGACGCCGGTGCATGGCGCCGCCCGGGCCCGTTTTTGCCCATAAAATGGTGGCGTTGCCATCCGTTGTCGACAAAGTCGCGTGGTGTTGCGTCGCGGCACCACTTCCCGGCCACACGACCTTACCGTCCCCCGGCTACTGGACCGAGGGAATGACCTTGAGGGCCGGGAAGTACGTTCCGAGCAGGGTGGGCGGCCACGGCAGCGCCATGAACTGATCGAAGGCGATGTAAATGCCGAGGAGCAGCACCACCACGTAGGGGATGACCAGCTTCCAGCGTTCCGGCCCCTCCAGCCTCATGAACACCACCACGAAAATGGCGGCTGTCGGGATCAGCCCGATGACCGACATCGACGCCATGAAGGCGAGGAGGTAGCCGAAGAACCGCGCCGCCCGCTCGACGATGGTGCGCACCGGCAGGTGCCCGGTATCGGACTCCAGATCCATGTGGATCGTCTGTTCGACCTCCGCCTGCGCCTGATCGGCGAGGCTGCCCTCGTCGCCGTTCACCGGCTTGCGGCACATGTCGTTGAACAGGCTGATGCCCGCGGCCAAAAGCGCGATCAGACCGACGATCACGGGAACGAGCTTGGCCGCGAACGCCCACGGCATCGCCGCCGCCAGGCTCGCGACGATGATGGCGATGACGGCGACCGTGAACAGTTGCGACAGGCGGAAGGTCGGCGCCTGGAAATTCGTCAGCATCTTGACCGCGCCGCCCTGCCGCCGGACGTCCGCGAGGAACGGCCGGACCACGCCGAGGATGGCGATCGCGAACAGGATGGCGACGACCGGGCGCATCAGCCAGTCGTAGCCGTAGCGTTCGATCGAGATGAACATGTAACGCTCGATCGAATCGCCGAGCACAAGGCCCAGCACCAGCGGCGGCCGCGGCCACTTGAACTGCTTCATCAGCCAGCCGAACACGCCGAAGATGAGCAGGGCGAACAGGTCGCCCCAGCTTCGCGACGCCTCGAACGCGCCGATATAAACCACGCTCAGCACCGCCGGCAGGATCAGCGTGTAGCGCAGCGTGGCGAGCCGCGCGAATTGCGGGCTGAAGGCGTAGCAGGCGCCGGCGCCGAGAATATTGGCGAGCGCGACCGACCACACCATCGCGTAGGTGATGTCGAGGTTTTTGTGCAGCATGTCCGGGCCCGGCACGAGCCCGTGAATCAGGAACGCGCCGAGCAGGATCGCCATCGTGGCGCTGCCGGGAACGCCGAAGGCGACGGTCGGCACGAGCGCGCCGCCTTCCTTGGCGTTGTTGGAGCTTTCCGAAGCGATGACGCCGCGCACGTCGCCCTTGCCGAAGGTCTGCGCCGCGCCTTTCTCGGTCTTGAGCGCATGGCCGTAAGCCAGCCAATCGACCACCGAGGCGCTGATGCCGGGAATGGAGCCGATGCCGCCGCCGATCCAGGAACAGCGCAGGATCAGCCACCAGTTCTCGAAGCAGTCCTTCACGCCCTGCCACTGGCCTTTGTAGATGTTGCGGTTGTCGACGTCCTTGGAGATCGTGGTGCGGGCGATCAGGAGATCGCACAGCTCCGGCAGCGCGAACAGGCCGAGCAGCACCGGCGTGATCGGCAGGCCGTCCCACAGGTAAAGGCTGTCGAAGGTCCAGCGCAGCGTTCCCGTCTGCGGATCGGAGCCGATCATCGCGATCATGACGCCGAGACAGCCGGCCGCCATGCCGCGCAACGGCGCGCTGCCCGACAGCACCGCGACCATCGATATGCCCAAGACCGAGAAGGCGAGCAGCTCCGGCGATCCGAGATAGAGCATCACCGGGCGCAGGATCGGGATGGAGATGGCGAGCAGCATCGCGCCGAAGATGCCGCCCATCAGCGAGGACATGTAGGCGGCGGACAGCGCGCGGCCGGCCTCGCCCTTTTTCGCCATCGGGAATCCGTCAAGGACCGTTGCCGCGGAGGCGGCACCTCCGGGCACGCCGAATAGAATTGCGGGAATGGGATCGCCGGTGGCGGTGGTGGCGCCGAGGCCGAGCAACATGGCGAAGGCGGAGTAGGGATCCATGCCGAAGGTGAAGGGCAGCAGCATCGCGGTGCCCGCGAGGCCGCCGATACCGGGCACGATGCCCAGAACCAGCCCCATCACGCAGCCCAGCATGAGGAACATCAGGCGATGCGGTTCGATCAGCGCGACGAGGGCCTTCCCCGCCGCTGCCGCCATAAAGGCTGCTTCCGCTCCGACGCCGTCCATGACTCAGAGGCCTTCCCGGATTTTCGCGCGCACGACCGTCACTGTTTCGGCCTCGCGCTTAGAGCCTGCCGGGCCCGCTCCACGATCGGCTTGGGCGTCGCATAGAGGTCGGAGACGATTTTTTGCAGTTCGTCGCCGGCAATGGGATCGACGTCGAGATGCATCTTGTCGGCCTCGGACCGCAAATCCTTGTCGTTGAGCGCCTCCACGAACCCCCTGCGCAGCGCCGCGACGCGGTCGGCCGGGGTGCCGGGCGGCAGCACATAAGGACGACCGAACAGACCTTGGCTGAACACCAGTTCGATCACGCGGCGCTCGTCGTCGTTGTGCGCAAGTTCGGCCGCGCGCGGGACGCCCCGCTTGTTCAGGTCGGCGTGCCCCTTGTTGCTGAGCTGCACGAGCACCCGGATCTTGTCGTCCCTGAACCAGTCGGGGTGCAGAGCCTCGATGCCGGTCCAGCCGATGCCGCAGGCGCCCTGCACCTCGCCGCGTTCGAGCGCGATGGTGATCTCGCGGCTGCCGGGATAGCCGGTGACGATGCGGAATTTGGTGCCGAGTACGTTGTTAAGCAGCAGCGGCAGGTCGTAGGTCGTCGCGCCCGGATTGCTCGCGCCAACGATCAGCTCCTTCGAGAGCATGTCCTTGTAGGTCTTCACCGGCGCGTCGGTGCGCACATAGCAGACGTAGACGTCGCTGTTGGCGCTGCCGAGGTAAATCAGCTTGCTCGGGTCGTGCTGAACTTTGACGTCCCCGAGCAGCGGCAGGATGACGGCGCCCGGAAATATCGCGGCCATCGTGGTGCCGTCCTTGGGCGCGACCGAATAAACGTAACCTGCGGCGCGATTGGAACCGGCGCCGCTCATGTTCTGCACCACGACGGTCGGCTTGCCGGGAATTCTATTGCCGAACGGGCGTGCGAGCAGCCGCGCATAGGTGTCGTAGCCGCCGCCAGGCGACGAGCCGACAATCATCGCGATCTGCTTGCCTTTGAAGAACGACTCGACGGAGTCCTCCGCCGCCGCGCCGCCAATCGCACCGAACAGACAGATGGCGGCGACGGCGAACCGCTGCAGCCGATACGCGATCAACATGGACACCGTCCCGCTGTCCCTTGCCGGCGCGGTCACCCCTTCCCCCGGCGTGGCGAGGTTTTCAGGTGGTGGTGCCGCTGTCAACTCCGCGCCCACAGAACGATGAGCGCCGTGCGCCGCACTCCGGCCCATGATCTTCGGCTCACGACTTCGATCGTCGAACCTTAATGCTGAGACTTGCTTGCGAAGCCTTGGCCGAAGTTGCCGCTGCGCGCTAAGCTGCACGCGCCGCGACACGCGGACGCAGGCAGAACGGCTATCGAACAAAAGTGGTCGGTTGGCCGCAGCGAGTGGAAGATCGACGGCAGACAGGTGAAACGATGATTGAGTTCTATGGATTGACGAGCCCGAACGTCCAGAAAATCTTCATCATGCTCGAGGAAACCGGGCTGCCGTATCAGTTCAAGCCGGTCGATGTGTGGGCCGGCGCCAACCATGCCCCCGAGTTCGCCAAGCTCAATCCGAACCGCAAGATCCCGGTGATCGTCGATCGTGATGGGCCAGGCGGCAAGCCTTACACGGTGTTCGAATCCGGTGCGATCCTGATGTATCTCGCCGAAAAGGCCGGCAAGTTCCTGCCGCGGGATACGGCCAAGAAATACGATGTGATCCAGTGGTTGATGATCCAGGTCGCCAATATCGGGCCGGCCTTCGGCAATTTCACCCATTTCAATCTGTTCGCGCCCAAGCCTGGCAACGAATATTCGTTCAGCCGCTACAAGTCGGAGATGCTGCGGCTTTACGAGTTGCTGGAAACGCGCCTCGGCGAGACGAGGTATCTCGGCGGCGACGAGTACTCGATTGCCGATATCGCCACGTTCCCGTGGACACGGCAGCATGAGAGCCAGGGCGCCAGGATAAACGAGATGCCGAATTTCAAACGCTGGTTCGAGGAGTTGTCGGCGCGGCCGGCGATCAAGACGATGATCGCCAAGCAAAGCGAGATCAAATCCAGCCGCGAGACGGCGTCGGCCGACGACAAGGACCGTTTCTTCAACCGCGGCAAGTACGCGCGCGCCTAGGCGCAGCGTCGTCGCGCTCGGGGGGGCTTTATGATTTGCGCAATGCGGGCGGCATTCGTCTGCGCTGTCGGCATGTTGCTGGCGACGGACGCGGCGTCGGCACAGGGGCGCCCGCCGCCGCGGCTGACCGACCAGCAACTCGTGGTCAAGCTCCATGAGCTGACTCGCGCCAAGGGCGATTACAACAAGCGCGGCCTCAATCCGGAGTTCTGCCGCAGGCTCGGTGTGCGGCCGATCGGCAATTGCGAGGTCTTCGAGGCGGTTTTCTCACGCGACGGCAAGCCGGTGGTGGCCGTCTACAGCCTTGACGACGGCCGCAACGGCGCGGTCCGTGTCTTCATCACCAGCCATCTCAACGCAGATTATATCGAGGACTACAACGTCGATCTCGAAGGCAAGCTCGAGCGCGTTGTGCGCCGGCGCGGCGCCACGTCGTCGCGGGCGGAGGTCAAGGATGCCGGCGCGAATTTCGCGCGAGCGATGGATTTCCTTCGCGGGCGGGTGGACGAACTGGCTTCCTGGCCTGACGCAACTCTTAATGACGACGGATCGTGCCCGGCCAGCCAGGTGAAGCGCGTACCGCGCGATCCGCACCGCGCCGTTTGCGTGGACCGCAAGCGGCTGAGGTCGCAGTAGCAACCGATGACTGTCTACGCCGCCGTCGCTTCCGGCGCGGGCTGCTTGTATTCCTTCAGGCGCGGCATCACCTCGCGGGCGAACAGCGTCAGGTTCGCCACCGTGTCGTCGTGCGTCATGCGGCCGGCATGACCCATCATCAAGAGATTGCCCATGCCGCCGCAATATTCGACGAAATCCACGATCTGCCGGTAGACCGTATCCGGCGTGCCGCAGAACAGGATGCCGGCGTCGATCAGGTCCTGAACGCTTGCCGCGTACATGTTGACCGGCCGTCCGTCCTTCGTGTAGCCGCGCGGCATGCTCTCGCCGCGCAGCATGCGTGCATAGTCTCCGGCCGCGATAAAACCCGGCGGATTGCGGAACGGCAGATGCACGATAGCTGACGACGAGAAATATTCGGCCACCAGAGCGGCGCGGCGACGGGCTTCCGCCTCGTTGTCGCCAACGGCGACAAGGCCAAGATAGCCGAAGCGGTCGGCAGCCGCAGGTTTGCCCCACTTCGCGAGATAGCCGGCGCGGTAGGCGTCCTGGAGCGGCCGCGTGCCGTAGCCGCTGCCGAGCGTCGCCATCACGTAGCCCTTCTCGCCGAGCACGCGGGCATTCGTTTTGCTTCCGGTCGTGCTCCACACCGGCGGGTGCGGCTGCTGCACCGGCCGCGGCCAGATGTTGACCTGCCGGTAGTTGAAGTTTTCGCTCTCCCAGTTGAACGGTTCGTCGTGGCTGGTCATCGCCTTGATGATGAAGTCATGCGCTTCCCAGAAGCGGTCCATCACCCCGACGGGGTTCTGGTTCGAAGCCGGAAACTCGTAGGGCACGCCCTTGATGAAACCCATGTCGAGGCGGCCGCGCGAGATCACGTCGATATTGGACAGCTCTTCCGCGCAGCGCAGCGGGTCGGCGCGGTGGCCGATCGGGTAGCCCAGCACCAGGAGGCGCGCACGCTTGGTTTCGCGCGCGAGGATCGACAGTCCCACCACCGCTGTAGAAGACATGCAGGTCGCGGTTTGGTGGTGCTCGTTGAGCATGATGCTGTAGCCGAGTTCGTCGGCGAGCTTCCATTCGTCGTAATAGCGATGGAGCAGGTCGCCGGCGATCTTCGGATCGAGCAGGCGGTTGGGCAGGTTTACGCGCAGCGAGCCGTTGTGGTGGTCCCACGCCGGATAATAGGGCTGCTCGGTGAAGTAATAGACCTGCATGGCGGCGGACCCGGCGGACGTGGACATGGCGAAACTCCTCAGGCGCGCCGTGCGCGTGCTGCGGTCTGCAATGCGTCGCCGGCGAACGCCAGCGCCCGCCGGGCAAAGGCTTCCGGCTGCTCGACGTGCGGATAATGGCCTGCGCGTTCGATCGTCTCGAAAGCGGCGCCGGGAATGAGCGCGCAATAGGCCCGGCCGTAGGCTTCGCTCAGGATGCGGTCGGCGGTGCCCCAGAGGAACAAGGTCGGCAGCTTGATGCGGTGCAGCCGGCTCTTGAGCTTGGGATCGTGCATGTACGGCGACCAGCAGAACCGCGCCGTGGCCTCGCGGTTGCGCGCGGCGGCGAGCGAGGTTTCGGGCGGCAGGGTCTTGTAGTCGCGCTCGGCGATCTTCGGATCGAAATAGGCGAGCGCGTTCAGCTCGCTTGGCGTGATCGACCAGATATCGACGATGTCTCGGGTCTCGCGGTCCCCGATCTTGACGCCGACCGCGTTGGCCATCACCAGGCGCGACAGCCGTGCTGAGTTCTTGATCGCGATCTCGGCGGCGATCCAGCCACCGAGCCCGATGCCCACCACAAGCACGTCGGTGAGATCGAGCTGCTCGAGCAAGTCGAGATAGAAATACGACAGATCGTCGACCGTGCTCATACCGCTCGGCAGTTGCGAGGCGCCGAAGCCGGGATGCGACGGCGCAATCACGCGCCCGCCGCGCGCGAACTCGTTGAGCACCGGCGCAGCCGCTTCGATGCCGATATCGGGGTGTAGCAGGAGGATGGGGCGTCCCCGGCCACGGTCAACCATCTCGATGGTGATGCCATTCACCGCGACCGAGGTGGTTTCGCCCGTGCTCACCGGCATGTGCGCAGCCCTGTCGTTCCAACTCTGCTTTCCATTGCACGACCGGCATCGGTGTTTCAAGATCGCCGCGCATCGCGTGTTCAGTCGAAAGGAAAACGAAGGATGAATTCGGCCGAAAAGCTGGGCGAAATCGAAACGCGGCCCGGCGTGACCTATGCGACGCATGACAGCGTTGCGCTTGCGGGCGATCTCTATTTGCCGAAGGCGGACGGGCCTTGCCCGATCCTGGTCGGCGTGCACGGCGGCGGTTGGGTGCAGGGCGCGCGCACGGGATTCCGATATTGGGGACCCTATTTCGCCGCCCGCGGCATCGGCCTGTTTGCGGTCAGCTATCGGTTTGCCAAGGCCGGGCAGAAGACGTTTCCGCATGCGGTGCAAGATGTGCTCGCAGCGATCCAATACGTGCGGGGCAACGCCAAGACGCTCAACGTTGCCGCCGATCGCATCGGCGTGTTCGGTCATTCCGCCGGCGGCAACATCGGGGCGCTGGCGGCGCTGGCCGGCGGCAGCCCGTTGTTCGCCGGCGGTTATCCGCAAGATGCGCACGCCGGCGAAAGCACCGCGGTGAAGGTGTTCGCCGGCCTCTATGGCGTCTACGACCTCGCGCACATGTGGCAGACCTACCAGTTGCAAAGCCCGCGGCAGAACAACATCGAATTGTTCCTCGGCGCGTCGCTGCCGGAGAACCGGCAACTCTACTTCGACGCCTCGCCGATCAGCCATGCGACGCTGGCCAATAACAAGGTCGCGGTCCATCTGAGCGTGGGCACCGAGGACGACCTTGTCGACCGGCGCGCCAACACCGATGCCTTCGCGCTGGCGCTCAAGCAGGCGGGCTTCTTCGTGCGCACCACCATCGTGCAGGGCGCGCCGCATTACTTCGGCAGCGATCCCATCGACGAGCCGAACAGCTTCTCCGGCTTCCTGGCGCCGCGGTTGATGCGGTTCCTGGCGGAAAGGCTTTAGCCGGCCGGGGTAGAGGCCCGTGCGGGTCCGTTCGGATTATTTGCGCCCGACGAAATCGACCAGGGCGGACATGCCGCCATGCCCGTCGCCTTCCTCGATTGCCGCATCGTATTCCTCGATCTCGAGCGAGGAAAAATCGGCGAACGCCTCCTCCAGAAGCGCGCGCGTATAAAGATTCTCGACCTGCGAGGGTCCGCCGGTTTTGTATTCGAGTTGCTTGAGGCCGTAGCCCTCCATCAGCAAGAGCCCGCCGGGCTTCAGTGCGCGCTTGATGCCGTCGAACACGCGCGCCCGCAGGGCCGGCGCGCAAAACTGGATGAAGATCGCCACGACCACATCGAAAGCGTTGACCGGCCATTGCCAGGTTTCAAGGTCGGCCCGTTCGAGGCGGATGGTAACGCCGCGCTCCTTGGCAAGAGCCGCAGCCTTGACCAGCGCCGTGGGAGAGAAATCCATCGCCAGCACGTCGAGGCCGCATTCGGCGAGGAACACCCCGTTGCGGCCTTCGCCGTCCGCAATCGAGAGCGCCTTTTGTCCGGGCTTGAGCAGATGCGCGTGGCGCTTGAGGAAGGCATTGGGCTCGGTGCCGAACAGATAGCCCGGCGCGCCAAACCGTGTTTCCCAGCGCTCCCATTCCGACATCGCAACCTCGCCTTCGATCGGGGCGAAAGGATTGGTCCATGTCCTGACCGGCGGCAAGTATGAACCGACGTTAAGTTTGGCACGAACGCAGTGCGGGAGCGATTGGAGTACCCCTGAAGTATCCCAAAAAAAGTCGCGATCCGGGAGCCTTTCGCGCCCGTCCGCGACCTGGAGCAGGAGCCGGAAAGATGGCTGCTTTTTAATGAAGCGCTATATGCATATCTGCTATACGTCGACTGAAAGCTCCGTTTTTGCAGGAAGGGACTGAGGTTTTGGGTGATGCCTATTAATGACTTCCCGCAACGGCTTCGTGGGGTTTTCGGCCGGGCGCACGCGCTGATTGTTGTGGCTATCCTTGCAGTGGCGGCGGTCGTGATCGTTTTCATGACCCAGGACGGGCGTGATCCGAAAGCCGCGTCCAATGCCGACACCGAAGTGTCCAGCCAAGCCAAGCGCACCGCACGCTTCGTACCGACCGCGGCGCAATGGGCTTCGCTCGGAATAGAGGTGGTGAGGCCCCTCGTGTTCCGGTCCGAGCACATGACAGAGGGCCGGATTTCGATCAACGAGGATCAGGCGACGCCGATCTTTTCGCCCTATCCCGGCCGGGTGACGCGGCTGATGGCCAAGCCGGGCGATGTCGTGAAGGCCGGCGACCCGCTGTTCTACATTGAAGCCGCCGATATGGTGCAGGCGCAAAACGACTTCCTGGCGGCGCTGGCGGGCTTGAACAAGGCGCGGTCGCAGGTGGCGATTGCGGAAATCATCGAGAAGCAAAATCGCACGCTCTACGAAAGCAAGGCCGGCCCGCTGCGAGACTATCAGACCGCCGAGGCAAGTCTCGCCCAGGCGCGCGCCGACCAGCGCACCGCGGAAACCGCACTTGAGGCCGCGCGCAACCGCCTCAGCATTCTCGGTAAGACCGATGCGGAGATCGCGGCCTTCGAGAAGCAGGGCCGCATCAGCTCCGAGACGCCGATCTTCACGCCAATCGCCGGCACGGTGGTGCAGCGCAAGATCGGCCCCGGACAATATGTCAGCTACACCAGCATCGGCTCGGTCGATCCGGTTTACACGATCGGCGATCTCTCGACCGTATGGCTCGTGGCCTACGTCCGCGAAAGCGAGGCGCCGAAGATCAAGGCAGGGCAACAGATCGAGTTCAGCGTGCTGGCCTATCCGAATACGACCTTCAAGGCGACCGTCGACCACGTCGCGGCGTCGCTCGACCCGGCCATCCGCCGCCTGATGGTGCGCGCGACCATCGACAACGCGAGCGGCCGTTTCAAGCCGGAGATGTTTGCCTCCGTCACCATTTACACCGAAGAGGGGTCTGCCTCGATTGCAGTGCCGCGCGAGGCGGTGATCTACGAGGCTGATACCGCTCGCGTGTGGGTCGCGCGCAGTGACAAAACTCTCGAGCTGCGGCACATCAAGACCGGCATGACTCATGGCGGCCTGATCCAGGTGCTTCAAGGCTTGCAGCCGGGCGAGTCGGTGGTCACCAAGGGCAGCCTGTTCGTCGATCAGGCTGCCGCAACCTGATCGCGCTCATCGCGCTCATCGCGGTCGGGACCCGGCGATCTCATGGATACGCTCGTCGCATTCGCCCTTAAGCACCGCATCCTCATGGTCGTGGCGTTCGTCATGATGATGGCGGGCGGCATCGTGGCGTTCCACCAGCTCAATATCGAAGCCTATCCCGATCCCACGCCGCCGATGGTGGACGTGATCACGCAGAGCGAGGGGCTCTCGGCGGAGGAGATCGAGCGTTACATCACGATCCCGATCGAGGCTCAGACGTCCAATCTGAAGAACCTCAACACGATGCGGAGCGTTTCGCTCTATGGTCTTTCCGACATCAAGCTGCAGTTCACGTTCGACTATACCTATGAGGAGGCTCTGCAGCAGGTTCTAAACCGGCTGGCCCAGTTGCCGCCGCTGCCGAACGGCGCGCAGCCGCAAATCTCTCCTCTGAGTCCGATCGGAGAGGTCTTTCGCTACAAGCTGGTTGGTCCGCCCAATCACGATCTGATCGAGTTGAAGGCGTTGCAGGACTGGGTGCTGGAGCGGCGTTTCCGCGCCGTGCCGGGCGTCATCGACGTGATCGGCTGGGGCGGGAAAACCAAGACCTACGAGGTCCAGGTCGATTTCAACAAGCTTTTGGCCTATGGCCTGACCCTGCAACAGCTATTGCAGGTGCTCAACAACAGCAATCTCAACGTCGGCGGCAACACCATCGACATCGGCTCGCAGGCCGCCGTCGTGCGCGGCGTCGGCCTCATCAAGTCCATCGACGATCTCGCCAACACCATGATCTCCCAGAACGGCGGCAACCCGGTGCTGGTGAAGGACGTGGCTACGGTGGCGGTCAGCAACAAGCCGCGGCTTGGTATCGCCGGCAAGGACGACGATAACGACATCGTCGAGGGCATTGTGCTGATGCGGCGCGGCGAGCAAAGCTCGCCCACCATCGCCAGGGTGAAGGCCGAGGTCGAGCGCATCAACGCCGGCAACGTGCTGCCGCCCGGTGTGCGCATCGAGCGGATCTACGATCGCCAGGATCTCATCAAGATCACCACCGGCACCGTGCTGCATAACATGGTGATCGGCATCCTGCTGGTGTTCCTGCTGCAATGGCTGTTCCTCGGCAACCTGCGCAGCGCCTTCATCGTCGGTTTGACCATTCCGTTCGCGTTGTTCTTTGCCGTCGGCATCATGGTGTTGCGCGGAGAATCCGCCAACTTGCTGTCGGTCGGCGCGATCGACTTCGGCCTGATCGTTGATGCGACGGTCATCATGGTGGAGAGCATCTTCCGTCGGCTCGGTGCGCTCTCGCATTCAGGAGCGGATGGCGGAGCCACGCAGTTCGCGCTGCCGGAGGGGGCGAGCGGCAAGCTTGGCGCCATTTATCGTGCCGCCACCGATGTCAATCGCTCCATCCTGTTTGCCGCAGCGATCATCATTGCCGGCTTCCTGCCGCTGTTTACGCTGAGTGGCGTGGAGGGCCACATCTTCGGCCCGATGGCCAAGACCTACGCCTATGCTCTGCTCGGCGGCTTGCTGGCCACGTTCACCGTGACGCCGGCGCTCAGCGCCATCATCCTGCCGGATCATGTGCGCGAGACGGAGACGTGGCTGGTGCGCACGTTGCACCGGCTGTACGGGCCGGTACTGCACTTTGCCATCCATAACAAGGCGATCATCCTGGCCGGCGTGGCCGCATTGCTGGTGTTGACGGCAATCGCCGTTCGTTCGCTCGGGCTCGAGTTCCTGCCGAAGCTTGAGGAAGGCAACATGTGGGTTCGCGCCACCATGCCTTCGACGATCTCGCTCACCGAAGGCAACGGCTACGTGAACAAGATGCGCCGGTTGATCGGTTCCTTCCCGGAGGTTGAGACCGTTGTCTCGCAGCAGGGGCGTCCCGATGACGGGACCGACGCCGCCGGGCCGTTCAATGCGGAGTTTTTCGTTCCGCTCAAGCCCCAGGCCAAATGGCGGCCGGGGCTCGACAAGGAAGGCTTGACCGAGGAGATGCTGAAGCAGCTTCAGGCCGAGTTTCCGGGTGTCGAGTTCAATTTCTCGCAGTACCTGCAGGACAATGTCGCCGAAGCGGTTTCCGGCGTGAAGGGCGAGAACTCGATCAAGCTCTACGGCAACGACCTCGCAACGCTTTCGGAAACGGCGAACAGGATCAAGCAGGTGCTGGCCACGGTGCCCGGCATCGCCGATCTGGCGGTGTTCACCTCGCTCGGCCAGCCGACGCTGCAGATCGATATCGACCGCCAGCGCGCCGCGCGCTATGGGCTGACGCCGGGCGACATCAATTCCACCATTCACATCGCCATCGGCGGGGAATCCGCCGGCAACATCTACGAGCCGGGAAGCGACAAGTATTTTCCCATTGTGGTGCGGCTGGCGCCGCAGTTCCGGCAATCGGCCGAAGCCATCCAGAACATTCGCATCAGCGTCCAGGGGCCGGGCGGCACCATCGTCCAGATTCCGTTAAGCGAGGTCGCGACCGTTCATCTGGTGTCCGGCGCGTCTTACATCTACCGCGAGAAGCAGCAGCGTTATCTGCCGATCAAGTTCAGCGTCCGTGAGCGCGATCTCGGCAGCGCCATCCTGGAGGCTCAAACCAAGATCGCGCAGGAGGTCAGCCTGCCGCTCGGTTCGCGCCTCGAGTGGGTCGGCGAGTTCAGCAATCTGCAAGACGCCGTGGCGCGGCTGCAGGTCGTGGTGCCGATCAGTCTGGCCATGATCGGGCTTCTGCTGTGGATCAACTTCGGCTCGCTGCCGGATACGCTTCTGGCCATGAGCGTCATTCCGATGGCCGTGATCGGCGGTATCTTCGGCCTGTTCGTCATGCATATTCCGTTCAGCGTGTCGGCCGCCATCGGCTTTATCGCGCTGTTCGGTATTTCGACGATGGATGGGATTATCATCCTATCGCAATACAACCAGCTCATCGCCACGGGGCTGGACCGTCGCGCCGCTGTGTTGCGGGCCGGTGAATTGCAGATGCGGCCGGTGTTGATGACCTGCGTCATCGCCGGAGTCGGGCTCTTGCCGGCGATGTTATCCACGGGTATCGGATCGCAGGTGCAGAAGCCGCTGGCGACCGTGGTGGTTTGCGGCATGATGCTCGCCCCCTTCGTGATCCTCGTGACCTTGCCGGTGCTGATCGAGATGTTTTCACGCCGTTCTGCGCCCGGCTTGAAACACGATACGCTGGCTGAACCGGCGCATTGACGGGACGGGGGCCGCCGCCGATGCTGGGCGAGGGGGCCCGTTCACCGTCAATTTTCAGGCGTTCATGATTCGCAGCCTTATTGCCACTTGCCTGTCCCGGCGCCCGCTGGTCCTGATCGGATTTGCCGCGTTCCTCGGTATCGGCATCGCCGCGTTCCGCGCGATGAATATCGAGGCCTATCCCGACCCGGCGCCGCCGATCATCGAAATCATCGCGCAATATCCCGGCCAGTCGCCAGAGGAGGTTGAGCGTTACGTCACGGTGCCGATCGAGATCGCGGTGGCCAGCACGCCCGGCCTGAAGTTCATCCGCTCCAACTCCGTGTTTGCGCTCGGCTTCGTCCGCCTGCAGTTCGAGTATGGTCGCGACTATTACTTCGTGCTGCAGCAGGCGCTGAACCGGCTGAAGGAGGCGAATCTGCCCCCGCAGGTCCAGCCGGTGATATCGCCCGCGGGCACCATCAGCGAAATCTTCCGTTATCAGCTCGTCGGCCCGCCGGGCATGGACCTGATCCAGTTGCGCACGCTGCAGGACTGGGTGGTGGAGCGCCGCTTGCGGCTGGTGCCGGGCGTCTCAGACGTGCTCGTGCTCGGGGGCAAGACCAAGGAATTCCAGGCGGAGATCGACCTGAACCGGATGCGGGCCTTCGGCCTGACCTTGCCGCAGATCATGAACGCGATCTCGGCCAGCAATTCCAACGTTGGCGGCCGGACCATCAGCCTGGGCGAGCAATCGGTCAACGTCCGTGGGCTCGGCGTGCTGACGTCGCTGAAGGATATCGGCAACATCGTTCTGACGCAGCAGGGAGGGCTGCCGGTCCTTCTGTCGGACGTCGCCAAGGTGCAGGTCGGCTACCGCCCGCGGCTCGGCATGGCCGGCCGGGACGAGACGACCGACGTCGTGAACGGCATCGTCCTGATGCAGAAGTTCGAGCGCACGATGGAGGTGGTGACGCGCGTCCGCGCGGCCATACACACGCTCAACACCGACGGAACGCTGCCCAAGGGCGTGAAGATCGTGCCGTTCTACGACCGCGGCGACCTGGTCGCCATCACGGTGCGCACGGTGCTGCACAACATGATGTTCGGCATCTCGCTGATCTTCCTGATTCAGTGGCTGTTCCTGGGCAACCTGCGCTCGGCGATCATCGTGGCGGCGACCATACCGGGGGCGCTGTTCCTCGCGGTCATCATCACCGTGCTGCGCGGCGATTCGGCCAACCTCTTGTCGATCGGCGCCATCGACCTCGGCATCATCGTCGATGCCACCGTCATCATGGTGGAGAACATATTCCGCCATCTTGCCCACCAGACCCGGCGCGCCTTCGCCGATGGCGAATTGAGCCTCTCCGGCAAGCTCCAGCGTATCCTTGCGGCGGCCGTCGAGGTCGATCGGGCGATCTTCTTCTCGGTGATCATCACCATCGCCGCATTCCTGCCCCTGT